>Ga0335081_10015733_pt1 | contig 12242 bp, 5 predicted proteins | sample Lox_Sample_35_FD_206713 | JGI IMG/M metagenome (GOLD analysis project Ga0335081, IMG submission 206713) | Soil microbial communities from Loxahatchee National Wildlife Refuge, Florida, United States - Lox_Sample_3.5 | ecosystem: Environmental > Terrestrial > Soil > Wetlands | place: USA: Florida... | reverse complement strand
CCCGAAGCCGCCGCCCTAGCGCGCGAACTCGGCTTGGGCGACGCTCTGCTCGGCTCGAACGACGCCGTCCGGCGCACTTACATTCTCCATCGCGGGCGATTGGAGCCGCTGCCCGACGGGTTCCTGCTGATGGTTCCCACCCGAATCTGGCCGGCGGCGACCACGCCTTTGGTTCCGATCTCCGGCAAGCTCACGATCGCGCAGGAGTGGCTCACGGGCCGCGCGCCCGGCGGGCCGGTCCCGGCCGGCGACGAGTCTGTGGCTAGTTTCATCCGCCGCCATTTCGGTGCCGGCGTGCTAGAGAACATCGCGGAGCCCCTGCTGGCGGGCGTGTACGGCGGCGACGCGGCAGGGCTCAGCGTGCGCTCGGTGTTCGCCCGATTTCGAGCCATGGAGCAGAAGCACGGGAGCCTGGTGCGAGCGGCGCTGGCCGCCAGGGCGCGCATGGGCGCTGCCGGCGCTCCGCCAATCTTCATGACCCTGCGCGATGGCCTGGGAAGCCTGGCCGAAGCCCTGGCCTCCAGGATCGAAGGCGAGCGCGTGCAACTTCGGCGGCGCGTGGTCAGGATCGAGGCCGCCCTGGCCTCCGAGGCCGGGAATCGCCGCTATCGAATTTTCTGCGCCGACGGCTCGAGTTACGAGGCGGACAGCGTAATCATTGCGCTGCCGGCTTGGGCGGGCTCCGCGCTGCTGGACAGGCTCGACGGCGAACTCGCCGAGGAACTCGCGCACATCCCTTATAACTCGGCCCTCACGGTGGCGCTCGGTTACGGCGGGCACGTGCGGCGCCGCCTGCCGCGCGGCTTTGGATTTCTGGTGCCGCGTGCCGCGCGGCGCAGGCTGCTCGCCTGCACCTTCGTGCACACGAAGTTCAATCATCGCGCGCCCATCGAGCGCGCACTGCTGCGTTGCTTTCTGGGCGGCTCACGCGATCCTGAAATCCTCGACGCCGGCGACGAGGAAATTGTAAGGACGGTGCGGGAAGAACTCGGGTCCATTCTCGGGCTTCGCGAGGAGCCGCTGTTTTCGCGCGTACATCGCTGGCCGCGTGCCATGGCCCAATACGTGGTAGGCCACGCTGAGCGAGTACAGGCCATCGCGGAGCGCCTGCGCGGGCATCCGGGCTTGTTTCTGGCTGGAAACGCCTTTTCGGGAATCGGCGTCCCCGACGTGATTCGCACGGGAGAAGCCGCGGCGCGCGAGGCGCTGAAATATCTTGAGCCGGCGGCCGCCGAAGAGGTGGTAGCGCGATGACGGTTGCGGGCAGAAAGGCGCGGGCTCGACCGCCTGGCGAGGCGAAACCCGGCGCGACAGCCGCGCCGTGGCAGTCGTCCCGCTTCATGAAGGCCTGCCGCCGCGAGCCTGTGGACGCCACGCCGGTGTGGCTGATGCGCCAGGCCGGGCGCTACATGAAGGAGTATCGCGAGCTGCGCGCGCGGGTGCCGTTTCTCGATCTTTGCAAAAGCCCCGATCTGGTGGCCGAGGTCACGGTGAGCGCCGCCGAAAAGCTGGGCGTGGATGCGGCCATCCTCTTCGCAGATCTGTTGCTCATCGTGGAGCCGCTCGGATTCGAGCTGGAGTACGAGAGGGGCGAAGGGCCGCAGGTGCGTCCCCCGATCCGCGCCGCCTCGGACGTTGACCGCTTGCGCGAGGTCGAGCCCGGCGCGCTCGGTTACGTCTTCGAGGCGATTCGCCGGACGCGGGCGGCGCTCCGGCCGGCGCTGCCCCTCATCGGCTTCGCCGCCGCGCCGTTTACCCTGGCTTCGTACCTCATCGAGGGCGGCGGTTCCCGCAGCTACACCCACACCAAGGCGTTCATGTACCGCGATCCCGGAGCCTGGAGCGCCCTGATGGAGCATCTGGTGCGGAACCTGGCCGCCTACGTCTGCCGCCAGATCGACGCCGGCGTGCAGGCGGCACAGATTTTCGATACCTGGGTGGGCTGTCTCGGTCCCGCGGACTACCGCGAATTCGTGCTGCCCTGGAGCCGGGCGCTGTTTGCGGCCCTGCCCCGCGGTTTTCCCGTGATCCACTTCGGGACAGGCGCCGGCACACTTTTGGAGCTCATGCGCGAAGCCGGGGGGAGCGTGATCGGCCTCGACTTTCATGTGGAGCTCGATGAGGCCTGGAAACGTCTCGGCTTCGATGTCGGCGTGCAAGGGAATCTCGATCCCAGCGTTCTCTTTGCAACTCCGGCCGCGATCCGCTCGCGGGTCGAGCGCGTTCTTCAACAGGCGGCAGGCCGGCCCGGCCATATCTTCAATCTGGGCCACGGTATCCTGCCCGAGACGCCTTATGAGAACGTGGTCGCATTGGTGGATACGGTGCACGAGTTTAGTAGACGATAGACTGCTATCCCCGTCTTCTGTCTACCGCCTGCTGTCTACTGTCGCCTCGAGCGCCGCCTCGAGTACATCAAGCCCCTCCTCAAACTGCTCATCCGTAATCACGAGGGGCACCAGCAGCCGGATAACGTTGCCGTAGGTGCCTGTTGAAAGGATGATGAGGCCGCGCTCATAGCAGTGGCGCACCACCGCCCTAGTCTCTTCATCCGCAGGTTCGCGAGTCTCCCGCGACCTGACCAACTCCAAAGCCCGCATGGCGCCGAGGCCGCGCACGTCGCCAATGAGCGGCAGGCGCTGCTGCCAGGCACGAGCGCGCTCGACGAAGCGGTCGCCGAGCTGCTCGGCGCGGGCGGTGAGACTTGCCCCGCCGGATCCGGCCTCAAACAAATCGAGGACAGCGAGCGCTGATTCGCAGGCCAGAGGATTGCCGCCAAAGGTTCCGCCCACCGAGCCCGGGCCGGGCGCGTCCATGATCTCGGCGCGGCCCGTGACCGCGGCGATGGGCAAACCGCCGCCGAGCGATTTCGCGGTCACCATCAAATCGGGTTCGATGCCGTAGCGTTCGGAGGCAAACAGCGCGCCCGTGCGCCCGAATCCTGTCTGAATCTCGTCAGCGATGAAGACGATGCCGTGGCGCCGGCAAATCTCGGCGAGCACGGGGAAAAACTCAGGAGGCGGAGCCACGAAGCCGCCCTCGCCGAGCACCGGCTCCATTATCACCGCGGCCACGGATTCCGCGGCCACCATGCGGCGGAAGGTGTCTTCGAGATGATGCGCGCAGAACACTCCGCACGTGGGATAGGTCAGGGAATAGGCGCAGCGGTAACAGTAGGCGTAGGGTATGCGGTAGATCTCGGCCGCGAAGGGGCCAAACCCGGCCTTATACGGGTGCGTTTTGCTGGTGAGCGACATGGTGAGCAGCGTGCGGCCGTGGAAGGCGTCTTCGAAGCAGATAATCGATTGCCGGCCGGTGTAGGCGCGAGCGAATTTAACTGCGTTCTCAACCGCCTCGGCTCCGCTGTTCGTGAGAAACGTTTTCTTGGGAAAGGTTCCGGGGGTGAGCCGGTTGAGTCTCTCCGCGAGGCGGACGTAGCCTTCGTAGGGCGTCACGCTGAAACAAACGTGCAAGTAGCGATCAAGCTGGGCGCGAATGGCCGACAGCACACCCGGCGCGCGATGCCCGGCGTTGAGGCAGCCGATGCCCCCGGCAAAATCGATAAAGCGATTGCCATCGACATCTTCGATGACCGCGCCTTCGGCTGAGGCCACGAAGACAGGCGTGGCGCTGGAAACGCCACGCGCGACAGCCTCGTTGCGGCGGCCCATGAGGCGCTGCGAGATCGGTCCCGGAATCGGAGTTCTCAGGTTAATGGTTCCCATACCGGCGACCTCTGCTGCTCAAGTGCCGAATCAAACCGGCGAGTATTCGGTCGATGAATCAATGAGTCGATCCTTCAATACCATGCGATCGGCTGCTCGCTCAGGTTGATGTGCACCTGCTTGGTTTCAAGGTATTCCTCGATGCCCCACGGGCCGAGCTCGCGCCCGAAACCGGACTGTTTGTAGCCACCCCAGGGCGCTTCAACGTAAGTGGGCTGCATGTGGTTGACCCAAACGACGCCGGCGCGCAGGGCCTTCACCACGCGAAAGGCACGGAAAATATCGCGCGACCAGACGGCGGCGGCCAGTCCGTAAGGGGAATCGTTGGCAATGCGGATGGCGTCGGCTTCGTCAGCGAACGGAATCACGGTGGCGACGGGGCCGAAGATCTCCTCGCGCGCGATACGGGCGCTGTTGGAAGCGTCGTAAAAAATGGTGGGCTCCAGATAATGGCCCCGGGCGAGCCCGGCCGGACGGCCGCCCCCGATGGCAAGCTTGGCCTCACCCTTGCCCACTTCCTGGTAGGCGCGTACGCGGTCGTATTGCTCTTTGCTGACGAGCGGCCCCATCTTTGTTTCGCGCTCGAGCGGCGGGCCCAGCCGGATGCGCTTCGCCTTCTCCGTCATCGCTTCCACAAACTTCGAGTAGATGGGCCGCTCCACCAGGATGCGGCTGCCCGCCGAGCACACCTCGCCCTGGTTGATGAACACGCCGAAGAGGGCGCCGTCAACCGCCGCTTCAAAGTCCGAGTCGGCAAAGAAGATGTTCGGGCTCTTCCCGCCCAGTTCGAGCGTGACGCGCTTCACGGTGTCGGCGGCCATCTTGACAATCTGTTTGCCCACCGCCGCGCTGCCCGTGAAGGCGATCTTCTGCACGTCGGGGTGTTGCACCAGCGGCGCGCCCGCGGCTTCGCCAAAGCCGGTAATAATGTTGACCACGCCGGGCGGCAGCCCCGCCTCGGCGAGCCAGCCGGCCAATTCGAGCGCGGTCAGCGGCGTCTGCTCGGCCGGCTTGAGGACGCACGTGCATCCCGCTGCCAGGGCGGGCGCGAGCTTCCAGGCAGCCATCAGGAGCGGGTAGTTCCACGGAATGATCTGCCCGGCCACACCCACCGGTTCCTTGAGTGTCAGGCTGAGCGCGTTGTCGGGCACGGGATTGACCACGCCCTGCACCTTGGTGGCAAGGCCGCCGTAATACTCAAAGCAGGTCGCGGCGTCGTTGATGTCGAATTCAGCCTCAACGATCGGCTTGCCGCTATTGCGCGACTCGAGCTCCGCCAACATCGCGGAGTCCTTGCGCACCCGCTCGGCGAGGCGGAAGAGAATCCGGCCGCGCTCCTGGGCGGTGGTCGCCGGCCACGGGCCGGAATCGAACGCGGCCCGCGCTGCCCGAACGGCGCGGTCAACGTCGGCCGCCGAGGCCTCCGGCACTTCGGCCAGGATCTCTTCGGTGGAAGGATCGAACACGGGAAAGTAACCGCCCCCCGCCGCCTGCACCCATTCGCCGCCCACATACATCCGATAGCGCTTCATCACGGTCTCTCCTCACGCGGAAGTCACGGGCCTCTCCCCCGCAGGTTGCAGCGCCTTTCGGCGGCCGTACACGTAAAAGAAGAAAACCGCCAGGCCGATAAAACCAGCCGTGCCGCCGGCCATCCAGGTTTCGTAGGAAATGAGCGATGTGATCTGTTGCGCCGGCAGGAAGGCGAACACAGTTCCGAGGGCCGTCATCAGCAAACCGCTCGCTCCGGCCAATACCAGAACGCGCGTGCTGTAACGCCCCCTGCCCGATGAGGGACCGAGGGCGATCTTGAGGAGTGCGGCGAACATGTAAAGAAACGGCACCAACTGGAGGACGACTGCCAGCGACAACAATCTTTGAAACGTTTCCTGAACACCGGAGCCGAGGAAACTGATGAGAACCAAAATCGTGGAGATAAGGAATTGTACTGCGAGAGCCGCGTAGGGAGTGTGGTAGCGCGGATGTACCTTCCCAAGCCACGCCGGCAGGCGGGAGTCGAGACCCGCCACAAAGGGAATCCGGGCGGAGCCCGCCACCCACGCCGAACCGATGCCGGCAATCGACAGGCTGAGCAGCACCGCGAAAGGGGGCACCAACCAGCCCACCCCCACTTTGCCCGCCAGGTGGCCCACGGCCTGCATGATTCCTTCCAGCACATTGATGCTCTTCCGGTCCACTGCAATCAGCAGGGTGAGCGTCGCCAGGATGTACAAGGTCCCCGAAACCACGCCACCCCACGCCACGGCCCCGGGAAGCGTCCGTTGCGGCTCCTTGATTTCATCGCCCATGACGGATGCGAGCTCCAGGCCGACGAGCCCGAAGCAGATCACACCGAAGGAATTCAGCGTGGAGCGCGGATTCGCGAACCTGTGAAAGTCGCCCGCGGTCAGGCTCGTCCCATAGCGCATCCAGGCGACGACGCCCAAGCCGATCAGCACTGCGGCGGCGATGGTGGTGCCGATGCTGCCCACGTTGTTGATCCACTTGCCCACGCCCAATCCCAGGATGTTGAGCCCCACCAGCAGCGCCAGCAACAGCAGCGAGGCGGTGACGGCGAAGGTCTTGTTGTCGGCAAGAGCGGCGTGGCCGGGCCCCAAAGCGAACACCGAAACGCCCACGAAGTACAGCATGACGGTGGGCACGTACATCATGTTGTTCGTCCAGTAGCACCAGCCGGAGAGGAATCCGTGGAAATCGCCGAAGACTTCCTTCGCCCACAAATAGACTCCGCCCTCGCCGGGATACCGCTGGGCCAGCTCGATCACCGCCACCCCCTGGGGCAGGAAAAACAACAGAACCGAAATGAGCCACAGCCAGACCGTCACTCCGCCATTGGCCGCGATGCTTGGAACAACGTTCAGGTTGAATACCGCAACGACGAAAAGCAACACCAGATCGCGGCGGCCCAGGGCGCGCACGAGGTGCGGGGATTGATGATGGACGCTTGAAGATTGTGGATTAGCCTCTTTCATGGCGCCCCGCCGGCCATCGGGTTTCAGACCTCAGCTCGACGGATGGCGCGTGTCGCTCATGGAGCGGTTCCGGCGGTGGCCGCCCCGCGTTGAGCCTGCGCCAGCGCCGGTGCAATCTCGGCGAAGGCCTCGATGTGCCGGTCGATTTCCGCCCCGGTATGCTGCACGGAGATGGTCCACTGTTCGTCCCACCAGTGGCCCTGGCAGAGCACACCGCGATTGACCATGCCGAACCAATAGTGCCGCCACAAGTCGATATCGATAGCGAGCCAATCGCGGTAATTGCGGACGGGCTTCGCGTAAAGCATCACGGCGCCGTTGGCGCCGCAGCCGATGCAGTAGGCCTCGAGGCCCACTTGTTTGATGATCCGGTTGTGCCCGTCCACCAGGCGGCGGTTCATACGGTTGATATGCTCGTAGGCCGCGGGCGTGAGCACCTCGCGGAAGACGGCGATCCCGGCCGCCATCACCACCGGGTTGGTGTTGTAGGTGCCGGCGTGAAACACCTTGTGCTGAGCGATCACATCCATCACTTCGCGGCGCGCGGCGTAGGCGGCCAGGGGGAAGCCTCCGCCGATCGACTTCGCCAGGCAGACGATGTCGGGCTTCAAGCCAAAGTACTCGCACGCGCCGCCTCGGGCGAGCTTGGCGCCTGTTTTCACTTCGTCGAAAATCAACAACGCGCCGTAGCGCGCAGTGAGGTCGCGCAAGCCTTGCAGGTAGCCGTCCTCGGGCATGCAGATGCCGACGTTCATCATGATGGGCTCGACGATGACCGCCGCAATTTCGTCGGGATGCCGGGCAAACAAGCGTTCGGCAGCGGCGAGGTTGTTAAACGGGGCCACCAACGTATTCTGCACGGTTCCGGCCGGCACTCCGGCGCCCGCGGGCACGGCCGTGGGGTTTTCCGGACCGCCGAACTGGTGCGCTTTCGGCTTCACGCTCACCATCACGGAGTCGTGCACGCCGTGGTAGCCGCCCTCCGCTTTCACGATGCGGTCGCGGCCGGTGTAGCCGCGCGCCAGCCGGATGGCGTGCATGGTCGCCTCCGTGCCGCTCGATCCGAAGCGCACCTGGTCCACCGGAAAGCGCGCCACGATCTCCTCAGCGAGCTCCGCCTCCAGCTCGTGCGGCATGCCGAACATGGTGCCGGTCCGCAATCTCTCCTCAACCGCGCGCATCACGACGGGATTGCAGTGTCCGGCCATGAGGGCGCCGAAGCAGAGATTGAAGTCGAGGTATTCGTTCCCATCGAGGTCGTGAATGCGAACACCCTGGCCGTCGCGCACGAAGATGGGATAGGGGTCGTAGATGCGGAAGTTCGAGCCCACGCCCAGCGGCAGGGTGCGCTCGGCGCGGATATGAGCCTCGCGGGAGCGCGGCGTGCGCTTCTCAAAGCTTTCGATTTCCTTGCGTAAGGCTTCGTGCATATTGGTCTCTTGGGCGGCGCCGGGTACTTAGCGGATGGCGGACCGGCCGTCAGAATCCGCCGAACGCGCCGTCAGCCACCGTTGTGCCGGGATTCTTGCCATCGAACGGCTATCGCTTCCGGAGGAGGGGAAAGCTCGCTTCCGGAGGGGTGCCGAAACGTGCCGGAAGTCGCAGAATATGCGGCTATCCCTCAGTCGCATCGACCCTTTGTTTTCAATAAGATAGCGAAGGACTTTCCTTTATCTCCTTTGTTTTCATCAACATCGTGGGATAGTAGGACCGGTCCTTTGTTATCAACAACATCGTGGGACCTTCCTTCATTTCACGATATTTTGGCGTTTTCAGCGTTCGCGGGTGCGACGAACGAAAGGAGCCAAATTTCCGTGCCCGTTGGCTGTCGCTGGGGCCGCCGGGGGCGTGCTGCGAAAGAGGGTTAGCGCTACCATGAGTAGTTACTAACATATCTTGTAGAGAAAAGTCAAGCAAAAAAACATGCTCCGCCGGGGGCGCCCTCGCCTGACTCCCATGCCGCCACTTCCCGCCGAGCCCGAATCGAGCGGCGTCCTCAGAAAATGAACTTCAGCGCGAACTGAACCAGCCGCGGATCGCGGGCGCTCAGAATCTCTCCGAACGTTGAGCCGTCAGTGATGTTGCCATCCGGAGAGAGAAAATTCGCGTGGTTGAAGACGTTGAAAAACTCGGCCCGGAATTGAAGTTGCTTGTTTTCGCTGACGGCTGTGCTTTTCAGGAGCGCGAAGTCAAATTCATTGATTCCCGGGCCGCAGCAAACGGAGCGCGGCGCGCTGCCAATGGTGCCGAGCGCCTGGGGTGCGAAGGCGTTCGGATCGAAATACAGGTTTGGCACCGGCGAGCAGGACGGCGCGCCCGCGCCCGCCGATGGGCCCGTGCCGTACGCGCAACCCGCAAGGCGCGGGTTTTGGGTGCTCAGCGGGCCTACACGATCCGGTTCGCCGGGGGCCTCGAAGTCGAAGCTGTTCTGGAGTTCAAGATCGTCGGAGGATGTAATCCGGATCGGGAAACCGCTTTGCAGGGTGATAATGCCGGACGTGCCCCAGCCGTCGAGCAGCTTGCCCGTAAATCCTTCGTACTTCCGCACCGGAAGCTCCCAGTAGTAGCTGAACACGAAGCGCTGCGGCGCGTTGAAGAGCGAGAGCGCCCGGCTGGCGTTGAAGTCGAGCGGATTGAGAAGGTTCTCAAAGCTGGAAGCGTCGTCCAGCGACTTGCTCCAGGTGTACGCGCCCAGGAACTGGAGGCCGTGCGAGAAGCGCTTTTCAAACGACAGTTGCAGTGAATTGTAAACGGAGTTCGCAATGGTGTCCTGCGCGAAGACGCTGCCGAACACCGGCACGCCGTCCGCCGGACAGCCGGCGCCGCCCACCGGGTTGCAGTAGGGCGAAGAATACGGCCGCAAGCCGACGAGGGTGATCGCCTGGGAGTTCGGCCCCGTCACGGAGGGCGTGGGCCCGTAGGGCAGGTGCAGAGTAACGCCGGCGGGAATCTCGTTGGGCGCGATGTAAAAGGGGCTGTCGGCGTAGAAGGGGCCGCAGGCCAAGCTGCTGTCGCCTGTGAGGTCCGAGATGTTCTGCAGATCGAGGCAGGTCTGCGCGTTGCCGTAGTTGAGGTCGTGGGAGGCCAGCAGGCGGTGGCCCTGGGATCCCACGTAGGCAACCGTGAACAGCATATCACCGCTGAGTTGGCGCTCGATCGTCAAGTTGTATTGCTCGGCGTACTGCGTGCGCAGATTCGGCTGGAGCTCGCCGTAGAGCAGAATGGGACGAAACAAAGACCAGTCCACCGCGTGGCCCCTCGCGGGATTGAGGACGCCGTTGAACGGGTTGGGATGCACGCCGCCGAACTGGTCTTCGAACGGGGTATTGAACAGGGTCTCGGAGAGGAGGTTGCTGCCCCCGAAAGGCGGCTCGGCGCTGAACTGCTCAAGGACGAGCTGCTCGACGGGGTTGTAGAACATACCCCAACCGGTTCGGATACTGGTTTTGCCCGGGCCGCCGGTGAGCCTGGCCAGCCAGCCAACCGACGAATCCGGGCTCCAAGCCAGGCCGATGCGGGGCGCGAAGGAGCGGTAATACGTCTGGGTGAGCCCGTTGGGAACACCCTGATCGCCGGGGACCAACAGTCCGAGTGGAAACACCGATTGCGCGTCTGTGCCCGGGCCGCAGGGCGTTCCAGCGGGGAGCCCCAGGCTATTTTGCGCCGAAAGCGTGCACGGAAATACCTGGGTGGCCTGGCCGGGGCGGAAGGTCTGGACGCGCTGGCCGACATCGGCGATCGGGGTGTTGAGTTCCCAACGCAGGCCGTAGTTGAGCGTCAACGCGGGGCGGATTTTGTAACTGTCCTGGGCGTAGAGATAAAGGGCCGTGCTGCGCACGTTCTCAGACTGCGCAGCTCCCTGGCCGTAGCTGTCGGGTAGGCCGAGCAGGTAGTTGGGGTCCAGGTTGTCATACCCGACGTCGTTCGGTCCTCCGCCGTAGTAGGAGTAATCGCCATTCACCTCGAAATAGAGCATCTGGTCGAAGCGCTGCCGCCGCACGTCGGCGCCGAATTTCAGGCTGTGCTGGCCGATCACCTTGCTGTAATTGTCCGCGAATTGAAACGTGTTTCCGATTTGCGGCAGCTCGCCCTCAAAGTTATTCCCAATGGCGAATCCGCCCGAGACGGTGATGAACGGAACGCCTTCGTGTCCCGACCCCAGCCCCGGGGTAATCCCGATCGGGACGCTGGCCCCGTTGGCGAGTGTCGTGGTGCCGGTGAAGCAGTTGGCCGCAGGCACCGCCGAGCCGCAGGAATCCGCCAGCAGGTTCGTGTGCTGGGGGTGGTTGAAAGTACTCTGCGCCTCGCGGAAATAGGAGGCGCGAAATTCGTTTACCGCGGTCGAGCTGACGCTCCACGTGTGGGTCAGCTCAAACTGCTGATAGCGGTTGTTATAGAGGCCGCCGAACCCGGGCACCGTGGCGCCGGCAGCCTGGAAGAACGAAAACGGCTGTGTATAGAACTGGTCGGTGAAGTAGTAGTAGCCGCTGAGCTGGTGGCGCTCGTTGACGTTGTAATCGATCCTCCCGGTAAGCTGATCGTCGTACTCAGCCCGTGTCGGGACACTCTGGAACTGGTTGTCGGGAAGGTTGGGCATGGGGACGTACTGATTCATCAGGCTGTACGCGGTGGGGTCAAAGCACGCCGTGGGAACCTGGTTGTTGGGGAAGATGGAGGCGAAGTCCACGCCAGCCGCGGGCCCGGCTCCACCTTCGGCCGCAATCGCCGCCGCGCATTCGGGGCGCGGGTTATTAGGGTCCTGATTGTTGAGTACGCCAGCCACGGTGTCGGTGGTCAAGGTCCCGGAGAACGGCGAACCGGCGGAGAAATCGCCGCTGCGCTCAGCGAGGCTTGGGACGGGAACGACCTCCGACGGAGTCCCTTGGCGAATCCGGCGGCCCTCGTACGAGGCGAAGAAGAACGTCTTGTCCTTTTTGATCGGACCTCCCAGCGTTCCGCCAAACTGGTTTTGCTTGAAATCCGGCTTGGCGGTGTCGAAAAACCCGCGAGCGTTCAACACCCGGTTGCGGAAAAACTCGTAAACGTCGCCGTGGAGGTTGTCGGTGCCGGACTTGGTGACCACGTTCACCACCGACCCCGAGTTGCGCCCGAACTCGGCGTCGAAGGTGTTGGTGAGGACGCGGAATTCCTCAATGGTGTCCGGCGAGGGTTGAACTCCGGGCAGGTTCGCGAACTGGTCGTTGGCATCGCCGCCGTTCACGGTGAAATTGTTGGAGCGGCCGCGTCCGCCATTCACCGAGACCGAGCCCGTCTGGTCGCTGCCATAAAAGAGGTCCGTTCCGCTCGTCGATTGCACGCCGGGCTGCAACTGTAAAAGCTGGTAGGTGTCGCGGGCGTTGAGCGGAAGCTGGCTGACGGCGCGGGAGTCCATCACGGCGCCCACCTGCGTGCTGGCGGTCTCCACTAGCGGAGCCTCCGCCGTGGCGGTCACCGTCTGCGTCACCGTGCCCAACTCGAGCCGGATGTTGGCCACGATCACATGGCCCAGGGTCACCTCAAGGCC
>Ga0335081_10015732_pt1 | contig 12242 bp, 12 predicted proteins | sample Lox_Sample_35_FD_206713 | JGI IMG/M metagenome (GOLD analysis project Ga0335081, IMG submission 206713) | Soil microbial communities from Loxahatchee National Wildlife Refuge, Florida, United States - Lox_Sample_3.5 | ecosystem: Environmental > Terrestrial > Soil > Wetlands | place: USA... | reverse complement strand
CGGTCGCTTCCCTCACGATCCGGCGGAGGCTGTCCGTGGAAGGCGACCGCTCCTCACCTCCGCTGTGCAATTCCACGGCAGCCGCAAAGCCATCGCCAAGCCCCGTATTTCTTCAGCAGCTGTCACTAAGGAGTGCGTAAGTAAGCCGACAGCTTCTGGCTATGACGCGATGTAGCGCAGGTGCGGGTCGCCTGGCATTTTTCCAGGCCCATTCGCCTGGGTTGAGCTCGGGCGAGCAGCCGGGCAGGAAGTACAGCTTCAGGCGGCCTTTAGACGGCGAAATCAGCGACTCGCCTCCCGGCCGGACGCCCCCCACGCCGGCCCGGCTTCTCCTGGACTATCGACGGCGGCGCGGTCAGGAGGGGTCAGGAGAGCGCGGCCCCGCCGGGAGCCGATTCCCCTCAAGGCCGGCATCCCGCCGGGTGGTGGCTGTCTGAGAGGAGCTTATCGGCGAGGCCGCCTGCGACGTCAGAGTGCAACGGAAGGTGGTCGACGAGCAGCCGATACCAGATTAGACCGAATGCGAGGTCCACGAGCAGGTCAAGGTCAGTTTCGGCGCGGAGTTCACCGGAACGTTGCCCGGTTATGAGCACCTCTCGTAGAGCCTGGCGACGGGCGGAGACGAAACTCTGCAGGAGGCCGGTGCGGATCTCGGGGTCGAGTTGGGCCTCGGCCATGAGGCCTCGCAGCGCTGGACCAGTTCCTTGCGGGCCGACGATCCCGGCGATGGTGGAAGCCAGAAACTGAATGAGTCGATCGCGGAGCGGTCCGCTTTCAGGGATCGTGACACGTTCGGCGGCGTCAGCTGTCAGTCCGTCGAGTACCATTGCGGCTCGCGACGGCCACCAACGGTAGAGCGTTTGTCGGCTGGCCCCGGCGCGGCGCGCAATGGCATCGAGGGTGACCTCCCGGTAGGAAACGCTATGCAGCAAATCCCGGACTGCCTGCAGGACTGCTTGGCGGGTAGCCTCGTTGCGGCGCCGGCCGGTGTGGGCGCGTCGAGTGTGAGTTCCTCGGGTCTCTGCCATTGGTAGTCTGGGGCGCGCTGCCCATGCGGGCCCGTTTCCCCCGCCCCTTTCAAGTCCGTACGCGCGGTCTTCCCGCGTCTCGTGCCTGCAGCCACAAGCGGGCCAGCTCGAGCAAACGGCGATCCGACTCCCGTTTCCCTACCTCAGCTAGAATACGATCATGGTCGATCGCGCCGCGGAGGGTGCGGATTCGAACTCCGCCGCGTCCCAACGACCGACCGGGTGCTACCGGGCACTCCGCTGTCTGCCCGGACCGGACTTTCACCGCAGGCCTAGGCCGGCTTCCAGGATGCAACATGGGGCAACACTCTACATGTTGACGAGGCACAGTGTCCCGACAATACTGTCGCTGAGGCACAGTGTCTCGTCATTGCTCGGACTTGGAGGCCAGCGCATGGGCTCACCGACGACCTGGAAAAACTGCTCGGCACAGAATGATCGCAGAGAGCGAGCGGCGCCAGATCTTCTACAGCGAGACGCTGTCGGTGCGGCGTCAGAGGCCTGCCTGAGCGGATTGCATGGCCGCAGAAACCCCTATCTCGGCAGCCACCTCGGTGGCGTAGTATCTACGCACTTCACGGCCTTATCGAGGGTACGTCCGGCATCGGCTTGGCCGTCCGCTCGCCTTTCTGGCGTACCGAGTTATATATTCACTGAATGAATTCTTTGTACCTGACCACGTCAAATGAGATGAAGCCACAAAATATATCTAGATATATCTAGCAGATCAACATATATCTAGCAGATCAACGGCTCAGGACATCAACGGCTCAGGACACTAGCTGGGAGACTAATCGTGAACGATCGCGCGCTCGCGGGCACCACCGTGCTGATTACCGGGGCCACAGACGGGCTCGGCCTCGCTGTCGCCACTGACCTCGCCGCCCGCGGCGCCACCTTGCTGATTCACGGCCGCCATAATGAGCGGGGACAGCAGGCCCTGGAGCACATCCGTGGCTACACGGGCGCCGACCGACTCGCCTGGTACCGCGCCGACTTCGCCCACCTGTCCCAGGTCGCGGCCCTCGCCGACCGGATCCTCGCTGAGGTCCCCCGGCTCGATGTGCTGGTGAACAACGCTGGGTTAGGCGTGGAGCAGCGCCGGTCGACCAGCGCGGATGGGCACGAGATGGTTTTTCAGGTCGGCTACCTGGCACCCTACCTGCTCACCCGCCGACTGCTGCCGTTGCTGAGCGCTAGTGCCCCCGCCCGGATCGTGACGGTCACTAGCGCAGGGCAGGCCCCGATCGACTTCGACGACATCATGCTCACCCGGCGGTTCGACGGGGTGCAGGCGTACTGCCAAGCGAAGCTGGCCGAAGTCATGCTCACGTTCGACCTTTCCGACGAGCTGGCCGACAACGGGGTCACCGCCAACTGCCTCCACCCCGCATCCCGCATGCCCACCAAAATCGTGACCGGGCTGGTCACCCCACAGAGCAGCGTGGCGGAGGGCGTCGGCAATACCGTCCGGCTGATCGTTGACCCCGCGCTCGACAATGTCACTGGCGTCTACTACGACCGCGGACAACCAGCCCGCGCCGCCGCCCAGGCCTACGATCCTCAGGCCCGGCAGCGTCTCGACACACTCGCCCGCAGGCTCACCGGGCTCTGAACCACCGCACCTGACCACGGGATGCACTGGCCCGGGCCAACACCGGGCGGCTAGCCTGGCCTTGATGCAAGAACGGGGCGAACGGTCGCGATCATGACGAATCACCCCGCCAACAGTGACCAAACGTCCCGGCCAGCAGAATCACAGGCCGGCCGTCTCCGTCGTGCCACACCGCTGGAACTGTTCGCCGACCTGGTCTTCGCCGCTGCCGTCGGCCAAGCAGCCACTCGGCTCACCGAGCACCCAACGCCCACCGGGCTGCGCATCTTCGCGCTCGAGTTCGCCCTTGTGTGGTGGCTCTGGGTGGTACAGGCCTTCGCGGCGGACCGCGTCGACGACGACAGCACCGCCCACCGTCTGTTGGTCATGGCCTCCCTGCTGCCCGCCGCCGGTGTCGCAACCGCGCTTGCGCGCACTCCCGGTGACGGCGACTTCCTGTTCGTCATCTCCTACGTCCTGGCCCGCCTCGGGCCGGCCGCGCTCTATGCCCTGGCCGCGCGCGCCGAGCACGGTCACCGTGGAGCACATCAGACGGCGCTGCATCGCATCTTGTGGATATACACGACCGGAACCGCCGTCGCCGCGTGCGGCTGGCTCAGCGGTCTCGCCTTCAGCGGCGCCACCCGCTACAGCCTGTGGGCCGCTGCTTTCAGCATCGAGCTCGCCTTACCGTTCCTCAACCGAAGCGCGATCAGCCGCGCCCCGCGCTCGGGCGCCCACCTCGCCGAACGCTACGGGCTGTTCACCCTCATCGTGCTCGGCGAGTCCATTATCGGGCCTATCAGCCAGGCTGCTCACGTAGCACTGTCCGCCGCTGCTATGTGCGCCCTCGCAGCTAGCCTGGTCCTCTCCGGCTGCCTGTGGTGGACCTACTATCGAGTAGAGGAGCACCCCGCCTTCGGCGGGCGCTTCTGGCACCTGGAACTGTTCAGCCTCGGCCACCTGCCCCTGTCGATGGCCATCAGCGCGATCGGCTCTGGCAGCGCGCTACTGATTGCCACCGCAGCCCGGGACGGGGCCGCTTCGCTTACGCCGATCGCCGCGGCCTGCCTCACCGGCGCAACCGCCGTTTTCTTCGCCGTCGTCGCCGCACTTCGGCTGCCATTCACCGGACTCCGCAGAGAAGTCAGCGCCCCCCTCATCGCTGCCCTGCTCCTCGCCATCCTCACCCCGCTCTCAGCGCACGTGCCCGCCGTGATCACCGTTGCCATCACATCGGCCATCGCCGCTGCCAGCATCGCTTTCACACCACCACGCGAACGCGCTCACGGCACCGTGATTCAACAACACCAGCCACCAATCGAATCGACCGGCTCATGACTTCGTCTCACTAATGCCGCGCGCGGGACTGTCGGTTCAACGGTGTAACTCCAGAGGCGGAGGATACACCAGTTACTGACGTGACGGGACTGTAGTTTCATGGTGTACCTCCAGAGACGGAGGAGGCACCATTGACTGACGTGACGACTGGCACGACACGAAACTGGGCCCCCGCCAGGCACGCGGCAGCGAAGCCCCGGCCCGTGATAGCGGTGGAAGATCGCGAGGATCGCCTTCTTCGCCGCGGCCGGGTTCTTGGGGCCGCCGAGCAGGCGGGCCAGCTTGTGGTACCTGGCCTGCAGCCGCCACCGCGGGAGATCCACAAGGCTTGGGATTTCTGAGCCGAGGACGGTCCGCTCAGCATCGGAGCAGGCAGTTTGTGCTAAGCGACGGTCGGCGTACTGCGGTAACGGTCGTTGATGTCGCACGCTCAAGACTGGTCAGAAGCGATCGCTGCGCGCGGGGCAGGTTGCGTGCCAGAACGCCCCGTTATCTGCTTTGTTACTTCGCCAGTGGTTGCCCGGGGCGTCGGATGCTGGCAGTCTGCAGTGGTGAACGGTTGGAAGGGCCCGCATAACCGCCGTCAGTTAGCCGACCGCCGTGTGCGCCGTACCGGTGCGGTTGTCCTGGCGCTGTGGTTCGGATCGGTTGGCGCACTGCTGTCGCTGGCGTATCGCTGCCACCTCGGCATGGCACAGACTCTCACCCCGCTGGCTGGCGGCGGAAGCCCGTATTTGTCGCGGGCGGTCTACCGCGAAAACCAGACCTCGGCGAGGGTCAGTACGCCAGCGCGGGTCGCTATGGCCGACCGGTTAGCGGAGGAAATGGCCAACAGCTGGCAGCGGGAGGCAGCCGGACAGCTTATCGTCACCCCAGCGCCGGCTACGGTCCAGTGGCGGCGGGCAGCCGATGACCTCACGGCCCCGCGCCCGGAGGTGGCCAGGCGTCCGGCGCCGGGGACGGGTCCTCCGCCGCTGCCTGACCTCGGGGCGCCGGGACAGGCGATGGGGGGCCCAGGGTGGTGACCCGCCCGCACGACGAGGTCTACGCGAGGCTGCCCCGCGGGCGGCTGGTCCTGGCCGGCGAACTGGGCGCGGGTAAGACAGCGGCGAGCGCCTGATGCGCCAGTTCAAAGCCGGCGCTATTACAGTGATCGAACTAGACGCAGTGCAGAGCAATCCGCGTCTGGCACTCGCCCAGCAGGGTACCGACATCTGCAGCGAGGCCGGGATCGAGTTCATCCTCGCCGTGGGCGCTGGCAGTTGCAGCGACACGGCGAAGGCCATCGGCATTGGCGCCGAGATCGACCACCCGCCCTGGGACCTGTACGAGGACTTTCACCACCAGACGCACGGCGGCGCTTACCGAGCGTACCCGCATCTCGCCAAGGACCCGATCCCGATGGGCGTGGTGATGACCAAAGGCGCCACCGGCTCAGATTTCGACCACGCCTCGGTGCTCAGCAATGCCGTCACGAAGGAAGAAGCCAATGGTCATCAACAAGATCATGTACCCCAAGTTCGCCGTGCACGACCAGAGCATGAGTGGCGCGATGGGTGGCCGGCCCGCGCACATGATCGAGCATGAGTTGACCGCGGCCACCGACATCATCACGGCTGGGGTATGGCGACCGTCTTCCCCGCCTGAATGCATTACGTGCTGGAGCTCATCCCCGAGAAGTTCGCTCAGTTCGGCGAACGGGTCTGGGGCCCGGACACCAGTGGCCGGTCGGCTGTCGACGTGGGTCGCGAGGCGATCGAGAAGATGGCCGGGTACCGGCGCTCGCTCGGCGTCCCGCTCACCTTGAGTGAGGCCCAGGGTCGATCCCGCGCTGATCCCCGGCATGGCCAGGCAAGCCGTGCGGTTCGGGTCGCTGTTCTCGACCAAGGCCCTCGAGGAGGCCGACGTGCGCGCGATCCTCGAAATGACTTGCTAGAACGGACGGAGGCAATACCATGGCAGAATTTCAACCGGCGATTCATCGTTACACGACCCCGCGTAACCTGCCGGTGAGCGTGTTCTTGGTGGAGACGGAACACGGCGTCGTACTGATCGACTCAGCGACCGCCGTCTCGACCAGCCACGAAATCCGCGCACTGATCGACGAACAGATTAAGAAGCCGCTGCTGGCGCTCCTGCTCACGCACGGGCACCCGGACCACTACGTCGGCGCGGGCGAGATTGTGCGCGGCCTGGACGTGCCGATCGTCGCGACCGAGGGGGTGGCGAAGTTCGCGCATTCTCAAGACGAGCACAAGTTCGACTCGCTGATCATCCCCAACTACGGCACGGACGCGCCGGCGCAGCGCATGTTCCCCAATCGCCTGGTCAAGGGCGGCGATGTGCTGACCTTCGATGGCGTCGACTTCGCGCTGCGCGACTATGGGCCGTGCGAGTCGGACGACGACTGCACCTGGACGGTCACGTCTGGCGGGGTGCAGCACGTATTCGTCGGCGACCTGATCTACAGCCACGCGCACGGCTACTTCCGCGACGGCCACGCACCGAAGTGGATCGCAGCGCTGCGTTCCCTGCAGAAGGAATACGATTACACGGCCGTATTCCATCCCGCCCACGGCGATGACTGCGGCATCGAGATGACCTGCTGGCAGATCGGCTACATCGAGGCCTTCCTCATCACGCTCCACTCGCTGCTGTGCGCCGGCGGGACCGTGCGGGATGCGCTGGACGACGCCGGGAAGCAGATCCTGATCGCCCGCATGCAGTCATACCTGCCCAGCGAGAAGCTGATCACCCTGACGAAGTATGAGCTGGATCAGACTATCCGCGAATTGAAGGACAGCCTGGGGGTTTAATAGTGTTTTGTGAGGGCGTACCGGTCCGGAAGGTAGCGGTCCGCGACGGACGGGGGACGGGGTGCTGGGCGGGTCGGTGTGGGATGTGAACGCGTTCTTCGGCGCCCTCGGCAGCGAGCGGGCGAAGCTGCTGACGCACGAGTCTGCCGACGGGGCGGACTGGATTCACGCCGTCGTCGGCGCCCGCCCGGCCGCAGGCGGAGATCTGCCCGGACGCGTTCGACGTGGCCAAATGGGCCAGGGACAAGCTGGACGAACTGCGCCGCCGCCGGATCGGCGAACTGCGTGCCGCCGGGCACGACGACCTTGCGGCCGCGCTCGGCACCGGCATGTGGGCGCTAGGGAAGAAGCCGGAGAACCTGACCGCGAAGCTGCGCACCGCCCTGGCGGCCATCGCCGCGGACAACAAGCCGCCCTACAAGGGCTACCTGATCAAAGAGCAGTTCCGCGAGGCATTCAGGGTCAAGGGCGAGGACGGCAAGGCCCTGCTGAGGGGCGTGATCGCCTGGGGCGCACCGCTGCCGCATCCCCGGGTTCACTAGGCTCGCGAAGACCCTCAGCGATTCAGGGACCTTATCTATCACACCCTCGACGGCGGCCCGTCCAACGGACGCGCCGAAGCGCTCAACGCCCCAGATCCACGCCCCTCATCACCAGGACCCGCGGCTTCCGCACCGCCGCCGCGCTCATCGCAATGGCGGAGTTCGTGTACGGAGGCCTATGCCAAGATTCGCCTTGCTGATCCGCAGGCCACCGATTCCTGAAAGCCTGGGAGAGCCTGAGAAGCACTGTTAAAGGGAAGAAACGGAAGCGACTCATGTTCGTGACTCAAGACAAGATCGAAAAACTTGACTTCGCGAAAGGTATCCTGCTCCAACGCCTGGCGCGAGGCGACGCGATTAGTGCCGTACATTGGGACTTCAGCGAAGGCGCCGAATTGCCGGAGCACGAGCACGCGGAGGAGCAGTTCGGCTACATCATCAAGGGCGGGTTCGAAGTGACGATCGGCGGCGAGACCTGCGTGCTGCGTGCCGGCGAGGCCTATTACGTCCCGCCCCACACCCTGCACAAGTTCGTCTCTCTCGGACCGACCCAGGCCATCGACGTCTTCACGCCTGTCCGGGTCGTCAGGTCGGCGTAGCGCACGGCGGAATGATCCAGAGACTTTGGTCGAGGAGAGATCAACATGGCGAGGAAAAAGAAGATCTTGGTCGTGGCGTCCAACTACGGCGTGTGGAACGAGGAGCTGCAGGCTCCCTGGGATATCCTGACGGCCGCCGGCCACGAACTGACCATAGCGACTCCACAGGGCAAGAAGCCGCTGCCCCTGGCCGCCAGCGTCGATCCGGACTTTGTCGACCCGGTGCAACAGTACAAGGTCAACATGCCTGAGGCCTGCGCTCGCATGAAAGCACTGCTAGCCACCGACGTTTGGGATCACCCGCTGAAGCTGGCCGACGCGCGCATGGGGGACTACGACGCCATCGTAGGCGTGGGCGGCCTCGGCGCGGACCTCGACCTTGCGAATAATCCAGCATTGCATCGTTTGCTGCTCGAGGGCTGGCACACGGGCAAGCTCCTGTGCTGCATCTGCTTCTCGGTCGCGGCGTTAGTGTTCGCCCGCGATCCTGAGCGCGGCTTCAAAAGCCTGATCTACGGCCGCCGGATAACTGCTCACCCACGCGCCTGGGATTTCAAGACCGACGTGACCTATCAGCTGTACGGGGCCGCGCCGGATAATCATGGGACCGACGTCATAACGCCGGGCTTTTTACTGCCGCTGCAGGATTTGGCCATCGATGCCGTCGGGCCTGGTGGCCAAGTGTTCTCCGACCCGCACACCAGCCGCGAGAACCCCTGTGTGATCTACGATCACCCGTTCATCACCGGCTGCTCGGTGGAATCGTCGATCTTGTACGGGCACGAGATCGCGCGTGTACTGGAAACGATGTAGGTCGTCTATTTACGGGAGACAAGCATGAATGTCAACGAGTTGCTCGTCAGGACGATCGAGTCGCTCGGCGTCGAGTGGGCTTTCGGCGGATCGGGGCAGGTCAACGCCAGCCTGATGATCGCGCTGAAAAATTCGAAGATCAAGACAGCGATCGTCAAGAACGAGCAAGCCGCCTCCTTCATGGCCTGCGGCTACGCGATGTTCAGTGACAAGCTCGGTGTCTGCTTCGCCACCGGCGGGCCGGGCGCGTTCAACCTGATGTCGGGGCTGGCCGTGGCGCTCAGCGATTCGCTGCCTTTGCTAGCCATCAGCGGCTACGAGGCCGCAGGCCTGATCGGCAAGGGCGCCCTGGCCGAGACCTCCGGCCTTGGTCGCACGCCCGACTCGCAGAAGATGATGGCTGCCACCACCAAGAAGACCTACATGCTCGGCAACCCCGACCAGACGTGCGACATCTTCGAGGATGCCATCAACACCGCGTTTGAAGGGCGTCCCGGCCCGGTGCACGTCCACATCCCGATCGACCTGACCACCAGCGAAGTAACGAACTACCGGCCGATCAAGATCGACGTCAAGCCGGTGCTGCCCAAGCACGAGATGGTTTGCTCGTTCGCCGAGGCGATCGCCCACGCGCTCGCGTCCCGCAAGCACCTGATGCTGCTGATCGGTTACGGCGCGATCCGCAGCCACACGGAGCCCGAACTGCTGCAGCTGGTTGAGCGCTACCAGATCCCTTTCGCGACGACCATGGACGCGAAAGGCGTGCTGCCCGAGAACCACCAGCTCTCGCTGGGAGTGGCGGGCACCATCGGCGACCCGGGCGCGAACGACTACCTGCGACATCACGCCGACTTCGTCATCGCGGTGGGCAACTCGTTCGCGCACAACGCCACCTGGCGCTTCGACAGCAACTTGTACGATGGCAAGCAACTCATGCACATCAACATCGACCGCAACGAGGTCAACAAAGTCTATGAGGCCGATTACGCAATGGTGAGCGACGCGAAGCCGGCTGTCGTGGGGATCCTGGAGGAGCTCTGGCGGTTGAACGCCGACAAGGGGCCAGCCCTGCCCATCATGATTGACAAGTGGCACGACCGCCCGATCGAGTATCAGGGCCCCAAGGTTCACCCCGGCGCCCTCTGTAAGACGTTAGCCGACCTGCTGCCGCCCGACACCTTCGTGCTGGGCGACGCGGGCGGACACATGCTCTGGCTGTGCGCCTATATGCAGCTGACCGGCCACCAAATTTATCAGAACCCCGGCAGCTTCGGGCCCATGGCCGTGCACGTAAACGGCGCGCTGGGCGTCAAGGCCGCCCACCCCGATCGCGTCGTAGTCAGTGCCTGCGGGGACGGTGCCTACCTCATGGGCGGCTTCGAACTGCTCACCGCCGTGCAGTACAACATTCCGGTGGTCTGGGTGATCTTCAACAACGGCGAGTTCAACATCATCAAGAATTTCCTGCTCCAGCAGTTCGGCGAGGCGCCGTACATGCAGTTCAACAACCCGGACTACGTGGCCTACGCCAAGGCCTGCGGGGCCCAGGGCTTCCGCGTCGAGAAGCTGGAAAACTTCGCGCCGGCCTTCACCCAGGCGTTGCAATCGAACCGACCCACGCTGATCGACGTCTCCGTCGAGTCCGACGTCTATCCGCCCTTCCAGGGCACCGGCATCTACGCCGCACACGAATAACGGGAGGCAACGGATGATCAAGCATTACTCCATGGCAAAGTACAAGTCCTTTGCGGAAGGCTGTTCCGCGAAGGAGAACATGACCAAGGCCAAGGCCATGACGCTCGCACTCAAGAACCAGATCCCGCAGCTCCTGCGCATCGAGGTCGGCTTCAACATGCTGAACGGCCCGACCGATTACGACGCGGTCTCGTACTCGGAGTACGAGAACATGGACGCGGTCATGGCGACGGTTAGACACCCGGCGCACGATGCGCTGATCGCTTTTCTCAAGCTAGTCACCGAAGCGAGCCACGCGGTAACGTACGAGGTGTCGTAGTCGTCCGCGTTGGCCCGCGCATGCGGCCCAGCTGCTACCAGGGAAAAAGGAACACTATGGACACTCGCGAAGTCGTGAACAAGTATTTCGAGTACGTGAACACCCACCGCTGGGACGATTACCTCACGCTGTTCGACGAGCACGTCGTAATGGACGAGCAGCTGATGGGGCACCTCGAGGGCCTCGAGGCCGTGGCGGGCGGCATCGAGGGCCTGCGTGCACAGCCCCAGTTCACCAACAAGCCGCTGCATATCGTCGTCGAGGGCGAAGAGGCCATGGTGGTCTGGCACATTTCGGCCCCCGCCGCAGTCCCGGGCGGCAGCCTCGAGGTGACTGGTGCCAACTATTACGTTGTGCGCAACGGCAAGATCGTGAAGTTCTCCAACTACCACGACACCGCGCCGTTCGCCCCAGTGTTCGCTGCCCAGGCCGCAGCAGCGGCTCCTGCGAAGGGGCCCGGACCGGAAGCTGTCGGCGAGGCCCCCGGGTCGCCAAGGACTTAGCGGATACAGCGGCGCGCGCGGCGAGCCTCCGCCCGAGTCGTGTGGCAAGCACGTGTCCCGGGCGTTAGGCCAGGGGTCTTTAAGCGGGTGAGGACTGGCCCTACGGGGGCGCGGGCTGCCGCGCGCAACGTTGACGCTATCCGGTCGCCAGCGGCGAGCCGTCCGGACTAGCACTGACGCTGCGCCCGTCCTGGCCCAGCTGGCCGAAGCACGCAAGGCCGTTACCGCCGCCGGCAGCAGCAAACCGGGTCGGCCGGTGGTGGTGGTCGACCGGGCGGCTCCTACCCCAAGACGTTCAAGGCCGTGCACGCCGGCACCTGGTCAGGCGCGTGCGCAGCCGCAACAACGGAAAGCCCGCCACCGGGCAGCAGTCCCCCATGATCCGGCGGCTGGCCCGCGGCGCCTTCCTGGACTGGCTTGACGCGCACGACCTCACCCTGAGCACCTGCCAGCAGGCCGATCTTGACCATTGGCTCGGCGCCGGACAAGCCGTGTACTGCGAGGAAGCCGGCCGGTTCATCCGCTGGGCACGCGCCAGCAAGCACGCCGCCGGCTATTTCGCCTCGGCCCCCAGATGGAACGGGCCCGCCCGCCTGCTCGACCACGAGGACCGCTGGGACATCGCGCGCCGGCTCTTGCACGATGACGGGCTCAAGCTCGAAGACCGCCTCGCTGGGCTGCTTGTCCTCCGCTACGCCCAGGGCGTGGCAGCGACCAGCCGCATGACCGTCGGCCAGATCCAGGCCGACGACGGCGACGTCCGTCTCCGCCTCGGTCGCGTGCCCATCCAGCTGCCCGAGCCGGTCGCCACGCTCGCCCCCGGTCGCCACGCTCGCCCGCGCCGTCGCGGCGAACCGCAAAGACCATGCCGCTATCGGGACCAGGGAGCCATCACCCTGGCATTTTCCCGGAGGCCAGCCCGGCCGGCCGATCAGCGGCCCGCGCAACCTTTCCTTCGAGACGGCCGCTCATGTGGTTACTCCTGTCCAGAC
>Ga0335081_10015731_pt1 | contig 12243 bp, 11 predicted proteins | sample Lox_Sample_35_FD_206713 | JGI IMG/M metagenome (GOLD analysis project Ga0335081, IMG submission 206713) | Soil microbial communities from Loxahatchee National Wildlife Refuge, Florida, United States - Lox_Sample_3.5 | ecosystem: Environmental > Terrestrial > Soil > Wetlands | place: USA... | reverse complement strand
GCCGCTACCTGCGCGCCCAGGACTTCGACACCGAAGAGACCGCTACCTGTGGCTCGGCGGAGGCCGCCTTCCGCGCGCGACGGCCCGACGTGGTGCTGGCCGACTACAACCTGCCCGACGGCGACGCGCTCGAGCTGATGGCCAAGATGAAATCCGTCGATCCGAACGTGCCGGTGGTGGTGCTCACCGCCAACGGCACCATCGATCTGGCGGTGCGCGCCATCAAGCAGGGAGCGGAGCAGTTCCTCACCAAGCCCGTCGACATGTCGGCGCTCTCGGCGGTGCTCAAGCGGGTGGCGGAGGCGCGGCGGAGCAGCGAGCTGCAATCGGCGCTGAACCAGCGGCAGTCGCAGCGCGGGCCGGACCCGTTTCTGGGCGAGAGCTCGGCCATCCGCGAGCTGCGCGAGCAGGCGCGGCGGGTGGCGGCGGCGGAAGGGCCGGTGCTCATCCTCGGCGAAACCGGCTCGGGCAAGGGCGTGCTCGCGCACTGGCTGCACGGCAACGGGGCGCGGGCGCAGCAACGGTTCGTCGATCTCAATTGCGCGGGCCTTTCGCGCGAGCTGCTGGAGAGCGAGCTGTTCGGGCATGAGCGCGGCGCGTTCACCGGCGCGCAGTCGGCCAAGCCGGGCATGCTGGAGGTGGCCGACAAGGGCACGCTCTTCCTCGACGAGATCGGCGACATGGACCTGCAGGTCCAGCCGCGGCTGCTCAAGGCGCTCGAGGAGAAGCGGTTCCGGCGGCTGGGCGACGTGCGCGATCGCGTGGTCGACGTGCGGCTGATCGCGGCCACCCATCACGATCTCGCCGCGGCCGTGTCGCAGAAGAAGTTCCGCGAGGACCTCTACTACCGGCTGAGCGTGCTGCCGCTGCGCATTCCACCGCTGCGCGAGCGGCCGGAGGACGTGCCGGCGCTGGCGCACCGGCTGCTCAACCCGGGCGTGACGCTCGCGCCCGAGGCGATGAAGGCGCTCGCGGCGTACTCGTGGCCCGGCAACGTCCGCGAGCTGCGCAACGTGCTCGAGCGGGCGCAGGTGCTGTCGCAGAAGCAGAGGCTGGAGCCGGCGGACCTGCGGCTCGGAGCGGGCCATCAAAGCCGCGCCGCCGAGCCGGACGATGCCATGACGCTCGAGGAGATGGAGCGGCGGCACATCGAGCGCATGCTGAAGCGGGCGGGCGGGAAGGTGGCGCGTGCGGCGGAACTGCTGGGCATCGCGCGGAGCTCGCTGTACCAGAAGCTGAAGAGCTATCGGATCGAGGCCGAGGAGGAGTGAGCGCGGCAGCGGTGGGGTCTGGAGACCCCAGAAAAATAATTATTTTTATTTTTGGGTGAGCCGGCGCACGTCGCGCTCGATGCGCGGCTCGTCCTGCTCGGTGAAGCCGTCGTAGCGATCGACGACGACCCCGTTCGCGTCGAGCAGGAACGACGTCGGCATCAGCGTCATCCCCAGCTGCTCCGCCACCTCGCCGTCCGGGTCGCGCAGGATTTCGAACGGCGCCTGGTGCTGCGCCATCCACTCGCGCACCGGCGCGTCCTTCTCGTCGATGCTGATGGCCACCACCCGGATGCCGGTCTCGCGCGCGAGCCGCAGGTAGAACGGCATCGACTTCGCGCACGGCACGCACCAGGTGGCCCACAGGTCGACCAGCGCCGGCCCGCGCAGCGCGTCGAGCCGCACCGGCGCTCCGTCGAGCGTGCGCACGGCGAGCGCGGGCAGCGGCGCGCCGGCGTGCTGGGCGTGGGCGCAGGCGACGGCCAGCAGCAGCGGCAGCGCGCGCTTCACAGCGCGAGATCGTACGCGATGGCCAGGTAGCCCACCGGGTGCTCGCTCTGCACGCCGTTGAGCGCGGTCACCACCGGCACCTGCAGGACCGCCCGCACGAGGAGGTCCTGCGTGATCGCGTACCCCGCGGTGCCCACCGCGTACCCGACGAATCCGCCGCTGTTCGGGTCGTAGGCGTGGTCCGGCGTGGTGTCCTTGCCGGCGTTGCGCCCCTGCGCGTCGACGGCGAAGTACAGCCGCTTGTCCTCGAGGAAGCTGCGCCGCACGCCGAGCGTGCCGAAGAGCGCGTTGCCGTAGTGGTTGCCGCGGGAGTTGCTGCCGTTGATGCGCGCGGTGACGCCGGCATAGGCCACCGTCGGGAAGTCGCCGTAGGTGTACCAGGCGCCGATGAATTCGTCCCAGCTGCCGGTGCCGATCTGCTTGTGCTCGTCGATGACGCCCTCGTCGACGGGCGCGAGATGGTCGTTGCTGCCGGTCGGCGCCTTGAGCGAGCCGATGAGCGCGATGACGTGGCGCGGAACGAGCCCGCCGATCTTGATCGCCTCCCATCGCGCGGTGACCGCGATGTCGGAGAGCCCCTGGTTGGTGTCGTCCTGCAGGCCGTCCACGCCGTAATGCCCCTTCCAGGCAAAGAACGGCACCTCGAGCTGCAGCGACAGCCGCGGAATGGGCGGCGAATACTGGAGGCGCAGGTCGATGCGGTCCTCGCGCTCGCCCTCGCGCGACCCGTCCTCGATGGTGCCGGACTCCTTCTGCAGATAGCGATCCTCGACCGACACGCGCAGCTCGCGCATGGTCGGCCGGTCGAGGCTGAGCGTGCCGCCCGATGGGTCGCACCCGCACACCGAGCAGGCCAGCAGGGGCCTGGACGAGAGAAGAACGACGAAGAGCGCGAACGAGCGCATGCAGAACCCTCATCACCAGAGGCGGACGAAGCAACCAGACGCAGGAACCGGCTGTCCGGTTCAGGCGAGCGGCGGCGGCGTGAGGACTTCGGCCGGCGGGGGCTGCGCAAGGCGTGGCGGCTCGCGGAACGGCAGCGCCAGGCGCGGAAGCTCGATCGGCGCCGCGGGCGACACCGGCAGCGCCGCCGGCAGCGACGGCAGCGAGGCCGACGCGCCCGGCTGCGCGCATTCGCGCACCTGGCTCCGGCCCGAGTCGGCTTCGCGGGCATGCACGCACACCGGGCAGTGGCACTCGCGGTGCGCGCGCAGGCAGCAGCAATCGGCCGCCGCCTCGGTCACCGCAAACGCGGGCGCCGCGACGCAGAGCGCGAGCAGCGCGGCCATGAGCTTCTTCCGGAGCACGACGGGGATCTGTCGCGGCCGGCGGCTTCCGTCAAGGAGGAAGTGGCCCCCGTCGATCGGAACCGCCCCGATCTGGTCGCCCGGGGTCGAATGGCGCGCCCGGCTGGAGTCGAACCAGCGGCCTTTGGCTTCGGAGACCAACGCTCTATCCAGCTGAGCTACGGGCGCGTGGGCGGTTCACGTAGCCCGGCGGATGCGTCAGGTCAAGGCATTCCAGCCGTGGCACACGTGCCGGCCACCGCCTTCAAACGGCCCAGGAGAGGACCGCCCACACGACGGTTCGCGGCTGCAGCAGCAGGCCGTCGGGCGACGGCGACAGCTCGCGCTCGAGCCATCGCCGCAGCCGCGCCAACTCGTCCGGCGTGGGGTCGGTGAGCATCCAGCCGACCCCCTCCACCGCGTCGGTGACGTCAGCGAACGTTCGCGCCTGCGCGACGGGGATGAAGCTCACCGACGGCTCGATGCCCAGCTCGTGCAGCACGTTGAGCGGATAGAGGAAGTCGGGCCCGGGCCTCCAGTCGCGGCCGGCGGCGGCCATGATGCGCGGGTCGATCGGGCCGGCTCCCACCGGAGCGCTCACCACCACCTTGCAGCGCGCGGCGCGGTGCAGCTTGAGCAGGGCGGCGCGCAGGTCCTCCACGTTGAGCGAGCGGGAGGCGAGCACCAGATCGTAGCTCCCGAGGCAGAGCTGGTTCCAGTCGTCTTCCCACGCGCCGAGGATCGGCTTCACGTTCCCCAGGCCCTCCGCCGCGCAGCGCGAGCGGAGCTGGTCGAGCATGCCGGCGGAGAAATCGAGCGCGTCGACCGACCGCAGCCGCCTGGCCAGCGGGATGGCGAGCGCGCCCGAGCCGCAGCCGACGTCGAGCCCGGTCCACTCCGGCCGGGCGTCGATCAGCTCGAGCACGCGCTCCACGTATCCGCTGCGGGCTGCGTGCCGGGCAAACGAGGGCGCCCGCCGGCTCCAGGCCTCGCCGTCGGCGTGCGGCCGCCGGGCGCGCGCGGCCTTCCACGCCTCGTTCCAGCCGTCGAACGTCCTGCGCTCGTTCACGGCGTCTGCGCTCCCAGGCCGGCGAGCGAGCGCAGCCCGTCGAGCACCTGGAAGTGCCTCCAGCTCCGCGGCATGTGGGAGCCGATCGAGGTCACCAGCGTCGCCGCCACGTACCACTCCAGCCGTGCGCCCTCGAACAGGTTGCCCAGGCCGAGCAGCGCGAGCTTGACGAGCAGCGCGGCGCCGGAGCCCTGCGTGAAGCGCAGGCAACCCCAGGCCAGGCTCGCGGCGAGCAGCAGCACGCCGCTGGACAGCGTCGCGACGATGAAGACGCGCAGCGTCTGCCAGGTGCCGCCGGCGGCGATTCCGCCCAGCACGATGCCCATGGCGACGATGTGCAGCGCACGGATCCCCACTTCGGCGGCGCGCTGCCAGCCCGGCTTCGGCGGCCGGGCGCTGGCGATCGGCAGACTGCGGTCGCTTGTCATCGCATCATCCTCCAATGAGCGAAAGGCTCGCCCTCACCGGCGCGTCCGGGAACGCCGCCGGCTTGTCGCGAACGGCCGCGCGCAGGGCATCGCGCAGGACGGAAGCGGGCGTGTCCTCCCGCAGCAGGTGGCGAAGCGGAATCGCGCGCCTGTCGAAGAGGCACAGCCGCAATTCGCCGGCGGACGACACCCGCAGCCGGTTGCAGCGCGCGCATGCCTCCGATCGCGACGGGCCGATGATTCCCACCCGCCCGGCGTACCCTTCCCTGGCGAACTCCGTGGCGGGGCCCTGGCCATCGAGGCGCGGCAACCGGCCCCAGCCGTCGGCGTCCAGCAGCCGTTCGACGTGCGCCACCGCGACGTGGTTGCGGGCGAAGAAGGCGGCGTCGCCGGTCGCTTCCATCAGCTCGATGAAGCGCACGGTGATGGGCGACGCGCGGGTCCAGCCGATGAAGCGATCGATCTCGGTGCGGCTGGTGCCGGCGAGCAGCACCACGTTCACCTTGACCTGCGGGATGCCGGCGGCGAGCGCCTCCTCCACGCCGCGCAGCACCGAGCCGAGCAGCGGCCGCCCGGTCAGCTCGGCGAATCGGCCCGCGTCGAGGCTGTCGATGCTGACGTTGAGGCTGCGCAGCCCGGCCTGCGAGAGCTCGCGAGCGATCGACGCCAGCCGGTAGCCGTTGGTGGTCATGCCCACGTGGCGGATGCCGGGCGTGCGCGCGATGCGGCGCACCATCTCGACGATGTCGCCGCGCAGCGTCGGCTCGCCGCCGGTCAGGCGGACCTTCCAGAAGCCGAGGGCGGCGAACGCGCCCACCAGCCGGTCGATCTCGTCGAGCGACAGCGGCCGGCCGCCTTCGGACTGCGCGCAGCCGGCGGGAAGGCAATAGCTGCAGCGGAAGTTGCAGCGCGCCGTCACCGAGAGCCGGAGGTAGTCGAGCCGGCGCCCGAGCGCATCGATCAACGTCCTGGGCTCCGCCACAGGCATGGCGCCTCCAGACGGGCCACCCTGCAAGGAAGGCGCCACGGCGCAACGCAAATGCGCGCACCGTGAAATTCCCGATCCGATCGGAACTTTCACCATTCACGGCCCCGCAACGGTTGCAGCCGGAGCGCGAAGCGCGCGTCGCGACTGCGATCGCTGCGCTGGCACGGCGCGTGCTGAGGCGCACGCTTGATCGGAAACGCCCCCGACGGAAACCGCGCCGAGGACTCACGCCGAGGCGACATGATGCGGCCCTCCAGAATCATCGCCCTCACCATCCTCGCTGCCGCGCTGCCGTCCGCGGTGCGCGCAGCCGATTTCCAGCTCAACACCTCGACACAGTTCGTCGGCTACAACGACTTCCTGTCGAGCAGCCAGAATCAGGGGACCATCGCACAGTACGTCCGGCTCAACGTCACCAGCCTCGACGAGAAGGGCCGGTTCAACGTCTACGCTTACGGAAGGATCGACGGCCAGCTCACCACCGAGATCGAGTCGCGGCCGGAGCTGATCAACGACAGCAACCTCTACGGGCGCCTGTACTACCTGTACCTCGACGGCCGCAACGTGGTGCCCGACCACCTCGACCTGAAGCTCGGGCGCACGTTCGTCACCCAGGCGGCGCTGCCCAGCTCGATCGACGGCGCGACGATCAACCTCCGCAACGTGGGCGCGCCCGGCGTGGGCATCACCGCGTTCGGCGGGCACCGGGTGGTGTTCGACAACGTCACCGAGTCGGACAACGCCGACGACCTGGCGGCCGGCGGCAGCGTCTATTTCGACACCGTCCGCCGCACGCACCTCGAGGCGAGCTACGCGCGCCAGTGGCTCAAGGGCGATTACTCGCGCGACTTCGCGGCGGTGGACGTGAACAGCGTGCCGTTCGACCGGGTGAACGTCACCGGCCGCGCCAAGTACGACGTGGGCGAATCGCGCTGGGCGGAGCTGCTCGGCAACGTCAACGTCTACCCGTTCAACCCGCTCGACGTGCCGCTGGTGCTGAAGGGCGAGGTGCTGGTGGAGCGCCCCACCTTCGACCAGTACTCCTTCTACAGCTACTTCGACGTCGCCCGGTACCAGGAGTTCGGCGGCTCGGCGGAGTACGAGGTGCTTCCCGGCCTGCGCGTGAACGGCAGGTACGCCTACGAGAACTTCGCCGCCACCAAGGACGAGGTCGACCAGCACGCCCACGTGCTGGAGGCGGGCGTCGTCTTCCGCAAGGTGCGGAACCTGGTGGTCAACCTGAGCTGGCTGAACCGCAACGGGTTCAACTCCCGCCTCAGCGGCCTGCGCTTCAACGCCGCGTACGCGCTCTGGCAGAAGCTGGGCCTGTTGGCCGGCATCGACTTCGACGACTTCCGCCGCGACATGGCACGCGACGGCACCTCGAAGCGTTACTGGCTCGGCGCCAACTACGACTTCAACAAGAAGATCACCGCGTCGATCCACGCCGAAGACGACGTCTCCTACCTCTTCACCCACTCGTTCCAGGGGCTCGCCGCCCTGGTCGTCCACCTCTGACCGAGACGATTATGTCCAAACGAGCCACCCGCAAGATCCTCTCGACGTCGAGCGCGCTCGCGATCGCGCTCTGCGGCTTTGCGGCGGCGTCCACCGACCACAAGCCGTTCAACGGCATGGCCATCGCCGACTGCGCCGCCTGCCACCGGGACTCCGGTGTCACCGAGAACCACGGGCCCGACTTCAAGAAGGAGCATCGCATCCTGGCGATGAAGGCCGAGTCCAACTGCGCCGAGTGCCACCAGCAGTCGTACTGCGACGAGTGCCACCGCCAGGGCAACGTGGAGAGCATCAACAAGGGCTACTCGCGGCGCGGCGAGCCGATGCCGCACTCGTCGACCTACGTCTCCACCCACGCGCTCGACGCGCGCACCGATCCGCGCGCCTGCGAGCGGTGCCACCAGTCCGAGAGCTTCTGCTCCGACTGCCACAAGACGGCCCTGGAGAACGACCGCAAGAACATGGACATCCGCCCGCACGGGCCCACGTACATCGGTCCCGGCGTGCCCGACCCGTCGTGGGTGCAGTTCCACGCCTCGGACGCCCGCCGGAACCTCGCGACGTGCCAGGGCTGCCATCCGAACAAGGCTGATTGCTCGAATTTCCAGTGCCACCCGGGGCTCGGGGGCCGGTAGCGACAAGGAGAGAATGACATGGCAGCGAATCCCAAGCTCCCGATCGTGACGCTTCCCGACGAGCTCACGACCCAGGAAAAAGTCAGCGACTTCATTCACGAGACGGTGACCCGCCGGTCGGTCCTGCGCGGCATGGGCATCGCCGGCCTCGGCGCCGTGGCGTTCCACTACGGCTGCGCCAGCTCGGCCGCGCAGGCCAAACGGGTGGTCTACGTGGCCAACGCCAAGGGCATGGTGGTGGCCGATCCGGCACGCTGCGTAGGGTGCCGCCGCTGCGAGGCGGCGTGCGTCGCGTACAACCAGGGCAAGACGCAGCCGGCGATCGCCAACGTCAAGGTCAACCGGAACCTGTTGTACGGGCCCATCTACGCGGGCGACGCCACCGTGGGCCAGACCGGCGAAGGCCTCTACGGCAACTTCCTCGCGGTGCAGGACACCTGCCGCCAGTGCGCGCACCCGGTGCCCTGCCAGCTCGCGTGCCCGCACGACGCGATCCAGGTCGTCGATCCGGTCAACGCCCGCGTGGTCGACACCACCAAGTGCGTGGGCTGCGGCATCTGCGTCGACGCCTGCCCGTGGGGCATGCCGTCGCTCGACGGCCCGGTGAAGGGCACCGGCGTGTTCGCCAACAAGTGCCACCTCTGCGGCGGCAACCCCGAGTGCGTCCAGGCCTGCACCACGGGCGCGCTGCAGTACGTCGCCTGGTCCGACCGGACCAAGGAAGTCCCGGCGCGGCAGGTCGTGCCGGCGTCGATCCAGATGCCGCCCGACGTTCGCGACACCTGCGTGCAGTGCCACTGAGGCGAGAGGCTTTGACCCATTCACAGCGAGGCAATCATGGCTGACAGTTTCGGTTGGGCAGGAAAGGTGCTCCGGGTCGACCTCTCGACTGGATCGATCACGACGGAGAGCACGGACACATACAAGGCATATATCGGCGGCACCGGCCTGGGCTGGAAGGTGCTCTGGGACGAGGTCCCGCCGGGCACGCACGCGTTCGACAAGGCGAACAAGATCGTCTTCGCCGTCGGGCCGATCACGGGCTCCGGCTCGCCTTCGAGCGGCCGCACCAGCATCGTGACGCTGTGGCCGGTGGCCTCGCCGGAGCTGCCCGCCGCCGGTCACATGGGCGGCCACTGGGGTCCCGAGCTGAAGTACGCGGGGTACGACGCCATCATCGTGCAGGGCGCGTCGGCCAAGCCAGTGTGGCTGCGCATCGAGGACGAAACGGTCACCCTCGAGGATGCCTCGACGCTCTGGGGCGAGGGCATCTACCGGTCGACGCAGGCGATCGTGAACATCATGGGGCCGGACGCGCACGTGGCCTGCATCGGCCAGGCGGGCGAGAACCAGGTGCGCATGGCCGCGGTGTTCTGCGACCGCTCGCACCGGGCCGGCGGCGCCGGCGGCGTGATGGGCGCGAAGATGCTGAAGGCCATCGGCGTGCGTGGCACCGGCGCGGTGAAGATCGCCGCCGACAAGGTCACGTGGAAGAAGCTGAACCAGTACTTCCTCAGCATGGTGGGCGCCAACAACCAGGGCGTGGTGTCCCGCGAGCTGACGCCGTGGTCCGAGTTCTCGCCCGGCGGCACCCGCTGGTCCGGACGCCCCGGCATCCTCTGGGGCTCGTCCTCCCCGCCGATCGACGTGGGCACCTGCGCCGACGTGGAGCACCCCTCGACTGACGCGCCCAGCCCGATCAACAAGATCGGCATGCGCACCCAGAAGGGCTACAACGACTTCGGCCTCGAGGGCATGCGCCGCACGGTGCGCATGGACGGCTGCCACGCCTGCCCGATCCGCTGCCACATCGCGGCCGAGCACAAGGAGCTCGAGGGCTACGGGCTCACGCCGTTCAACATGAACACCTGCATGGGCAACAGCGGCAGCGGCTCGTACAGCAACACCTCGGCCGCCTCGGCGACGCTGCCCGACGGCACCAAGGTCCAGAACACGCAGCTGAGCTCGGTGTCGAACCCGATGTTGCTCGCCTACATGGCGAACAACCTCGAGGGCGACTACGGCATCTGGAACGACTACGGCGGCTGGCACTCGGCGTTCGGGTACGTCTACCGGAACAACATCAAGGCCGACCAGTTCAACCCGGCCACGGTGCCCGATCCGGCGAACCCGGGCCAGACCATCCCCAACCCGGACATCGGCAAGCCCGTCCTGCAGAAGTACCTGAAGAACGAGATCTACAAGGGCCTGGCCGCGAAGGTGGCCGGAGTGCCGGACGGGACCAGCGAGTGGCAGCGGCTGCGCCTCGACACCAAGGGCGGCAACTCGGGCACGGGCCTGGTCTCGGGCTATCCGCTTCCGCCGCTGACGCTGCTCGACTCGGGCGATCCGCGCTGGCTGCAGTTCATCCTCGCGGAGATCTCGATCCCGAAGACGGGCACCACCTACTCCGACGGCTCGGTGTATCCGAAGACGCTCGGCTTCTACATGGGCCTCGGGCCGCCGAGGATGGCGCTGGCGATGCCGGAGCTGGGCGCGGCTGCCGACCTGACCAACGGCCTGCGCTTCACCCGGCGCATGGCGATGGCCCACCACTTCGTCGAGACGCAGGGCTGGCTGGGCGCGGTCGTGAACATGCTGACGGCCATCCGGGACCCCAACACGCACACGCACCAGAACTTCTTCACCAACGGTCTGCCGGACTCGGCGGCGAACAACATCCAGCAGCAGATCGCGCAGGAGATCGCCACCGACGGCAAGTCGCTCTTCTCCGTGACTGACAAGTCGGCGAGCGGCGAGTGGGGGTTCGACCTGAGCGGCCAGTACACGGCCATCAACCAGGCGCGGGTGGCGCTCGCGGTGCAGTCGGTGATCGTGTACGAGCTGCAGAACTCGCTCACCTGCTGCAACTACACCCTGCCGGTGTGGGCCTCGCCGCTCAAGAGCCGCAACTACCGCGGCGACTCCACGCTGGACGCGCAGGTGTACAGCGCGGTGACCGGCCAGACCGTGACGCAGAAGGACCTGGAGACGATGGCGCTCCGGAACTTCTCGCTCTACCGGGCGCTCCTGGCGCGCTATCAGGAGTACTGGTTCAAGCACCCGGATCCAACCGACGCCCCGGTCGGGACGGGCACGGACATGCGCAACAACTTCGACCAGCTCCCGGGCTGGACGTTCAAGGAGAACGGCACGCCGAATCCAGGGACCGCGTTCTTCCTGCCGAAGGCCGAGTTCGACACCGCCAAGGACCTGTCGTACCAGCTGCTCGGCTTCGACACCAACGGCCTGCCGACCAAGGCTTCGCTGAACAGCCTCGGCCTCAACGACGTCGCCACTGCGCTGCAGGCGGCGGGCTTCACGCTCTCCTGAGCAAGCGGGACGTGATCGAGGCGAGCCCTCTCTTCCTGACAGGGGGCTCGCCTCGATCTTGCATCTCCAGGCAGCCATCCAAAGCGTCGAGGTGAAGCCATGCAGGACCTGTCGTTCGACCCCGCCCGGCAGCAGGCGGACAAGCTGAACGTGCAGACCGCTGCGCCCGCCGCGCTCGATCCTGCGGCCCTCAAGGACGCGATCGCGCAGAAGGTGCGCGCCGACTCGCGCGAGCGCGGCGCGCTGACGCTGGAGCACGAGGTCTTCGCGCTCGCGGAGGACCAGCCGCCGGAGGCGATCAACCAGGTCCTGGCGATGATGGGCGCGGAGGCGGCGTATGCCGACATCAAGGCCGTCGTCGCGCCGTCGGGCCGCATGTATCTCTTCTCCCTCGCGCACCTGATGCAGCCCGACGCGCAGCGCAAGGCGCAGCTCCAGGAGTCCAAGTGGGCGGTCGCGGAGCGGATCCGCTCCGACTCGAGCGCGCTGTCACTCACGCCGGCGGATGCGCTCGAGCCGCTGTTCCCGGCCGCCGACCCGCAGGAGCGCGCGGCGCTGCTCGCCGAGATGGAGCAGGACGAGCGCTTCCGCGACCTGGTGAAGCTGGAAGGCCCCGAGGGCGTCGCGTATTTCCACAGCGACACGTACCTGAGCGGTGCGTACGCACGGATTCTCGCGCGGGCGAAGTCCTCCGACGCCTCTCGCGCAATCGCCGAGCTGGTGCGGGACCGGTCGCGCACGATTCCGCGACCGACGTCCGTGGCGACGTTCCGGGACCGCGCGTTCGGAATCGATTCCGCCCGGCTCGACGAGGTGGTCCAGCAGACGCTGGCGAACCCCGAGTTCTCCGATATCCGCAAGCTGGTCCACCCCGAAACCGGCGCCGCCTATCTCTACTCGCAGCGCTGGCTGTCGGAGCAGCAGGCGTTCCTCATGGTGGATTGGGATGAGGTGGGCGCGGTGCGCTACCCGTAGCCTCCTCGAGCCCCAGCTTCTTCACCTGATAGCGGAGCGCGTCGTAGCTCATGCCGAGCAGCTTCGCCGCGCTGGTCTTGTTTCCCTTGGTGCGCTCCAGCGCCTGCACGATGAGGCTCTTCTCCAGCTCGTCGAGCGAGAGCCCGTCGGCAGGCAGGATGGGCCCGGCCAGCCCGCTCGGCCTCTCCATCTCGGCGCGCAGGAAGAGGATCTCCTTCGGCAGGTGCTCC
>Ga0335081_10015730_pt1 | contig 12243 bp, 11 predicted proteins | sample Lox_Sample_35_FD_206713 | JGI IMG/M metagenome (GOLD analysis project Ga0335081, IMG submission 206713) | Soil microbial communities from Loxahatchee National Wildlife Refuge, Florida, United States - Lox_Sample_3.5 | ecosystem: Environmental > Terrestrial > Soil > Wetlands | place: USA... | reverse complement strand
GGCGATTGTCCCACATGACGAGATCGAAAGGCCGCCAGCGGTGGACATAGACGAAGCGCGGCGCCGTCGCGTGCTCGGTCAAGTCGCGCAAGAAGGCGCGCGCCTCCGGCACGGGCCAGCCGAGGATGGCGCCGGCATGCGAGGAGAGGAACAGGGATTTGCGCCCGGTCGCGGGATGCGTGCGCACCAGGCGCTGATGCACCGGGCGAAACATGGCGTGCTCCTCCGGCGACAGCTCGGTGAAGCCGAGCGCGCCCCGCGAATGGATCAGGGAATGCTCGGTGACGAGATCCGCGATCTCCGCCTGCGTCGCCGCATCGAGCGCGTCATAGGCGGCGCGCATATCGGCGAATTCGGTGTCGCCGCCGCGGCGCGCGATGCGGCGCCCCGACAGCAGCGAATACTTCGCCGGCACGGCGCGGTAGGAGCTGTCGGAATGCCAGAGCCGGTTGCCGAGATTGAAGAGGCGCCGCCGGTCGTCGCGCTCGAGCGTCCGGCCGCTCTGGTCGAGGTTGGAGACGTCGATCATCTCCCGGCCGAGGCGATGCTCCTCGGGCCTGGCGATGTGGCCGCCGGCGCTGTTCTCGATCGCGCCGAAATGCCGGGTGAAGGCGAGCTGCTGCTCGTCCGAAAGCTGCTGGTCGGGAAAGACCAGAACGGCGAGATCGTCGATCGCCCGCTGCAGCGCCAACGCGTCTGCGGCGGCAAGCGGCCGCGACAGCTCGATGCCCGATACCTCGCCGACGAAATCGCCCTGGATCGGGCGGATCGACACCGCCATGCCGGCTTCCTCCCTGGTCTTTCCCGCATGCTACCGCGCGGGGAGGGAGGCGTCACGTCGTCAGCTTCGGGAGCGTTAGACGAACAAATGTGCGTCCTTCGACAGGCTCAGGATGAGGACTTTTCTTTGTGCCACCAAGATCTTTGTGCCACCAAGAATTTACCTCATCCTGAGCCTGTCGAAGGACGCAGGTTGGACGTGCAGCGCCTGCGCTCGTCGCGCCTACTTCTTCGCCGCGGCGGGGCGCTTGCCGGGCGGGCGGCCGGGGCCGCGGCCGAGGCCGATTTTCTTGGCGAAAGCGGAGCGCTGCTGCGCGTAGTTGGGCGCGACCATGGGATAGTCCGCCGGCAGGCTCCATTTCTGCCGATACTCGTCCGGCGTCATGTTGTAGGTCGAGCGCAGATGCCGCTTCAGCATCTTCAGCTTCTTGCCGTCTTCGAGGCAGATGAGATAGTCGGGCGTGATCGATTTGCGGATCGGCACGGCGGGCTTCAACGGCTCCGACTTCTGATCGCCGCCTCTGCCCTCGAGCGCTCGCAACGACTGATAGACGGCGCTGATCACTTCGGCGAGCTGCCCGGTCGGCAGCGCATTGTTGCTGACGTAAGCGGCCACGACATCGGCCGTCATGCGCAGCAATTCCTCCTCCGGCACCTTGTTTGGCGCTAGTTCGGCCATTACCGAACCTCCCCCCAGTGAAGTAAGAGAATTCATTGGCATGATTGCAGGGCGATTCTCGGCTGTCAATCAAAACCACTTGGGGAGAGAATAATGAACACTTTGAAAAGTCGATACAGGCGGCCAAGAGCGCAACTTGCCAAGACAAAACGTCAATATCGGCGAACCCAGGGTAAAGATGTTCGAGCATGCAACCGCGTTTTAGTGGGATCGGCCGGCCTGTCCACTTCGGGAAGGCGGCAGACGACCGCGCGAAACGCGACGACACGCGACGAATGGTAGGTGACTGGCAAGCTACCGCGACATCTGGTAGGATCGCGCGGCATAATCGTGCCCGTGGATGTCGATGTCCGAAACGGTCGCCATCGCTGCCGATCATGGCGGCTTCGAGCTGAAAAGCATCCTGGTGCCGGAGCTGCGCGCGCTCGGCTTCACCGTGCTCGATCTCGGCACGACGAACGACGATGCCGTCGACTATCCCGACATGGCCGAACGGCTAACCGCGGCAATGCACGAAGGGCGGGCGGCGCGCGGCGTGCTGATCTGCGGCAGCGGCATCGGCATGTCGATTGCGGTCAACCGCCATCGCGAGCTGCGCGGCGCGCTGGTGCACGACGCCTTGACCGCGCGCCTCGCCCGCCAACATAACGACGCGAATGTTCTCGTGCTCGGCGGGCGCCTTCTCGGCCCTGAGCTGGCGAAGGACTGCCTCAAGACGTTCTTCACCACCGCCTTCGATGGCGGCCGCCATGCGCGTCGCGTCGCCAAGCTTTCCTGACCGCCCCCATCCCCAGACAGGTGCCCGTCATGTCCTCTCGCACCACCGCCGCTGAACTCGCTCTGCCCGACCGCTTCTTCTCCGCTTCGCTGGCGGAGAGCGATCCCGAGATCGCCGCGGCGATCGGCCGTGAGCTGCAGCGGCAGCGCGACCAGATCGAGCTCATCGCGTCCGAGAACATCGTCTCGCGCGCCGTGCTCGAGGCGCAGGGCTCGGTGCTGACCAACAAATACGCCGAAGGCTATCCCGGCCGGCGCTATTACGGCGGTTGCGAATATGTCGATCAGGCCGAGCAGCTCGCCATCGACCGCGCCAAGAAGCTCTTCGGCTGCAGCTTTGCCAATGTCCAGCCGCATTCCGGCTCGCAGGCGAACCAGGCGGTGTTCCTCGCCTGCCTCAAGCCGGGCGACACGGTGCTGGGCATGGATCTGGCTGCGGGCGGGCATCTGACGCATGGCTCGCCCGTCAACATCTCGGGCAAGTGGTTCCGCGTCGTCAGCTATGGCGTGCGCCGCGACACCGCGCTCATCGACTATGATCAGCTCGAGAGCGTCGCGCGCGCCGAGCGGCCGCGCCTCATCATCGCCGGCGGCTCTGCTTATTCGCGGGTCATCGATTTCGCCCGGCTCCGCCGCATCGCCGATGAGATCGGCGCCGTGCTGATGGTCGACATGGCGCATTTTGCCGGGCTCGTCGCCGGCGGCGTCTTCCCGAGCCCGCTGCCGCATGCGCATGTGGTGACGACGACGACGCACAAGACGCTGCGCGGGCCGCGCGGCGGCATGGTCCTCGGCAATGACGAGGAGCTCGGCAAGAAGATCAACAGCGCCGTCTTCCCGGGGCTGCAGGGCGGGCCGCTCGAGCATGTCATCGCCGCCAAGGCGGTGGCGCTGGGCGAGGCGCTCACCCCGGCGTTCCGCACCTATGCGCGGGCCGTGCTGGAGAATGCGCGCGCCCTGGCGGCGAGCCTCGCCGAAAGCGGCCTTGCCATCGTTTCGGGCGGCACGGATTCGCATCTCATGCTGGTCGATCTCAGGCCGAAGAAGCTCACCGGCAAGCTCGCCGAGACGGCGCTCGAGCGCGCCGGCATCACCTGCAACAAGAACGGCATTCCCTTCGATCCGGAGAAGCCGACCGTGACCTCGGGCATCCGCCTCGGCAGCCCGGCGGCGACGACGCGCGGCTTCGGCCAGGCCGAGTTCCGCCAGGTGGGCGCTCTGATCGCCGAGGTGCTCGACGGGCTTGCCGCCAAGGGCGAGGACAATCACGCGGTCGAGGCGGCGGTGCGGCGGAAGGTGAGCGCGCTCTGCGCCCGCTTCCCGGTCTATCCGGCGTGAGCGCCGCCGCGACGGCGAGGGGGAGGTAGGGGATGCGCTGTCCGTTCTGCGGTTCGGAAGATACGCAAGTGAAGGATTCGCGGCCGACCGACGATCGCGCCGCGATCCGCCGGCGTCGGCTCTGTCCCAATTGCGCCGCGCGCTTCACCACCTTCGAGCGGGTGCAGCTGCGCGAGCTCACCGTCATCAAGAAGAACAGTCAGCGCGAGCCTTTCGACCGCGACAAGCTCGCGCGCTCGATCCATGTGTCGTTGAGGAAACGGCCGGTCGAGCCGGAGCGGGTCGAGCGCGTCATCAACTCGATCGTGCGCCAGCTCGAGAGCTCCGGCGAGACCGACATTCCGAGCGAGCTCATCGGCGAGCTGGTGATGGAGGCGCTGGCCTCGCTCGACCAGGTCGCCTATGTGCGCTTTGCCTCGGTCTACCGCAATTTCCGCGAGGCCAAGGATTTCGGCGAGTTCATCCATCGCATCGGCAACACCGTCGACGGCGATTAGCGGGTTCTGGAATTTCGAAATGCCTGAGCCAGCGCGCGCAATCGTCGCCGCCCCACCTCACCCCAGCCCTCTCCGCCCCTTAGGGGCGGAGAGGGAGGGACCCGCGCGGCGGGAGGGTGAGGTGGGGAGCATCGCGTCTTCGCGATAGTCGCGATCAGGTGCCCGCCGCCATGAACGATCTCGGCTATATGAAAGCGGCGCTGGCGCTGGCGCGGCGCGGGCTTGGCTCGGTTTCGCCCAACCCTGCGGTCGGTTGCGTGCTGGTCAAAGAGGGGCGCGTCGTCGGTCGCGGCTGGACTCAGCCGGGCGGGCGGCCGCATGGCGAGACCGAGGCGCTGCGGCGGGCCGGCGAGGCGGCGCGCGGCGCCACCGCCTATGTCAGCCTCGAGCCCTGCTGCCATTGGGGAAAGACGCCGCCTTGCACCGATGCGCTGATCGCCGGCGGCGTCGCGCGGGTGGTGATGCCGCTCGAGGATCCCGACCCGCGCGTTTCCGGCCAGGGCATCGCGCGGCTGCGCGAGGCCGGCATCGAAGTCGCGGTCGGGCTTGCCGCCGCCGAGGCGGAGGAGATCAATGCCGGCTTTTTCCTGCGGCTGCGCCAGGGGCGGCCGCTGGTGACGTTGAAGCTGGCCACCACGCTCGACGGCCAGCTCGCCACCGCCATCGGCGAGAGCCGCTGGATCACCGGCGAGCTGGCGCGCGACCGCGCCCATCTGCTGCGCGCCAGCCATGACGCGGTGCTGATCGGCAGCAACACAGTGATCACCGACGATCCGCTGCTCACCTGCCGGCTGCCCGGGCTCGATCACCAGAGCCCCGTGCGCATCGTGCTCGACAGCCGGCTCAACGTGCCGCTCACCGCGCGCGTCGTCGCCGAGGCGCGGCAGGTGCCGACCTGGTTCATCACGCTGCGCCACGGCGATGCGGCGCGGCGCGAAGCCTTCCTCAGCTGCGGCGTCGAGCTGATCGAGGTGCCGGCGACGGCGGCGCATATGGTCGACATGAACGCCGCCTTTCAGGAGCTCGGGCGGCGCGGCCTCACGCGCGTGCTGGTGGAAGGCGGCTCGACCTTGGCGGCGGTGCTGTTGCGCGCCGGGCTGGTCGACCGGCTCGCCTGGTTCCATGCGCCGATGCTGGTGGGCGGCGACGGCATCCCGGCGGTCGCCGGCTTCGGCCTTCAGCGCCTTGCCGATGCAAAGCGCTTCGAGCGCATCGCGCTGGAGACGGTGGGCGACGACGTTCTGGAGACGCTGCGCCGGCGCTAGACGCGGCGTGCGCGCGCATGCGAGTGGCACCGGTGGGTTCGGATTGAAAGCCCCGGTTGGGCAAGGTCCGTCACGCGTCAACGAGAACTATCGAGGTAACCTTATGCGTGTGGAGCGAGCGCACAATTGCCATCGTCAGGCCCTTCGCGCGCAGCTAACATCGAGAAGGACGGCTTCCTCGAGGAGCAAGGCCGTGCGGTCAATGCGATTCGGTCTGGGGCTGCGCTACTCCCCGCTCGCACAGTCGCCGTGACCCAACAACGCGACGGGGCGACTTCGCTGCGCGGGACGTTCGAGCACGCAGCGGTCGGCGTGGCGCATGTCGCGCTCGACGGTCGTTTCCTGCGCGTCAATCGCAAGCTCTGCGACATCCTGGGCTATTCGCGCGACGCGCTGTTGCGGCAGCGCTTTCAAGACCTCACGCACCGCGACGACCTCGAAGCGGATTTGACGTTGCTCAAGCGCGCGATCGCCAGCGAGATCGCGACCTTCAGCATGGAGAAGCGCTATATCCGCAGCACCGGCGAGATCATCTGGGCGGAGCTCACCGTCTCTCTCGTCCGCGACGCCGCGGAGCGGCCGCTCTACTGCCTCAGCATCATCAGCGACATTACCGCGCGCAAGCGCACCGAAGAGGCGCTGCGCGAGAGCGAGCAGCGCCTGGCGCTGGCGCTCGAGGCCGGCCAGCTCGGCTCGTGGTCGCTCGACCTGACGAGCGAGGCCATCGAGGTCTCGGACCGCGGCAAGGCGCTGTTCGGCCTGCCACCCGATGCCGGGTTCAGCTACGCGACCTTGCTGTCGATGATCCATCCCGAGGATCTCCAGGACAAGCTGGCGGCGGTCCAGCAGGCGGTGGCGAGCGGCAACGACTATGAATTCGAGCTGCGTACGATCTGGCCGGACGGCAGCGTGCATTGGATCCTGGCGCGCGGGCGCCCGATCTATGACCCGGACGGAAAGCCGCTGCGCATGGTCGGCACGTTCCTCGACACGACCGAGCGGAACCGGGCGCGCGAGGCGCTGCAGCAGCGCAACGACACGCTCGAAGCGAGCTATGCAGCCGTCTTCGAGAACACCACGGCGGGTCTTATCCTGCTTTTGGTCACGGCCGATGACCGCTTCGTTTACGAGGCCGCCAACCCCTCGCACGAGAAAACCACCGGCTGGAAGTCGGCGGACTTCATCGGCAAGACCGCCTATGACATGTTTTCGCGCGACCTCGGCGATCGGCTGGCGGAGCGTTTCCGGCGCTGCCGCGACACGGGGACGCCCATCACCTACGAGGATACCTATTCGTACCCCACGGGTAGACGCATCATGCAGGCGACGGTGGTGCCGCTCCGCGATCCGGAAGGCCGGGTCGCGAAGCTGCTCGTCAGTACCCACGATGTTACGGAACGCAAGGCGACGGAAGAGGCGCTGCGCCAGAGTCAGAAGATGGAGGCGATCGGACTACTGACCGGCGGCGTGGCGCACGATTTCAACAATCTGCTCACCAGCATCCTTGGCAATCTCGAGCTCGTCGCGCAGCGCTCGCTCGATCCGACGCTCGGCCGCATGCTCGACGGCGCCCGGCGCGCCGCGGAGCGCGGCGCAAAACTGACGCAGCAGCTTCTTGCCTTCGCGCGCAAGCAGCGTCTCGAGCGCCAGGCCGTCGATCTCAACCGCCTCGTCGCCGGCATGACCGACATCCTTCAATCCACCATTGGCGCTACCATCCGCATCGACGCGCCGCGATCGGGCGATGAGCTGTGGCCGGCGATGGTCGACGTCAATCAGCTCGAGCTGGTGATCCTCAACCTCGCGATCAACGCCCGCGATGCGATGCCCAATGGCGGCGTGCTGACCATCAAGCTCGAGAACATGCGCATCGCGCGCGACGGTCACCCCGGGGAGCTGGCCGTCGGCGACTATGTCGTGCTCTCGCTTGCGGATAACGGCACGGGGATGAGCGAGGAAGTGAGAGAGAAGGCGTTCGAGCCGTTTTTCACCACCAAGCAGGTGGGGCGGGGGAGCGGCCTCGGGCTGAGCCAGGTCTACGGCATCGCGCGCCAACTCGGCGGCGGCGTCGCTATCGACAGCCGGCCGGGGGCAGGCACGACGGTGCGCGTTTACCTGCCGCGCGCGGCACAGGCGGCGCTGGAGCCGTGGAGCATGACGGAACGCGTCGATCTGTCGCCGAGCCGGCGGGCGCGCATTCTTGTGGTCGACGACGACGCCGAAGTGCGCGAGTTCGTCGCCACCTGCCTCGCCGGCTTCGGCTACGACGTCATCGAGGCCGTCGATGCCAAGAACGCGCTCGATATCGTGGGGCTGGACGCCGCCATAGACCTGATGCTGATCGACTATGCCATGCCCGAAATGAACGGCGCCGAGCTGTTATACCAGGCGCGACGGCAGCGGCCGCGGCTGAAGGCGCTGTTCATGACGGGATATGCGCCGGACGCGCTGACCAACGGCGAGATCGACGGCGTCGCGGTGGTGCGCAAGCCGTTCAAGGTGGCCGAGCTGACATCCCGGCTGCGCGCGGCCTTGGGCGACGGTCCCGCCAGGCGCTCGCTCTAGCGCGAGCGCTGTGCCTGCTCCGCCCAATAGGGCGCGTCGCCGATCACTGTGCAGCGGCGGATGATGCGCGCCTCGCGGGCGGTGTCGTAGCTGCCGGCCCGGTGCAACAGGCAGCGGTTGTCCCAAACAATGAAATCGCCAGGGCGCCAGTGATGCGCGTAGCGGCGCGCGCTGGCGACGAGGCGCTCGTTCAGATCGTCGATGAGCGCGCGGCCGGCCGAATAGTCCATGCCGGCGATGCTTTCGGCGTGGTCGCCGAGGAAGATGCAGGGGCGGCCGGTCTCGGGGTGGGTGCGCAGGATCGGGTGGTCGACCGGCGGCACCGCCTGGCGCTGCGCCTCGCTGAGCGGCTCTTCGCCATGCCGGCGGTCGCGCGAGAAGTCGAGATTGTGAAAGGCGCGCAAGCCGGCGAGGCGCGCGCGCTCGGCGGGGTTTAGCGCGTCGTAGGCCGAATACATATCGGCAAAGCTCGTCTCGCCGCCGGTCGAGGGAATCTGCTCGGCATAGAGCATCGTGGCGTGGCCCGTGGCGCGGCGCCAGGAGCCGTCGGTGTGCCATTCGAGCGTGCCGCGATCGGGATGCTTGCCGCTCGGCTTTCCGTCGGGACCCAGATTCGACAAGGTGTAGAGCTCGGGATGGCCGCCGGCGTGATACTGATCCATCACATGGATTTGCACCTCGCCGAAGCGCCGGGCGAAGGCGACCTGGGCGGCGGGCGGCAGGCGTTGCGCGCGGAACAGCAGCAGCTGGTGCTCGAGAAAAGCGGCATAGAGCGCCGCGAAGGCCGCATCGTCGGTGTCGGCGATCTGAAAATCGCGGATTTCGGCGCCGAGACCGCCTGGCAGCGGCTCAATGCGCAAGCCGGCGACGGGCGCGGCGGTCGGCTGGCGTGTCGGCTGCAAGGCGTCGTCCTCCCGGAAGCAAACATTCCGGAAACGCTATCGCACGCGGCGGCGCCCGGTCAAATCGCTCGGCATCGCGGCATGCTGCGGCGCAGCAGCCCGAGCGCGCCGCCGCCGCCCGTGACGCTGCGGGAAATCCGGGCTATGGTCCTCCCGCCATGTTTACCGGGATCATCAGCGATGTCGGCAAGGTGCGCGCGGTGATCGCGGGCGGCGATACGAGCTTCGTCCTCGACACTGCCTATGACACGCGCACCATCGCCATCGGTGCGTCGATCGCCTGCGCCGGCGTCTGCCTCACCGCGACGGAGACCGGCGCCGGCTGGTTCAAGGTTCAGGCTTCGGCCGAGACCCTGGCGCGCAGTACGCTCGGACGCTGGCGGGTGGGGACGCCGGTCAATCTCGAGCGCGCCTTGAAGCTCGGCGACGAGCTTGGCGGCCATATCCTCAGCGGCCATGTCGATGCCGTCGCCGAGATCGTGGGGCGCCGGCCGGAGGGAGATTCGGTGCGCTTCGTCATCGAGGTGCCGCCCGCTTTCGCGAAGGCGATCGCGCCCAAAGGCGCCGTGGCGCTCGACGGCGTCTCGCTCACGGTCAACGAGGTCGAAGGGCGGCGCTTCGGCGTCAACATCATTCCCCACACCCAGGCGAACACCACCTTCGGCACCGCCGACATCGGCGACCCGCTCAATCTCGAGATCGACGTTCTCGCCCGCTACGTCGCCCGGCTCCTTGGAAAGGATCTCGCATGAGCTTCGTCGAGGTCGTCTCGCCGATCGAGGACATCATCGAGGATGCGCGCAACGGGCGCATGTTCATCCTGGTCGACGACGAGAACCGCGAGAACGAAGGCGACATCATCATCCCGGCGCAGATGGCGACGCCCGACGCGATCAATTTCATGGCGAAGCATGGCCGCGGCCTGGTTTGCCTGGCGCTGACGCGCCAGCGCGTCGAGCAGCTGGGCTTGCCGCTGATGCCGCAGCTCAACACCTCGCGCCTGCAGACGGCGTTCACCGTCTCGATCGAAGCGCGCGAGGGCGTGACCACCGGCATTTCCGCGCCCGACCGCGCGCGCACGATCGCCGTCGCCATCGACTCCAGCAAGGGATCTCAGGACATCGTCACGCCCGGCCACATCTTTCCGCTGATGGCGCGCGACGGCGGCGTGCTGGTGCGCACCGGCCATACCGAGGCGGCGGTCGACCTCGCGCGGCTGGCGGGGTTGAACCCTTCCGGCGTCATCTGCGAGATCATGAACGATGACGGCACCATGGCGCGGCGGCCGGAGCTGGTTGCCTTCGCCCAGCGCCACGGCTTGAAGATCGCCACCATCGCCGATCTCATCGCCTATCGCCGCCGCCACGACCGCATCGTCGAGCGCAAGCTCGAGACGGCCTTCCACTCGCGCTTCGGCGGCGATTTCACGATGCGCATCTACGCCAACAAGATCAGCAATGTCGAACATATCGCGCTGGTCAAGGGCGACATCACCACGCCCGAGCCGGTGCTGGTGCGCATGCATGCGCTGAACGTGCTCGAGGACGTGCTCGGCCACGACAAGGGCAATCGCGGCGGCCTGTTGCAGGGCGCGATGGAGGCGATCGGGCGCGAGGGCAGGGGCGTCATCGTGCTGATCCGCGAGCCGGTGTCGAACAGCTGGTCGGACCGGGTGCCGGTGCTGATGGAGAGCAAGCGGGTCGGCGGCGCCGAGCTGCGCAATTACGGCGTCGGCGCCCAGATCCTGCTCGATCTCGGCATCCGCGACATGGTGCTGCTGTCCAACACGAGGCGCACCATCGTCGGCCTCGAAGGCTACGGCCTCGCCGTCGTCGGCCAGCGGCCGATCGAGCGGCCGGGAGGCACGTGCTGATGGCGGAGGGGCCGCATATCATGATCGTCGAGGCGCGCTACTACGCGCATATCTCAGACGAGCTGGCGAAAGGCGCGATCACGGCGCTCGATGCGGCGGGCGCCAGCTATGAGCGTTTCGCGGTGCCGGGCGCTTTCGAGATCCCGGCGGCGATCCGCTTTGCCGTCGAGGCGCAGGCACGCGGCGCGCGCGAAGCGCGCTTCGACGGTTATCTCGCGCTCGGCTGCGTCATCCGCGGCGAGACCTCGCACTACGACTATGTCTGCGGCGAGAGCGCCGGCGGCCTGCAGCGCCTCGCGCTCGAGCACAACCTTGCCGTCGGCTTCGGCATCCTCACCGTCGAGAATGAGGCGCAGGCGCTTGCCCGTGCCCGCGTCGACAAGAAGAACAAGGGCGGCGAGGCGGCCAATGCGTGTCTTGCGATGATCGAGCTGAAGCGGCATTTCGGGCTCGGGCGGCGATGAGCGGCGAGGCGGCGCGTCCCCGTTCCGGCGCTGCCACGCGGCGACGCAGCGTCGCGCGGCTCGCCGCGGTGCAGGCGCTCTATCAGATCGATCTTTCCGGCGCGCCGCCCGAGACGGTGATCGCCGAGTTCCTGAAGCACCGCCTCGGGCGCGAGATCGACGGCGAGCAGTATGGCGAAGCCGATCCCGCGCTCTTCGCCGACATCGTGCGCGGCACGATCGAGCGCCGGGCGGATCTCGACACCGCCATCTCGGCGGTGCTGACCCCGGACTGGCCGCTCGAGCGCCTCGAGACGGTGTTGCGCGCCGTGCTGCGCGCCGGCGCCTTCGAGCTGGTGGCGCGCCCCGATGTGCCCGCGCCAGTGGCGATCAGCGAGTATCTCGACATCGCGCACGCCTTCTTCTCCGGCAAGGAGCCGGGCCTCGTCAACGGCGTGCTCGACAAGCTCGCGCACAGGCTGCGGCCGGACGATGTTGGAGACGAAAACCGTGGCGGACCCTCCGCTCAGTGAGTTCGAGCGCATCGCGCGCTTCTTTGCGCCGCTCGCCGCTCCCGGTGCCCTCGGCCTCGTCGACGATGTCGCGCTGATCGACGGCCCGCCCGGCGAGCAATACGTGCTGAAGACCGACGCCATCGTCGAAGGCGTCGATTTCCCGCCCGGGACGGCGCCGGACCTGGTGGCGCAGAAGCTGCTGCGCGTCAACCTTTCCGATCTCGCCGCCAAGGGCGCGGTGCCGGTGGGCTATCTGCTGGTGACGGCGCTGCCACGCTCGCTCGGCGAGGACTGGCTCGCCGGCTTCGCCGCCGGTCTCGCCAAGGACCAGGCGACCTATGGCATCGGCCTGCTCGGCGGCGACATGTCGGCGATCGACGGCCCGATCAGCCTCACCCTCGCCGCCATCGGCCGCGTCGCGGCGGGCCGCGCCGTGCTGCGCAGCGGCGCCCGGCCCGGCGATCTCGTCTATGTCAGCGGCACGCTCGGCGATGCCGCTTTGGGGCTTGCCGTGTTGCAGAGCCGCCTCGCGCTGGCGGACGCAACCCAGCGCGAGTTCCTCATCGACCGCTACCACCTGCCGCAGCCGCGCCTCGAGCTTGGCCAGCG
>Ga0335081_10015729_pt1 | contig 12243 bp, 10 predicted proteins | sample Lox_Sample_35_FD_206713 | JGI IMG/M metagenome (GOLD analysis project Ga0335081, IMG submission 206713) | Soil microbial communities from Loxahatchee National Wildlife Refuge, Florida, United States - Lox_Sample_3.5 | ecosystem: Environmental > Terrestrial > Soil > Wetlands | place: USA... | reverse complement strand
CCTCTATCGGCAAGCAGGGACAGAGTTTAGCTGGCAACGACTCATTTTTCACCCTGGCCCCCCTGGCACCTCCTCAAGTGCTCCCCCCGGTTTCCATGCCGGATGTGGCCTGCGATCCCGTTCCAGAGGAAAGCGTTGCCCCCGTTCTGCTGGGTGCCGCGCAGCGTGAAGGTCTTGACCATAAACTACTTACCGCCGTCATTGAGCAGGAGTCCGGATTCCGCCCCTGCGCCATCTCGGATAAGGGCGCGCAAGGCCTCATGCAGATCATGCCCGATACCGCCGACCGTTTCAACGTAAAGGATCCCTTTGATTCAAAGCAGAATATCGATGCCGGTGCTAAGTATCTAAAGGAGTTAATCACGAAGTACAGCGGCAACCTGGCACTCGCGCTAAGCGCCTACAATGCCGGTCCGGATACCGTCGATCAGGCGGGCGGCGTCCCCAACGTCCCGGAAACCGCTGATTACGTTAAGGCAATCCTAACGAAGCTTGGCGTCGAGCCGGCGGCCAAAACTGACGGTCCGGCACCGGTCACCGACCCCGTTCCTCCGGTGGCGCCTCAGCCGTAGCCCACGGCTGTTCCAGGCTCGCCAGCAGGCGCAGCGGCAGAGCCGGCGCCCCTACGACGACCTCCACACAGGGCGACTGAAACTCGAGCTATTTCGCCGAACAACGGCGCACAAAGGTGGCGATCAACCCCAAACTGATTATCGTGAGGGCCATCGAGCCGGGTTCCGGAACGGTAGTCGTGATTGGAGTCCCCGTCAAAGTTATTGTGGCCGAAAACGTCTCCGACACCGATCCGTTGGCCGCCAGGCCAGCAAGGGCCGTCTGAAAAGGAGTCGAGAGCGCAGAGGTGAAATTCCCTGTCCAAGATATCCCGGGCGTGTCCGTCACGCCATCAAGGACCCAAGAGGCCGTGGCTTGACTACGAGAGGTGTTCACGAAACTAACTGGCGATCCGGGAGGCGTGCATAACTGACCGGGTGCAGGAGGAGTCGCGGTGCAACCGGCACTGGTGAAAATTCCGGGCTCGATGAGATCGATCAACAACTGCGTGGTGATACCCGCGTTATTGAATGTCATGAACGTTGCCGGCGCAAAGCCCGTCCCACCCACGATGTCAGGCGGATTCATCAAATTGCTGATGTTGGCGGCATCATTACCGGCAATAGCTGAGGGAATATCCCCGTTCGGCAAACCCGCGCTTGATATGTCGACCTTGTCTAGCACAGTGCCGGCGCTGTTTTCCCAAAGGAAGCATGCTGTATTGGCGGGGCAGGTACCGGCGGGCGTAACGACGGGTGATGCTTCGGGCACGGTGAAGAACACGGTGCCGGTAATGTCGAAGGAGCCATTCGTAATGGTGGATGCGAACGAAGCCTGGAACAAACCAGCGAACAGCAGCGGTAACATCGCGCGACTTCTGCAATGACAGGCCCTAGTTTGGAATCACCGGCAACACCACGCGCGACGGGTGCTGACGGTCGTGGTAGATGATCTGGTCGGCCTTGCGCAGGACAGTTTCATCGGCGATGGGGTGGCCGGTGTTGGGGTTGCGGTCGAAGCGGGGAAAATTGCTGCTCGATATCTCCAGACGCACGCGATGGCCTCTTAGGAAGACATTGCTGGTGACGCCGGCGTCGATGTTCAGTTCGTAGATCTCACCAGGCATGGCGAGGTGCGGCGTTTCGAGCGAGTCGCGGTAACGGAGCCGCAGAATGCCGTCGGTCAGGTTGCGGGCCTGGCCATCGGGGAATACGTCGACTAACTTGGCGGTAAAGTCGGTATCGGGGGCGGAGGTCGCGGCGTAGAGCACCACGCGCACCGGACCGATCACTTCCAGATCCTCGTGCAGAGGAGGAGTGGAGAACACCAGCACGTCGGAGCGGCGCTCGACCGCGCGCTGGTCCATGGGTCCCCAGGCGAACAGTTTGGGGTTGCAGCAGGTCGCGCCGCCCGCGGTGGGCACGGGATTCGACGGATCGAACTCGAAGCGCTCCGGTTGCGCACGGCGCGGGGAACGGGGACCCAGAGTACCACCGCCGTTGAGCGTATTCGCCGCACCCTGGCTGGCGAAGTACAACGACGTCATCCTGGCGCGCGCCGGTGGCCACTCCTGCTCGTCGCGCCAGCGGTTCGCGCCCATCACGAAAATGTGCGCGGGCGGGCTGGACATGATGGGCGTGTCTTTGGACTTCAGCCACTGGTCGAACCACTCGATCTGCATGCGGCGGATGGGAGCGCCGGAGTCTTTACCGAAGTCGACGCCGGCGAACTTCACGGACATGTTATGCGGCCACGGCCCAATGACGATGCGATGCACGCTCGAACTGCGCCGGAGGGCGCTGAACGCGGCGAGATCGCTCTCGACGAAACAGTCGTACCAGCCACCCACTGCGAACACCGGGACATGAATCTGATCAATATGCTCGCGCGTGCTCACGGCGCGCCAGAAAGCATCATAGGCGGGATGGTCGAGTGCCTTCTGGAAAATGTCGGAGCGTTGGCCTGTGGCGGCGACATCCGCGCGGCGCAAAGGCAAGGTTCGGACATAGCGATTGAAGTCGAGCGGCACGAACCCGGGTGCGCGGAGATTCTCGGAGATCCAGAGCAAGCGATGCCCGAGTTGCATCGCGCCGCCGGTTGAATAGTAGCGGTCCCGATAATCGTCCGAGCCGGAGACGACGGGAGCGATAGCTTTGAGGTGCGGATTGTTGAGCAGCGCCGCCTTCCACTGCACAATCCCGAGATACGATCCGCCCAGCATTCCGATCTTGCCATCCGACCAAGGCTGGCGCGCAATCCAGTTCAACGTGTCGTTGCCGTCTTTCGGCTCCTGGCCGAACGGATCGAAGACGCCTTCGGATTCGTACCGGCCTCGCGCGTCTTCCACCACCATGGCGTAACCGTGCTCGAGGAAGGAGCGGAAATTCGGCAATAAATCCGACCCTTTGTTGTAAGGGGTGCGAACGAGGATGGTGGGAAAGCGGCCGGTTTCCGCGGGGAGAAAAATATTGGCAGAGAGACGAACGCCATCCTGCATGGGAACTGGCACGTTCAGCCGCTGGACAATTTCGAGAGTGGTTGCGGACGCGGCAATGCCAATCCCGACAAGCGCGATGATTGGCCGTAAGCGCACAAAGTCTCCCAATACTGATCCGCGACACGTTCCAGTGAATGGAAGGTTTGTACGTGGCCGGATGCCCGGCGGCCGATTTCACGGGTGGTCTGCGGAAGTGACGCAGCTAATTTACTATGTTCCGTCAAACTGGCGGTTTCAGCAACACCGTGGGCAATGCGGAAGCAGGCTGTCTCAGGATAGCGCGAGGACTCCTCGCCGTCTGTCACCATAACGGCTTTGCCGATGCCCATGAGCCGCACCGCGATGCCGGACGTTTCGCCCGCCGCGGGATGGCGCAGGTTGATGCAAACGTCCGAAGCGGAAGCCGCCAGCCAGAACTCACGCTCCGGCAGATGACCCAGGCGCATGGTACCTGGCTGTTTCCGGAGCAGCGGCTCGACGGCGCGAGCGAGATCGCGCGAGGCGAACTCGCCCGCCAACAGAAGCGCGGTCTGCGGAAGCTCGCGGTGGACCATTCTGAACGACCGGAGAATACTCAGGATGCGCTTGGATTCGCGCAGGTAGCCAAAAACGCCGAACAAGAAGCTGCGCGGCGCTAACCCCAGCGTGGAACGGAACCGGATTACTTCGGCCGCGTCCGGCGTGGGCGGCGGAGCGAACAGATGGGGGATCTCGACGACTTGCGCGTGCGGCGCATGCTCGCGCACCATGCGCGCTGCCGCGGGATTATGCACGATGACGGCGTGCGCCGTTTCGGCGATCCGCCGCAGCATGGGATATGCATAGTAGCGGTGGTGTGAACCGGAACTGGCACGGTCCCGCCAAAGTTCACGCGCCAGTTCGCGGCGCCACTCGCCGTAGTTGTAGACGAACTCCTCCACGTATTGGCGCTCGTCCACCGATCCGAGAAACAAGTGCTGCAACACGGCATCGTGCAGGACTACGATTCCAGGACGCTCCAGCGCCCGCTGATAGGTTTTGCGGTGGAGCTGATTGTTGCCGAGGTGATAGAGCCGGACATCCGCGCGTCTGGGCGCGACCTCGATTGTTCCGCGCTGTCGCAGCGCCCCGAGCAGCGTGGCAGCATAATCCGCGACGCCTGTGCGCGCGGGCGGCAACGGCGATTCGAAGCCGACAGTCACAGCTTCTTCCGTTTGCCGAACAGGGCCGTGCCCACGCGGATGTGGGTGGCGCCTTCCTCGATGGCCACTTCGAAATCGTGCGACATGCCCATGGAAAGATTCGGCAACTCGAAGTGCAGGGCCAGCTCGCGCAGTCGCCGGAAGTAGGGGCGCGATGGCTCGGCGTCGTCCGACCATGGCGGCATGGTCATCAGACCCAGCAGGCGCAGGTTCTTCGTGGCGCGGACTGCGTCGATGAGACCCGGCAACTCAGTGGGATCAGCACCGCTCTTGGCTTCTTCGGAGGAAAGCTTCACTTCGAGCATCACACCGAGCGGGCGGGCGGCGTCGTCCAGGCGCCGCGCGAGTTTGGGTGAGTCTACTGTTTGAATGACGGAGAACAGCTCCGCGGCCTTCCTGGCTTTGTTGGATTGCAGGTGGCCGATGAGATGGAATCGCGCGTCCGTGAGATGGCGCACTTCGGGGCCTTTGGATTCGAGTTCCTGAACATAGTTTTCGCCGAAATCGCGCAGGCCGGCGTCATAGGCCTCACGAATGATGGACGCGGGGAATACCTTGGTGACGGCAATCAGGGTGACGGAGGAAGGTTCGCGGCGGCTGCGAGCGCACGCGCGCTCGATACGCTCCCGGACTTCGCGTAAGCGTTCGGGTAGGCTCAAGGCATCTATTGCGGGAGCGCTGGTTTCCAATGGCCCTCGCGGAGTGCTCTATCGCCTAGCAGACCACACCAGTCATTTCGAGATCGGCGGGGCGTCACGAAGCGCACCATGGCGTCAAAATAGCAGCCGTGGACGCCAGGCGCAAGCAGCGGGACTATCAGACGTTGTTGGCACTTGAGGCGCCGGTTCCATGAGGTTCTCCGTCAGCGGCAGGTCTGATCGAGCGGAACCGCATGTATCGGGTTCTTGTTACCAGGCCGGCTGGCCGCGCATATCCCGAAGCGACAGGCTTTTGTCGCCCATGTGCACTTCCGACGCTACGATGAGGTCGCCTTCCATCCCAGCTACGGCGAACCCCTTTACCGATACTGTGTCGCCTTCTCTCAAAACCAGACCGCCCTGCTTGAGGAATCCGGATGGGGCCAAACGGATCAGGTTCGTTTGCCCACCGGATTGCAGGCGAAGTTCCACCATTCCGCTGTCTGCGGTCACTCCAGGCAAGTAAACCACTTCTGCGATTTTGCCCTCCACAGACTGCACGTTCGCTGTGCCGGTGGATGAGGCAGGCCCGCTGAACTGGCGACTTGCCGGTGAACCTTGATGCCAACAATGGCCACAGTCCCAGCAATCTTCGTAATGATGGCCGCGATGGCAGCAACCCTGCCCGGCAGCCGGTGCCACCCCGAACCATGAGAACAATGAGATTGCGCCGAGAATTCCAAACCACTTCATCTTTGTCACCTCAATATAAGTGCAACTTGCCTATATGATGATCTAGATGCTATGCTTTGTCAATAGAGCAGAAATTGATGCCTCACCGCACCTGTCCACGTCACGGGAACGATCATCCATGCACCTGCGCGATGGGAAATCTGTACCGGTTTGTCGAGCCTGTGCTGCTGTTCCTGCTGAGGCGCAAGGGTCGGTCCTACGGGTACCAGCTCGCGAGTGAACTTCGTGAATACGCGCTCACCGATGCGGAGATCGAAGTCGCGGCGCTCTACCGAACGCTTCGCCAGCTTGAGCAAAACGATTGCGTCACCTCGGAGTGGGATGTGCGGGACAGTGGACCGGCAAGAAGGGTCTACCAGCTGACGTCGCGGGGGGAACAACATCTGAAGGAGTGGATTACGGTCCTCAGCCACATGTCCAGATCAATGACGCGGTTCGTCAACGAGGCCCGGTCCACGACCCCGCGAAACTCCAGTCAGAACGAGGGAACAGCGACACAGCACGCTGCGAATGAGACACCGACCGGGAACTCCGTGAAGACCACTCTGGCAAGTCGCGCCAAGCGCCAGCGCGGGAGATAGGTCAAGTGGGCCGCCAGCGACGTGCCGACGCGCCGCGCTGCCCGCACGATCCACAGGGTTGTTTTCAACTCCCAACAAAAGTATGCTGCTGATTTACCCGCAACGCCGGGAGTTTAAGCTATGTACCGAATCCTCCACATGACGGGTGTTGTTGCCACGGTGGTCAGTCTTGCCTTTTCGGAAAACTGGCCGCAGTGGCGCGGGCCTGACCTGAATGGCGTGAGCCATGAGAAAAATCTCCCACTGAAGTGGGGCCGCGAGGAAAACATCGCCTGGAAGCTGGGTCTGCCGAGCCGCAGCGGTGCGACGCCGGTCATCTGGGGCGATCGCATTTTCCTGAACGTCGCGGACAAAGATGACATCTTCCTGTGGTGCGTGGATCGCACGCACGGTACGGTGATTTGGAAGAAGTTTCTCACCAGCGGCAACTACAAAATCAATAAGCAGAACATGTCGTCGCCGTCGCCCGTGACCGACGGGACACACGTCTACATCATGACCGGCAACGGGATTCTCAAAGCGTTCGACTTTGCGGGAACGGATCTCTGGACGCGGGACATTCAGAAAGATTACGGCCGGTTCGGATTGAACTGGGGCTACGCGTCATCACCGCTGCTGTTCGAAGATGCGCTTTATGTCGAAGTGCTGCACGGCATGAAGACGCGTGACCCGTCGTACCTGCTGCGCATCGATAAGAAAACCGGAAAGACAGTGTGGCGCGTGGAACGGCCTACGGAGGCGGTACGGGAATCGCCCGACGCATACACGACGCCGGCGCTGCTGCGATATGACGGCAAGACCGAGATCGTGGTGAGCGGCGGCGATTGCGTGACGGGGCACGATCCGGCAACCGGCAGGGAGCTCTGGCGCGGAAACGGTTTCAACCCGCAGCGAGACGGGGCATATCGTGTGATCGCTTCGCCGGTAGTCTACGACGATGTGGTTTACACGCCGACGCGCGTGCGCCCGCTGCAAGCGTTTCGCGCGGGCGGGCGCGGCGACATCACGGAAACACATCGTTTGTGGGCATTTCAGAACGGGCCGGACGTTCCGACCCCGGTCACGGACGGAACGTTCTTCTATATCGTCAATGATCGCGGGATCGTCTGGTGCCTGGACGCCAAAACGGGCAAGGAAGTCTGGGGGCCGCAGCGCATCCAGCACGGCATTTACAGCGCCTCGCCGGTTCTGGCGGACGGCAAGATCTACATCACCAATGAGGACGGCGTGACGACTGTTTTTCGCGCGGGTCCGAAGTTCGAGTTGCTCGCGGAAAACAACCTGGACGAGTACACGCTCAGCTCCGTGGCGATTTCCGGCGGACAGATTTTCCTCCGCACGGAGCAGGCGCTTTACTGTATCGGCAACCAAGCCACACACTAGTAAGATGTCCCGGGGATTTCGAGACCGACGCGAACGAAGGCGAGGCGTGCCTCACCCCTACAATGGCTGCGATGTAGGGGCCGGACGCCCGGTTTTCGGGTCCGTTCCGGATATCCGGCCTAATACTGACAAAATAGCCGGGGCATCTTACCAGTGAGCGATTCGTACGATCGCGTTCGTTACAAGGGCCTGCCCTTGGCCCAAACGCATCCCGACCGTCTTGCTACAATCGCCACGCTTTTGGGAATAAGGGCTGCGCCACCCGCCGAGTGCCGGGTATTAGAGCTGGGGTGCGGCGATGGTGGAAACCTGATTCCCATGGCGCTCGGCCTTTCCGGGAGCAGCTTCACGGGAATCGACCTGGCGGCACAGGCAATTGAGCAGGGCCGCGGTGTTGTGAATGCGCTTGGACTGCAGAACATCACGCTCCTGGCACTCGATCTGATGGAAGCAGGCCCGGAGTTAGGCGAGTTCGATTACATCATCGCCCACGGGGTGTACTCGTGGGTTCCGGAAAATGTTCGGGAACGGCTGCTGCACATTTGCCGCGTCAATCTGGGGCCGCGCGGGGTGGCGTATGTCAGTTATAACGCATACCCGGGCTTTCACCGTCGCGAGATGTTTCGCGAGATGATGCTGTACAACGTGGATGGAGTGGAGGACCCCGCGGATCGCGTGCGGCGAGCGATCGGGTTCATCAAGTGGCTCGACCAATGCCGGCCCGAGAGCCAACTCACACGCGCCTTGTTGGCCGAGGAGCTGCACCATCTGACGGAGAACGATTGGTGGTACGTCTATCACGACGATTTGGCGCAGACGAATCATGCAGAATACATCCACGAGTTTGTAGCGCGCGCGCGCGATCACGGGCTCGAATATCTCGGTGAAGCAGACTTCCTGGAGATGCAAAGCGAGATCTACGCGGACTCGACTGTGGAGACGTTGCGCCGGTTCGCGCAGGGAGATGTGGTTCGAAAGGAGCAATACCTCGACTTCATCAAGGGCCGGCGGTTTCGCCAGACGCTGCTTTGCCGGGGCGAAGCTGAACTCCATCGTGCGCCGCGGCCAGAGCAACTCACGACTCTATATTTCGCCTCGACCGCGAGTCCGGTTTCCGCGGCGCCAGACCTTCGCCCGGGTGCATGGGAAGAGTTTCGCGGGCCGCGTGGCGCTGCAATGCGGACCGACGACCGGCAGGTGAAGACCGCTCTCGCACGCTTGAACGGCATCTGGCCGCAATCCATGCTATTTGCCGATTTGCTGGCGGAAGCTGGCGGCGAAGCCGAGCCGCTAGCGGAAGCCCTCTTGCAGGCGTACAGCGCGGGGTTGCTGGAAGTGAGCATCCGCCCGCACCAGTTCACGGCTCACGCCGGAGAACGGCCCGCCGCCAGCCCGTTGACGAGGTTGCAGGCCAAGGAAGGAAGCATGGTGACGAACTTGCGGCACACGACCGCGGAACTCGCGGACGACGCGGATCGCTGCCTCGTGCAGCTGCTCGACGGCACATGCGATCGCTCCGCACTGGCGGCTGCTCTGCACCTGTTTGTGCGTTCGCGTGCGATACCAGGCGTTGAGCCCGTGACGCTGGAATCGCTGGATACACGCCTGGCGCGGTTGGCCAGGCAGGCACTGCTCGTGGCCTGAGACGATCGGCTACGACGGTTTGTAGAACAACACCATGCCGGCTCCTATCGCGGTGACCACGAATCCCACGTAGAGCAGCGGGTGCGGCGCGGTTTTTGGCGGATGCGTCAGCATCGAGACCAGAACGTTGACCAGTGGCGCGCCGCCGAATACGATCGGCATCACGTACGCGGGCAGGCCGCCGGCTTTGAACGCCCAGATGATGCAGACCGCGCCCAGAGCGCCCAAGGCGCCGCCCATCCCCGCCCAAACGGAGCCGGATAGGGAAAAGCCTGCCATGCCGCCCGGAGCGGTGGAGAGGCTGGCCACCGGAATCAGTACGCCGATGAGAAAATAAGCCACGCCCACGCACAGCAGGGCGCGATAGGGATTGCCAAGCATCACTTGGCCTTTATGCAGCGCCGGCCCGTACATGCCCCAGGCGAGCACCGCGCCCAGAGCGAAGGTGATCCAGATCATAGGTCGCCTTTTCTTGTCCATGTTTTTACGGTGCCGGATTGCGGTGAACTTCGGCACAGATTTTGCATTCTAACAGGTCGGCGACGGTCAATGGTTCGCGCTCGCTGCTAGTGTTTGCCCTTGCGAGATGGCTTTGGCCTGCGCTTCCAGGGCGATCGCTTCAGCTTTGCGCTTCATGCGCCTCAGCATGGAGGCGAAGGTCTTGAGAGTGCGCACCAGCGCCGGGCTTTCCACTGGCTGCTGCTTCTCCAGGATGGCGAGAGAGCGGCGATACAGCGGCTCCGCTCTTTCAAACCGGTCCTCCTGCCGGTAGAGTTCCGCCAGACTATAGATGGTCTGGCCCAGTTTCGGATGCTCCGCCCCGAGTGACTTTTCTTCGATCGGAATGAGAGCTTCGTACAGGGCCTCGGCCTCGCTGTTACGCCGCTGCACACGGTATAGCTCGGCCAGATTCGCCATCGGGACTATCGCGGCGGAGCTTTCCGGTTCCGAGCCCTTGGCCAGAATGCCCAATCCGCGCCGGTAAAGAGGCTCGGCGGCTCGGTACCTTTGTTCCGCGTGGTAGATGATCGCCAAATTGAGGAGCGCCACTGCAAGTTCGCGATCGTTCGGGCTCCGTGATTTTTCGTGGATGGCTACCGCGCGCTCGGCCACAAGTTCGGCGGCCCCAAGCTGGTGCTGGCTTACGTATTCTTGCGCCAGATTATTCAACCCTGTCGCCAGCCTGGGGCTTTCCGGCCCCTCGGTCTTCTCCCATATCGCCGTGGCTCTCTGAAGTATGGCAACAGCTTCCTCGTGGCGCTCCGCATGCCGCAGCAGATCGGCCAGGTTGGTCAGAACGGCCGCGACAGTTGGGTGCTCCGCGCCGAGCGCAGCCTCCCAGATTTTCAGAGATGCACGATACAGGGGCTCGGCCTCTTGGTATCGGCCCTCCAGCCGGTATACGTCGGCGAGATTGTTGAGGCTTAAGGCAGTGTTGGTGTGACTCGGCCCCAGGGTCTTTTCCCGGATCTGTAGAGCGCGGGTCAGCAACGGTTCTTCTTCGGCGTAGCGGCGTTCCGCCCGCAGCCCCATCGCCACATTGTTCAGACTGGTCGCCACATCCGGATGTTCAGGGCCAAGAGTCTTCTCCTTGATGGCTAAGGCGCGGCGGCCAAGAGATTCGGCCTCGTCTAAACGTCCGAGCCGGCGGCTCCATTCCGCTAAATTCGTGAGCGTGGACGCAGTCCCGAGATGCTCCGGTCCTAGCGTTTTCTCGTCAATCGCGAGCGCTCTTCGGAACAGCGGCTCAGCCTCGGCATAGCGGCCTTCGGTGGTCAGCAGCGTTCCCAGGTTACTCAGGCCCACGGCAATCTTGGGGTCATCTGGGCCGAGTGCTTTCTCCCAAATGGCCAGCGCACGCCGCTGATGCGACTCAGCATCGGCGTTCTTGCCCTGCTCGGCGTACACCTCGGCCATGCTGTTCAAGCTCTCCGCGATTTCGATGCTATCCCTGGGGAACGCCCGTGCGCGGCATTCCAGCACTTGCGACAAAAGGGTCTCCGCCTCCGTGAGCCGGCCAGTTTTCAGGTAGACCAGCCCAAGATTATTCATGTCCCGCGCAGTTCCCGGGTCCCGTTCACAAGACTGATCGTGCCATTGCCTTAGAGCATGCTGGAATTGTTTCTCCGCGTCGGCATAGCGGCCCGTGTCGTAATACAGTGCGCCCAGGTTATTGCGGCTCGTTGCCAGTTCGTCCGCGCGCCCGGATTTTTCCGCTTCGGCGATTGCCGCGAGCGCGGCCTTCTCCGCGTCGGCGAACAAGCCCTTCCGGCGATAAACCTGGAACTGATCAACGTAGAGCTTCCACGATGCCTCATCCGCGCGGATGCTCAGTGTAGTGATAACGAAGCAGTAAAACCAACGTCGCCGACGGCCCATCAAACCCTCTCCCTGGTGCTCATAGCACCGTTATGTGTCCCCGACGACGAACTACTTACTGGCTCCTTACGAGCTAATACTCAGTAGTAATGCAATTGTTACGCCACCAATCCAGAAAATGTTCCCGCGACTAAGTGACGGTTGCCCAGTATGACGCTCAGGTTCGCGATGAGTTAGCTGTTCGGTTGCGGGATCAGGTAGCTCCGAAATCGCGCGCTGTCCCAATTAGTGACAGCGTTCGAATTTGGGAAAGGGATGGCTATGCGCCGAGTGACAGACTCAATCCCGGCCCGCCACACGCTCGAAGAACTTCCACGATTTTCGCGCGCACTCATCCCACGTGAAGTCTTGCGCGCGCTTTCTCCCGCGCTGGCTCAACTGCGCCCGGAGCGGCGGCGACAGGAGCAAGCGTTCCATTCCCCCGCGGATCTCCGCACGGCTGCGCGGATCGGCAAGCAGTCCCGCATCGCCCACTACCTCGGGGAGAGCCGACACCATTGAAGCCACTACCGGAACACCTGCCGCCATCGCCTGGCCGACGGGCAGCCCGAACCCTTCGTATAGCGAAACGTACACGAAGATCGTCGCCGCTGCCGTGAGGGCGGGAAGATCCGGCTCGGGTACGTAACCCAGAT
>Ga0335081_10015728_pt1 | contig 12244 bp, 10 predicted proteins | sample Lox_Sample_35_FD_206713 | JGI IMG/M metagenome (GOLD analysis project Ga0335081, IMG submission 206713) | Soil microbial communities from Loxahatchee National Wildlife Refuge, Florida, United States - Lox_Sample_3.5 | ecosystem: Environmental > Terrestrial > Soil > Wetlands | place: USA... | reverse complement strand
GCCGAGCATGCTTTTTACAGTTGGCGCAGGCGGCTGCGGGAGACCAAGCCGGTGCGCTTCGCCCTGGTGGATCACACGGGAGTGCAACCCGCGCCCGAGTGGAATTTGGAGCTGACGCTCCCCGCCGGCGAGCGCCTGCGCATCGGCGTGGGGGTGGATGCCGTGACGTTGCGCACTGTGTTGGAAGTGCTGCGCGCGTGATCCACCTGCCGGCCAGCGTGCGCGTGTATCTCTGCCTGACGGCGTGTGACATGCGCAAGAGTTTCGACAGCCTGCACGCGCTGGTGCGCGACCATCTCGAACTGGACGCCTATGCCGGGCACCTGTTCGTGTTCGCCAGCCGACGGCGGGACCGCGTAAAGATTTTGTATTGGGACCGCGACGGATTCGCAATCTGGAGCAAGCGCCTGGAGGAGGGCACTTACGCTGTGCCGTTCGCCGGCGAGGCAGAGGAAAAGCGGCAGGAGATCACGGCGCAGGAACTGGGAGCTTTGCTGAGCGGAATCGATCTGGACCGGGCGGAGAAACGAAAGCGATACCAGAGACCATCATAACTTGACGTTACTCTCATTTTCAATATTGAAATTACACGAATAAGTGCATAAACTATAACTTACTCGTGGCAATCGATCCCAAATACCTCCCGGAAGACCCCAAGGTCCTGCAGCAAATGGTGCTCGACCTGATGGCCCAACTGGATCGCGAGTCGGCTGAGAGAACGAAGATCGAGACGTTGTTGCGCGAGTTGCTGGACGCCAAACGCAGCCGCAAGAGCGAACAGCTCTCCGCCGATCAGTTCGCCCTGTTTGAGGAATTATGGCGGGCACGGCAGGCGCAAGCCGAATCCTCCGAGAAGGGGGACGACTCGGACGACGATGCCCCCGGCGGCGCAACTGGCGATGCCGCCCCGAAGAAGAGAACGGGCGGCCGGCAGGCTCTTCCGAAGAATCTCCAGCGTGAGCGGATCGTCCATGACCTGACGGATGAGGAAAAGCGTTGCTCCACTTGTCAGAAGGATCTGCGGCCCATCGGGGAGGAAACCAGCGAGCGTTATGAATACATTCCGGCGCAACTGAAAGTCGTCGAGGATGTCTGCAAGAAGTACGCTTGCGACTGCACCGTAAAGACCGCCACCAAGCCGCCGCAGCCGATTGAGAAGAGCACCGCGGGGGCCAGCCTGCTGGCGCAGGTGATTGTGGCCAAGACCGCCGACCACCTGCCCCTGAACCGGCAGGAGAAGATCTTCGAGCGACACGGCGCCGACATCTCCCGCAAGACGATGTGCGGCTGGCTGGCGCAGTGCGCTGGTCTGCTGAAGCCGCTGTACGGAAAGGCCAAGGAGGTTCTGTTCGAATCGAAGGTGATCGGCACGGACGATACCGGGGTGAAAGTGCTGGATGCAGCGTTGCCTTTCGCCCGCACCGGGCGCATCTGGCCCTACTACGGAGATCAGGATCATCCGGTGATCCTATATGACTACACCCAAACACGGGCGCGGGCGGGACCGGAAGAATTCTTGAAAGGATATCGCGGCCGCTTACAAGCGGATGCCTATGGAGGATATGATGCCTTTTTCAAGGACCCGGCGCGCGGCTTGATCGAGGTCGCGTGCTGGAGTCATGCCAGGAGGTATTACTTCAAGGCATTGGACTCGGATCAGGCGCACATGGGGCCGGCGCTATTGCTGATCGCGCAGTTATACCGTGTGGAGGAGCAGGCGCGCGGGCGGACTGCGGAGGAGCGGTTGGCGTTGCGTCAACGCCAGTCGCGTCCGGTGCTGGACAAGCTGCAGGGGTATCTGATGGACATTCAGACCGAGGTGTTGCCGAAAAGTCCGGAAGGGCGGGCGGTTCGGTACACGCTGAAGAACTGGACCGCGCTGAACCGCTACTGCGAGGATGGCGATCTGGAGATCGACAACAATCGCACCGAGCGGAGCATTCGCGGCGTGGCTGTTGGCCGCCACAACTGGATCTTCTTTGGCAGCGACCAGGGCGGCCACACCGCGGCGGTGCTGCGCAGTTTCGTGGCCTCCTGTCAGCGCGTAGAAATCGATCCCTACGCCTGGTTCAAGGATGCGCTGACGCGCATCGCCACCTATCCCATCTCCCGGCTCGCCGAATTGCTGCCGCACAACTGGAAGCTCGCGCAGGCCTAATCCCGAAGTTCGAATTCGAAAGGGTCAGGCCTGCGTTGTTGCCCGGCGACGGTGATTCTCGGACGCTTACCCATGAGCTGGAAGCTGTTGAACAAGGGGTACGAGATGTACTGGAGCTCGGCTGAGGGAGACGTGGACACACGGACCCGGCTCAGCAGCGCCAGCGTTCCAAACCTACACAGCAAACCATCTATAGGTAAATACAGATAGACGTGGTGGTCCAAAAATGGCCGGCGGGTCGGTCAGTTCACCACGAGATCAAGGCCGGCAGCGTCGGCGAACGCTTGAAAATCCCGGTCTCGCGTCAGCAGAGGAATACCCTGGTCTATGCAGCTCTGGGCGATGAGAGCGCCGCCAAGGCGGGCTTTGCGGCGCTTTGTCAAAACCTTCGCTCGCAGCGAGCCTGCACGCTGCCGACATGTTGGACGTTACTTGCTTTGAAACAGCAAGACCCCCGACGTTTACGTCGAGGTACGGCAACCCAATTCAGTAGACTACCAGCTGACGTCGCAGGGGCCTCCAACGAGGCCAGTCTTCACGAGGCTTACGGAGCAAATCGTTAACTTCGCAAGCGCCTTTTCGGGCCCCGGCAGCAGGAACGGCCCTCACGCCCCTGATAAGCAGAATCGAAGACTACGGATGCGACTTCTTCGCTCGGCGGCGTAGTTCCAACCCCGCCACTGCAGTCGTGAAGAGCAGGAATATCGAAGCCGGCTCGGGAACACTCATACCCGTTCCGGACATACTGCGGATGTCAAAATAGTCCCCGCTGTATCCATACTTCGACCCGAAGAGAATCGCGTTGACCGATGTAGTCGGAGGTCCGCCGAAATTGACAGTGCCGACACTCCCGGTACCACCACTGCCGGTGTTCTGCGATCCGAAACCAAGAGTCGACAGCGAAGTCGTCATGTCCATGTTTGTCAGATTGATCGACTGGTTGGCCGTGCTCCCAAGCCAGTACGAGACATTCAACCCGCCGTTCGACGTTGACTGGAGAGTGATACTTGTCGGATCGATCGGCGCACTAAACTGAAACAGGAGAAATTCGCCGGCGTTATTTGTGTTGTCGACCTGCTGACCGGAGCCGATGCAAGTATCGCCGGCGGCGCAGACACCCAGACCGCTGGAGTATTGGCCGAGTGTGGCACTCCTCAGCGTGTTGTTTCCCGTGGCGTACCACGCGCTCACTGTGACCGTCACACCGTACGAAGTGAAAGTCATGCTGTTCCCCGGGTTTGCACACGAGTAGCGCCCAAATGTGATGGGACAGTTGGTACCCCCGCTTCCGGTGAAATCCCACGTGTAGCTAGCAGCGGATAACGATGGGCAAAAGGCAAAGAATAAGGGAAGAACTGCCAGGCCGAGATAGTTGCGTTTCTGCATCGCGTCCTCTGGCACGGTGGGTCTGCTTAATCCAGCAATTGTCATACCAAAGGAGTTGTCGCCATTTCTGGTGGAGTTAGTTCATTGAGCGAGACACGCATCCCGAATAACTTTCCACGCTTGCCAAAACTTTGGTCCACATTTCTCTCAGTGGAGGGCTTCGGAGTCCAGCAACTTCGGGTCCTTCGCCAGTGCTGCCGCGATCAGGCGTGCTCCCTTTGCACGGTCTCCCAGACGGCTGTAGGTCATTCCCAGATGGAACTCGATGGCCGGCAACTCCGCCTTTGCTAGCGCATGCTCCAGTTCTTTGACCGCCAGATCATAATCCCCCTTTCGGTAGCATAGCCAGCCGAAAGTGTCCAGTACTTCCGGACTGTCCGGTACCTGGGCTTTTGCTCTTCGGGCCATGTCCAGAGCCTCTTCCAGGTGTTTCGAATCGCGCGACAGCAGATAGGCCAGGTTATTAAGTGCAAATACATTGATGGTGTCCATAGTGAGCACTTTCTTGTAAAATGAGATCGCTTCTTGGTAGTTTCCCGACGCCTCTTCCACCTGCCCCGCGAGCTGATACGCCTGGGTGACTTGATCATCGAGTTTAAAAAGGTTTCTCAATGTCGAGCGCGCGCCCGCCAGTTGCCCGGAGTTGAAATCCAGCCCCGCCGACACCAGCAGCGGTTCTGTGCTCGCCGGATTCGCCATCGCGGTCTGGGTGAGCGCTCTACGTGCATCCGTCAATTGATTCTCGCCGATCAACCAGCGGATCCACGCCATTTGCACTGGCAGTGACTTGGGATTGGTCTGCGCGAGGTGCCGCAATCTTTCCGTAGCAGCAGGCCTCTGATTTTGAGCGATATAGGTATCCATCAGCAGGTTGATCGCCCGCGTTTCGTCCGGCGTCTCGCCCACCACCTGGTCCAACGAGCGCCGCGCACCGGCATAGTCGTGCGCGCTCACTTTCAGCACTGCATCCTGCAGCAGGAGCTGCGGGCTCTTGAAAGCTGCCAGCGAGCGGTCCACGTCCTTCCGGGCTGTCGCCAAATCCCCCATTCCGATCAACGCCCAGTTGTAAGCCACCGCAAATGTCAAAATGCGCTTCTGTTCTTCCGTCGCCTGATTCAGTACGTCCAGCGCCTCTTGCGTCTTGTTGGTCTGCAGCAGCGCATCCGCCAGATCAATCCGCGCCAAAAGGGAATCGGGCACCATCCGCAGCGTAGCCGCCAGGTCCTCTCTCCGTTTGACTTCGTCCCCCTTCATCCAATAAATCTTCGACCGTAGAAAATGAGCCTGCGGCGAGTTCGCCGAGATCGTTAAGGCCACATTCAGGTCTGCCAGAGCTTCCTTGAGCCGGCGCTTCCGGATGTAGATCTGGCTCTGCTGTAGCAGCGCCTCCAGATCGTTCGGGCTCTTCTTGATCGCCGCGTTCAGGATGTCTTCCGCCTCAAGCTGCCGGTTGGCAGTGATATACCCCGCCACCAGAGCGCTCCGCACCACGCGATTTTCCGGCATGGCCTTGAACATCCGCTCCAGGTTGCGGATCGCTTCCACGCGACGGTTTTGCCGGATCAGAAAGACCACGTACGCCAAGGGAGCCTTGGTCTTCGGTGAATCCGCCGCTCGCCTGAACGATTGCTCCGCCCCCTTCGGATCGCCTCCTTCCAGTTGCAGCGATCCCAGGGAAATCCACGCGGCCGTGTTGTTCGGGTCCATGCCAATCGCCTTCTGGAACATCGCGGCGGCTTCTGCGGTTCTCCCCATGCCGGCTTCGAGATGCCCCAGTGCGACTACTACGTCGTCAGACCACGGCGCCTGTTGTGCGGCAGCTTTCAGCAGCTCTTCCGCGCTCGTCAGATCGTTCTCCGTGACCTTCACCAGCGCAAGTGCGATCTTCGGCCGCAAATTGTCCGGCGACCGCTTCAGAGCCTCTTTCAGGTACTTTTCCGAATCGCCCGTCTTTCCCAGTTGCGCCTCAGCCGCGGCCAGCGTCAGCAGCGCATCATCGTCCCCGGGATTGTCCGTCAGGATCTTTTGGAGTCGGGTTTCCGCGTCTTTCAGCAGTTGCTCGTTCCGGCTTCGCACCATCAGCTCCGCCAGTTTGAGCTGCGCCTGGGCGTAGCCCGGTTTGAGTTCCGTTGCCTTGCGCAAAGCAACTACCGCATCCGCTACCTTGTCCTGGGCCAGGAATGCTTGCGCCAGCCAATAATAGCCCTCAGGCGCCTTCGGCTGCTGCTGCATCGCGCTGCGAAACTCCACTACCGCCCGCGCAGGATTCGGTTCCTGCAGAAACCTTTTTCCTCGTTGCAAGAACCGAGCGTATTTCTCCTGGGGCGTCCGCGCGCAGGCTGCCATCAGTATCAACGCGAACAAAGAGATTAGGATCGCGCACCGCTGCCGCCGTCCCGGCATTTGCCTGGTCCCTCCAATGTTCCAATTGGGCAAGATTTGAAGCGGGTCTCAGTGCAAATTGGGTTCCAATGTTGCCTTCCGGCGGCGATAGAGACAATTCCTACGCGCTAGGACAATCCGGAACCGCCTGCATGGGCGCGGTGCGGCAGTAAACCCGTCGATGAAATTCTAATTCTTCACAGGCCGGGGGCAAGTGATGGCAAAGGTCTCTGCTGTACAATTTACGAACAACTCCTGGTTCAATAATGACGACCACACGCGGCCGGATACCGCCGGGACCGGACGAACCGTACAGCGCAAACCAGGACCTCCTGACCTGGATGGGCGACCAGTTTGAACGATTTGGAGACATCTACCGAGCTTCCATCTACGGAACCAACGCCTATATCACCCGAGATCCCGGATTCGCCGCCCACGTCCTCCGCGAAAACTGGCGCAATTACGTAAAAGGCCAGGCCATCAAACGGGTCGCTCTGCTTCTTGGCAACGGCCTGATGGCCAGCGAGGGCGAGTTTTGGAAAACCCAGCGGCGGATGATCCAGCCCGCGTTTCACCGCGACCGGATCGAGAATCTGATCCCGGTCATGACGGCAGCCAATATTCCTCTGTTGGAAACCTGGGAGCAGGCTGCCAGGGACGGCAAAGCCGTCGATGTCACGGCCGACATCAGCCGCATGGTTCTGAAGGTGGTGCTGGTTTCCATCTTTGGCGACGACTACGCTCATGTCGCGCCTCATTTCAACGTGCTCTCCGAAGAAGCCGCGCGCAGCCTCGAATTCGCACAGACCTTCCGGTCGCTGGGCCCCATCGTTCTCCAGGTCGCCGATCGGCGAAGGAAAGAGCGCCCGGCTCCATCCGATATCCTCGGACTGCTGATGGAAGCACGCGACCCGGCCGGCCGCGGCATGCCGGACCGCCAGTTGTTGAACGAGATCATGACGCTGATCGTGGCGGGACACGAAACCACGGCCAGCACTCTGAACTGGACCTGGTACCTGCTTTCGCAACATCCCGCCGCAGAAAAAAAGCTATCGGACGAACTTAGCCCTTCAGGACCAAGCGACGTTCCGAATTTGAGCGTTCTGCCGAACTTCCCGTATGTGCGGCAGGTGATCGAAGAGGCGATGCGCTTGTACCCCGCGGGCTGGCTGATGACACGAAAGGCGCTCCAGGACGACCGGCTTGGCGATTACCTTGTTCCGGCTGGAACCGAGATTTATATCCCGACCTACTTCATACAGCGGCATCCGGCTTTATGGCGCGATCCGGATAACTTCGACCCCGATCGATTCGGGCCGGGATATTCTCAGGACCAGCACCGTCCGGCCATGCTTCCGTTTTCCGCGGGCCCGCGCAACTGTATTGGTGAACTCTTCGCCCGCGTCGAGATGCAAATCCACTTGATGATTGTGGCGAGCCGTCTCCGGCTACGATACGTCGCGGCGCAGCAACCGGCGCTGGATCCCGGTGTAAACTTGCGAAGCAAACAGAACTTCGTCATGCTGCCGGAGCTTCAGAAGCCAACACAATAACCGGGTGGTGTACGAAAAGTTTTAGCAGTACTGTACATAGCGTGGTGTACGCTGCTCAAACTTAGTTACGACTAAGCCCCAGGTTTTTGGTGCAGGTTCAAATCTCTTTCACCAGCCTGGCCAATCGTACGCCCACGAGCGAACTTGTAAGTAGTTGGGTCTAATCCATTACAGTGGCATTGTGCCGCCGGCGGTCGAGAAGGGTGATTTGGAATCCGTATTGGCACTGAAAATGCCATAGGGCTAGGGTCTTTGCCCCAGGGGGTGAGGGGTGAAAGTTATCGAGGCGCCTGTAGTACGGCTAAGTGTTAGCGAGGGATCAGGCGCGGCCGTCACCGGCGGCTTAATTCGACGGGCAGCTTACGAGCAGACGGCGGTGATCCTCCACGCCGTGGGATTTCACAACGGGGACGACATCGCGGAGGGCCAGACATGACTTCAGCATCTCCAGGGCTTCAGGCTACACCAGCCATATACGGAGCCTCACTTCGGTGCCAGACGGAGCGAATCATCGACGAAATCCTGGCGTCATTACCTAAACCCGAGCGGCTGTCCGCCGATCAGCGGCGAGGCATCATCGCAAGATACGCCGCGGTGCTCGAGGGGAATTTCATCTACTGGATGACGGGTGCCTATCTCTCGGTCAGAACCGATGAATCGCGCGCGATCATCCTGGAGAATCTCCACGAAGAAGTCCGGGACTGTCACCCCGGGATGATGCGAAGGTTTGCCGGTGCCGCTCATGCCGCTCCTACGGAGTCGGATTTCCTGGCAGTCTCCCGCGACCTGATGAATGTGCGCCTGTTTGTGGGCCGCCTGTCGCCGGTACGGCTCCTCCTGATGATGGCGTTCTTCGAGGGCTTGATTCAGCGATTCATGGCGTTCCTGGCGGAACTCGGCCAACGGCAGGGATCGGCCGAAATGGAATACACGGATGTTCACGGCGTCTGTGATATCGCCCATACCGACGGGCTATTCCGGGCACTCGCGGCGGAGATGGCTAGCGTACCGCCTGAACCCGAAGCAGACCTGTTTGAGGGCGTCACGCTGCTTCGAACTCTGATCGGCACCATCGTCCATTTCGACGGTACCCGCGGCCCAGTTAGCGCCTTGCCTGCGTGAACGCCGGGCGCAAAGAGGTATGGCCGATGGACCTGCAAGCAGATCGCCTGAACAATCCTGTGGAACGGCCTGGCTACCTGGAATTCTGCGGCGCTCATCTCTATTCCGTGCTGCATGGAGCCTCGGATCCATTCGCCCGCGTTCTGCTAGCCGGCCCGTTTGCATCGGAAAGGTACTTCTCCTACGTGCCGCGGGTTCGATGGGCGCGCTTCCTGGCGGCCAGGGGAATCGAAGTTCTCCGGTTCGACTATCGCGGCGTGGGTGAGAGCACCGGCGGGTTTGACCGGATGAGTTTTACGGATTGGAGCGAAGACGTCGATTTCCTTGCCGGGTGGCTCAAAAATCGCTCTCCGCACCTGCCGCTGGTTCTGCATGGGCATGAGCTGGGCGCGATTCTGGCAAGCAAGACCTTTGCGTCCGGCCTGGGGGATGCGCTGCTGTTGTGGTCGGCGCCGGCAAATGCCAACGATGTTCTTCGACGGCCCCTTTCCCGGCATGCGTTCAAGAATATGTACGCCCGGAAATCGGCCTCGGATTACATCCGGGACCTGGAAGCAGACGGTGTTCTGGAAGTGGAGGGGTATGAGTGGTCGCACAGGCTCTGGCGGGAGTCCTTCACGTTCCAAATGCCTGATGACACCGAGGCCGGAGGAAGGCCGGTGAAGGTGGTCAATCTCGAGGGAACTCCGGCTTCGCTGCTCAAGGGCTCGGCGATGGGATATGTCGTTTCTCATAATCTGGACCTGAGCGGCCTTTACACCGACAACCTCGAGTGGATGATGGCGGCGCTGCCAGCGCTTCAGGAGAGGCAATGAAGCGGGCCATCGAAACCAGGGAGGCAATCGCGGTCGTCAGCAGCGGAGTCCGGCTGCAAGGGACCTATCATAGACCGGCCCGCCCCGCCACGGAAGAGAAGCGCAGGGTTGGCGTTTTGTTTCCCAACTCCGGGGTTCTGCCCAGAGCCGCCGGCGGCGATGCGGCAGTCTATTGGGCCGACTGGCTGGCAGCGAGCGGCTATCCTTCATTTCGCTTCGACCTGCCGGGGCTGGGAGATTCGGACCGGGACCCCGCGGCCGAAGGGATTGATTTTCAAGCCCACGCCGACGCCGGAGGTTATGCACCCTGGCTCGCTGCGATCGCGAGCGACCTGGTTGAGCGGTTCAACCTGGCGGGCGTGATTGTTGTCGGACACTGTTCCGGAGCGGTGACCGCACTCTTTGCCGCGGCCGCTACCAGGCGCATCGCGGGCCTGATCCTGCTGGATCCGTACTTTCACGTGCAGCAGGACAGCGAGGTCCAGACCGCTTTGAACAACTGGAACAAGCGGGTCTTCCGGAGCCTCGACGGAGGCTGGGCCGCCCGGCTGAAATTGCGCGAAGCCGGCGTAAAAGTCCTTTCCGGGCTTCGGAAGATTTATCACCGGCTCAATGGCAGCCGGCTTCTCGTCCGGCGCAAGAAGCTGCCGGGCTCGGCGAATCTGCCGCTGATCCGCTGCTGGAATCAATTGGCGTCCGCAGGAGTCCCGATGCTGATCCTGAGATCCCCTTCGTATGCTCCAAAAGCGGGAGGGTTCGATTACATCGATTACCTGCAGCGGCGCTCGCCGCGAGGAAGCCGCATGAGCCTCGAGCCGGTCGAAGGAGCCAGCCATGCCTTCGCGGAGCGCCAGAGCAGGGAAGCTGTCGGCAAGTGCACGGAACGGTGGTTGCAGGCTTGTTTCCCGATTCCAAAATGCAGCGGCGCCCAGGACTCCGAGCCGCAGGCGGCGGAGTTCGCGAATGCCATTCTGGGGACCGATCGAAATGTCCGTTAGGGCCGCAGTGTTACAGCAGTTCAAGCAAGTTGCCAGGGAGCAAAGCAAGCGATTGGCGCCGCTCGACGATGATCTGCCGCTTCTGGACTCGGGCCTCGACTCGTTGTGTTTTGCGATCATCGTCGCCAGGCTCGAGGACACGCTGGGCGTAGACCCGCTGAGCGCCGCCGAGGACATTCGTTTTCCCGTCACTCTGGGGGACTTTGTCAGGTTTTACGAAAATGCCGCAAGGTGACCGCCTGTCGCTTTGGAGCGCGGCAGGCGCGGCTGGAGATCTGTCCGCCCGCTTCCTGTCGGGGCACGATGCGACCGTGGCTTTGGGAGACCTGGCGGATGGCTCTGTTCTTTCCGGCCGCGGCCGGGAGTTGCGCGGGTGCTCGGTCCTGGTCGCGACCAGGAGCCAGCTCACCGCGGCACTGGCGCTGGTTGAGCTCGATAGCATTGCCCGGCGCCTGATCCTCTATCCGCCCGATCTGGCGGCGGAGCATGCTGCTTTCGTCATGGCATCGGCGGAGGTGGATGCGATCGTCTCGGACCATGCGGCGCCCGAATGGGAATCAGCCGCGGTTCGCTCCCGCGTCATCGGCAATTCGAAGATCGAGCCCGCCAACGATGACCGAACCCCGCGGCATCAGACCGAATGGATTCTCTTCACATCCGGCACCACGGGACGGCCGAGGATGGTGGTGCATACGCTGGCGAGCCTGGCCGGAGCCATCGCAAGCGCCGCACCGGCAAGCCCGGTGGTTTGGAGCACGTTCTATGACATTCGCCGCTACGGCGGACTGCAGATCTTTCTGCGGGTAGTGCTGGGCGGGACATCGCTGGTGCTGTCGAGCGCGCGGGATTCGACGGCGGACTTTTTGATTCGGGCGGGCCGGCACCAGGTGACGCACATTTCCGGGACCCCATCGCATTGGCGGCGTGCTCTCATGAGTCCGGCGGCCCGGTGTATCGCACCCCAATACGTCCGCCTGTCGGGTGAGATCGCGGACCAGCCCATCCTCGATCATCTCCACGCTTTCTATCCCCACGCGCGCGTTGCCCACGCGTTCGCTTCGACCGAAGCGGGTGTTGCGTTTGAAGTCAGGGACGGCAGCGCGGGTTTTCCGGCGAGCCTCATCGGGCAGCCCGGTGATGTCGAGATGAGGGTGGAGGATGGCTCGCTCCGGATTCGCTCCCCTCGGACCGCGACCAGGTACCTGGGAGACGGGGAGCGGCGCCTGGCCGGAGAAGACGGTTTCATCGACACCGGCGACATGGTCGAGCTTCGCGGGGACCGCTATTACTTCGCCGGCCGGAGAGACGGCGTGATCAACGTGGGCGGCATGAAAGTCCACCCCGAGGAAGTCGAAGCCGTAATCAACCGCCACCCGCGGGTTCGCATGTCGCTGGTCCGGACGCGAAAGAATCCCGTCACCGGCGCCCTCGTCGTCGCTGATGTCGTGCTGAGAGCGGAGCCGGAGGACTCCGAGCCGGGGCGCAACGTGGAAACGGAGATTCTCCAGCTCTGCCGGGACGTGCTTCCCAGGCACAAGGTGCCGGCCGCGATTCGGGTCGTCCCCGAGCTGGCCTTTGCCGCCACCGGCAAGATGGTGCGTTGTCATGCGTAGCGTCATCGTCACCGGGGGCAGCCGGGGCCTGGGCCTCGGTATCGCGCGCAAACTCGCCGCGGAAGGGTACCGCGTGATCGCCGTCGCGCGCAAGGAGACCAATGAGCTGACATCGGCGATGTGCGAGGCCGGCCGCGCCAACCCCGGCTCCTTCCACTTTGTCCCTTTCGACCTGGGCCAGATCGATGACATCGGCGCGTTCGTCAAGACGCTGCGG
>Ga0335081_10015727_pt1 | contig 12245 bp, 10 predicted proteins | sample Lox_Sample_35_FD_206713 | JGI IMG/M metagenome (GOLD analysis project Ga0335081, IMG submission 206713) | Soil microbial communities from Loxahatchee National Wildlife Refuge, Florida, United States - Lox_Sample_3.5 | ecosystem: Environmental > Terrestrial > Soil > Wetlands | place: USA... | reverse complement strand
CGAATGAAATCCGCGTATGGCGATCACAGGCATTCCCATTTTGGCCGGCTTGACTCGACTGCGCCGAGTTCGTATGTTGAAGCTGCTCTTCATATTCCATAACCTATCCTACGCTCACGCATTTGCTGGCCGTGGATATTTTCTATCTAAATTCAAATTCGTTTTTTTTGAACTGATTATTTCATTCATCCCCCACCACACTCAGTAAAACTCATATGGCCACCATCATACAAAAAGTCGTCTTCAAGAATGCCACAACACGGCAACTCTACAATCTTTACATGGATCCAAAACTCCACGCACGCATTTCCGGCGGACCCGTGAAGATTTCCGAAAAGGTCGGCAGCAGGATGGAAGCCCACGGTGGCTATATAACGGGAAAGATGCTTCAGAGGGTAAAGAACAAGCTCATCGTGCACACATGGCGCGGATCCAACTGGTCTGCTCAGGACGGAGATTCCGTATTCGTTGTCTCATTCGGCCGGAAAGGAAGGGACGCGGTACTGCATATGACTCATGCCAATGTTCCGGATGAACACGCCGGGCATCTTGATAAAGGGTGGCGCGATCATTACTGGAAACCGTGGAAGCAGTATCTCAGCGGAAAGAAGATTACACGTCCAAGGATGTGACCCGCGGTCGGAGTAGTTCTGAGGGATATGTAGTTTTTACTTTTGATGGAATACGATCCCGAGGAGTCACGAGTTCCCGGAAAGAAACGCCAACCATAAGTTGATAATAGACGGCATTATCATTACTTTAGTGCCGTCATGATCGGTTCAGTTATTTCCCATTACAAGATCCTCGAAAAGCTTGGTGAAGGAGGCATGGGTGTGGTCTACAAAGCCCAGGACACCAAGCTTGACCGTATTGTTGCGCTTAAATTTCTCCCCGTTGCGCTTACCTCCGACCCGACCGAACGCGAGCGATTTCATCAGGAAGCAAAAGCAGCTTCCCAGCTCATGCACCCCAACGTCACAGCCATTTTTGAGATCAACGAATCTGAGGGGCAAATCTATCTCGCGATGGAGCACGTCGATGGAAGCACACTCAAGACGATCATCCTCAAAGAAGAGCCCTTATCAACAAGGAAGGCTCTCGACCTCGCCATTCAACTCTGTTCGGGACTTTCAGCGGCACACGAGAAGGGAATTGTTCACAGGGATATCAAGTCCGAAAATATCCTGGTCAATACTAAGGGCGAACTCAAGATCACGGATTTTGGCCTTGCCAAACTGAAGGGCGCATCAAAGCTCACAAAGACCGGGAGTACACTCGGCACCGCCGCGTACATGTCACCGGAGCAAGCTCAGGGCGACGATGTGGATGCAAGGAGTGATATCTTTTCCGCAGGTGTCGTGCTGTACGAGCTCCTGACGGGAAAGCTGCCATTCCGCGGCGAGCATCAGGCCGCCATCCTCTATTCTCTCATCAACGAGGAGCCACTGCCACTCACTCGGTTCGACGAGAAAATCACTCCGGAAATACAGCGAATCGTCTCGAAGGCACTCGCAAAAGACAGAGAAGACCGCTACCAGCATGCCGACGAGATGCTTGCCGATCTCAAGCGGGAACGGAAGGCGATGGAGTACGCGCGGACCGGATACATTACGCAACAGTTCACGGCATCGTCCTCGGACAAAGCCGCGGAATCGGGTTCTCCGACACCGCCGGGACGACTTAAGAACATGATTCTCATCTCCGCGGGCGTTGTGATCGTTCTGCTTGCTGTCCGGATCTACCTGTTTCTCGAGCGAATGACTAAGGGTGATTCAACGGGCAGATTAACGGTCAGCAAGATCGCCGTCCTCCCTTTCGAAAATTTCGGTCCTGCCGATCGCGAATATTTTGCCGATGGACTCACCGATGAGATCCGCACGAAACTGAGCGGGCTTTCCGGGCTTGCAGTGATCGCTCGCGCGAGCTCAGTGCAGTACAAGAAAACGACAAAACCAGTTGCCGACATTGGGAACGAACTCTCGGTGGGATATCTCCTTCAGGGAACGATACGATGGGAAGAAGGTGACAGCTCGCATCGCAGCACGGAGCGCCTCCTGGTCAATCCCACGCTCGTGAAGGTTGCCGACGGCACACAAGTCTGGTCGCAATCGTTCGAAGGTACTCTCTCAAGTGTCTTTGAGATACAGTCGGACATTGCCCAGCAGGTCACACACGCACTCGAAGTGGTCTTGAATCCCGCAGACAAAAAAACGATCGAAGCCAGGCCCACGGATAATGCAGAAGCATACGATTACTTTCTCCGGGGTCAACAAGTCTTCTCCGTTCGGACACCGGAGAACCTCAAGCAGGCGATCGATCTCTTCCGGAAGGCCGTCGAGCATGACCCGAAGTTTGTTGAGGCATATGAATATATGTGCCGGACCTATTCGTTCATCATATTTCTGGGACAGGGCTCGGACAGTCTCATGCTTCTTTCGAAGAACTCGCTGAATGAGGTCTTGGACCTTGCGCCGAATTCTTTTCATGCTTATTTGACAGAAGGGTACTATTGCTATTATGCTCTACGAAATTATGACCAGGCGATCAAGTATTTCACGGATGCATTCCAGCTCCAGCCGAACAACGCGGAAGTGATATCATCGATCGGGTACGTGAAGCGCAGACAGGGAAAATTTCCCGAAGCGCTGACCCTCCTCTCCAGGGGGAGTGAGCTTGATCCTCAGGACTGGGACAAGTGGATTGAGCTGGCGTTTCTCGAGCTGGCGATGCGGAACTATAGCTCCTCAGACGAGCACTTTCGTCGCGCATTTCTGATACGTGGGAAGGGCTCCACGCCATATGCGGCAATGCATGCGATCGCCGTCCTTTCGATGAGCGGAAATCTTGACACAGCATTTGAACTGTTCCGCAAGGAATCGGATGACACCGATTCCTGGACGTATAGGGAGCGGAGTTATTCGTTCCACGTCGCCAAGGGTGATTTTCGAGCTGCGAGTCTTGATCTCGATCGATCCGTTCTTACAGAGCCGGACATCAATCAGGTAAGTTTTTACTCGGCGATGGGTTATCTCCTCGACAAATCGTCGCGGCATACCGAGGCTCGGGCATGCTACGACACCGCCAGAGTTTTCGCCGAGAACGCAGTGAAGACCTATCCCACTGATTGGTCGACCCACTCCGGTCTCGGGATGGCTCTTGCTCATCTTGGTGAAAGTGCCAGAGCTATCGAAGAAGGTCGGAAGGCCGTCGAGCTCATGCCATTGGAAAAAGATGCACTCAATGGCGGGCCCGACGCAATCTACGCATTGGCTCAGATCTATGCTGTCGTAGGCGAAAATAATCTCGCTATCGACAAGCTCGAACAGATCCTGAACATTCCCGACATCTATTCAGTCTCATACATCCAGTTTGATCCCGATCTGGCAACTCTGAGAAACCAGCCCCGATTTCAAAGTCTTATGGAAAAATTCAAGTCACCGCAAATGTGAAAATGTTTTTCCGTTAACGCCACTGCTGTGCAATGAGAAAATGTTTAAACGATATGATGAATAAATAACGCCATGGTTGGTCAGACCATATCGCACTATAAGATCCTCGAAAAGCTCGGCGAGGGAGGAATGGGAGTCGTGTTCAAGGCCCAGGATACCACACTCGACCGTCTCGTCGCGCTCAAATTCCTGCCCGACCGACTTCAGGCCTCCGGTCCGGACAAAGCGCGGTTCATCCAGGAGGCGAAAGCCGCTGCTGCGTTGAACCACCCGAATATCTGCACCATTTACGGAATCGATGAGCACGACGGCCAGATGTTCATCGCAATGGAATTTGTCGACGGGCAGACCTTACGCCAAAAACTCCCCTCCATTACCCCGGCGAAAGCAATTGACATTGGAGTCCAGATTGCGGAAGGACTTTCTGCGGCACATGAAAAAGGAATCGTGCACCGCGATATCAAACCGGAAAACATCATGGTCCGGAAAGACGGCATCGTGCAGATTATGGATTTCGGACTTGCCAAGCTGAGGGCGAGCGGCAGCAGGATAACACGGCTGACGAAGGAAGGAAGCACCGTCGGGACCGCAGGATATATGTCGCCGGAACAGGTGCAGGGACAGGAAGCAGATCACCGGTCGGATATTTTTTCTCTCGGCGTGATGCTGTATGAGCTCTTCACCGGCGAGCTTCCTTTCAAAGGTGTGCATGAAACGGCGTTGATCTATGAGATCGTGAATGTGGATGCGGCGCCGATGAGTTCTGTTAAGAACGATATCGATCCTGAACTGGATCGCATTGTGCTTGAATGCCTGCAAAAAGATCCGGACGAACGATACAATGCCGTTAAGGATATTGCAAAAGATCTCAAGCGTTTCAAACGCGAGTCGAGCAAGGCGAGATTGTCGCGCTCGTTTCCGGTGCGGGATGCACGAATGTCTCAGCAGACAGCAAGGAATGAGTCCAGTCCGGAGAGTTCTGCTCCGCATACAATCAAATCGCGAGCACTCATGTGGAGTATGATTGCTTTCGTTGCAGGTATTGTCGTGACCGGGTTGGTTTGGCGGCCCTGGAACCCCAAGGACATCAATACGCGTCCTCCGATGCAATTCACCGCAAGATTGCCGGAAGGCGCGGCCATTCCGATCGGCTTTAGCCCCATTGATATCTCTCCTGACTCCAAATTCTTGTCCTTTGTCATACATTCAGGTATGCAGGGGAAACTGATGCTGCGTCCCACGGACCGTGACGTACTTGAGCCTGTCCTCGGCGCCGATATTTCCCTTAGCGCACAGACTTACTACAGTGCATTTTCACCCGATGGTCAGTGGATTGCGTCCGCTCCGGGATCATTCATAAGGAAATCCTCGGTCTTCGGTGGTGCCGCGGTCAACGTGTGCGATATCCCGGGAGGAGCAATTCGAGGGCTATGGTGGGCTGAGGATCACCATATGTATTTCGGGAATATCAGCAGCGGTATTTTTCGGGTTGATGAAAACGGTGGTACACCAGTGCAGATAACGACGCTTGACTCAACTGCGGGAGAGATCAGTCATCGATTTCCGGAATTACTCCCGGATGGAAAAAGTGTCTTGTTCACGGTCAAATTCAATACGATCTCAACGTTCGATGAAGCCGCAATCGCAGTATACGATATGAAAAGCGGGACAAAGAAGGTGCTGCTCCGCGGCGGAACGTACGCCCGATATGTCCCGACCGGACACATCGTTTATGCCCGCACAAATTTTATCTATGCCGTGCCGTTCGATCTCTCAAAACTCGAAATTACCGGACCCCCAAAGCAGCTGTTTTATGGAGGTTGGATGAACCCGTTTTCCGGAGACGCGAGCTTCGCACTTTCCCATGATGGCATGTTCCTTTACATCCCCCGGGGAGTCGAAGCATACTCCGTAAACAAGATCAAATGGGTCGATATGAGGGGAAACTTTTCCTCTCTTGTGGATACAACAAATTCGTACTTCTCCGCTGCACTTTCACCTGACGGTGAAAAGGTCGCCCTCCATGTCCAGGAGGCGAATGATGATATCTGGCTCTATCACATCGGACGGAAAAGTCTGACACGACTCACATTCGGTGATGGAAATAACGGCTTTCCGGTCTGGACACCCGATAGCCGGTATGTCATTTACGCATCGGAACACGGGCATGCCCCAAATATCTATCGTAAAGTGTGGGACGGTTCCGGCAAAGAAGAACGCCTGACGACGAGCACACAAGCCCAATACCCCCGATCGGTTTCGCCTGACGGAAAATTCCTAGCGTTCATCCAGGACGGAGACATCTGGCTGCTTCCCCTGGACGGTAAGGGAAAAGCAGCTCCGTTCTTTGAGTCACCGGCCATTGAAGGTGATCCTGTATTTTCTCCGGATGGTCATTATCTGGCGTATGAAACAGATGAGTCGGGACGGAATGAAGTCGTCATCGTGCCTTTCCCTACACGCAATGGCAAATGGCAGATTTCATCCGCGGGCGGGTCGAATCCGATCTGGTCGCCTTCCGGCAACGAAATCTACTTTACGCAAGGTTCGACACTCTTTGCCGTTTCGATTCACTCCGGAAATGTATTTGATTATTCCGCCCCGCGAAAAATCCTCGACCTTTCTTCAAGCGGGGCCTTTCTGGTGGATATCTCAACCGACGGAAAGAAATTTGCTGTCATCACACTTCCATCAAAGGATCTCAGCACCTCGGAATATACTGTGGTGACTGACCTATTCCAGGAATTGAAAAGTACATTTTCCACAAAATAGCATCTGAGCAATGATCGGCACAACGATTTCTCATTACAAGATTCTGGAAAAGCTCGGAGAAGGCGGGATGGGGGTTGTGTATAAAGCCGAAGATCTCAGGCTGAAGCGTATCGTCGCGCTCAAGTTTCTTCCGCAGCACTTAACTTCTACGGAAGCCGAGCGCTCGCGGTTCCTGCAGGAAGCCCAGGCAGCCGCAACACTCAATCACCCCAACATCTGTACAATTCATGCGATCGAGGAGGACAATGGCCAGCAGTTTATCGATATGGAGTACATCGACGGGGTAACGCTTCGAAGGAAACTGCCTGTCGAGAAGTTCAGCGAAGCCATCACGCTCGCTCTTCAGGTTGGAGAAGCCCTGCAGGAAGCACACGGCAAGGGTATTGTTCACCGCGATATCAAAGCCGACAATATCATGGTCAACACCAAAAACCAGGCGAAGGTGATGGACTTCGGACTGGCAAAACTGAAAGGATCGCTCAAACTCACGAAGACTTCGAGTACGGTGGGAACGCTGGCATACATGGCGCCGGAGCAGATCCAGGGCAGTGAAGTTGATGCGAGGTCAGATATCTTCTCCTTCGGAACTTTGCTGTTTGAAATGATTACCGGCAGAATGCCATTTCGGGGTGAGCACGAAGCGGCAGTAATGTACTCCATCCTCAACGAGGAACCGGATTCCGTCGTCAGGTACAAGCCTGACATCTCACCGGATATCGACCGGATCATCCGGAGGGCCCTGGAGAAGGAACCCGAGGACCGGTACCAGTCGATGGCAGACATGGTCAGTGAACTCCGGCGCATGCAGAAACAGTCGACCAGGGTTGCGCGGTCAATGAGCCGCGAGTTTACGCCACAGGTGCCGGATCAGGAACACCGATCCCGGGAGAATGTACCAATTGAGTCGAAGTCGGCCGGCGGCTCACCACGCAGATCAAGGCGCTTTCTCGTTCCAGGGTCCGCTGCTGCTCTCGTTGTCATTGCAGTCATCGGCTATCTGCTGTTCATTTCACCGCATCAAACGATTGATTCGATTGCCGTGCTTCCCTTTACGAATATGGGATCGGATTCGAGCACCGAATATCTCAGCGACGGGATTACGGAGAGTCTCATCAACAGTCTCTCACAGGTTTCGAATCTCACCGTCATGTCCCGCAGTTCGGTATTTCATTTTAAAGGCAAGGACGTCGATCCGCAGGCAGCAGGAAAGACGCTCGGAGTGAAGGCGGTCCTCACCGGAAGGATCATTCAACGAGGCACAGGCCTCACCATCAGCACAGAGCTCGTAAATGTCGCAAATAACAGCCACATCTGGGGCGAACAGTACAACGAGAAGCTGTCCGACATTCTCGGGATCCAGGACCAAATTTCCAAGGAGATTTCCGAGAAACTCAGTCTCAAACTTGTCGGAGACGATGAGAAGAAACTGACACGACATGCCACGGAGAATACCGAGGCATATCAATACTACCTCAAAGGGAGATTTTTCTGGAACAAGCGGACAGCCGGCGGTCTGAGAGAAGCAATTTCCCAATTCAAGCTTGCAATTGAGAAGGATCCCGGATATGCACTTGCGTACGGAGGTCTCGCTTCGGCGTACGCATTGCTTCCCGAGTATGCCGGAGTCCCCCCTGCGCAGGCAATTCAGGATGTGGAGGCCGCCGCCACAAAGGCATCAGATCTTGATCCCTCCCTTGCGGAGCCACACGCCGTCCTGGGCTTGATAAAATTTAATTTTGACTGGGACTGGGCAGGAGCAGAGGAAGAATTTCAAAAAGCGATCGAGTTAAATCCCAATTATCCGACTGTTCACCATTGGTACTCCATCTGCCTGCGGGAACAGGGAAAACTCGAGCAGGCACGGGCCGAGATCGGAATCGCACAGAAGCTCGACCCGCTTTCCGCGATCATCAGTATCAATGTCGGCGAGGAGCTTTCGTTGATGGGCCGTACCGATGAGGCAATCGCACAGTTCAAGAAAACGATCGATCTCGATCCAAACTTCCCGGGAACCTATTCAGATCTCGGGGTTGAATACTTTCGTCACGGCAAGACCGTGGAAAGCTACGCCGCGTTTGATAAGTTGAGACAAGTTCTTGGTCCGGACAATTTGTACGCCATTTCTGCGGTTGGATACGTCTATGGAAAGACGGGACGGAAGAAGGAAGCCCTCGATATCCTGGATCGTCTGCTTGCCGCTTCCGAACACGGCTCAATCCAGGGAGGCCAAATCGCGATCGTCTATTTGGGTCTGGGAGAAAAGTCGAAATGCCTTGACTGGCTCGAGAGAGCATATCTCGAAAAGAACATCTTCATCGGGTACCTGAAAATCTCTCCGCTCTTAGACGAGATCCGTTCCGAGCCGAGATTTATCGCACTCCTGAAGAAAATCGGGCTCGACAAATCACCGAGCAGTTGATGCGTCTGTTTTCGGAATCATGTCGGAGTCGTGATCTTCCAACGACGGATCAGGCCGTCGATGCTCCAGCCACCTCCACCCCGCGCTGCCAGATATAAAAAGATGAAACAGAGCAACACCGCCGGCTCACCGTGATTCAGTATCGGCAGAATGCCGTGCGGAGCATGTCCCTGCCAGTATGCCACTGCCATCTCGCCGGAGAGGACAAAGGCAATCGGCCGCGTACACAAACCAAGTGCGATTGCGCCTCCCCCGAACACCTCGAGAATGCCGGCAATCCCCATCTGGGAAAGCAAGTGTACAGATCCGCCGGGCATGAGCCCAAACCAGCCGAAGAGCTTCATCCCGCCAGCCGGGATCATGATGAGCGACGATGCGATGCGGAGGAGCAGAAGTGTCGCGTCGAGCGTCCAGTGTTTTGCATTCGTGTTTTTCAAATCTTCCATTTGGATTCTCCAGCTGTCACTGTATTTCCGTCGACTGCTTCCTAAAACGCCCCGTCCTTGTTTGGCGAATCAGGAGGAATCTGCTGACCGCAATCCCAAAATTCCATGATTCTGTCTCCATCAAACCGAAACAAGTGAACGACAATCATTCCCGTTTCGCCCTGCCGCATGACGAGATGTGAATGCACAGCCACGAGATTTCCATCGGCAAGGACATTTTTCACGGTTAATTTCTTTCCGGGGGATCGAACGTTATCGTCTGCCATCGCCTTTTGCAATGAAGGGAGCCCAGCCGGAACGTACGGATTATGGTGTTTCCCCTTCATGTCTGCATACTTCTTATATGCCTCGTCAACTTCACCCGAGACGATGAGCTGCAGGAAATCCACTGCTGATGCTTTGCGAGATTGGATCTTATCATCAACCAACATATCGACCTCCTGAGACCAACTGCGTTTCCTTACCCTCCTGCGATCGCCCCGATGATCATGAACGGCTCTGCGCCCGAGATCACTTCCTCCGGCAATTGATAATCAAGTGCCTCGAGAGAAAGATCTTCCCCGCACGCGAAAAACCGGAGAAACGGACGACGCTGTTGTGTGTTGTGATCACGAACGGTCCCGGCAAGCATCGGATAGCGGGCTTCCAGGGCATCGAGAACCGCGTTCAGCGTTACCGGTCCGCCGACTGTGAGCGTAACCTCTTCTCCCACCCGGGCGAGTGTGCGCAGATGATATGGAAGGGTTACACGTATCACGACAAGGTCTGAACCTCCACCGAGAGCACGGCGGGAAGATCACGCACAATTGGCGCCCAAGAATCGCCGGCATCTGCCGATGCATAGACCTGGCCGCCGGTTGTACCGAAATAGATACCACACTTGTCGAGTGAATCAACCGCCATCGCATCGCGGAGAACGTTAACGTAACAATTTTGCTGCGGCAAACCTTTCGTCAGCGGCTCCCATTCATTTCCGCCGGTCTTGCTCCGATAGACACGCAGTTTTCCATCCGGAGGAAAATGCTCACCATCGCTCTTGATGGGAACGACATAGATGGTCTCCGGCTCGTGGGAATGAACATCAACCACGAACCCGAAGTCCGTCGGTAGATTGCCGCTCACTTCTTTCCACAATTCGCCGGCATTATCCGTCCGCATGACATCCCAGTGTTTCTGCATGAAGAGAACATCCGGGCGGGACGGGTGCATCGCGATACGGTGAACACAGTGGCCAACCTCGGCTGTCGGATCCGGGATATACTGCGATCTCAGTCCCTGATTGATCGCTTTCCAATTCTTCCCGCCATCATCAGTCCTGAATGCCCCGGCGGCAGAAATAGCTACAAACATCCTGTTCTCATTCTTCCTGTCGAGAACGATCGTATGTAATCCCATACCTCCCGCTCCGGGCATCCATTGTGGGCCCGTACCGTGGCCGCGAAGACTTGCCAGTTCATGCCACGACTTCCCGCCGTCGGTTGTTCGGAAGAGTGCGGCATCCTCGACACCGGCGTACACCGTATCGGGATCCTTGATCGACGGCTCAAGATGCCAGACGCGTTTGAATTCCCACGGGTGCTGCGTGCCATCGTACCATTGGTGCGTTGTGAGCGGTTTTCCGGATTTCGGAGAGGTATCATAAACGAATTTGTTGCTCTCGGCTTTCGGCATTCCGTCGGGTGTCGTTGTCGGCTCTCCGGGCTGTGTTCCCGGCTGTTCCCAGGTTTTTCCGCCGTCGCTCGAACGCTGGATGATCTGTCCAAACCAGCCGCTTGTCTGCGAGGCATACAATCTGTTCGGATCGGCAGGAGAGCCCTTCATGTGATAGATCTCCCAACCGGCAAAATACGGGCCGGCAACATTCCAGTTCTGGCGTTTGCCGTCGGCGGTCAGGACAAATGCCCCCTTCCGTGATCCCACAAGAACTCGTACTCCGCTCATAATCGGTACTCCTTTCCAAGAACGATGTGATAGAGATGATACATGGTAAACACTTTGATGCGTAAAATTGTGACGGCTTCGTAATCTGGAAACTTACGAATTTTTTGGATTAAGTCCAGAGTGAAATAATTGGCATCGGAACTGGGGAGTTCCTCACGCATTGGCGTCATATGCCTTTTGCAGGAGTTCTGAATCGATTTTATTCATCTTCAGCATGGCTTGCATAACACGGTGAGACTTTGCATGGTCGGGATCTCCCAACAGTTTCATGAGGAGTGCCGGGACGATCTGCCACGAGAGCCCAAATTTATCCTTCAACCAACCACATCTTGATTCTTCACCGCCAACAGTGAGCTTCTCCCAATAGTAGGTGACTTCCTTCTGGGAATCACAGTCGACGAACAGAGAAATTGCTTCATTAAACTTGAATTGCGGTCCTCCGTTCAGCGCTATAAATTTCTGGCCTTCGAGCTCAAATGTGACGATCATAGGAGTCGAACTGATGATTCTTGACTGCCTGAAGATGGAGCAGTAAAATTTCGCGGCGTCTTCGGCCTGGTTGTTGAACCACAAGAATGTAGTGATTTTCTGCATTCGGTTTCCTTTTTGCTTTTTCCTTTTGTCCGCCTCAGGCGGATTCAAATTCGATCTTTTGCACTTTCCTTTGGAAGGAAAGAAGCAAAGTCCATTTTCTTGGGATCCCGTTTGGAGCAGGTACTTGGTAGCGAAACGGGAGAACCATGCGCGTTCAAGTTTGTTGTACTTTCCTTTAGAAGGAAAGCACCAAAGGAATTGTGGGCAATCGGAACCGCACTTCAAAGAATTGGCAGACTTTTCCAGAGCGCGATTTCGACCCGAAGAAGTATGAACAATTCAACCATGAATGTCGGCTTGTCGAAATCGCAATTCCAGGCCTATCTCCAAGCACACTAGCTATCGATTGCCCACAGTCCCATAACCATTTTTTACTTTTTACTTTTGACTTTTTACTCTTGACGTGGCTATCGTGATTTCTTATGTTTGGCCAGCTGTTTGCTCACCACTGGATTCTCGGCCGCCTTCCGAACATCGGGAGGAAATTCCGAGACCTCGAAGACCTGTCGAACTTCGATGACCGCACCGCTGTCAACGTTCACAGCCGGACAACGTTTCGCCCACTCGACGGCTTCTTCTTTTGACTTCACGTCGATCATCCAGTAACCGCCGACTACTTCCTTC
>Ga0335081_10015726_pt1 | contig 12245 bp, 10 predicted proteins | sample Lox_Sample_35_FD_206713 | JGI IMG/M metagenome (GOLD analysis project Ga0335081, IMG submission 206713) | Soil microbial communities from Loxahatchee National Wildlife Refuge, Florida, United States - Lox_Sample_3.5 | ecosystem: Environmental > Terrestrial > Soil > Wetlands | place: USA... | reverse complement strand
CTTGCGGATCTTCTTGCCCTCTCGCCAGCTCTCGCGGAGCAGGTAGGCGGGGCGGGAGCCGCGGTTGGGGACCACGTCGATATGCATGGGTTCTCAGGTAGCATAATAACGTTAAATCCACAACGACTATATCCACATCTACATGGGTACATTCCAGCGCTGAAAATAGAACCGGCGCAGCCCCAATAGCTTGGGCCACAGGGGGTTGCCCTCCTCGGCTACACTTTGGGTGGAAACAACTTCAGGCTAGGTGGTCCCGGGGGCCGTGGCGAAGCCCGCCGACGCGCCGAGCGCGTGCGCCGTTCGGCTGCGAGCCGCCTCCCCGACGGCTCAGCCTCACGGCGGCTCGGCCCGCACTGGGCCGACGCTAGCGATGGTCGTGCTGGTCGCCCTGCGCATGGCCCTCATGAACTGGCGGGCGCTGGGCTGGTTGCGCTCGGCTCGGCTGGACACCGCGCTGCGGAACCGGCCGAACGACCCCGCGCTGCTGCGTCACCGGCCCCCGCTGGTCGTGCCGCACCTCGCGCATCGCATCTCGGTCATGGCCCCGCTCGTGGTCCCAGCCTTCAGGCCTGCCTCGGTCGCCCCGCTCCTCGTGCCGCTCCCAACCCCGCTCATGCCACTCGGGATGGTCAGCCCGCCGCCAGTTCCGGTAGCGGTCCGGGGGCACGCGCGCGATGGGCCCGGGCACGTAGCGACGATCCACCCAGCGAAACTCCGCCCGAGGGGAGCGGGAGCGGTACCAGCCGTCTCCGCGACGGCACCAGTACCAGCCACCGCTGAAGTAGACCTCTTCAGGGGCTCCCTCCACCACCGTCACGCCAGGCTCGACCTCGACCACCGGCGGAGGCTGGGCGGGAGGTCCGCCGATGTCGATGTGGAAGCTGACTTGTGCGAGGGCGGCAACGGGTAGGAGCGACAGGGCCAATGTAAGCAAAAAGATGAGACTTTTCATGGTCAAAGACAGATACCACGAGCCGCCGATGCGATCACCCCGGCGCGTCTGCCCGAGGGAAGCTAGGTAGCGCGCCGAAATGCCGGAGTGAGGGTTTTGGCGGCTTTTGAGCGAGGGATCTGAGGCGACCTTCGCGGGCCGCTCGGCAGGGACCAGGCCGGTCATCCGCTGTCGCCCACCTTACGGTCCCCGTGGTCCCCGAACCCGCCTAGGACCCGGCTGGTACTCTCGTAGCGACATGCCGATCATCCCTCCCATGCCGGACATGGAGGCCATCTGCGAGGTCCTGGGCGCGACCGAGGGCGGGCTCACGGGCTCTGAGATCGGGGAGCTACGTCATCGGATCGGCGTCCCGTACCCCGGCCCGACGGTCACGAAGCGCCAGCGCATCTTCGAGGCCCTCCGTGTCCGCCAGGAGCGCAACAACGCCGGCAACATCGTCGGGATGTTCATCGAGGAGGCGATGGTCCCGGTTCGCTACGCGGCGAGAGCACAGGTCTTCGGCTCCCGCGCTCCCGCCTCAACGAGCGCCTGACCTTCGTGGGCTTGAACTCGGAGAAGACGGAAAGCTCTCGGTGGTGAAGGCCGTTTCCACTCTCAGCGAGGTGAAGAAGCGAGCGGATCGACTTCGAGTGGAGCTCGAGCATCGACACCTTCACCCCGATGTCCTGCGGTTTTGCCGCGAGGACCTCATCGAGGGCGAGAACTGCTTTCATGCCGTGTTGGAGGCGACAAAGAGCGTCGCCCAGAAGCTCCGGGAGAAGTCCGGCCTCGCCCTTGACGGGCACGCCCTCGTGGACGCCGCCGCTCTCGCTCTCGGGAAGGCAGTTGTTCCGGTTGTAGCGTTTAACATCCTCACCACCGACACGCTCCGGAGCGAGCACAACGGCATCGTCAGCATCATGAGGGGGTATGTTCAGCGCCTTCCGGAACCCCACCGCCCACGAGCCCAAAGTTCTGTTCAGGGTTACCGAGGAGGTGCTGGGACCTCCTCTCCCTTGCGTCCCTTCTCCATCGACGGCTGGACGCCGCCCTCCGCGTCCCTCCAGATATAGCTCTCGCGCCAAAGAAGCACAGCCTTGCGCCTATCCTCCCGGCGCTCATGGGCCGTGGAACCCGTTCTTCGACGAAGGGGGCAAGCTTACCGACTGAGCGTACCGAGGCGAGATAGAACCGGGACCAAGCGGTCGTCCGGAGCACCCAGCCCCGCGCGGGCCGCAAGGAAAGGGTTCTTCTCCGGCGCGTGGACTTCTAGCTCGGAGTCACTCTGAGCCGCTCTCCACACATCCGACCAAGGCGGTGGGGTCCCGGGCGGAAGAGGCACCCCGTTGAGAATGGCCGTGGCTTACACCAGTCGCTTCGTCATGCAGACAGCCGTCGCCGGGCAGAGCGAGCGGAATTCCGCGCTCGCCTGCACGGGCGCGGGCACCGTCCCGCGGTCCACCCGCGAGTAACCCTCTCGCGCGAAGAACTTCTCGGCGGTCGTGGTCAAGAGGAACACGTAGTTGATGCCGCTAGCGCGGGCGACTCTCAGCGCCTTCTCGTGGAGGGCCCTTCCGATGCCGTTCCCCTGCCGAGGTACAGCCACCGCGAACGACCGGAGCAGGGCGACATGGCCGTAGGTCTCCAGCCCGACGCAGCCCGCAAGCTCGCCACCGTCTCGGGCCACGAGGAATCTCTGGTTGGGAGCGCCGAGGTCCTGCGCGGGCAGGTTCAAGCTGACGAGCAGTTCGCGAATGGCAGGCAAGTCGGCCGTCGTTGCGTTCTCGAAAGCGAGGCTGCTCACGGGTGCCCTCCGTCTCGTGTCTTCCGAACCTAGCTGTGACTGCTCTCGGTGAGCCTCCTCACCAGCGCCATGCGGTCGATCTTCTCCTGCGCCATCTATTTCTTGCAGAGGTTCTGGTGCTGACCTCATGGCATGAGCGCAACAGTCGGGTGTTCTCCCTTGCTGCCCGGGCGCCAGTGCGCGCCACTGGACTCCCTTACCATGACCACCCCCCATCGAACCCCATCCCTTTGGAGGCGATGTTCTCGCTTCGCGACGACGAGCTCGTTCGTGAACTCTGGACCTCATCGTCGCCCGGATGGACCGGCAGGGATCACTAGCTCGGGAGGGTAAGATCGATCTCGACCAGCTGCTCCACGAGCTCTACAACAGGCGGCTCATCGACATCCCGGACCGCTCTTCAGACCGGATCTGGGATGCGCTCGCCTCGCTGTGCGAGCGAGGGTTCGTCTGGTTCAAGCACATGGGGAACCCCCAGCAGATCGTGGGCGGCGAGCCGCGGTTTCTCGCTCAGTACGAACTCACGCCGAAGGGCCGCAAGGCGACCGAAGAGGACGTGAACTCTGGGTGGCCGTTGGGGCGCGGTCTCCTCGGCTGTTTCCCGGAGCACCTGGAGTGGGACGAAACGATGGGGGCCTTCTTCCGGATGGCGTTTCTGACATACGAGAGTGGCCGACGGTGTTGGCGACGCTCTGCAACTTTATCCGCATGTATGCGGAGGGCACGACGAAGCGGGGCATCGCCACGGCGCTCAACGAGGCGCGCATCCCGACCCGCCGAGCCGGGAAGTTCCGGGATGGCGTGAAGAACTCGGGGACGTGGAGCGCCGCTGGCGTGGGCTTCGTTCTCCAGAACCCGATCTACATCGGCGTCCGGGCGGGGAACCGACACTCGCGTACCGGCGAGAAGCTCCCCACCTCCGGGAAGAAGCGGTGCGTCCTGAACGACCGCACCGAGTGGCAGACGGTCCTTGGCTACGTCACGCCCATCATCGAGAACCAGCTCTGGGATGTGGTCCAGGCTAGGCTCCAGCAGGACCGGGAGGCGTTCAAGCACACGAGTACTGCGAGGACGGGCCAGGCGAAGCTTCTCTCCGGATTCCTCAAGTGTGGGTCGTGCGGCGGGTCGTTCGTCATCGGCGCCGCTCCCTCGTTTGCACGAAGCCGACGCGCGTGCTCCAGCGCCACCTGGAGGAGAGGGTCCGCGGTGTTCTTGACGCTGTGGCGAAGGACCCCCTGAAGCTGAAAGTTCTGGTGGACGAGCACAACCGGCGGACCAGCGAAGCTAACGTCGTGAACCGCGACCAGGTGGGCGCTCTCGTCGCCCGCCACAAGAAGGTCCCGGCCGAATGCGAGAACCTGCTGGAAGCCATCGCAACCTCACCGAAGGCGAAGCTCGCAACGCTCACGCAGGCCATCGAGGCGCGGGAGAAGGAACTGGAGAGACTGGAGGGGCAGATCCACGATGCCCAGGCCCTCGTGGAGCCGCTACTCATGCCGAAGCTCGCCACGGTCGCCGGTCACCTGGCTGGGAGGGCGTCGATCTTCACCGGCGATCTCGTGGCGGACCGCGCGGTGCTCGCCCGGTTCATGGAGCGTATCGTCGTGGATGCCAGCGGCGAGATCGTCCTCCACTTCGGGAGGCGGATCGGTTCGGGCCGGTGAAGTCGTTCACGATGTACGAGCCGGTCGTGGACGACACGACTAGGAAGGCGCACCGCGTCCTGGGCCAGATGGTCGCGAGGTACGTAGCTGAGGAGAGGGCCGCAGGGCGGGAGCCCGCCCTGGATTCCGCCGCCGGAAAACCCTTAATGACCCCACAGGGATTCGAACCCCGGTTTCAACCCTGAGAGAGTTGCGTCCTGGGCCTCTAGACGATGGGGTCGCGCGGTTACTAGCCCAAACGGTGCTGGCCTGTCAAAGCGAACCGGGCGGAGCGGTGGGAGACGCCTTGCACCACCCGCCCTTGGCCGCGCTCAATCGGCGCGCGCCGCCGACGGCCAGACCCGGCGGCGGGCCGCCGGCCGCTCGCGCAGGTACCCGGCGGTCCCGGCGAGGATGACTGCCGCCGAGAGGGCCACGAGGCCGATGGAGGCCGGGCGCGGCAATTCGAGGTAGACGAGGGTGGCGAGGGCCAGAGCGAGCGCGGCCCAGCCCGCGCCCTGGACCCGCGCGAAGGCGCGCAGCCGGCCGAGGCGGCGAGGCTCGAGGGGGGCCAACCGCTCGTGGAGGAGCTGCTCCTGGCGCCAGTAGGTGTAGACCACCGGGATGATCTCGAGGGTCAGGAAGGCGCTCGTGACGAGGCCCCCCACCATGGGCGCCGCCACCCGCTTCATCACGTCCGCGCCCGAACCGGTCGCCCACAGGAGCGGCACGAGCCCGGTCAGCATGGTAGCGACCGTCATGAGCTTGGGCCGCACCCGCTGCACGGTCCCCTCCATGTGGGCCCAGACGATGTCGGAGAGGTCGCGCACCTTGCCGGCCCGCCGCCGTCGCTCGTACGCCTGATCGATGTAGACGATCATGACCACCCCGGTCTGAGCGGCGAGCCCCACGAGCGCGATGACCCCCACCCACACCGCCGCCGACAGCCGGTAGTCGAGGAGCCAGAGGAGCCAGGTGCTCCCCACCAGCGCGAACGGGATGGAGAGCAGGACGATGAGCACCTCGGCGAAGCTCCTGAAGTGCAGGTAGAGGAGGAGCATCACGATGAGGAGCGTGGCCGGGATGACGAGCCGCATCCGCTCGGCCATGAGCTCGAGCTGCTCGTACTGCCCGGTGAAGCGCAGGAACGTGCCCTCGGGGAGCGCCAGGCGGCCGTCGCGGGTGGCCTCCCGCACCACCTCCTTGGCCTCGCGGACGTACCCGCCGAGATCGCGCAGGGCGGGATCGACGTCCACGTACAGGTAGCCGACCAGGAGTCCGCCCTCGTCGCGGACCATGGGCGGCCCGCCGACGATGCGGATGTCGGCCACCTGGCCGAGCGGCACGAAGGAGAGCTGGCGGCGGCGCGCCGGGCCGCCGGCGCCGCCCAGCCCGGAGAGTGCGCCCTGGTCGGCCTGGTTGAGGCCGCTCTCCCAGTCCAGGGCCGGCCCGTCGGAGGCCGCGCCCGGGATGCCGCCGGCCTCGGCCGGGCGCGCCGGCGTGGGGCCCGAGGCCGGGCCCAGTCCCTCGCCCATGGCGAGGAGGAGCTCGGGGATGCGCGGGGGCGCGAGGGCTCCGGTCTTGGGCATCCCTGGGCCGTCGCCGTCCAAGCCGACCGGCACGAGCACCCGGCTCAGGCGCTCCACGTCGCTCCGCAGATCCTGGGGGTAGCGCACGTTGATGGAGAACCGGCTCCGCCCCTCGACGGTGATGCCAATGGGCGCTCCGCCGATGGCGGCCTCGATGGTCCGCTCCACGTCGCCGACCGTGATGCCGTAGCGCGCCAGCGCGTCCCGGTTCGGCACGATGTCGAGGTAGAGCCCGCCCTGGTTCCGCTCGTAGAAGGCGCTGCGGGTGCCGCGGATGGGCTTCACGAGCCGCTCCAGCGCTACTCCCACCCGCTCGATGGCGGGGAGGTCCTTGCCGAGGACCTTGATGCCCACCGCGGTGCGTACCCCGGTCGAGAGCATGTCGACCCGACCGCGGATGGGCATGGTGAAGGCGTTGGTCCAGCCGGGGAACTGCATGGCCCGGTTCATCTCAGCGACGAGCTCGTCGAAGCGGATGCGCCGCAGGTCGGGCCAGAGCGCGCGGAGGACCGGCCGCAGGAAGGGCGGGGCCACGCCCGACCACCAGCGCGGGCGGGGCACCTTTCGCCACTCGGCGGCCGGGCGCAGGCGCACGGTGGTCTCGAGCATGGTGAGGGGGGCCGGGTCGGTGGCGGTCTCGGCCCGTCCGGCTTTGCCGAAGACGCTCGCCACCTCCGGGAAGCCGCGCAGGACCCGGTCCTGGATCTGGAGCTGGCGCTTCACCTCCTCGATCGAGATGTTGGGGAAGGTGGTCGGCATGTAGAGCAGGTCGCCCTCCTCGAGGGGCGGCATGAACTCGTGCCCGAGGCGGAGGGCGAGGGGCACCGCCGACAGCACCGCCAAGAGCCCGATGGCGACGGTCGACTTGGGGCGCCGCAGGGCCACGAAGACGAACGGGCGGTAGGCGCGCAGGATGGCGCGCGAGATGGGGTGGTTCGCCTCGCTGCGGATCTTCCCGGCCAGCAAGAGATCGCGCAGGGCCGGAGCGAAGGTGATGGAGAGGGCGGCCGCCGAGAGCATGACGAAGGTCTTGGTGAAGGCGAGCGGGCGGAAGAGCCGGCCGGCCTCGCCGGTGAGGGCGAAGACCGGCAGGAAGGCCACCGCGATGATGAGGAGGGAGAAGAAGATGGCCGGGGTCACCTCGCGGGCGGCCTCGGCGAGGAGCGCGTGTCGGTCGGCGCCCGGCGGCGCGCGCTCGAGCTTTTTGTGCGAGGCCTCGATCATCACGATCTCGGCATCGACGGTGGCGCCGATGGCGATGGCGATGCCGCCGAGGCTCATCACGGTGGCCGGGATGCCGAAGAGCACCATGGGGATGAAGGCCAAGAGCACCGAGATGGGCAAGGAGACGATGGGCAGGAGCGCCGAGCGGAAGTGGAGCAGGAAGAGCAGGATCACCGCGGCGACGACCACCGCCTCCTCGACGAGGGCCCGGCGCAGGGTGGCGATGGCGCGGTGGATGAAGTCGCTGCGGTCGTAAGCCACCTCGACCCTGACCCCTGCCGGCAGGGCCGGCCCGAGGTCGGCGATCTTCTCCTTCACCCGTTTCACCACGTCGAGGACGTTCTCGCCGTAGCGGACGATCACGATCCCACCCACCGCCTCGCCGTCGCCGTTCCACTCGAGGAGGCCGCGCCGGATGTCCGGGCCGAAGCGCACGCTGCCGAGGTCCTTGACCAGCACCGGCACCCCGTTCGGACCGCGCGCGCGCACCGCAGTGCGCTCGAGCTCGCCGAGGTCGCTGATGTAGCCGCGGCCGCGCACGTAGTACTCGCGCCCGGCGAGCTCGATGACGCGCCCCCCCACGTCGCTGTTCGAGTCGCGGATCTTGGAGGCCACGTCCTGCAGGGTCACCCCGTAGGCGCGCAGCTTGTTGGGATCGACGGTGACCTGGTACTGCCGCTGGAAGCCGCCGATGCTGGCCACCTCGGCCACCCCGGGCACCTGTCCGAGCGCGTAGCGCAGGGTGAAGTCCTGGAAGGTACGCAGCTCGTCGAGGGCGTGCTGTCCGTTCCCGTCGACCAGGGTGTACTGGAAGGCCCAGCCGAGACCGGAGGCGTCGGGCCCGAGCACCGGGTTCGCGCCCTGGGGGAGCCGGGCCCGGATGGCGCTCATGTACTCGAGCACTCGGCTGCGCGCCCAGTAGAGATCGGTGCCCTCCTCGAAGATCACGTAGACGAAGGACATCCCGAACATCGAGTAGCCGCGCACGTCGGCCACCCTGGGGGCGGCCACGAGCGCGCTCACCACCGGATAGGTGACCTGGTCCTCGACCAGGGTGGGACTGCGCCCCATCCACTCCGTGAACACGATGACCTGCGGGTCGCCCAGGTCGGGCACGGCGTCGAGCTGCACGTGCCGCACCGCCAGGAGCGCGCCGGCGGTGGCGATGGCCACGAGGAACAGCACCGCCAGGCGGTTGCGCGCGCACAGCTCGATGACGCGGGCGACGAGCCCCGGTCTCATCGGGCCCGATCCGCAGCCGGCTCGTCGTGCACGTGCCCATCGGCCTCCGTGTGCGGGCCGGGGGCCGCGAAGCCCTCCACCGCCGCGCGGAGCCGGCTCTCCGAGTCGATGAGGAAGTTGGCCGTGGTGACGACCGCGTCGCCCTCGCTCAGGCCCTCGAGGATCTCCACCTGCCCCTCGCCGCGGGCCCCGAGGCGCACCACCCGCGGCTCGAAGCGGCCGCGGTCGCGGGCCAAGAAGACGTACTGCAGCTCACCGGTGTCCACCACCGCGTCGGACGGGACGACGAGCCCCTCGTCCGCGCCGAGCTCGATGAGGACGTCGCCGTACATGCCCGGCCTGAGCCTGAGCTTAGGGTTCTTGAACTCCATCCGCGCCTGGAGCGTCCGGCTCTCGGGGTTCACCGCCGGGTAGATGAACTGGACCCGGCCGCCGAAGGTCTCCCCGGGGTAGGCGGCGAGGGCCAGGCGGGCCCGCTGCCCGACCTTGATGCGGTTCATGTCGCTCTCGTACACGTCCGCCACCACCCACACCGTGGACAGGTCGGCGATCTGGAACAGCTCCGTGCCGGGCTGGACGTAGAGGCCCGGCAGGGCGTTCTTGCGCGCCACATAGCCGGCCACCGGCGAGCGCAGCGGGAGCGCGTCGAGCGCGCTCCCGCGCCGGGCGATCTCGGCGATGTCCTCGCGGGCCACGCCGAGGAGCTCGAGCTTCTTGCGAGCGTCGCTGTCGATCCCGGAGGCGGTCAGGTTGGGGGCGGCGGTCTGGGCCTGCTGGCTCACCCACTTCACCGCGTTCAGGTAGCCGAGCTGGGCGGAGTTGAGCTCGGGGCTGTATAGGGTGGCGAGCACCTGGCCCTTCTCGACCCGCTGACCGCTCTGGGCGACGAGGAGCTCCTGGACCCAGCCGGTGTAGCGGGCGGTGATGATGGCGAGGGAGGACTCGTTGGCCGAGATGAACCCCACGGTGCGGAGGGACGGCTTCACGGCCGCTCGCCGCACCCGGGCGGTCCTCATGCCCATGAGCTGCGTGCGCTCCGCTGCGACCTCCACCCGGGCGAGTCCGGGAACCGGCCCGCCCGGATCGCCGCTCTGCGGCCGCGGCACGAGCTTCATGCCACCGCACTTGGGGCAGGTCGCGTTGGGATCGTCGCTCGTGACCTCCGGGTGCATCGGGCAGTAGTACCGACCGAGCGCAGCGGCAGGCGCCGCTTGCGCACTCGGCGACGCGCCGCCCTCGACCCGCACGAGGTCCATGCCGCAGATGGGGCAGCTTCCCGGAGAGCCCTGAACGACCGAGGGGTGCATCGGGCAGCGGTAGATCGCCGCTCGCGCGGCGTGCGCGCCGAGGTCGGCGAAGGAATACCAAGCTCCCGCCGCCGCGAACGCCATCAGCGCCACGATCGCCCAGCGCACGACGGCCATGGTGCGCACCCCCGGCGGAGCGACCTCCTCCCCCTCGGGGAGGTCCTCCGCACCGGCCGGCCGGGGAAGCTCTGGACCCTCGGTCATGGTCGGGGGATTGTAGCGCTCCTTTGAAGGGTCGATAGCTGGGCAGCCAGGCGAGTTGCCAACCCGGAGGGATACATGCCTGGGTCCGAGCACTTCGCGCGACCCGCCAGGCTCCCGGTCGCCGGGCCCCTTCCACCAGGACCGACCTAGGGGAGCGCAGTCGGGTTAGACAAAGCCCGAGGACCGCTGACTCGCCTCGTCCTTGGCCCGCAGCGTCACATCTGTGGGTGCACCCCTAAGGGTGCGGCCAGGTGTGGCGCCGAGGCGTTCGTGCGATACTCGAAGCATCCTGCTTCCAGTGGGGTACCCCCCGATGCCCGATTCGGCGTCATCTACCGCTACCCGTCCGATGACCCAGGCTGCACGCCTTGCGCGTAAGGAGTTCCTGCGCAGCGACGTCGCCAAGCTGGAGAGACAGCTGCGCGAGCTCCAGGAGCAAATCGCGCGGCTGCTCGACGGCTGCGAGCACACCGACGCCAACGGCCGGAGCGCCGTGATGGGCGGACGCACCAAGGTGTGCGCCCACTGCGGTCGCATCGTGACTGGCACGGGCGACAAGCTCTGGGGCTGATCTAGGCCTGGGATCCGGCTGCAAAGGCGCGCCGACCGGACGCCGCCGTACGAGCGAGCGACCGGGCGCGCCATTTCCACCTTCGACGAGGACGAGCGGACATCCCCGCGAGAACGCCCCTGGCGCGTCGAGGACGGGCGGGGCCTGTCCCGCCCGAGGGGGTGCGTCAGACCGCCGCGCTAAAAGGCTCCTCCGGGAAGGGCCGCGGCTAGGCGTGCCGAGTGAGGTGCCGAATGCGTTCGTCCGAATGCTCCAAGCTCGAGTCCCCGGAGGCGCCGGGTCAAGCGGTCTCCGTGCGGCCCCGCATCCAGTACGAGCCGCGCGACGATGGGTCGGTCGTGTTCCGGTGCGAGGAGTGCAGGGCGGAGGTCCACGACCTGCGGGGCATCTACCTCGCCTATCGCGCCGTCGAGGGCTGGCGCATCGAATGCTCCGGGCACGAGGGCGCATCCTTCTCGGTCGACGGCGGGCGGCTGTTCGGGGGTGGGATGCACGCGGTCGACGTCCTCGCCCGCCTGGCCTGCGCGAGCTGGTTCGTCCCCGAGGCCCTCTTCCGCGCCTTCCTGAGGCTGCGGGCCCAGGCGAGCGGCCTTTACCTCAGGGTGAACGCCTCCTCGGACCGTTGAGCGCGGCGGGGCGCCGAGCGGAAGGCCCCCTGGCGAGAGCGCCGGCGCGGGCCCTAAGCGCGACGCCTTCCGGCCAGGAGGGCCTCGACCGTCCAGAAGAGGCCGGAGACGAGGACGGCGACCGGCACGAGGAGCACCGCCCGGCCGAGCGAGGAGGCGTCGGAGATCCGCCCGATCAGGGGTGGCGAGGGGACGTCGCCGAGGAGGTGGATGGCGACGATGCTCAGGGCGACCGCTCTCGCCCGCTCGCCGGGGGAGACCTCGTTCACGATGGCCGAGTTGATGGGGCCGGTGGAGGCGAAGAGGAGGAGCTCGGCCGCGATCACCGCCGGGAGGTAGACGCCCGGTCGCGGATCGGTGAACACCACCCAGGCGAGCGGGGCCGCCGCGAGGGTCGCGACGCCCGAGAGCCACAGGTAGGCCTGGCGCGTGCGGTGGAGGAGCAGGTCGCCCAGGTAGCCGCCGGCGAAGGTGCCGACGAACCCGGTCGCCACCACGATGGCGCCGAACTGGACGGTGGCGTCGGCGCGGGGCACGCCGCGCGCCCGCTCTAGGAAGGCCGGCATCCAGAAGGCCATCCCGCCCACCGCGAAGGTGTAGGCGGCGTAGCCCAGCACGGTGAGGAGGTACGGCCGGTTGCGAAGGAGGCCGAGGAAGGTGCGCAGGGCGCCTCGAGGCGAGGGCGGCGCCCCGGCGTCCTGAGCGCCGCGCGGCGGATCGGGGAGCCGCAGGCAGAGGATCGAGAGGGCCAGGCCGGGGCCGCCCGCCACGAGGAAGGCCGCTCGCCAGCCGAAGGAAGCGTCGACGAGGCCTCCGACCACGTAGCCGAGGGCCGAGCCGACGGGGATGGCGGCGAAGAAGATCGCCATCACCCGCCCGCGACGCTCGCGGGGGTAGAGATCGGCGATGAGGCCCGGCGAGATGGTCCCGTAGGCCGCCTCGCCCACGCCGACCAGCGAGCGGGCCAGGAAGAGGGAGGTGAAGCTCCAGGCCAGGCCGGAGAGGGCGGTGGCCAGGCTCCACAGGAACACGCCCGCGGCGATGAGCCGCGGCCGGGCCCGTCGGTCTCCGAGGATGCCGAAGACAGGCGAGGTCGCC
>Ga0335081_10015724_pt1 | contig 12245 bp, 10 predicted proteins | sample Lox_Sample_35_FD_206713 | JGI IMG/M metagenome (GOLD analysis project Ga0335081, IMG submission 206713) | Soil microbial communities from Loxahatchee National Wildlife Refuge, Florida, United States - Lox_Sample_3.5 | ecosystem: Environmental > Terrestrial > Soil > Wetlands | place: USA... | reverse complement strand
GGCGATGTACACCAGCATTCCCGCCAACGCGTAGAGTGTTGCCAACACGGCTTTCGTTCTCAACTCCGCGCCCACCTTCGGCCCCACCATTTGTGTCCCGGCGATATGAAAAGGCGCCAGGTAACACTCCTGGCGAAGAGTGTTCATAATACCAGAATTCATACCCGGTACGGAGGAGAGTTGGGAGAAATCGGTAATCAGACCGGAATGATCGTTGTCGCGCGCGTGCAGCAGGCCGTTCACCAGGTCCTGTAACTGTTGTCCGCTCATGGGCACGCTGTTGCGTGCCAGTGCGTCGCTCAGCCGGTCTGCCAGGGCCTTGCTGCCGGTGTTATTGAAATCCAGCTTGCCGCTGGCCGGCTGGCCGAAGGTGCCGTAGAGAACGTCGGACATGTCCTGGCGGTTTAGATTCATCTGCGCTTCGCTGGGAGCCTCGGTCGAGATCTCCACGGTGTTCTGCGAGCCGCTGCCCGTCAGGTTCTGCACGCTCACATCGCCCTTGATCTTGGGCGAGTGCAGCATCGCCGCGCGGACCTTCTCCAAATCCGGTGCCTGCGCGAATTTGACCGTCATCAAAACGCCTTCTTTAAAATCGATACCGTAACGCAACCCGCCATGCAGCGCGATACTGATCAAGCCGGCCGCCGACAGAACCAGCGAGGCGCCGATAAAAGGCCACTTCCAACCCAGAAAATCGTAATTCGTATTCTTGAATAATTCCATCGAAGCTTTGCCACGCTGGTATCCGTCAGTACATTGGACACCAGCCTCTCGAAATTTGTTCCCGCGAGCTGGTTAAATGCTCAGCGCCTCCAGCCGCCGCCGTCCCGACAGTTCGTACTGGAAAATCGTCTTCGAGACGAACACGGCGGTAAACACGTTGGCGATCAGGCCGATCGTCAGGGTCACGGCGAAACCTTTCACCGGGCCTTCCCCAAATAGAAATAGAAAGGCGCAGGATACCACCGTTGTCACGTGGGTGTCGACAATCGTCCACCACGCCTTGTTGAAACCGGTCTCCACCGCCGCCACCACCGACTTGCCGGCCCGCAGTTCTTCGCGGATGCGCTCGAAGATCAGAACGTTCGAATCCACCGCCATACCGATGGTCAGAATCACACCGGCGATGCCCGGCAGCGTCAGCGCCGCATGGAAATACGAGATCGCCGCCAGCAGGATCACTGCATTCAGCAGCAGCGCCAGCACGGCATTCACGCCGCTCCGCTTGTAGTACGCCAGCATCACCACAATCACCGCGATCAGCCCGGCCAGGCCCGCCTGGATGCCTTCCTTAATGGAATCGGCGCCTAGCGACGGGCCCACCGAGTTCTCTTCCATGTACTTCACGCTGGCCGGAAAAGAGCCCGACCGCAGATAGCGCGCCAGGTCCTGCGCTTCTTCCTGCCCGCCCAGCCCGGTGATGCGCCCGGAATCTTCGATCCTGCTTTGAATCGTGGCCACGCTCACCGCCTGGTTGTCCAGCACCACCGCCAGCTTGTCGCCGATATGCTTCTCGGTGAAATCTCCGAAGCGGCGGCCGGCGTCCGGCGAAAGGGTGAAATTGGTCTCCCACTTCTGCATCTCGCCCTGGCCCTCGTGCGCATTGCGCATCTCGCTGCCCATGACCACCGGCGGCCGCCCCACCAGGTACCATTCCTCGCCCTGCATGCCCGCACGCGCCTTGGCCATCACCAGCTTGGTATTCAGCGGCAGCACGCCGCCGTGCTGTGCCAGTCCGGCTTCCCGGCTGGGGTATGGCCCTTCGTTCTTTACTTCGTCGATCTCCAGCACCGCCGCCGTGCCGATCAGTTCCTTTACGCGCGCCGGATCGTCCACGCCCGGCAACTGCACCAGCACTTCGTAATCGGCGCCCGCCCGGCCGTACTGCTGCACGCTTGATTCGGCCAGACCCAGCCCGTTGATGCGGTTGCTGATGGTGTCCATAGTGCGCTGCACCGTATCGCGCTTCAACGCGATCAGGTCGCTCGGCTTCAGCTTCATGCTGTAATCGGTGGAATTCAGCGCCGTCAGAATGTAGGTCGAGAAGTGATCGCTCACCAGGCTGCGGAACGCGCTGGTTTGGGTCGCCGGAATTCCCTTGATGCTGATGCTGATCCGGTCGGCGTCGGCCGTGGTGGTGGGCTCCGGCAAGGCCGGGACCTCCATGCTGGTGTAGGAGATGTTCTGTTTTTTCATCTCCTCCTTCATCCGCTCCATCGTCTGTTCCGCGTCGGCTTTCACCGCATCCTGTACCTGTACTTCCAGTACCAAGTGCGTTCCGCCCTTCAGGTCAAGGCCCAGCCGGATGTTGTTTTGGAGATTCTGCGTCAGCTCCGCTCTGGACTTCGGGACGTTGATGATGCCGTATACGCAAACCAGGATCGTCACTACGATGACCACGATTCTGGCCGTCAAATTCGTTTTCATGGGAGTTTAGAACCTGTTCAATAGAATACTAACTACTTCGTTACGCCAACTTTTTTGTCTGTCCGCAAGTTGGAAACCGAGGCGCGCGTCACCTGCAACTTGATGTCGTTGGGCTTGACGCGAATCACCAGCGTATCGCCGTCTTCGATGGCTACGATGGTCCCGATCACCCCGCCCGACGTTACCACCGTGTCGCCGTTTTGCAGTGTCGACAGCATCTTTTGCTGTTCCTTGCGCTGGCGCTGCATGGGGCGAAAAAGCAGGAAGTACATGATCGCGACTACCAGCGCGATCTGAATGTAAAAGCCGGTGGGGATGCCGGACGGCGCCGTCGGACTTGTTTGCAGAAAAAAACTTAGGACCACGTTAAGACCAAACCATCGGTCAGCCTGCGTCGACGGAAATCGAGCGGACAGACGTCAAGTACTCTGGATATGATTCCGATATTATAGCGTGCCTGATCTCACGCATCATGTCAAGGTACCGCTGGAGGTTGTGCCGGGTAGCCAGCATGGCGTACAAAATCTCCCCCGACAGGAACAGGTGGCGTAGGTATGCTCGGGAGTACTTGAGACAAGTATAGCACCGGCACGCGGCATCCAGCGGCCGCTCGTCGTCCTTATACCGCGCGTGCTTGATAATCACGCGGCCTTCGGAGGTGAACAGGCAGCCGTTGCGCGCGTTGCGCGTGGGCAGCACGCAATCCATCATGTCCACCCCGCGCGCCACATATTCCGGCAGTTCGGCCGGCATCCCGACCCCCATGGCGTAGCGCGGCCGGTGGCGCGGCAGGATTCCCTCGGTCGCTTCCACCATTTCCAGGCTGAGCGGCCGCGGTTCTCCTACCGACAGGCCTCCGATGGCGTAGCCGTCGGCATCCAGATCCGCCAGCGCCGTGGCGCAGTCGCGCCGCAGGTCGGCGAACATCGAGCCCTGTACGATCGGAAACAGCGCATGGCCCGCCGTGTGCTCCGGCGCGCGCCCGCGATAATGCGCAAACGCCTGGCGCGCCCACCGCAGCGTGCGCCCCATGCTCTGGCGCGCCATCTCGTGGCTCACCGGATATTCCGGGCATTCGTCCAGCACCATCAGGATGTCGCTGCCGTAAGCCAGTTGCGCATCCACGGTGGATTCGGGCGTGAACCGATGCAGGTCGCCGTTGAGGTGCGATTGAAAAACCACCCCGCGTTCCTCAATCTTGCGGAGCCCGCTCAGGCTGAACACCTGGTAGCCGCCGGAATCGGTGAGGATGGCATTCGGCCAGGACATGAAGCGATGCAGCCCACCCATTTTTTCGATCAGCTCCGGTCCCGGCCGAAGAAACAGATGATAGGTATTGGCCAGCAGGATACGCACCCCGAGATCCTCGGCCAGGTCGCGCGCGCTCATTCCCTTGACGCTGGCCTGCGTGCCCACCGGCATGAACACCGGCGTCTCGATCGTTCCGTGCGCCGTATGCAGCAGCCCCGCGCGCGCCCGTGTCCAAGGGCACTCGGCCACAATTTCAAAGCGGATTTGGCTCAAGTCCGATGGTAACGCCGGCGGTCTTGCCGCCGGCGAGCTCAAAGCCGATAGCTGTTTTCGCACATTGGCTTTCTGCTTGCAATTTCGCACCTTCGGAAGGAGCGACTGCGAACATGAAATCTGCCGGCTTTCTGCTACTGGCCGCCAGCGCCGCGCTGGCTCAAGTGCCGAATCCCACTCAACAGCCCGACGCCGGACAACCGGGCCCCGGGGGCGTGCCGGTCTTTCGCGTCACCGTGGTTTCGCGAACCGTCAAGGCGGTGAACTATCATCATCGCTCGGGCACCACCCACATCGACTTTCGCGGCACGGAGCTGATGCCCGCGGCCGTGGGCGAGGCCAGCGTGCAGAGCCAGATGGGCTCCACGCGCATCGATACCACTCTGCACCACATGACTCCCGCCGGCCAGTTCGGACCCGAGTTCATGACTTACGTGCTGTGGGGCATTACGCCGGAAGGCCGGGCAGTCAACCTGGGAGAAGTCGTGCTCGAAGGCGACCATGCCAAGCTGAACTCCACCACCGATCTGCAAACTTTCGGCCTGATCGTCACCGCCGAACCGTATTTCGCCGTCACCCAACCCAGCGACGTGGTGGTGGCCGAGAATTTTCTACGCAGCGACACCGCCGGCACCATTGAACAGGTGGACGCCAAATACGAGCTGCTGCAGCGTGGCCAGTACGTCCTGAACCGTTCGCAGTACGCGCCGGTGAAAGTCAACCCCAAGGGACCGCTGCAACTGGCCGAAGCGGAAAACGCGGTGGAAATCGCCCGCCTGGCCGGCGCCGGCCAGTATGCCGCGGACACCATGGCCAAAGCCGAGCTAGACCTGCATAACGCGCAGGGATTCCTCCATGGCACCAAGAACCGCAAGGAATCGGAGACCGACGCGCGCGAAGCCACCCAGATGGCGGAGGATGCACGCATCATCACCATCCGCAAGATTCAGGCCGAAGAACGCGCCGCCGAACAGGCGCGCGCGCAGCAAGCCGCCGAAGAGGCGAAGCAGGCCGCCGAAGAGGCGAAGCGCGAGCAGCAGTTGAGGGAGAAAGCCGAGGCCGACCGGCAGGCCGCCCTGCTGGCGCAGCAACAAGCCCAGCAGGCAGCCGAGGAAGCCGCTAAAATGCGCGCTGACGCCGAAGCGGCCCGCGCCGCCGCGCTCGCCCAGCAACAGGCCGCGCAAGCCGAAGCGGAGCGCGCCCGCTCCGCCGCCCAGCAGTCCGAGGCCGCCCGCCAGCAGGCGGAGAACGAAAAGGCGCAATTGCGCGAGCGCCTGCGCCAGCAGCTCAACACCATCCTGGAAACCCGCGAGACCCAGCGCGGCCTCATCGTCAACATCAGCGACGTGCTGTTCGATTTCAATAAATATACGCTCAAACCCGGTGCGCGCGAGAAACTGGCCAAAGTCTCGGGCATCCTGCTGGCCTATCCCGGTTTGAAAATCCAGGTGGAGGGCTACACCGATTCCATCGGCAGCGATGATTACAACATGACGCTCTCCCAGCAGCGCGCCGACGCGGTTCGCACCTACATGGTGTCGCAGGGCGTGCCTCCCGACACCGTAACCGCGCTCGGCCTGGGCAAGGCCGATCCCGTGGCCGACAACGCCACCGCCGCCGGCCGCCAGCAGAACCGCCGCGTGGAGATGGTGGTCTCCGGCGCGCCCATCGGCGTGGAGCAGCCCACGGGCCAACGCTAACCCCGGTAGCGCCGACGGTCCTGCCGCCGGCGCTGTCGGTGCCTAGAACACCTTCATCCGCAAAAATTTCTTTGGATTCTCGCGGAATTCCCGCATGCTCGTTTCCATTTCGCGGGCGAAGCCGTTCAGGTTGTCGTATGCCGACGAAGAGCTGAACAGCGGGCTGGCGTTCATCTCGTCCACCTTTTGGATCAACGCCTCCAGCGACCGGTTCCAGTGTTCGTACATGGCGTCCGATTGCACCCATTCGCTCGCCTGGAAATCGGCCACCGATTTTCGCAGATCGGCGAACGTGGCGCGCAGGCTGTCGTACTGCGCCGAATCGCGTAGCATCGCGCCCATCGCGCCCTGCCCCGATTGCAGGCGCGCCAGCGTTTGGTCCAGCGTCACCAGCGGCGCCTCGATCTGGCGCAGTGACTTGTCGGAGTAAAGCAGCCCGCCAATTTGCGTGGTGTTGTCTTCTATCTTGAGCAGCCCCGCGTGAATCTGACCCACCCGTCGCATCAGGTCGCGGTACATCTGGTCGCCGATCACAAACTGGCCCAGCGGGCTGGTGCCGTTTTCGATATCGCGCAGCGTGGCGTCCACCGTGCGCAAGGCCACCGCGAACTGTTGCAGGTCGAGCGTGTTGGTTTCCGGCTTCAGGCGGATTTCCGCGCCCGGCGCGACATGGCTTGAGCTGAGCCCGCTCTGAATGGCGACGAACTTGTCGCCCAACAGCGTGTCGGTATCCACGTCGGCCGTCGAATCCACCGGGATGTGGATCAGGTGGTTGCGTTCCACGCTCATCGCCACCTGCACAATGCGTGCTGGCTGGTTTGAACCCGAAAGCTTCACCTTCGTTACTTTCCCCACGCCAATCCCATCCACGCGCACCGGCGATCCCGGCACCACCCCCGTTGCGTCGGGTATGTAGAGGTAGAGTGTGGCCTTCGCCTCCAGTAAAGTCCCGCCGGTCAGCAGATAAAACACGATGGTGAGAATCGTCGCGGCGACGATTGCCACTACCAGGACGCGGAATTTGGCCCAGCGAATCTGTCGCGCGGTGGGCATTTCACTTGGGATTGTACCGCGCCGCGGTAGCGCCGGCGGTCTTGCCGCCGGCCCTGCGTGTTACTCTGAAATTTCCCTATGAGTAACATCGAAATTACTCTGCCCGACGGCAGCAAACGGTCGGTTGCCGCCGGAACCAGGCCCATCGACGTCGCTCAATCGATCAGCCCGCGCCTGGCCGACGCGGCCATTGTAGCCAAGGTCAACGGCGAGCTGTACGACCTCACCCGCCCTCTCGAAAAAGATGCCAGCTTGCAGATCCTGACGCCCAGGGATCCCGAAGCGCTCACCGTCTATCGCCATTCCACCGCTCACCTGCTGGCCGCCGCCGTGCTCGAGCTCTATCCGGAAACCAAGCTCGGCATCGGCCCTCCCATCGACACCGGCTTCTATTACGACTTCGACCGCGCCACGCCCTTCAACCCCGAAGACCTCGAAAAAATCGAAAAGAAGATGTGGGAGATCCAGTCGCGGCGTCTCCCCTACGAGCGTGTCTACACCCGCAAAGAGGACGGCCTGAAGAAATACGGCGATGCCTGGATGAAGTGCGAGCTGATTCAGGAGCGCGCCGACGCAGTCTTCAGCGAATACACGCTCGGCCCCCACTTCATCGACTTCTGCCGCGGGCCGCACATCCCCGACACTTCGCGCATCAAGGCATTTAAGCTGCTCTCCATTGCCGGCGCCTACTGGAAAGGCGACGAGCACAATAAGCAGTTGCAGCGCATTTACGGCACCGCCTTTTTCTCGCAGAAGGAACTGGAAGACTACCTGAAACAGATCGAAGAGGCGAAAAAGCGCGATCACCGCAAGCTGGGCCGCGACCTCGATCTGTTCAGCATCCAGGAGTTGGCCGGCCCCGGCCTGATCTTCTTCCATCCCAAGGGCGGCATAATCCGCAAGCAGCTCGAAGACTGGATGCGCGATCAGTACCTCAAGCGCGGCTATGCCCTGGTCTACACGCCGCACGTGGCCCGCTTCGACTTGTGGAAGACTTCCGGCCACGCCGGTTTCTACGCGCAGAACATGTTCTCCCGCATGGAGCTGGATGACGCCGAATACCAGCTCAAGCCCATGAACTGCCCGTTCCACATCCTCATCTATCAGGACCGGCAGCACAGCTACCGCGACCTGCCGGTGCGCCTGGGCGAACTGGGTACGGTCTATCGCTACGAGCGCTCCGGCGTGCTCAACGGCCTGTTCCGCGTGCGCGGCTTTACGCAGGACGATGCCCACATCTTCTGCACGCCGGAGCAGATCGAAAACGAAATCGTCGATTGCCTGCAATTCGCCATCGACACCCTCACCACTTACGGCTTCGATAAATATGAAGCGGAGCTTTCCACCTGGGATGGCGGCGCCAGCGGCAACTACGCCGGCGAAGCCGATCAGTGGGCGCGCGCTGAGAATGCGCTCGCCCGCGCCGCCGAGCGGCTTCAACTCAAAATCAAGCTGATTCCCAATGAAGCCGCCTTTTATGGCCCCAAGATCGACGTCAAGCTGGTGGACGCCATCGGCCGCCCCTGGCAGCTTTCCACCGTGCAGTTCGATTTCAACCTGCCCAACCGCTTCGGCCTGGAATACATCGGCGAGGACGGCAAAACCCACCAGCCGGTGATGGTGCACCGCGCGCTCTACGGCTCCATCGAACGCTTCTTCGGCATCCTCATCGAGCACTATGCCGGCGCTTTTCCCGTCTGGCTCGCGCCCGTTCAAGCCATCGTCCTGCCCATCACCGACCGCCAGACGGAATACGCGCGCTCGGTGCGGCAGAAGCTGGATGCCGCCGGCGTGCGCGCCACCGTGGACGAGCGCAGCGAAAAAGTGAACCTGAAAATTCGCGAAGCGCAGTTGCAAAAAATCCCCTACATGCTGGTTGTGGGCGACCGCGAGCAGCAGAACGGCCAGGTAGCGGTGCGCAATCGCAAGCACGGCGACCAGGGCGCCAAACCGCTGGATGAGTTCATCGGCGAAATTCGCCGCCTGATCGAATCCAAGGCTGTGTCGGAGTAATGTTCGCCACCGCCGAAGGAACCGCGCGCTTCCTCCACCGCTTCCCGGCGTATCGCGGTTTCCACCGCACCGTTTTCGACTTGCAGGTTTCCAGCCTCGGAATCGGCACCTATCTGGGCGCGGAGGACGACGCCTCCGACGGCGCCTATACCGATGCGCTGCTCGCCGCCGCGGAAAACGGGATCAACTTCTTCGATACCGCCATCAACTATCGCCGCCAGCGCTCCGAGCGCGCCATGGGCGCGGCGCTCCGCCAGTTGCAACGCGATGAGATCGTGGTGTCGACCAAGGCCGGTTTCCTCACCCCCGGCGCGGTTCCCGCCGGGCTCCAGCCGGAAGACGTGGCCGGACGCATTCACTCCATGGCTCCCCAGTTCCTCTACGACCAGGTGGAGCGCAGCCGCGCCAACCTGGGCGTCGACACTATCGACGTCTTTTACCTGCACAATCCCGAAACGCAGCTTGGCTTCCTTAGCCGCGAACAGTTCGAGGAGCGCATTCGCTTCGCCTTCGCGCATCTGGAAGAACTAGCCGATAAGGGCCGCATCCGCTGGTACGGCACCGCCACCTGGGAGGGCTATCGCAAGAAGGGCGCGCTCAGCCTGGCGCGCATGGCGCAAATCGCCTCTCAAGTGGGCGGCGCCAATCACCGCTTCCGCTGGGTGCAGCTCCCGTTTAACCTGGGAATGGTGGAGGCGTTTGTCGACCGGCCGGAAAACGTCCTGGAACAGGCGGCGCGCCTGGGAATCGCCGTGGTGGCCTCCGCCACCCTGATGCAGACGCGCGTTCTGGAGCACATGCCCGATGCCGTGGCTGAACTGCTGCCCGGCCTGGAAACCTCCGCGCAGCGCGCCATTCAATTCACCCGCTCCACGCCCGGTATAGCCGTGGCGCTGGTGGGAATGAGCCGCCGCGAGCACGTGCTGGAAAATATCGGCGTGGCGAAAACGCCGCCCGCCGCGCGCGACGAGTACCTGCGGCTCTACAGGTAACGCCGGCAATCTTGTTGCCGGCGAGGCAGATGACGAATTGCTTCGAAATCACGACCGACCTCGCGGCCCTCGACGCCGCCCTCGAAGCCATCCCTAATGCCCCTGCCGTCTTCGCCCTCTGGCCCGCCCAAGGCGACCCCTATCTTTCCAAAACCGCGCTCCTCCGCCGCCGCCTGCTGCGCCTGCTGCGGGAGCGCGACCACCCCTCACGCCTCCTCAATCTTCGCCACACCGCCCACCGCCTTGAATACCAGCTCACCGGCTCGGCGTTCGAATCCAGCCTGTTGCTTTACGAAGAAGCGCGCCGCCATTTCCCCGAGACGTATTTGAAGCTGCTGAAACTGCGCATGCCGCCCTACGTGAAAATCGTGCTCTCCAACCCCTTCCCCCGCAGCCAGGTGGTGACGCACCTCTCGCGCCAGCCGGCCGAGTATTTCGGACCCTTCCGCTCGCGCGCCTCCGCCGAGCGCTTCGAAGCCCAATTCCTCGACCTCTTCCAGATGCGCCGCTGCCAGGAGGACCTGGCACCCTCTCCCCAGCACCCCGGCTGCATCTATGGCGAAATGGGCATGTGCCTGCGCCCCTGCCAGGAAGTGGTCGGGCCCGGGGAATACTCCGGCGAGGTCCGGCGCGTGGTCGAGTTTCTGCGCTCGGGCGGCAATTCCCTGCTCGAATCCATTGCCCATTCCCGCGACCGCCTGAGCGAAGAAATGCGTTTCGAGGAAGCCGCCCGCCAGCATAAGCGCTACGAGAAAGTCGCCGACGTCCTCAAACTGCGCGACGAACTGGCGCGCTCGCTCGACGCCTTCAACGGCGTGGCAATCGAGCGCTCGGTGGTGCCCCAGGCAGTCGAGCTGTGGTTCGTGCGCCAGGGCCACCTGCTGCCCCGCTGCCGCTTCAGCTTCGAGGTGCGGGAAGGCAAAACCGTTTCGCTCGACCGCCAATTGCGCGAAACCATCGCCGCCCTCGAGGTGACCAGGCGGGCTGTCCGCGAACTCCAGGAATACCTGGCGCTGCTGGCGCGCTGGTTCTATTCCAGTTGGCGCGACGGCGAGTGGCTGTCGTTCGAAAGCTTCGACGAAGTGCCCTATCGCAAACTGGTCAACGCCATTTCCCGCGTTGCGCGGGTGGAAACCGCCTGACTATCATAGGGGGATGCAAGATTGGGGCTTCGCCCAAACTCATCCTTCCCAGCAACTGGCCATGCTGCACTTTTTCACCCTGAAGAAGAAGCACGCCGGCGGCGAGATCGAATTCCGCATCACCGTAAAGGAGTTCGTCACCCCCGCGGAACCAGCCATGCAATTCTTCGCCCAGGCGGATCAACAGGTCAACCAGAAGACCGCGCCATTCAAGCCGATGGGCTGGGGCAGGACCATGCTGGACGCCCTGGCCGAATGCATCCGGTCGATTAACAAATTTCCTTACGAAGAAGAGTCACAATCCGCCGGCGCCTAGCCGCTTCGCTAAAATAATTAAAGAGCTCACGTGCACGCACACGCTCACAGCCACGGCCACGCCACGGGAAAGGCCCTGGGTTGGTCCCTGGCTGCCACCACCGCGTTCGTTGCCGTGGAACTGGTAGCGGGCGTCCGCGCGCATTCCCTGGCGCTGCTCTCCGATGCCGGCCATAACTTCACCGACGCGCTCGCCCTCTTGCTTGCCTGGTTCGGCCTTTACCTGGAATCCAAACCGGCCGACGAATCCAAGACCTACGGCTATCACCGCGGCGGCGTGTTGGCGGCTTTCGTCAACGCCCTCACCCTGATGGCGCTATCCGCCTGGATTCTCCTGGAAAGCGCCGGCCGCCTGCGTCATCCCCAACCGGTAGCGCCGGGTATCATGCTGGCTGTGGCCGCGCTGGGCCTGGCGATGAATGGCGGCATCATGCTGGCTCTTTGGGGCGCCCGGCGTCGCGACGTGAACATCCGCGGCGCTTTTGTCCACATGCTGGGCGACGCTCTCGGCTCCATCGGCATCATGGGCGGCGCGCTCGCCATTCGCTACACCGGCTGGCTGCGGGTGGACCCGGTGTTGTCTATCCTCATCGCCCTGCTCATCGTCTGGACCGCCTGGGACATCGTGCGCGAATCGCTCGACATTCTCCTGGAAGGGTTGCCCAGCGGCATGACTTTGGCCGATGTCGCCGGCGCCATCGAGTCGGTCGAGGGCGTCCTCGACGTGCACGACCTGCACATCTGGTGCATCGGATCGAGCACCCGCGCCTTGAGCTGTCACGTGCAAATTCAGGATATTCCGCCTTCCGCCAGCGACGCTGTCCTGCAGCGCTTGAACGGCATGCTGGCGGAGCGATTCCACGTCTACCACACCACCGTGCAGTTTGAGCACATCAGTTGCGCCATTTCCGAAACCGGTTGTGCCATCCCTGTCTCCGAGACCCACGATCACGCTCATCACGAGCACGAGCACCATCACGATCACTAAAGCCTATGGCTTCCGCATTCGTGGCGCAGGCGGTCCTACCCCAGCAGATCGTTTACGAGGATCGCTTCCAGAGTCTCGAAAACTGGGTTGC
>Ga0335081_10015723_pt1 | contig 12245 bp, 11 predicted proteins | sample Lox_Sample_35_FD_206713 | JGI IMG/M metagenome (GOLD analysis project Ga0335081, IMG submission 206713) | Soil microbial communities from Loxahatchee National Wildlife Refuge, Florida, United States - Lox_Sample_3.5 | ecosystem: Environmental > Terrestrial > Soil > Wetlands | place: USA... | reverse complement strand
GGGATGAGGTCCTGAGCCTCACGCCGTTGACCAGGCTGGGCGACCCCCGCGTCGTCCCGGCGAGCCCAAGCTTCGCTTTATGAACGTTCAACACTTTCGCCCGCCTCTCTCTTGCCCAACGAGGTCCGCGCACATCCTGCGTTAAATTCTCGCGAGGCTTCACGTCCGCATAATGCCCAGGTTGCATTATCTCTATGAGCAGGTGGCAAGCGGCAGGGAGCGCTTCGTCTACTACTGTTCGAGCTGCCGTTGCGTCCTCCGCGTCAGGCGCGACTTTGGTCCTACCAGCGAGACCGTCGACTCTCTGAACGGGCGCTGCATGGGGTGCGGCTGTTTTCTCGAAGGGAGCGTCGAGTGCAGGCTCGCCCCAGTGCCTGACGATTGGTCAGACATCTTCCTTACCACCCCGCCCGTGCAGAAGAGGGAAGCGATTTTCCAGAAGGCGTCGTCTATCCCGCACTTCTCCCTCGGCTTCCCACGACTTGATTCGCTGCTAAGGCCCTTCTCCGAAGGGCGCATGATCTTGCTCAGCGGGGAGGTGTCGTCAATCGTGGCCGAGCTGGCCGCGCTCAGGGCCCAACTTCCGACAGAGTCTGGAGGCCTCGACTCAGCGGTCCTTTTCATCGACGGAGGGAACCGCTCCGATCCCTATCTCTTCTCCTCCTTCGCCAAGCAGAGGGGCCTCAAGCCATCGGTAGCCATGAGGCGCGTGGCTTCCTGCCGCGTATTCACCTTCTACCAGCTCGCCGCTCTCGTCTCTGAGCACCTCGTGCGGGCGGTGGATGATTACGGGACCAGACTGGTGATGATTTGCGACATACTCGGCACATTCAACGAGCCGGAACTGGAAGAAAGAGAGGCGCGGCGGGTGCTGGGTGCCGTCGAGGAGGGCATCGAGAGGGTGAAGAGGCAGACTCTCGTGATCGTGACCCAGCCTTCGCCCAACAAATACGACGGCATGGTCGCTTCTTGGGCCGACGCCCAAGTCTGCCTGTCATCCAATCGAGACAGGATCAGGGCGGAGCTCGTCAAGCACAGGAACAGGCTCCCAGGAGAAACCACGTTCAAGCTTGGCCAGCTCCTCAGGACCACAAGGGCGGGAGGAGCCCGCTGATGGGGCGGACCATACCTTCGTTCAGGATAGCCGAAGCCCAAGAGGTCGCCGAGTGGAAGTCGTTCAGGAAGGCGCTCCCCCGTCGGGACAGGGCCGCCTTCGACGAGATGATCAGCTCGTCCCGGCTCTACACTTCGGCGTCTTCTGCCGCAGTCAGGACGTCGAAGTTCGAGGGGATGGCCATGGCGGTGATCTTCCACCATTACAGGCTACTCATGCGGGCGGTGGGGGCGACTTCGGGAATGAAGCCTACGGAGGATGGAAGATGACCCTCTCTGACGGCGAAATCATAGAGGAGCTCGACAGCTGGCAGCATTTCGCCGACGCCCTCCGGGCGGAGGACAGGGCGCTCTTCAAGGAGATGCTGAGGCTCTGTTACGAATACTTCCCCGCAATTCAGGCGAGGGACTCCCCGTTCCCCACCGAGGCTCTATTCATGAGCCTCCTGCTGGTACAGCACAAGACGATACTCTGGCTGGCCTCAGAGGTCGAGAGGCTGAAGGGTGGGAAGGACGCGCGGCTGGATTCTTGATCTCTACCCGGGGAAACCGGGGGAGATGGTCATCTGGCTCAAGCGCGAAGACGGCGAGGCCGTCCGCCTAGTGGACCACTGGTCTCCATCGATATTCATAGGGACAGACAACAAGGCAGACTTCGACGTTCCGCTGCATACCCTCCGCAACGACTTCGTCTGGACCAGGACCGTCCAGAAGCGCGAAAGGGTGACCGACGCCTGCACATCCCCCATCGTCGAGGCTAGGTTGAGGGACGCGAGGAGGGCACAGCAGGTTGCGGGGAGGATAGAACGCCTCGGCCCATTCGGTACCTTCCGACTCTACAACGCAGATATCCCTCCCGGCCAGAGCTACCTCTACGAGAGGGATCTTTTCCCCCTCGCCTACTGCGAGGTGGAGCAGAAGGGGGACGCGCTCAGGTGGGAGCTCAAGGACGACGTCTGGGCCTACGACTACGCCCTGCCCGACCTGCGGAAGATGAAGGTCGAGGTCGACATCGCGAAGCAGGGGAAGCTCCCGCGATTCACAGACACAATCGAAGGAATCTCGGTAGAGAGCGATAACGGGAAGGTCGAGGTAGGCGGGCGCAGCGAGGCAGACAAGCTGCTGGGGCTGGTGGATGCTGTGCGGGAGGCAGACCCAGACTTCGTCCTCACAAACGACGGCGACACCTTCCTCTTCCCCTACCTGATCAAGCGGGCTGAAGCGAACGGAATCGGCGCCAGGCTGGTCTTGGACAGGGACGGCGTTCCCATGAAGATTCCGTCAAAAGGAGGCACGTCCTACTTCAGCTACGGCAGAATCCACTACAAACCTTCGGCAATCAAGCTCTGCGGCAGGGTGCACATCGACGTCAACACGTCCTTCGCCTACTCCGAGGCAGGGTTCGACGGGCTCTTCGAGCTGAGCAGGATATGCCGCATGCCCCTCCACACTTCTAGCAGGGCGAGCATAGGGAAGGCGCTCTCCAGCCTCCAGTTTTATCACGCTTCGAAAATCAATCTACTCGTCCCCTGGAAGCCGACCTTGGTGGAGCACTTCAAGGACAGGAACGAGCTATTCATGGCGGACAGGGGCGGTTTCATCTTCGAGCCGAAGGTCGGGGTCCACGAGAGCGTCGGGGAGCTGGATTTCTCAGCGCTCTATCCGAACATAATGTACAGAAAGAACATCTCGGCCGAGACGGTCAGGTGCGCCTGCTGCCCCGACTCTGACAACAGAGTTCCTGAGCTCGGCTGGAACGTATGCAAGAAGAGGGACGGCATCATCCCACTGGCAATCAAAATCATAGTGGAGAAGAGGCTCCGCTACAAGGAGCTCAAGCGGGCCGCCAAGGGGGCCGACTACGCCAAGTACAACGCAAGGCAGGCAGCCCTGAAGTGGCTGGGCGTCACGACCTTCGGGTATCTGGGCTTCAACAACGCGAAGTTCGGCCGAATCGACGCCCACATTGCAGTATGCGCCTGGGACAGGAAGATACTGCTTGACACCGCCAGAATCGCCGAGCGGAGGGGATTCGAGGTAATGCACGGGATAGTCGACTCCCTCTGGGTTCAGAGGGCAGGGGCGGACAGGGACGACTACCTCGAGCTGAAGACGGAGATCGAAGCGGAGACGGGTTTCACCATATCATTCGAGGGCATCTACAAATGGGTGGTCTTCCTCCCTTCGAAGGTGGAACCGAACGTGCCTGTGCTCAACAGGTACTTCGGCGTCTATCAGACCGGAGACCTGAAGGTCAGGGGGATAGAGGCACGGCGCCACGATACACCCCTGGCTTTCGCCAGGTGCCAGATGGAAATCCTGAAGGTCCTTGCCAAGGCGGACACGATGGCGGAAGCGAAGGCGAAGATTCCAGAGTGCATGGAGATTTTCCTTCAGCACGCGGAAGCGCTGGAGCGACACGAGGTCCCTGCTTCGGAGCTCGCCTTCTCCACCAACCTCTCGAAATCCCCGGAAGAGTACGCCACTATGACCGTGCAGCACGCGGCCATCAAGCAGCTGGTGGGGGATGGAGCCACCCTACACGCAGGGGAGGGGATACGGTATGTCGTCACCGACTACAAGGGGAAGGACTCGAAGAGGGCAACGCCCGTTGACATGATTAAGGACCAGACCAAGTACGATTCAGAGCGCTACATCATGCTTCTGGCAGAGACCTGCTCTTCCGTCCTCGAGCCATTCAGCCCTGGCTGCACGGCTGCGGGCCTGATGTCCTCGTACGAGGCGCGTAGGAACGGGCCGCTTGGCTGATGGGTAAGGCTACCACATGACGGCCTTCGTGGGCCTGACCTTCAGTATCGGCGATTCTCCTTCGCCCCACGGATGCTTCCTATAGATTTCGAACCTGTCGAATAGGATCTGGAGCAGCCTGAGGTACTCCCTCCCTCTCTCCAGGACGCTGCATTCCCCCTCTACCATGACCGCGTGGTTGGGACGGTAATCATCGACGACGAGGGCCACCCTGTTGTTCTCCCTCAGGTTCCCAAGCTTTCTGGTGCCATAGTCAACGGCGATAACGATGTCTTCCCCATCAATCGCATAAACGACCGGCACCACGTGTGGTTTCGCGTCCTTCGACGCCGTCGCAAGTCTGCACAGTTCATGGCTTTTCAGGAAGCTCAGCTCCTTGGACGAGAGGACTCCCATGCCCGAGGGGACCACCTTCAGTGCAGAATAAGACTGTCGGCCAAGCCTTTAACGAACGCGTCTCCAAGAGGGGTCTCGATGAGATACACGACCCTCGGAGGCACGGGCCTGAAGGTGTCGAGGCTGTGCATCGGATGTATGAGCTTTGGCGGGCCGGACGCCCAAGGCTTCGAGTGGACGCTGGGGTACGAAGATTCGAAGAAGATTATCGACAGGGCCATCGACCTCGGAATCAGTTTCTTCGACACAGCGGACGTTTACTCCAACGGCAGGTCGGAACAGATTGTCGGAAAGGCGATGGAGGGAAGGCGGAACGACGTCGTCATCGCAACCAAGGTTGGGCTCCCCACAGGGAAGGGCCCCGACGAGCGCGGGCTTGGCAGGAAGCACGTCAGGCGGAACCTCAAGAGGTCCCTTGCCAACCTGAAGACAGACAGGATAGACCTCTATCAGATCCACAGGTGGGACTACGACACTCCCGTCGAGGAGGTTCTGAAGACCCTTACCGAAGCCGTGAGGAAGGACAGGACCGTAGACAACCTCGGTGCGTCAAGTATGTGGGCGTGGCAGTTCGCCAGAGCGCTCTACACCAGCGACAGGCTTGGTCTCGAGCGCTTCAAGACAATGCAGAACCACTACAACCTGGCCTACAGGGAAGAGGAGAGGGAGATGATTCCTCTGTGCGTTGCCGAAGGCATTCCACTGCTGCCCTGGAGTCCGCTGGGGAGGGGATTCCTCACGGGCAAGTACAGGCGCCGGGCCAAGCCCTCAAGCATCAGGTACAAGATAGATGTCTACCTCAGCAGTAGGTACTTCAGGCCCGAGGACTTCGACGTCGTCGAAAGACTGGAGGAGGTCGCCAAGGAGAAGGGCGTTACGCCTGCCCAGCTCGCGCTGGCCTGGCTCCTGAATAAGGACGCGGTGGCCTCGCCCATAGTGGGCCCCACGAAGCTGCGGCAGCTCGAGGAACTCGCGGAGGCATCAGGCATCCAACTGAAGCGAAGCGACGTGAAGCGCCTCGAAGAGCCCTACAGGCCCCACCCGGTGCTCGGGCACGAATAGTGACTAGCTAGGAAGCTGCACCGTCGCGACTGTGGAAAACCCAGAAGCCATAGAGCTCACCATCACCTCACTCTGAGATACGGTGTAGAGGTAATCCCCGATTATGACGCTCCTGTCAACCGAGAGGCTGTCGTTCGGGTAATCTCCATAGTTCTGACTCGTGGGGTACTGCGACACCTTACCAAGGACTGTGAGCCCCGTCGGGGCCCATTTGATGACGTACACCCCCTGCCAGACCGGGTCACCGAAGGCCGGGTACCCTCCCTCACTTGTCTGGTTCCCGCTCACCAAGTACAGGGTCAACGGGATGACCGTGATGTTCTTGGTCGGGTCATAGGTGAGCGCCAGATGGTCACTGAGGACTGGGGAGTCTGTCCCCCGGTCCCCTATGTCGAGCTTGGCCACCTGAACGGAGGTGCCGTTCTCATAAACTTTGAAGAGCGACACCTTCAGCCCGAGGTAGAAGCTGTAGTTTCCATCCGAAGCAGGGACCGACTCCTTTCCCACCCCCAGTAGGTACCCTCCGGCAAGCGGCTGCAGGTAGTCAGAGTATCCAGAGACCTTGAGGGCGCTCAGGATTACCGGCTTGGTGACGTCCTTGAACGATATCACGAACAGGGGGTCGATCTGCTGGTAGGTTACGACGTAACCGACGTCCCCCGAGAAGCGGACGGCGTAGATGTTCTCACCGGGCGCTATGTTCTGGAGAGAGGAGACCTGGCTCATGTTCTGGTCGAGTACGTAGACGTCGTCACTGGTGGTGGCCACACCATTGATCGTGGTGAAGCGGCTGGTTGCTATCCTGAAGTATCCATTGTATTCATCCATAGAGAACTGATTCAGGACAGTCCCCGGGACAACCCCCGCCGTTGAGGCCGTGACCGTCCCATTGGCATATGAAGCGCGCAGGACGGTGCTGTTCTGCGACTGGGCTATCAGCTGTGGCGTTATGACCCCACCGCTCCACGCGTTCCCTGGGATCCCGTCGACGTCAAAAAGGTCGAGGTAGTTCGTATATGCCACGTAGATGTTCGAGGTTGAGACGTAAATCGTCGCCGACGGTCCGGTGAGCACGGTGACAACGTTCTCCTTCCCGGTGGACATGCTGATGCTCGGAATCATCGTGTAGAAGCTTATCTGGGCGGTGTTATTCGTGAAGAAGACCGATGAAGGGGGCAACTCCGTCTTGACCCCGGCCAGAGAGACCGTCGGCATCGCCGCGCTTGCGTTCCCCTGGTGGTCGAACGTGTACGACGGCTGTTGGATGATCGCGTACAGATATCCGTCCGCCATCCTGGCACCCACGTAGCTACCATCAATCGTGACGTTTTGCATCAGCACGGGTGTGGCAAGGCTCGCGGTGTCGTATAGGAGCAGTTCGATGGCTCCAATCCCGGAGGCTGTCTGGAGGATTACCATCAGGCGATTCTGGATGGTTTCGATTCCCAACACCACTTCATTTGGGAAAGAAAGTGCCGAAAGGACCGAGGTCGAGTTGGGAGGATACGCGTTGATTAGCGCGACCGAGTCGCGAGTCGAGACGAAGAGGTGAGTTCCATCGGTCTTCACCCTGTCGAGTTCGTCCACCCCCTGGACTTGGACGTTGGTCCCGGTGTATGAAGGAACATCAGAAGAAGCGGTTGTCGACGCGGTCATGGTTGCGGCCGACGTCACAGTCATCGTCGTCCCGAACGCCACGTCCCAAACGGGGCCCCATCCTCCGAAACCCAAGCCCCAGCTGCTGTACTGCTGGGCGCTCTTAGCATTCGCCGACATGTACTCTTGGAGTTGGGAATAGCTCTCGAAGGAACTCAGGCCCTGATGCCCGGAGCTGGGACCGCCTGAAACTACGGGCGAAGGCGAGGCGACGGCGAAAATCGCAACAACGGCGGCAATCCCGATTACTGCCACGAAGAACATGGCCGCTTCACGATGCCAGCCTGCTTCCTTCGGAGTAGCGCTCACGGCCCCCCTACGGCATACGAAGGGAGTAAAGCCTAGAGCGCAGAACGGCTGTTCTGGAATCGCGAACGATTAAAAATCGACTTCGGGCGGTGCCGACCCGAGTGCCACGGTGGCTCAGTGGCTAGAGCGCCACCTTGGTAAGCGACGCCCAAAGAGGTGGATGTCGTGGGTCCGAATCCCACCCGTGGCTCTCACCCATGCCGTTTTCAGAATCGTCAAAGGAGCGGTGGTGCCGAGGGGGGGATTCGCGCCCCCGACCCCCAGATCTCTTCTCCTAGCCCAGGATTATGAGTTTCACCCGACAGGGTGTAGCCTGGTGCCATGACTAGGCTAGGCCACCTCGGCACTGCGCCCGGCGTCGTGACTTGGGATTAAAAGGCTCGTCACTAGAAGAGGTGAAGGTCTCGTTCCCCACCTTTGCCCCAGCAACGCTTATTATGAGACGCCGGAGTCGCGGCCCTGAATTGCACCTGCCTCTGCTGGACGTCAACGGTTACTACAACTTCATTAGCACTGCGATGATCGCACTTTTCATCGTTGGTCTAGTCATCATCTTCGTCTACGAGTACGAGGCGCTCCGAAGGTCGAAGGTCTAGCCACGGCCCCTGAGCCTCTCGATTACGCTGAAGTTCGAAAGCTGCAGGACCCACACACCCATCTTCGTAGACTTGCACGCCACCCCACTCAGCCTCAGCCTCTCGCCTGGCTGGATGCCTGACGTCCTCCCCGACAGGTCCCTCCAGGCGACCAGCTTCATCTCCCCGGTGTCATCCCCAACTACCAGCTCTCCCTTCTTCACGGTCGTCCCGTCCCTCAGGCGAACGTCGTCCACGCTCCCGTGCGATAGCGCTATGACTTCCGTCATTATTTGGGCATCCTCCTCTTTGACCTCGTTCAGCTTGGTGGTGAGAGCGTCGAGGCCAGGGATCGAGTCGTCCGCAGCCACCTGCAGAGAGTCCGGGCTTCTGCAGTAGAGCCTCCCTTCGGTCGTCTCATCCGGAACGACTCCAATCGCATCATTCTGGGAGGGCTCCTTCACCCCTTTGCCTAGTTCGATGAACTTCACCTTCCTATCCTTCCCGACACCCAGAACGACCTTGGCCGATTGGCTGGAGCTCGTCGCCGCTACCCGGAATATGGACTTCTCCGCCGCCGGCCCCACAATAATCGCGCTCCCAGCGTCACCATGGACCTCGAAATCTCCGGTGTTCGAGCGCCTCGCCCTCACGTTGGTAATTTTCACCTTCTGCCCCCGCTTCAGCTCGGGCCGGGCGGCAGGGCTCCAGATGACTACCCTTGTCTCCTTCCCCCCGCCCCGTTCCACGCTGAACTGGAAAAGCGAACCCTGTGACCCGTCAGACCTGATGAACTCGCTGAAGCGGGGCTCGGAGCTCACCACGCAGTCCAGGGCGATGAATTGCTCCTCCTTCGTCAGTGAAGGGAGCTTCTGAATGACCGCCGAAATCGATGGCAGCTTGGTGACGACCTTGTCGTCTACGAGTGTCTGAATCTTCCCCCTCTTCCCGAGGTTCAGAGTTGGCTTCCCGTCCAGCCCCTGCTTAACGTAGGCATTCGCCACCCTCACCGGTGCATCGACCTCTAGGGCGAGCTTGTCCAGCTGCTCCAATCCCTCCTCCCAGACAGTGAGCCTCACAGAGCTCTTCCCGTCAAAGAGGGCGAGCCTCTGGTACTTGCCCGTCCCGCCGTCCTTTCTGTTGTAGGTCGCCACTGGATAGATTGCGAGCACCCTCGCAACGACGGTGACGTCGTTGGCACCGATGTACAGGTCCTTGATTGAAAGGTCTGACGATGCATCTTCCCTGCGGAGGGAAACGCCCAGCTCCCCGGCAACGAGGAAGAGGGCCCCCTGATCGGTGAGGTACCCTGCACCCACCGTCCGCTTCTTGTCTTCAATCCTGCGCAGCACCTCGTCACGGCCGAGCTCAGGTTTCTGCTGGAGCAGCTCGCCGATGAGAGTCTCGAAGTCGTACATAGCCTAGGGTGTGGCCAGCGCCGAGTTCACGGCGGCGATGCCCTCCTCCAGTATGTCCAGGCCCTCTGCCATCTCTTCTTCCGTTACAACGAGCGGAGGTATCACCCTGATGACGTTTCTTCCCGCGATGATCACCAGAAGTCCATGGTGGAAGCAGTAGTCCATGATCTCTTTCGCTTCCTCCTCTCCCCTCGTCTTGCTCCGCTTGTCCTTGACGATTTCCACGCCTATGAAGAGGCCCATCCCTCTGACGTCGCCGACAATCTCATACTTCTCCTTCATCTCAAGGAGCCTTCTCTTCGCCTTCTCACCGACTCTCCTCACGTTCTCCAGCACGTGCTCAGACTTCAGGATGTCGAGGGTGGCCAGGCTGGCTTCGACAGCCACGGGGTTCGCCCCGAACGTCGAAGCGTGCTGGCCAGGCTTCCAGCTCTCCATGACCTCTGCCTTTGCGACCGTCGCGCTGAGCGGGAGCCCTGAGGCTATCCCCTTCGCGAGAGTCACGACGTCAGGCACCACGCCATAGTGCTCAATTCCAAGGAACTTGCCCGTTCTCCCGATACCTGTCTGTATCTCGTCCGAGACGAAGAGGACGCCTGACTTCCTTAGAAACTCCATCTTCTTGAAGTAGTCAGGGGGGGCGGTCACGTAGCCGCCTTCTCCCTGTATCGGCTCGAAGAAGTATGCGGCCACGTCGTCTACTGGGACGAACTTCTCCAGATACTGCTCCTTGAAGTAGTCAACGCAGTAGTAGTCGCACTCCGGGAAAGTCTGCTTCCAGGGGCACCTGTAGCAGTAGGGGAATGGGAAGTGTACCGCGTCGGGGACCAGCGGGAACGCGTCCTTCCTCTGCATCGGCTTGCTCGCTGTCAGGCTGAGTGCTCCCATGGTCCTTCCGTGGAAGGCTCCAGAGTGGGCCAGCCAGATGGGACGCTTGGTGTAGTTCCTAGTGAGTTTCATCGCGGCCTCAATGGCCTCGGCCCCGCTGTTGCCATAGTAGACCATCTTCTGGAAGTCTCCTGGAATCAGCTTGACCAGCCTGTCGGAGAGCTCGACAAGGTTTTCGTAGTAGAAGTCCGTATATGAGAAGTGGATGAACTTCTCAGCCTGCTTCTTAATGGCCTGGACCACCTCCGCGTGGGTGGACCCGGTGCTCAACACCGCTATCCCTGAAGCGAAGTCGATGAACTGGTTGCCGTCAACATCCCTTACAAGGCACCCATGTGCCGAGTCTACAACGAGGGGATAGAACCGCGCGAACGAGGGCGAAATATACTTGGCCGTCCGCCTAACGGTGACGGCGCCTTTCGGGCCCGGCAGCTTCCCTTCGACCTTGGCGAACTTACGAGCTTTCATGAGAACCGGGCATCGGGCGGACAGTGGGGCTAAAATCCTTTGCCCGAACAGGGAAGGTTGCCTAAGGTCTGAGCCCTGAAACTGACCTACACCGGAGGGACAGAGAGCTCTATCTCGAGAACGGGTAGATTCAGTTGCCTCCCGTCCCTTGATACGACGTTCTCACCGTCGATGGTGATATTGGAGATCTGGACGTTGCTCATGAAGCGCTTCCTCAGGACTTGGGCCACTTCAACAGACATGTTGATTGCCTCCCCTCTCGCCCGGAGGACCACCTGCTTTGCGCCACCGTTGAACATGGTGATACACGCGGTCACGTAGTTCAGCAGAGGCTTGCTCTGACCGACGATGACCGTCCTTCTCTCTTCAGACATGAAACGTCAGCTCTCACGTTCAGCCTATAAAGCCTCGTATTCGGTTTCATCTGTTTCATTGCCACAGCAGCCAGGGCAACAACAGCAGCAAGACGCCAAGTGGTTCACCTCTGGGGTGGTCAGGGGACCCTTGGTAGTTATTGACTACCCCGCCTGTACTTCCCTCTGACCTTCTCCACGGCCCCGTAGGTCATGAGGCGCTTCAGAATCCGCGATACCACTTCCTGGTGGTAGCCTAACCTGTTCTTCACAGCGGAGAAGGCCAATGGTTCCTCGCTGGAGCAGATGGTCATACAAACCCGGGCTTCCCTCTCGGTCAACTGGAGGCAATCTGGGCTCTCGCACATCGCTGCCAGGCAGCAGGAGAAAGACACGGCTTCACGAAGTCCGGCGGGCTATTTATTGACTGATTCTGAAAGCGATACCATGGGGTCCTCTCCGCAAAGCTCTGGCGGGAGGGGATATCTCTTCCTCCGTAACCTCTGTAACCTTTGCGACAGGAAACTTGTTTCAAGGCTGGATATCTTTTTCTTCACTAGCCTTGGTTCATCTACGGCGTGTTGGACTGCATCTCTGAGGTGTTAGGGCGTAGGGTGTTCGATGGGCCAGAAAGCTGGTAGGAGGGGGCTGTCTCTATTTCCGTAACATCTGTAACTTTTGTAACATAACTGGATGGTCTTATGCTGAAAGACGTGCTCGCTAACAGCTAGGCGCCGCTACCTATTGACCAACCAGGATTAGTTTCACAGAACTCTACGAACAATCATGGCAGGGATTCAGGCTTGATTTTAGGTAAGGACTCTCCCACTAAAGCTGCCTGTTGCCCCTCCCAATTTCAGACCTCAAGAATCCATCATTCTTGCGCGAGATCTTGGACGAAAAGAATGAGGACTGGAAGGAGATGGGACCAAAGTTCGAGGAACTTCGCAGGAAAATAAGGCTCGAAACGTCGAAGACCGTTTCTGAGGCAGAGATAGAATATAAGACCCGTCATAAGGAGCCGACCTTAGGGGTCGTCGGCTAGATTGTTGAGATGGGCACTCGCCCTTCCAATAAGGCTAGTCTGGTCTAGGCTTCAAACGAAATCGGGAGATGCCTCGGGAAGGGACGGATTCAAGTAATCTGTCTCGGGAGCGCTTGAGATCGCTGGTTCAAATCCGGCCGACCCCATCACTTTTGATGTGGTCAGAGGACGTTTTCGCGCGTTAAATGCGTAC
>Ga0335081_10015719_pt1 | contig 12246 bp, 9 predicted proteins | sample Lox_Sample_35_FD_206713 | JGI IMG/M metagenome (GOLD analysis project Ga0335081, IMG submission 206713) | Soil microbial communities from Loxahatchee National Wildlife Refuge, Florida, United States - Lox_Sample_3.5 | ecosystem: Environmental > Terrestrial > Soil > Wetlands | place: USA: Florida... | reverse complement strand
CGTGCCTTTCCCCAGCTCGCTATCGGCGAAGACATACCCGCCGCTCTGCTTCACGATACCGTACACCGTAGCCAAACCTAACCCTGTCCCCTTCCCGACCTCCTTGGTGGTGAAGAAAGGTTCGAAGAGGCGCCTCCGCGTCTCTGCATCCATACCTGTGCCGGTGTCGCTCACCGACAACATCACGTAGTCTCCCGGGCGGACGGCAACACCGGAAATAGGGACCGCGTCTTTGAAACTGACATTCGCCGTCTTCAGCGTGAGCTTGCCACCTTTGGGCATAGCATCGCGTGCATTGACCGTCAGGTTCATGATGACCTGCACGATCTGCCCAGGGTCTACCTTCGTTCTCGCCAGCGCGGGGTCGAGCTGTATCTTTTGTTCGATATCTTCTCCCATCAGGCGTTGCAGCATCTTTTGCGTCTCGGTCAGCACGGAATTCAGGTTTAGCACCTTGGGTTGGAGCACCTGCCGGCGGCTGAAGGCAAGCAACTGCGAGGTCAGCGAAACGGCGCGCTGACCGGCCTTTTTGATAGTCTCGAGCCGCGCACTAGCGATCCCCTCGGGACCTAAATCAGCGGACAGCAATTCGCTGTAACCAATGATCACCCCGAGCAGGTTGTTGAAGTCATGGGCGACGCTGCCGGCCAATTGTCCAAGCGCTTCCATCTTTTGCGCATGGCGTAGGTGCTCTTCCAGCAGTCTGCGTGCGGTCACATCTTCGGCGATGATTTCGATGATGTCGCTTCCGCTTACCTGGCTCGACGTCCGGTGGCGGCTGGCCCGCACCATGACGGGTTTGCCGTCCTTTCGCTTCCAGGTGAATTCCTCCGTGCTGAAGAAGTCCGCTTGCATCGGCTGAGTCCGAAGGTCGCTTGCAGCCTTGTCGGAATACACATCCCGCGATACAGTCAGGGTAAGAACCTCCGCCTCGGATTGGTACCCAAGTAATTTCACCAGCGCGGGATTGGCACGCACAAACCTATCTTGCGCAACGCTGATTGCCCCGATTCCGTACGGAGCATGTTCGACAAAAGAGCGCAACTCCGCTTCCGACCGGCGCACAGCCTGTTCCGCCCGCTTGCTTTCTGTCATGTCAATCCCGACGCCCGCAACACAGGGTTTGCCTTCCAGTTCGACCCGCACCGCAGTGAAATAGTACGGGGTGGTACCGCCATCTTGGGTCAACACGTTGATTTCGAAGTGGCTCGACCCTCGCTCGAAGACTTCGTCTCTGGCCTGTTGTGCGACCTCCTTATGTGTATTCGCCACATTGCCCAGTGGAGAAACATCCCCGAGCCCATAGCGAACCAATGTTTCGGCGTTCTTATTCCAACGCAGGTTCTTGCCGGTCCTGTCTTGCAAAAGGAAGACACCCGGCAGGTTCTCGATTACCGCATCCGCGAGAGTCTGCTCCCATAAGAGCGCCCTCTCTGCCAGTCTGCGACGTCTACCGCTGAACAACAGCGCGAGTATGAGGGCAGTCTCGAGAATGCAGAGCGAGATGACCGCCAAGATGGTGAAGCGGTAGCGCTCCCACGCCGACGGTTCGCGGAACCGCTCTACGGTCGAAGGCGGCAATCGTTTCTCACTGATGTGCCATTGCTGCAACTGGCGCCAGTCCACCATGTCCCGGGACGAGTTATCGACCACAATCGGAATACTGCCCGCGTTCTCGCCGTTCAAAACACGGCCTGCCAGACCTGCGACCCTCCTTCCCAGGTCCTCAGGGTTCGTCATTCGGCCGCCAACTACACCGTGCCCGATATGGCTTGTGTAAATCCCATACACGGGGACATCAGCCGCCCGAGTGATCAGGTCCAGGGCTTCTTCCTGAAGAAAGAACTGGCCCCTGACGTCTTCAAAAAAGATATTACTCAGGATGACCGTATGCGGGGGCAACTGCGCAACTCGCCTAAGAATCTCATTCATCGTCAGGCCGGTTAAATAGGTAAATTCAACCGTCTGACGATAGGGTGAGAAATCGTGTTTAAGCTGATCGGTCCAATATTGATCGAGGGGTGAACTGCCACCTATGACCACGACCCGCTGTGTGTCCGGCTGAAGCCGGAGGGCCAGATCCAGCGTTCGAGCTGGCTCATCCGTGCTTGCAACTCCGGTGATACCTCGTCCCACACTCCCCGTCGCCATGCGTAGTTTCAGCTCGTCCAGTCTTCTGACGTTGAACGACGCGACCACTGGAGTTCCGGGGAAAAGGTCTTTCCCTTCACCTAGCAGAAACTGAAGCGCCATATAGGAGGTCGGTACGATCAGGTCAGGCTTCTGCTTCGAGAAGTCCAGCTTCAACAACTGCACCATATTCGCTGCATGAGCGGGGGTGGGAAACCGTACCAGATCCAGGTATTTGGTATAGAACTCCACGCGGTCTCGCGCCGTGGCTCTTACTTGCGACCGCAGTCCATAATCAAAGCCGGCATTAGTCCCTTCCTCTTTGTCTAAGGAATAGAGGAGCAGAACTCTTTTTGGAGGATTGATCGAGTCTTGAGCCCAGCCCGAGCTTGAAACCACGAGGGTAGCGAAAGCCACGCACAGAATAACGAAGTGCGCAGAGGGGCAAACATCACCACACCATCGGCTGTTTCGCGGATGCCAGCGCTTCAACACGGTTGGTCCGGCGGCCCGGGTTCCGGGCCGGGCTTCTGAGTAGCTCCGGGGGAGTGATTCCTGAGGATATTAGATCATTTCCCCGGTTCTCACCAGACATATCGAACTTTGCAATGTCATCCGGGCCTGTGCAATGCACGGCTTCTACCGGCACAGCTACACTGGCAAGTATAATGTGCGTACCTCGAAGAGGGATACCATGTCTGGCGCGCTCGTGAGTCGCAGAATCCTGCTGGTGGATGATGACGATGAGCTTCGTTACGCCTACGCCACTCATCTTACCGCCAACGGGTTCGTGGTCGAAGAAGCCGCGGACGTGGGAGCGGCGAGCAGGAGTTTTGAGGCTGCCCGACCGGATATCGCAATCCTGGACTACCGCCTGCCGGATGGTACGGCGTTTGATCTTCTCCCCAAATTCAAGGAACTTGAACCCACCGTCCCAATTATCGTCCTTACCGGCTTTGGTTCGATGGAGTTAGGGGTGGCGCTGATTAAGAGTGGTGCCGAACAATGCCTCGCCAAGCCGCTCGAATCCTCCGCCCTGCTGATGATCGTGCACAAGCTGGTGGAAAACTCGCGCAATCAGCAGAAACAACTGGCCAACAGCACCCGCCGGCGCCGGGTCGTGCTCAATCCCTTCTTGGGTGAAAGCTTGGCCATCAAGCGCCTCGCCGAGGCCGCTTCCAAAGTGGCCAACAGCCAGAGCCCGGTTCTCATTCAAGGCGAGACCGGGACGGGGAAGGGAGTCCTGGCGACCTGGCTTCACGAAAACGGCCCCCGCGCTGACGAGTCTTTCGTTGACGTGAATTGTGCGGGACTGACCAGGGAATTCCTCGAATCGGAGCTATTTGGTCACGAGAAAGGCGCGTTCACCGGAGCCGTCAACGCCAAGCTGGGCCTACTCGAGGTCGGTCATCGGGGCACGATTTTCCTCGATGAGATCGGAGACATCGATGCCAACGTGCAGCCCAAGTTGTTGAAGGCGGTTGAGGAAAAGAAGTTTCGTCGCATGGGAGACGTTCGCGATCGCTTCATCGATGTCCGCCTGATTGCTGCTACCCATCAGGATCTGCGGCAACTGATCGAGACGAAAATGTTTCGCAGCGATCTTTACTTCAGGATTAGTACTGTGCCGCTCTTGATTCCGCCGCTGCGCGAACGGCAGGATGATATTCCCTTCGTTGCTTGTTCCCTGCTGCGCCGGATCTGCTCCGACATGGCGCGTCCGAGTGCTGAACTTTCGGCGAAAGCAGCGGAGCGGCTGCGCTCCTATTACTGGCCTGGGAATATCCGCGAGCTTCGCAACGTCCTGGAACGTGCGCTCTTATTCACGGATCGGCCTGTACTGGAACCGGGCGATCTAGCTTTCGAGACCGGCCCGCTGTATCGCTCCGATTCCTACAAACCGGACTGGACCTTGGAAGAACTCGAACGCTTCCACATCTCCGCAGCGTTCTCCGGGGAGAACCAGAACGTCGAGAAGACCGCAAGACGATTGGGAATTGCTAAGAGTACGCTCTATCAGAAGCTGAAGGCTTTGCACCTCACCTGAAGGACTCGCACGTCCTCCTCGTCCTCGTTCCGTCTTGGGACAGTTCGGTTTCGGGAACGATTTCTAGAATTCAACCCTCCCGCTTTGCGAAGTTGTTGAGACGGCATTCGATAACCTAAACGCCTTCAGTGTTTTACCTCGCGCGCTCACTTCCATTCGATTTGGCTCCGCGATTGCCATTACCGTTTCGGGTCAAGGATCGATCGATCCCCAAGCCCTCGCCCAAAGCTTAGTCCATAAGAGGTTACGCAATGCCTAAGAAAGTCTTACTCGTGGACGATTCGACCACCACGCTGATGATGGAAGAAATGATTCTGAAACAGCGCACCGACTACGAGTGTGTGACGGCCAAAGACGGCTTGGATGCGATTTCGCGCGCGGTTGTCGAAACCCCCGATCTTATTCTGATGGACATAGTGATGCCCCGCATGAATGGCTTCGAAGCCTGCAAGCGCATGCGGCAGCAGGCTTCTCTGCGCGCAACCCCCATCATTCTGGTCACCACCTGCGGCGAAGAAGAATACGTCGAAGCCGGCTTCCAGAGCGGCTGCAGCGACTACATCACCAAACCGATCGATGGCTTTGAATTGATCACGCTCCTGCAAAGCTATCTCGGAGAATAGACGACTTTCAGGAAAGGATGTTTCCAGGACGCATGAGTGATATTCCCAACTCACCAGCGGAGCTCGAAGGCAAAGTCTCGACCCAGAATGCGGGTGATCAGGCCAAGGTCTACGCCGCGCGCATGCGGCTGCAGAATGCGCTCGATCAGGCCGATGCCCTGGACGCCATTCGCGAAATTGCCGTCAACCTGATCGGCACAGAAGAAGTTGCCGTGTTCAAGATTGACAAAAAGCGCTCGGAACTCTGGCTTTATTGGTCGTTCGGCGCCGATCCGAACAAGCACTGCGTTCTCGAAGTGTGCCGCGAGCCAAGGCTGACGGAGGTGCTCGGTGGCAAGCCCGTGTTTCGATCCAGGTCTGCAAATGAAAACTTGCTTTCCACTGACGATCCGGTGAGTGCTCTGGTTCCCATTTTGGTGGACGGTAGCCCAGCCGCGGTGATTGTCCTGTTTCGCTTATTTTCCCACAAGACGGGAATCGAGCCTGTGGATAGGGAGATCTGTGAAGTTCTGTCGAACTTTGCCGGCCGGGCGATTGAACCGTATCACTCACGCTAGCCCCAGAGAACGAATTGCACATGAGCTTTAACCAAAAGACGAACAGTTTCAGCCCGGCTGTGCTGCCGATGGAATGTTTAACGCGTAATGTGGGCGTTTCCGACGACAAGCACGGGCGGTACTATCTGATCCCTGGCACGATCTTCGCCGCCGCGCAACCGTTCGCCATCAGCACCATAGTGGGTTCCGGCGTCGTTCTTTGCTTGTGGGATTCGGCCCACGCTGTTGGTGGGGCGAACCATTTCATGCTGCCCGAAGGTCCCGAAGGCAGCGAGCATGCCACTCGCTACGCTAACGTGGCGAACCCGGCGCTGCTTCAGCGAATGCTGGATCTCGGCGCCGAACGCGAGACTCTTGCGGCAAGGATCTTCGGCGGTTCACTCCCCCAGTTGACCTTTGGCAACGACGGGAAATCTTTGGGCGAGCGCAATGTCCAGGTTGCTACGCACTTCCTGAACAGGAGTGGCATTCGTCTGGTGCAGAGTGAGGTTGGCGGCACCCGCGGGCGAAAGCTGGTTTTTCACACCGATGACGGGCGCGCCTGGGCGGAGCAGCTCTGATGGCAATGGCAGATCCCAAACCGCATCCGGATCCTGGCGACCCTCTCTCTGGCGTGGCATTGAATGTGCCTGTCCTCGGAGAACGTCAGCGTGTGTACGTCCTACCCGGACAACTCCATGTGAGCAGAGAGCCGAGCGAGATTTGCACGATCTTAGGTTCTTGCGTGGCGATCTGCCTCTGGGATAGGTACCGTCTTGCCGGTGGAATGAATCACTTCCTGCTCCCCGCTTCTCGGGAAGGGAAACCTGCGTCTTTGCGTTTCGCGGACGTCGCCACAAAAGCGTTGCTTGAGAAGCTGCTGCTTCTGGGATGTCGTTTCCCGAACCTCCGGGCCAAAATCTTCGGCGGCTCGTTAATGTTCCAAAACCAGGATCGCTATGCAGCAAGCCTGGGCGCCAAGAATGTTGCCGCCGCACTGTGGTTGATGAAAGATGCGGGGATTTCCGTGGCCGCGCAAGAAACCGGGGGAACTCATGGCCGAAGAATCGTGTTCCACTCCGACGACGGCGCAGCCTGGTCCCGGCGAATTTAGGAGAAAGAAAGCGAAGCAATGGATTTCGATCGCGAAAGAGTCATCGCCGCATTTCTCGCTGCGTCCTTGGGCGGAGAGTCTCGACGATTTTACCGTCGGCCGAAGTTCACACTGCAATTTCTGAGTAGCACAGATGGAGATCGATAACGAACTGCTGCTGAAGAGCTTTGTGACGGAGACTGGGGAAGGCCTCGTCCAAATGGAACAGGCGCTGCTCGAGCTCGAGGTGCACCCAGAGGACGTCGAACTGGTGAATACGGTTTTCCGTGTAATCCACACGTTTAAGGGCAATGCCGCGATCTTTGATTTGAAATTCGGCCTGGAAATCGCCCATGCGCTTGAGGATCTGTTGGACAGGATCCGCACACACGACTTGAGTTTCACACCCAATGTCGCGGATGTCCTCCTGGCGTCAATCGATGTGCTGCGGGAGCTGACTGCCGCCGCCGCCGCGGGAAAAGACGCCTCCCCGCCAAAGTACAAGCAACTGCTGCAGCGCGTGCAGGCGCAGTCCGGAACTAAGCCAGCGGGAAAGAAGAAAACACGGAAAACGGAATACCTGAAAACAGGTGCCGCGGTTCCGATTCCAAAAGAGACTCCTCGGGAGGAAACGCACTGGGTTCCATCGTCCACGTCCGCGCGCACGCTACGAGTGGATATTCAGAAACTTGACCGGCTGCTGGATCTGACTGGAGAAATCGCCATCGCACGAGGGCGAACAACCCGGCTCCTCGAAAACCGGAAACACCTCTCGATTGAAGAGTTGGCGGAAGCGCACAGCATCGAGGCCTTGTTGCAGGCCGAACTGCAAGAACTGGTGATGAAGGTTCGCATGGTGCCCGTCGGTCCGCTGTTCCGCCAATATCAGCGCACCGTTCGCGATCTGGCCAAGGAACTCGGGAAGGTGGTCAACCTTCAGATCGAAGGCGACGATGTTGAGGTGGACACCTCCGTAGTCGAACACCTTCGCGACCCTCTCCTGCACATGATTCGAAACGCACTGGACCACGGCATCGAACTGCCGGAGCAGAGGCGCAAGGCCGGTAAGCCGGAGGAAGGCATCATCGCCCTGCGCGCCTCGCATCAGTCCGGGAACATTTCCGTGGAGGTGGCCGACGACGGGGCGGGGCTGAACCGCGCCAGGATTCTTGAAGCAGCGAAGAGACGCGGAGTCGCCATGGACGCCACGGACATGAGCGATCAAGAGGTCTATCAACTGGTCTTCGAGTCCGGCCTTTCGACCGCGGATCAGGTGAGCGACCTTTCGGGCCGGGGAGTAGGCATGGATGTCGTGCGGCGCAACGTGCAGGCTCTGCGCGGCAGCGTGAGCATTGATAGCCGCCCCGGAATGGGTTCGACGGTGCACCTGCGCTTTCCCCTGACGCTCGCGATCATCGAAGGCTTTGCGGTTGAGGTCGGGGGCAATGCTTACGTGATTCCGCTCGATCACGTGATCGAGTGCTTAGACCTGTTGGATTTGCCAGCGGAGGAGCGTTCTTGCAGCGGAGGCGCTGGCGTAATCAACCTGCGCGGAGAACCGCTGCCTTATCTCGACCTGGGTTGGCACTTTGGCTGTACGGAAGAGCGCAAGGGACGGCGGAGCGTCGTCGTCGTCCGCCAGGAGTCACAACTGGCAGGGTTGGTTGTGGACAAACTACATGGGGAAACCCAGACCGTAATCAAGCCTCTAGGGGAATTTTTCGAAGGACTGCGCTGGGCGGCAGGATCGGCCATTCTGGGCAACGGCAAGGTGGCCCTGATTCTGGACACTGGCGCTTTGCTGCAAGAATTTTGCAAAGAAAAAGTGGAAGTCGCATGAAACGGCAGAAAGCCGTCCTTGGGGCTGGGCAGCGAGCGATGGCCATGCCAGCGATAGGGTCTCTTGGCAAGAGGCGGCTTGAATACAACAACGGATGCTCTTCCGTTGCGGGAGGAGTAACGGGAAATGAAACGCGACTGAATCCGTGCCTGAGCTGGACAAAAGGTTTGCTTACTAATCATCTCTACTACAACGCAAAGGGAGACGTGATGAGACACATAAAGTTAGTTGGTTTTCTTGTATGCCTGTGGGCAAGTGCGATGTTCGCACAGGACCTTTCCAATATCCAGATCCACGGATTTGTGACACAAGGCTTTCTCTATAGCTCCAGTAATAACTACCTGTCCACAAACTCGAGCTCGGGAAGCCTCAACTGGACCGATGGCGTGGTGAGCATAAGCGACCCGGTGTCGGACAAGCTGCGCGTGGGCGTCCAGATGCACATGTATCAGCTTGGCGATTTCGGCGGTCCCAACCTCCAGGTGGACTGGGCGTCGGCGGACTATCGCGCTAACGACAAAGCCAGATTTTCCGTCGGGAAAGTAAAGACGGTCTTTGGCTTGTTCAACGACACTCAGGATGTGGACGCAGTGCATCTGTGGGCGCTCCTCCCCCAGGGCGTTTACCCCATCGACAATAAGAGCTTTGACCTGGCCCATTACGGAGCGGATTTCTACGGCGAGCTGCCCCTCGGAAAACAGGTGGGAACGCTCTCCTACCGGGCCTACGCAGGATACCGCACCCTGGATTTGCAGAGCGGCTATGTGAAGACCCTTGATTTGATGATGCCATGGTTAGACCAGTCGTTGGGACTTCCGTCCGCGGTCGTTACGAACGCGCCCGGCGGCAAGGTTTTTGGCGGTGATGCGCGCTGGCAGACTCCGTTGAAAGGACTTCTGATCGGAGCCAGCGTGACTGCCGAGGATCTGCAAGGCAGTGCCGGAGAGGTCACCATCCATGCGGCTCGTAACCTTGCCAACCAACAATATGCAAAGTTCGAACGGGGCAGGTTCCTGGTCGTTTACGAGAGGAAAAGAATGCCGATTGGCCTCTCATTTACGGGGAACACTGTCATGGGGCCGATCACAATTCCCGATCCTGTCGATTACCGCAGTTGGTACGTAATGACCAGCTATCGCGTGGCGGAAAGATTCCAGCTGGGAACGTACTACGGCCACTTAGTTGACGCCGGCGGCGGCGAAAGTACAACAGTGAGCCGGGATTACTCCAAAGACTGGACCATCTCGGGCCGCTATGACTTTAATGCCCATTTCTACGCCAAGCTGGAAGAACACTTTCTCCATGGCACGGACATAGGCTACTACTCCGACTCGAACCCAAACGGATTGGAACCCAGATCGAACATTTTGGCAGCCAGGATCGGAGTCACGTTCTGAACTGAGATTAATGAGAAGAGAGGGAGTAATTATGAAGCAATTACGAGTTGGCGCCATTGCCGTATTTCTGATCCTTGCCTCCACCAATGTCTGGGCGCAGAAGAGCTATAAGGTCATTGTCAATCCATCGAACCCGGTGTCTTCAATGAGCCGGGAAGAGGTGTCGCGTATCTTCCTCAAGAAGACGACCAAATTTTCGGACGGACGCAGTGCGTCAGCAGTGGACCTTCCGGTTAACTCTCCCACCCGGGAGAGTTTCTGCAAGGATGTTCATGGGAAGTCCTCCTCCGCAGTAGATGCCTACTGGCAGCAGCTGATTTTCTCAGGCCGGGACATTCCGCCGGCGCAGAAAAGCGAAAGTGGCGTGCTCGAGTTCGTGCGCTCCAACGAGAACGCTATCGGCTATGTTTCGGCTGGTGCCGACACCGGGGGCGTCAAGGTTATTAACATCACCGACTAATGATCCGAAAGTTGCACACGAGGGAAACGCTCATGTTTAACAAGCTTAAGTTTCAACACAAAATGTTGATTGGTCCAGTGCTGGCAGGGTCTTCCTTCTGCCTGGTATTGGCGATTACGCTGATTCTTGGCTCCCGCAGCGCCAGCCAAATGCAGCAGGTCGAGACCGGATATTACCCATCCGTAGAAATGAGCAGGGATCTGGAGGAGGATCTGAACGCGATCCAGAGGGGTTTGCAGGATGCGGTCGCTGCCAAGAACAGCGAGGCCCTGGCCGAGACCGACGCCCTCAAGGACAAGTTTCTGCAACGTCTGCAAAAAGAGCAAAACAACCCGGTCCTCGACCATCGCGATTTGGACCAGCTCGACACTGAAATGCGGGAATACTACCTGCAGGCGCGACAGAATACCGAAGGCATGATCGCGGGCGGCGTGACCGATGACTTGAGACAGTCGCTGGCGTCCATGAAAGCCAAGTACAACTCCATCCATGACAAGCTCCAGGCGAACACAATGCGCGACAAGGCCAGCATTACTCGCGCATTTGAAGAGACAAAGAAATCACAACAGCGCGCGATCCTGCTGACTTTCGTCGTCTCGCTGCTCTGCCTCGGACCGATGATGGCGGCGACCTGGTACGTTGCCAAGAATGTGACACGGTCGCTGCTCGAAGCCGTACGTGTTGCCAACGAACTCTCACAGGGCAACTTGATGGCTGGTGTGGAGGTGTACAACACGGACGAAACTGGACGGATGCTGCAGGCGATGAAGGATATGTCCGGGCGGCTTTCACAAACTCTCGGCGAGGTTAAGAACTCAGCCAGTGCGCTGGCGGCGGCGGCGGCGCAAGTAGCGGCCGGAGCACAGACCGTCTCGCAAGGCACTTCCGAACAGGCGGCGTCGGTCGAGGAAACCACCAGCAGCCTGGAAGAAATGAGCGCCTCCATCAATCAAAACGCGGAAAACAGCCGGTTGATGGAGCAAATGTCATCGAAAGGTGCGGGCGATGCGGAAACCAGCGGCCGGGTCGTAAACGAGACCGTAGCCGCCATGCGGGCGATTGCGGAAAAAATTTCGGTTATTGAAGAAATCGCCTATCAGACGAATTTGCTGGCGTTAAATGCGGCGATTGAAGCGGCTCGGGCCGGCGAGCATGGCAGGGGTTTCGCAGTAGTGGCTTCGGAGGTCCGAAAGCTGGCGGAACGAAGCCAGGATTCGGCAAAGGAAATCGGCAGCTTGGCATCAGACAGCGTGAGAGTGGCGGAACGCTCAGGCAAACTGCTGGACGACTTGGTCCCCGCCATCCGAAAGACTGCGGACCTGGTGCAAGAAGTAGCCGCGGCTTCGCGCGAACAGGCGTCCGGCGTAACCCAGATGAATAAGGCGATGATTCAGGTAGATCAGGTAACGCAGAGGAACGCGTCCGCGGCCGAGGAAATGTCGAGCACGGCGGAAGAGATGGCCGCTCAATCGGAAGCCTTGATGCAGTTGATGGCCTTCTTTCGCACTGAGGAGTCGCCAGACTCACTTCCCTTGCGCGGTTCGAAGCCAGCCGGACCGGTCACCCGCGGGTTCGGTTCGTGGCAGCCCCATGGGCAGCATTGGGTTCCGAGCCCACCTTCTCATCCCGGGCCAGTGCAGCCTACGCCGGAAAACCGCCCACTAAGGGAAGATCTTGCGCGAGGACACAGCGCCGGATCCAAGGGAAACTGAATTATGACGCCACAAGCCAAAGAGGCCGTAGAGCAGCAGCAGTATCTGACTTTCCTCCTTAGCGGCGAGGAATATGCGATCAGCATTCTCCGGGTGAAAGAGATTATCGGCTACGACACCGTCACCACCGTGCCGAAGACGCCGAAGTGGATCCGTGGGGTGATCAATCTGCGCGGGAACGTGGTGCCGGTAGCAGACTTGGCGGTGAGATTCGGACTGGAAGAAAAACCGGTCACCAAGACCACTTGCATCATCATTGTGGAGCGGGAGTTGGAGAACCAGAACACGATGATGGGGCTGATCGCCGACGCCGTAAGCCAAGTGATGGACATGGCGGCGGCGGATGTCCAGACCGTGCCGACCTTCGGGACGCACATTAAGGTGGACTACCTGCAAGGCATGGCACAA
>Ga0335081_10015718_pt1 | contig 12246 bp, 10 predicted proteins | sample Lox_Sample_35_FD_206713 | JGI IMG/M metagenome (GOLD analysis project Ga0335081, IMG submission 206713) | Soil microbial communities from Loxahatchee National Wildlife Refuge, Florida, United States - Lox_Sample_3.5 | ecosystem: Environmental > Terrestrial > Soil > Wetlands | place: USA... | reverse complement strand
GAGAATGGTGTCGACGGACTCCTTTTTTGCGGGATCAATGAAGCTGCAAGTATTGACGACGAGGACGTCGGCCTGATCGGGATGCGGCGTCAGCTCATGCCCATGCGAGGCGAGCTGCCCCATCATGACTTCGCTGTCCACAAGGTTCTTGGGGCAGCCCAGACTTACAAAGCCGACTTTCAAGTGCGGATTTCCTCGGAGGGTGACGTTCTTATCCAGGATATCATGGGACTAACGGAGGCACTCCCATGACAGATCGGGAGAAAGCGGGCCTGCGCGGGGCGGTCCGCAGGGTGGTTTCGGAAACCTTCAGCGTGGACTGGCAAACGAAATTGATGGCAGAGAAATCCGTCCAGCAAGAAACGGCATATCTTCCCGATGGGCGGTTGCAAGAGCAAAGCTATCAGGCGCCCAACGGCCACAATTCGAACACAAAGTACATTTATGACGCCGACAACCGGCTTTCAGAGGTCCGGCGGTCATCGCCAGGGAGTGAACACCTCACTCATTACACATACGACCAGCAAGACCGCTTAGTCCGGGTGACAGCCGGGCCGGCTGGCGAGCAGGAAACCATCCAGGAAACGAACAGCTATGGAGCGGACGGAGCGAGAACGAACGTTTGCCACTATCCGCACGTCGAGGCTAAGGGAGGCGCGGTGGGATGGGACTTGAGAATCGAGGGGTCCGAGTTGGGCCTGGGCGCGCCAAACGGCGGCTCGACCACAACCGTTTATGACTCGCGTGGATATCCTGTCGAGTCACTCGCGCATAGCGATCGTCACGGGCTGATCGTCCGGGTGAAGTACATTTGCGACGAGCGGGGCCACATAGTTGAAGAGACGGCGGAGCCGGGGCACGATCCAGTTGGGAGCCTCCCGGATAACATCCCAGAAGAGGCGCGAGCCATTTTCCAGAAAGTCTTTGCATCTCACCTCCTGCAAGGACATGCAACCCACAAGTACGATGCAGCCGGCAAACGGATTGAAATGGTCCGCGATTCAGGCCCACGCAAAGAAACGCGCCGCACACGGTTCAACGAGCATGGCGATATCACTTGGCTGGAGACCGAGGGAACCACACGGACCATGAGCTTCGATATGGAGGGTGCTGAGATTCCGGAAAGCGTCGAGACCCACTCGCAGCACACAACCATTCGCTTCGAGTACAAGTATGACGAGCATGGGAATTGGACCGAGCAGACGCAGTGGACCCGCGCCGAACCTGATCACGAAGAATTCCGGTCGATGCTGGTGAAGAGAATTCTGACCTACTTCTAGATGGCCCTGCTTACCAGCCGTGGTCGATCGTATTCTTCTGGTACGACTGCGTGAAGTAGAGATTGACGGCCCGTTGGAGGTCAGACTTGGTCATCTGGGGCGGGCGCTTCTCGTATTCACTGATGGCAATGATGATGTTGCAGAGATCGAGCGGGTAGCATGCACGCAATTCACTGCGGCCGTCGGAGAGCACCAGGCTGCGCACGAAATCCACAATTTCGGGATCGTAGGGCAGCTTCTTGATGATGGCCACGCGGCGCCAGATTTCGTTGAACGTGCCCACATCCACTGGCTCGACGAAGACTTTGTTCTGTATGCGGCGTAAGAAGGTGGCGTCGGCCAGATCATCCGGATTCAGGTTGGTGGAAAAGACCACCATCATCTCGAACGGGATCTGGAACTTGATGCCGTACGACAGCGTGAGGTAATCGACGCGCCGGTCGAGAGGCACGATCCAGCGGTTCAGCAACTCGCGCGGGGAGAGCACCTGGCGGCCGAAGTCGTCGATCAGGAAGATGCCGTTATTGGCTTTCATCTGCATGGGCGCGGCGAAAACACCGCCGGCCTCATCGTAATGCAGCTCGAGCATGCTGGCCACCAGCTCGCCACCCACCATGATGAATGGGCGCTTGCAAGGAACCCAGCGCGGGTCCAGTTCCGGATCTTCGCGGTCGATCGGCTGGTGCACCACCGGGTCATAGAGCACGATGATTTTGCCGTCCACCTCGACGGCATGCGGAATGAGAATGGAATCGCGATAGATGCGCAGCAGGCGCTCCGCCAGGCTGGTCTTGCCGTTTCCGGATGGTCCGTAGAGAAACAAGGATTTCTGGGAAACGCATGCGGGCCCGAGCTGGTCGAGCATGTGATCGGAGAGCACCAGATCGCTTAGGGCATCGCGGAGAATGTTGCGGTCAATGTCGACGCTCGCGGCCTGCGCCTTAGTGGCCAGGTGATAGTCGCGGATGGAGACGGGCGCTGGTCCGACGTAACGGCAGACGCGGAAGCGCTCGGTGGCAAGATCGCGCCCCGCGTTGGTCAGAATGAACGCGTAGTCTTCACCCACGGCTCCCTTGACCTCGACGAGATGCTGCTGGCGCAGTTCGCGGAACAGCAGGTCCAGAATCGGAATCGAGACACGAATCGTTTTACTAGTGACCTCGAGACTGGTCATGCCGTCGAGATGCAGGTGGCGCAGGATGAGATCGACGACAACCGACTTCGGAATCCGGAGGTCGGCAAGCCGGTTGGGTATGGATGGCCAGAACGACGGGCGCCGCGTGGCCGGGGCGGTCCTCTCTGTTACACCATTGTGAGCTAGCTGTTGGATCACCGCGGAAACTCCGAAATCAGATTAACATAATTCACCAAAAACGTTGGTTAATTTCGGCGTAAATATCAATAATTCAGGAGATAACTTGTTATAACTGCGCACTTGGATATCGCCTGATTGCGGGTAGTGAACGCCGCTTGTCTTACCTAAGTTAATATGGACGGAGATGAGTCCCAACCAGCCGAACCAGCCTCCCAAGCTTCCGATTCCGGGCGTGCAGAATTTGATCGCCGTGGGATCCGGGAAAGGTGGCGTAGGTAAGACCACGGTAGCGGTGAACCTGGCTGTGGCGCTTGCCGCATTGGGGCATCGGACCGGGTTGATGGATGCGGATGTGTACGGTCCCAACGTGCCTCTGATGATGGGCATCAATAAGACGCCCATGGCGTACGGAGAGCGCATTCAGCCGCTGGAACAGTTTGGCGTGAAGCTGATGTCCATGGGCTTTCTCAGCCCCGGGGACAAGCCACTGGTCTGGCGCGGGCCCATGTTGCATAGCGTCATTCAACAGTTCTTGCGCGGCGTGGATTGGGGAGATCTGGAATATCTGGTGATCGATTTGCCGCCGGGTACCGGCGACGTTCAGCTCACGCTCATTCAAACCGCACCCGTAACGGGAGCCGTGGTGGTGACGACGCCCTCCGACGTTTCACTCGAAGATGCGCGCAAAGCCGTCCACATGTTTAACCAGGTGAAGGTTCCGATTTTGGGCATCGTCGAGAACATGAGCTACCTGATCTGCCCGCACTGCAGCGAGCGCGTGGATGTTTTCAGCAGCGGGGGCGGCGAGCGCACGGCGCGCGAGATGCAGGTGAATTTCCTGGGCGCGCTGCCGCTCGATCCCGCCGTGCGCAAAGGCGGCGACTCCGGGAGCCCCGTGGCGCTCCAAAACGGGAATGACTCTCACGGTCTGGTTTTCCGCGAGCTGGCACAGAGGATGGTCGATCGGATTCAAGAGATAGGGCCGCCCTCGGGACCGAAGATCGAGATTTCGGAATAAGCGGCGTTACACCTTCGGTTTCGGGGGCGGCAGCTCGCGCGCGACCACTTGGTGCTGAAATCCGGCGCGCCCATGAGTGCCGTCGCAAAATGGCTTATTTTCCGAGAGGCCGCAACGGCAAAGAGAAATCAGCGTGCGCCCGGCCAAGCCGAACTCCCGGCCCTCCGGATCGACAATCGAAAATTCGCCTTCCACACGAATGGGGCCGTTGTTTACGACCGTGATCTTCGTCATCGCACGATCGTAGCAAAAATCTCCGCGACTATTTCGGCGGAACAGGACTTTGCGCGGGCTTCTGGCCTTTCTGTTCCTTGCCGTTTTCGTCCACCGTGTTGCCGAACTGGATGTTCACGTCGCTCTTGAACTGCTTGTAGTCTTCGTACTTCACGACCATGCGCATCTTGACGGCTTCGTTACGGAAGTGCAACGTGTCATCGGCATCGGTGTAGACGGGAAACCAGTACTTGCCGTCCACCTGTTCGCGAAGCGTCTCAAACTTCGGAAACTGCTGATCCTCGTTCTTCTTCAACAGACCCACGGCCTTGCCGTACGTCTTGACGATTTGGAAATCGCGGTCATCCACCCAGATCTGGCCTTCAAAATACCGATGCCCCTTTTCCATCTTCTTGGGCTTTACCGCAAACACGTAGCAGGGGATTTCATCAGCCTTTTGCGGTCCCAGATAGTGAATGTCGTATAAGGGGATTTCGTTGGTCGTGAGCACAAAGGGCTGGACGTTGCGCAGGTCCTCCATATCCTCGGGCGACAGTTGTATCCGCTCCAGCGTCGACATCGGGGCCCGCACCACCCTTTCGGTCCGTTTCCCATCAGGCGAGAAGATGATGTCCTCGACGATTTCGTAACGGCCATCGACGGCGCCGGAGTCGGTCAGCGTTTGGATCTTGACGGTCTGGCGGTAGGTGTAGTTCTCCCGCGCACGCGCGAATTCCGCCTCTTTGGCGGCAAACTTCTGAACAATCTCATCGGGGTTGACGTTCTTGGCGTCGTCTGCCCAAACCGGGGCCGACAACACCGCCAGCATCAAAGGTAACGCACGAAAATACATAGCCTTCTCACCTTCAGACGTGTTTACTTCTCCAAGAGTTTCTTGGCGATAGTCGCCAGCTGCATATTACTGGTCCCCTCGTAGATGCGTCCGATCTTGGCGTCCCGGTAGAGCTTCTCCACCGGATAGTCCTTGGTGACACCGACGCCGCCGAAAATTTCGATGGCTTTCGATGCCACCTTTTCAGCAATCTCCGAGCTGAAATATTTGGCCATGGCAGCCTCCGTGACGAAAGGCAGGCCGGCGTCGCGAAGCCGAGCGGCGTTGTAGACCAGGAGGCGCGCCGCCTCAACTTCCGTCGCCATGTGTGCCAACTGGAACTGCACGCCCTGAAACTCGCCGATGGTCTTACCGAATTGCTTGCGCTGTTTGGCGTACGCCACGGCGTGATCGAGCGCACCACGCGCCAGGCCGATCATCTGGGCGCCAATGGCGATACGGCCCTCGTTCAGCGTCTCGATGGCAATCTTGTATCCCTTGCCCACCTCGCCCATTACGTTTTCCCGCGGCACGCGGCAGTTATCCAAAATCAGCTCGCAGGTGGACGAGGCGCGGAGGCCGAGCTTGTCCTCTTTCTTGCCGACCTGAAATCCGCTGAAGCCCCGCTCCACGAGAAAAGCGGTGATGCCGCGATAACCTGCGCTGGGATTGGCGTTGGCGAACAGCAGGAACACGCCGGACTCAGCGGCGTTGGTGATCCAGAGCTTGCGCCCATTGAGCAGAAAGTGATCGCCTTGATCTTGCGCCTGCGTCGCCAGGGCGAAGGCGTCGGAACCCGAGCCGGCTTCGGAAAGCGCATAAGAGGCCACGGTATCGGCGGCCAGCCGAGGCAGGTATTTCTGTTGCTGAGCGGCGCTGGCCCAGCGCAGGATCGCGTTGTTGACGATGGTGTTCTGCACGTCAACAATCACACCGGCCGAAGGATCCACGGCCGAGAGCTCTTCCACCGCCAGCACGCTCTGGAGGAATGTTCCGCCCTGCCCGCCGAATTGTTCGGGAATCTCGATGCCCATCAAGCCCAGCTCGAAGAACTGGCGGATGATGTCCTTGCGAAATACGCCAGCTTCGTCCATCTCGCGCACATGCGGCGCAATCTGCTCGCGCGCGAAGCGGCGCACGGTCGATTGGAACAACTGCTCTTCTTCGGTGAGGTGGGTCAGAGGACCGGGATGCACCTCGGTCTGCGCGGAAGCCGGCATCATTGCTTTCATTTTAAGGGATTGACTCCCTCGCGTGGGCTACGTCAAGATCGGATCTGCATGTCGACGGAATTTGTGGCCATCGGGATCCTCTGGTACGTGGTTTTCCTGCTTTCAACGACGGCCCACGAAGCCTCCCACGCGCTGGTGGCGAAACTGGGCGGCGATCTGACGGCATTTCATCGCGGGCAGGTTTCGCTCAACCCGATACCGCACATCCGCCGCGAGCCTTTTGGCATGGTGCTGCTACCAATTCTTTCGTACGCTACCGGAGGATGGATGATGGGCTGGGCCAGCGCGCCGTACGATCCGATGTGGCAGCTCAAACACCCGCGCAGGGCCGCCTGGATGTCGCTCGCGGGGCCGGCCGCCAACTTCACGCTCGTGCTGATCGCGGGAATCGCCGTTCACGCAGGCATCGCCTTGGGCGCTTTCCAAGCTCCGGAATCCGCCAATTTTCAGCGCGTCGTGGAAGCGAGTTCGCCGGGCTTCGCGGAGGGCGCCGCCAAATTCGTCAGCCTGCTGTTTTCGCTCAACGTGTTGCTGGGAGCGTTCAATCTGCTTCCCATTCCACCCCTCGATGGCTACAGCGCTCTGGGTCTCTTTCTCACCGACGGGGGCGCGCGGCGCCTCGAAGCCCTGCGCCACAGCGTGCGGAGTTTCAGCTTTATCGGTCTATTGCTGTGTTGGCAGCTCTTTGGGAAGCTCTACGGGCCGCTGTTCAAGTTTGCATTACAAGCGTTGTATCCCACCCTTCACTACGGCGGTTGAAGCGATCAATTCGGCTTGTTGCCCCCGCGCCAGAAGCGCGCCTGATAGACCGTGGGCAGAACGGATTCGTCCCGCGGAAGCCGCACAAAGCTGCGGATCAACTCGGTGCGCGACCAGTGGCCCGCGCTTAGCAATCGCGCCATCTCGTCGCTCGCGAACTGCTCCCATGCAAACGAACGGCCCCACGGGAAGCAACTCACCTCAACCGCGCGCATCGGCAGCCCTTCCCGCAGGCCCGATTCGATCTGTGCACGCAACCATTCGAAAAAGCGCAGCTTCTCCAGAATCTGTTCGCGCGGATGGCGGCGGACGACGAGGCCGGGAACATCCGGCACATCCGGGCGCAGCGTGTGCACAAAACCGTGGCCTTCCACCAGGATCTCGATCTCCAGTTCCAGCAGGCGGCGCAGCGTGGCGATCCACTTCAGGCTGTCGACATCGGGATTCGGCGCGGAAAAGTAAACACCCATGAAGGTGTCGCCGGCGATGAGGAGCTTTTCGGCGCGGTCGTAGAACACCACGTGGTCGTCGCAGTGACCCGGAGCCGCTATCACTTCCAGGTGGCCGCCGGCCGCCGGCAACTGATCTTCCAGAATCGTGAATGGCTGTCTCAATGGCGGCGGCTGGCCGATCATCCATCGGCGAATGCGCGGAAGCAGCGGCGGCGACTCGAGAATTCGCGCCGTATCGGCGCCAACGTAAACCGGTCCTCCGATTCGCGCGCCAAGCCAGTTGAGATTGCAGGAGTGCTCCTCATGATGATGCGTGGCGGCCACGGCACGGATGGCTTCTTTCGGCAGCCGTTCAAGCTGACGTGCGAGCGCCCGGCGCATGCGTGTGGAACCGGGGTCGATGGCCACGCCGTCGTAGAGGATCAGGAGGAATTGCTCGCCGAACAGCAGGCTGACCAGGTCGCACGTCCATGCGTTGAGAAACACGAGTGACAGCCTGCCATCGAGCAGATCGATGCGGCGGCCATGTGTACGCCACAAGAGCCTCACATGGCGCCCGAACGCACGCACAAGCGATGCCGCGCTCAGCGGGAATCGAAGCAGGAAGCCAAGGCTGTAACACGTCCACAGTGGAGCCAGCGCTGCGCGGCGGCGCACGTCGCCGGGCTTCGATGCATGACATGCGCCACCGCGGCACTTGCTCAGGGCATAGCGGTTCTTGGCCACGAATCCGTAGATCAGCTTTCCTAGCCAGCTAAAAGGCGGAACGGAGCCGAGTGCGCCGATCCACCACGTAATTGGAGAGAGCCGCGCCAGGCGGGCGACAGCGTTCCAACCGGAAAGAACCTGGCCGTCCGAATCGACTACATGCAGTTGCTGAAGACAGCGATCTATTTGCAACGCAGGATGCGGCTCGAGCGTTTCCGGATGAATCCCGATGCACTCCGCGCGTTCCCGGCGATCGAGCACCCGCAGCCAGGAAACACACGCCTGGCAGATTTCGCACTGATCGTCGTAGAAGACCTTGATCGCAGGCGCGCGCGTCAGATGGCTCTGGCCAGTTCCTTCCACGCGCGCCCTTGCGACTGGGCGACACCAGGGTGCGTGACATAGCCTTTATAGGTATTCACGCCTTCGCGCAACGCCGGATGCTCATCCACGGCGCGCTCCAGGCCCTTGTTGGCCAGCTCGAGCAGATAGGGGAAGGTGGCGTTCGTCAAGCTGAACGTGGAGGTGTGCGGCACCGCCGCCGGCATGTTGGAAACGCAATAGTGCAACACGCCATCGACGAAATAGATCGGCTCCGTGTGCGTGGTAGCGTGCGACGTCTCAAAACAGCCGCCCTGATCAATCGCCACGTCCACCACGACCGCCCCGCGTTTCATGTTCGCGATCATCTGACGGCGGACGATCTTGGGTGCGGCGGCGCCGGGGATGAGAACCGCGCCGATCACCAGGTCCGCCAGCTTCAAGGTGTCGCCAATGGTGAATACGTTCGAAGCGAGAGTCACAATCTGCTGGTTGAAGATGTCGTCCAGCTCGCGCAGACGGTTCAGATTGCGGTCGATAACCGTGACGTGCGCGCCCATGCCGACGGCTATCTTGGCCGCGTTGGTTCCCACGACCCCGCCCCCCAGAACCACTACGTTTGCCGGGGCCACGCCCGGCACGCCTCCCAGCAGCACGCCACGCCCGCGATTGGGGGCCTCCAGATACTGCGCACCAATTTGCACCGACATCCGGCCCGCAACTTCGCTCATGGGAGTCAGCAGGGGAAGCGAGCCGTCCGCCTCGCGAATGGTTTCGTACGCCACCCCGGTGACCTGCGATTCGAGCAGGCGGTTGGTCAACTCCGGCAGCGGCGCGAGATGCAGGTAGGTGAACAGGATCAAATCGGGCCGCAGAAATGCGTATTCCGATGGCTGCGGCTCTTTGACCTTGACGATGAGATCCGCCTTGTGCCAAACCTCAGAAGCCTTTTGCGCGATCCCCGCGCCCGCCTGCATGTACTCGTGGTCAGTGATGGCGCTGCCTTCACCAGCAGCCGTCTCGACCAGCACCTCGTGGCCCGCCTCCCGGAGCGCGATCACCCCACTCGGCACGAGGCCGACGCGGGCCTCATGGTCCTTGACCTCTTTCGGAACTCCGATGATCATGCCCGTATCTTAACAGCAGGGCAGGGGTGCGCCGATTATGGCGCCCGTCTTGTCACTGTAAATTTTGACTCGATTGTGCCGCCGTATTCCCGTAGCGCGGGGATACCGCGGTGTTGGCGGGATACCCGCGGCTTTTCCTGTAGCATAATCGAGCGAATCATGGAATTAGAAGAGATCAAGCAAGCGGACGGCAACGTAGAGGTTCGAATATCCGGCAAGACGCTCGCCTAACTGGTTTGCGGCCATCAGTCGTTCGAGCAGCAAGAGTCGATGCTCAACACCCGCAGCGGCGAGTTATTCAAGATCGCATTCTTGGATAACGTGGCAACCAACCATATCTGCACCAATTGCCGCTACATTTTTTGGTTCCGGAAGGGATAGCAGCTCACGATGCATATTCTTCGGCCGAAGACCAGTCATCCGCTTCGTCTTCGGAGTCAGGCTGGCGGCCGTAGGCGGATCGCGTTCGCCGCTCTTCGGCTTCCATCAACGCTTTGATAAGTTCTCGGCGGGAAGGGGGTATTTCAGGCCGCATCGTCAGTGAATCGTGCGCGTCTTGCGGTTCATGTAATCCATCAGCAGGTACTGCCCCAGCGTGTACGGCGTCGTGAAATACGCCTTGCCGCGACAGATTTCGGTGACCTTCTGGACAAAATTCACCAGGCCGTAGTCGCTGGCCAGCATGAAGGTGTTGATCAGGATGCCCTGCTTCTTGCAGCGGTTCACTTCTTCGAGCGTGCGGCTGATCACCAGCGGGTCGAGCCCAAAGGCGTTGCGGTACATGCGCCCGTCGTCGAGCGTCAGGGCGGAGGGCTTACCGTCAGTGATCATGACGATCTGCCGCATATCCTTCTTCTCCTGCGCGAGCAGCCGCTGCGCCAGAATCAAGCCGTCGCGCGTATTGGTGTAGTAAGGGCCCACCTGTACGCGCGCCAACTGGCTGATGTCCAGCTCTTCGGCGGTGTCGTGAAACAGCACGCAGCGCAGACTGTCGCCCGGATATTGCGTGCGAATCAGGTGCGCCAGCGCCAGCGCAACTTTCTTCGCGGGTGTAAACCGGTCTTCGCCGTAGAGAATCATGCTGTGGCTGCAATCCAGCATGAGTACGGTGGCGCAGGAGCTCTGGTACTCGCACTGGTGCACGTGCAGGTCCGAGTATTCCATGTCCAGCGGCACTTTCGCGCCCTCGCGGCGGATGGCAGAAAACAGCGTCTCGCTGATATCCAGGTTCAGCGTGTCTCCGAATTCGTAAAGTTTCGACGAGCCGGAGGCCTCGATGCCTGTCGCGAGATCACGCGTGTCGTGCCGCCCGAAGCTCGATTTGCCGAGCGATCCGAGTAAATCCTTGAGCGTCTTGAATCCCAGAAAGTCGAGCGATTTGTCGGTGACCTCGAACTTCACCTTGCTTTCCGGACCATTGCCTGCCGCGCCGCCTTTGGGCGCCTGCTCGCCGTTCGGCTCCTCGATGGTGATGTGGCCGTCATCGATCAGCTTCTGCACCAGGCGGTCGAGCAGTTGCTGCAGCTGCTCTTCGGAAAGCCCCTGAAGCTGTTCCATCATCTGCTCCAGACGATCGTCGGGAAACATCTTGCCTTGCTCGAGCGCTTGTTGGATGGCGTTTTTCAGATCCTCCAGCGTGTGCTCGTTCCATTCGCTGAAGGGCATGGACTGTGTATTGAACCCGCTCTGGAGCAGAAAATCTGAAAGCGCTTGCAGCAGGTCTTCGGAGTCGATGCCGAAGTCATCGCCGGTATAGCGGGAGTACTTGATCCACTTCATGGAGCGGCCTAATTGTATTGACGGCGATAACCGCGCGGCGGGTTGCCGCCCTCTTCGCGATTTCCTTGTTCCCGGCGTTTTTCTTCCGCCGCAAATCCGCGCTCTTCCGAACGGCTGATGCGCCGGTGCGCATACAATCCTTCGAGAATGAACTCCGCCGCCGCGGCGCGCACCGCATCGGGCTCGCTGGCACCGAGTCCGAGATGGCGCACCTTTTCCATCAGCCCCTGGATCGAAGCCAACTGCTTCACCATGCCGGCGGAATCGACGCTCTCATCCAGCTTCAGGGAACCGCCCAGATCGAACCATTGGACGATCTGCCCCACGTTCGCGCTCTCGAAATACTTGTCGTAGATTTTGCCGACCGAAAGGCGAATCAGCTCGCGGGCCACCGCATCACCACCCTTTAGTTCGCCTTCGTACTCCAGTTCCAGCTTTCCCGTGATGGAGGAAAGGGCAGCATAGATATCGAGCACGCGCGGCACCGCTACCGGTTCCTTTGCGCGCAGAGCACGCCGCTCCGCGTTGGAGATCACGTTTTCCAAGACCGAAATCGGCAGGCGCTGGGAAACTCCCGAGCGCTTGTCAACTTTTTTGTCCTCGCGCGCGACAAACGCAAGCGTTTCGATAATCTCGCGGATGTACGCCGGCACAACTGTCTGAATCGGCGAGGGCCTCTTCAGCCACGCTTCCTGCTCCGTGATCTCTAATCCTTGTTCGAGAGAAGCCGGATAGTGCGTACGGATTTCGCTGCCAATGCGATCCTTGAGCGGCGTGATGATCTTGCCGCGCGCCGTGTAGTCTTCCGGATTCGCCGTGAATACTAGCAGCAGATCAAGCGGCAGCCTCACCGGGTAACCTTTGATCTGCACATCGCCTTCCTGCATGATGTTGAACAAGCCGACCTGAATCTTGCCCGCCAGGTCGGGAAGCTCGTTGATGGCGAAGATTCCGCGGTTGGCGCGCGGCACCAGGCCATAGTGCACCGTCAGTTCGTGCGAGATGTCGTGGCCGCGGCGCGCTGCTTTGATGGGATCGATGTCGCCGATCATATCCGCGATGGTGACGTCCGGCGTGGCGAGCTTCTCCACGTAGCGGTGATCCGGCTCCAGCCAGGCGATCGGCGTGGCGTCGCCTTTCTCAGCGATCAGGTCCCTGCACTGGCGGCAGATCGGCCGGTACGGATTGTCGTGAATCTCACAGCCCGCAA
>Ga0335081_10015717_pt1 | contig 12247 bp, 11 predicted proteins | sample Lox_Sample_35_FD_206713 | JGI IMG/M metagenome (GOLD analysis project Ga0335081, IMG submission 206713) | Soil microbial communities from Loxahatchee National Wildlife Refuge, Florida, United States - Lox_Sample_3.5 | ecosystem: Environmental > Terrestrial > Soil > Wetlands | place: USA... | reverse complement strand
CGTGCCTCCCGGAACGCAGATCCGCGTGGTGCGTGTGGGCACGGACATCGAGGCCTGCGCGGGAACGCACGTCACGAACACGGGAATGATCGGGGCCATCAAGATCCTGCGCACCGAGAGGATCCAGGATGGTGTGGAGAGGATCGAGTTCGCCGCGGGCGAAGCTGCCGTTTTGGCCAGCCAGGAGCGCGACAACCTGCTGGGCGAGGCATCGGGCGTGTTGCGTGTGCCTGCTGAGCAGCTGCCCAAGACCGCTGAGCGCTTCTTCGAGGAGTGGAAGGGCCAGCAAAAGGAGATCGAGCGCCTGAAGGAGGAGCTGGCAAAGGCCAGGCTCAGGACGCTGATAGCCGATGCCCGGGAGGTCGACGGCCTGAAGGTCGTGGTGCAGAAGATGGGCCAAGCGGACATCGATGAGCTGCTGAAGGCCGCGTCGCTGTTGGCTGAGCAGGACTATGTGGCGCTGCTCGGCAGCGAGACGGGAAAGCTCGTGGCAGCAGTCGGAAAATCGGGCCTGGCGAAGGGCATCAAAGCCGGGTCAATCATCAAGGCCGCGGCGAAGGCTTTAGGCGGAGGAGGCGGAGGAAAGCCGGATCTGGCGCAGGGCGGAGGGCCGGATGTGACGAAGCTGGACGAGGCGCTGCGGGAGGGAAGGAAGGCTGTGAGGGCAGGGGCGTAGGGGCACTGTCTTCGTTTCGCTTTCCTTTGGAGCCCGAATCGAGTTAAACAGGAGGCTCAGATTTAGGCCGTTACTATATGCAGAGAATGGAATTTGGCAGAGGATTATGGCCTGAGGCCAGCTTTACCAGTAAATTCGTGGGAGTTAAATTAACCATTGGCAAAGCATATCGATAATGCGTGGTACTTTTGTGCAGTGGATGAGCCCCCTGCACACATCCATTAAATAGGGTTGATTTACGCTGAAAAGCTATGAGACAAAAACGATCCAGTACCACAGCGGAGGGCATGGCTCTCGTGCGCGCCATCGAGGCGTCAAGGCAGGCAGGCAAGCGGATTTGCTATGATCCCATCGCCCGCTCGCTGGTGCCCGGTTATAAATTTATCCTCAGCAAATTGACGGTTGATTCCGGTCTATACGGACGATTCTTCCCGGGGGCGATCGAGTTCATCACCGCTCGCGAACGCTACATCGACGATTTCCTCAAGGCGTGCCTGAGGGAAGGGCTCGATCAGGTAGTCGTCCTCGGTGCCGGGTTCGATACGCGTGCCTATCGCATCGAGGGAATCGAGAAGACGAGGATATTTGAAGTCGATTACCCGGCCACGCAGGAAACTAAGCAGAAGCGGTTGAAGAAGGTCATCGATCCTCTGCCTGATTACGTCACCTTTGTTTCGATAGATTTCAATACCCAGGCGCTTGACGAGCGCCTGCCTGCCAATGGCTATGACGAGCATGGCAAAACGTTATTTATCTGGCAGGGCGTGACTGGGTACCTTACTCCGGAAGCAGTTGACAACACGCTGGCGTTTATCTCCAATCATTCCGGGCAGGCCAGCGCTGTAATATTTGACTATATGACAAACGAGGCCCTGCGTGGTCCTGCCGGGAAGAAGATACGACCGCTAATGCGGGTGATTGGCGAGGATATTATTTCCGGGATTGATGAAGATCAGATTGAGCCGTTTCTGACCCAGCGTGGCTTCCGCGATATTCGCAACGTTGATGCCGATGAGCTAAAACGGCTCTATTTCACCGGACCAAATGCTGGGCGCGTAATCAGCAAAGGCGTTAATATTGTGTCGGCAAGAGTGAACAAAGTCGGAGAATGAACCCTTATTACTATAGGCACTCTATGTCTGAATGCTAATCCACGAGAGTTCGTTCACTGGGGCTGCAAGGGGTGTGTAGTCGCCAGATCGGGTGCTTGATGGTAAAATGGCTCCCGAAACCCTCAATGTCATCAGCCGCGAGCTTCTGCCAAGAGACCCATTCATTCAGCTGGCAAATCAGAGTTTCCCGTAAGGAGATGGAGAGATTGTCGAAAGGGCGATAGATCTCGCCGGGAACTCCTGATCGGCTGGCATTTTCAGGCATTTGCTTAAACGGCTGCAGATGCAGTCCTTCAATGCAATCAACTTTTTTGGATTTAATCAGTTTTGCTGTTCACATGATCCTTCCGCCGGCCATCGCGTAGTTAGATATACACCTTGAGCCCTTAACTGGAGCAATAAGATGAATATGATGGATAAACAATTATTAAAAGATTCATTAGGCTGGGGACTGGCTCTTTGGTTAATTGGCTATGTTCTAGGTATTGTTCTAATCTTTATGCTTCCAGCCTCAATGATTGGGTGGGTTATCATGCCGGTTGGAGTGATAATTACTTTCTGGGTATTATTTAAAAAAGTGAAGGCTAATGGTTTCCAGTATTATCTGATTTTAGCGGTCATCTGGACTATGATCGCTGTATTTTTTGACTATCTATTTATTGTTAAAACATTCAACTCGCCGGGAACATTTATCAGCCCGCTTATCGTCGCCAGGTGGAAAAAAATATTATCTACGTCGAATTGAGCCATCGATCTAAGCGGCAATATGAGGCATATTCCAGAAAGTTTCCAGAAATATGCCAGGACCAACATGACAGAGAATGAGAAGGAACAAAAAGGCGAATACCTCGACAAGTTCCAGAGGATCATCGTCGCGGTCCTATCCTGGACTATGGCACTGGTAGTATTCTTCGCCACCATCGAAGTGATCTACGAACTGGCCTCTACCTGATCTCCCCTCCTATCGTGCTCTTGGAGATCAAGGAACTTTTGGGCTTCTTAGGAAGCATCCTTCTGGTGCTCATCGGAGTCGAGCTTCTGGAGACCTTCAAGGTGTTCAGGCTTGAGAAGTCGGTCAGCGTCCTGACGGTTTTAATGGTAGCTATGATCGCCATGGCCCGAAAGATCATAATGGTGGAGTTGGGCGATTCCACCAGCAATGTCAATCTGGTGGGCGTGGCAGCGATCATAATCGCCCTATCCGCTGGCTACTATCTTGTCATGAAGGCAAGATCAGAGTAGCAAAAGCGGGCATGAGTGGGGGCAGTACGTTGACCTTTAGGACGCCAGCGATTTTATCCTAGCTATAATTCATTACCCCTGATGCAGTCGATCCTGGTAGTATATGCCTTTCCGAAACTCTCATCACCAATCCAGGCATATCAACCAGTGATTGCATTGGCCAGCTACAACCTCCTCTCCCCGGACGATCTCGCAGCCCGCGCCCGCAAGGCCCTGGCACTTCTCTCGTCCTGCGAGATCTGCCCCAGGCACTGCCAAGTGAACCGCCTGAAGGATGAGAGGGGATTCTGCCGCCTCGGCCGCCTGGCTCGCGTTTACAGCTACGCTCCTCACTTCGGAGAGGAGCCGCCCCTGGTGGGAACCCACGGGTCAGGCACCATCTTCTTCTCGGGCTGCAATCTCGCCTGCGTATTCTGCCAGAACTACGAGATCAGCCAGATGGACCGGGGACGAGACGTTGAGGCCGACGGCCTCGCCCGCATGATGCTGGCGCTGCAGGACTGCGGCTGCCACAACGTCAACTTTGTGACGCCTTCGCACGTCGTCCCGCAGATCCTGGAGGCGCTGGTCTCGGCCAAAGAGGGCGGCCTGGAGGTGCCGCTCGTGTACAACTCCGGCGGCTACGACTCCGTTGAGACGCTTCGGTTACTAGAGGGCATCTTCGACATCTACATGCCTGACATGAAGTACGGCTCGGACGAGATGGCAATAAAGTACTCAGGCGCGCCCGGATACACGGTAGTCGCCCGCGCCGCGATCAGGGAGATGCACCGCCAGGTGGGAGACCTGAAAATGAACTGCGAGGGCATCGCGGAGCGCGGCCTTCTGGTCCGCCACCTTGTACTGCCCGCCAGCCTGGCGGGAACTGCGGAGGTGGTGCGTTTTCTCTCCGAGAAGATTTCGAGGGATATCTACCTCAACGTCATGGAGCAGTACCATCCGGAGTACAACGCCTGCAGCTATCCTGAGCTTGACAGGCGAATCACCATGAAGGAATACAGGGATGCAGTCCGGCTCGCCGCAGCTTCGGGCCTCACGAGGGGTCTGGCAATCTATTAATCTTCGCCGATCGAAAAGTAAGGGGATGAAGCCGCCCTTCGAGTACCTGGAGCACACTGCAGACATAAAGTTCCGCGCCTATGGCCAAATCCCGGAGGAGATGCTCGGCAATGCAGCCCTGGCGCTCATCGGTGCTATGACGGACACCTCCAAAGTTCGGGTCCAGGAGACCTGGAAGGTGGAGCTGAGCGCACCTGATATCGAGCAGCTGGCCTACAGCTGGCTTAACGAGATCGTCTTCCTCTTCGAGACGGAGTTGGCAGTCTTCTCGAGCTTCGATGTCAGGTTAATGAAAAACGGCGAGTGGAGGCTTCAGGCCACTATCGGCGGCGAGAGGATCGACCTCGAAAGACATGCCTTTGACAACGAGGTTAAGGCCGTCACCCTGCACGAGTTTGTGGTGAAGCAGAACGATGTCTGGTGCGTTCAGACAGTTCTGGACGTGTGATCTCATGACTCTCAAGAAAGTTGAAGATAACATCTACGAGGTGCCCATCGGACACCGCCCCGGCATGCGCGTGCCAGGAAGGATCTTCGTCTCGGAAGCTTTGCTTGGAATGGTAGAGCCGGGAACGGTCGATCAGGTAGCGAACGTGGCCACGCTCTCAGGGATCGTGAAGTACTCGATGGCCATGCCCGATGCACACCTGGGCTACGGCTTTCCCATCGGGGGCGTGGCGGCGTTTCGTGAGGAGGGCGGTGTCATCAGCCCTGGAGGCGTGGGCTTCGACATAAACTGCGGCGTGCGATTGCTGAGAACAGACCTCGACCATGAGGCGGTCGAGCCGCTCATCCCCATTTTGGTCGACGCCCTCTTCGAGGCCATTCCTTCGGGCGTCGGAGCCACGGGCAGGCTTCACATCTCGGACCAGCAGCTCACGGAGGCTTTTTTATCAGGTGCGAAATGGGCGGTGGATCAGGGCTACGGCGTCAGGGACGACCTTGTGCACTGCGAGGAGAACGGATCGATGAAGGGCGCCGACCCCTCGCAGGTGAGCGTAAAAGCGCGCAAGCGAGGCAGGCCTCAGTTGGGCACCCTCGGTAGCGGAAACCATTTCCTGGAGATCCAGAAGGTAGAAGAGATCTTCGATGAGGGCACAGCCAAGAAGTTCGGCCTCCAGAAGGGCCAGATTACAGTCATGATTCACTGCGGGTCCCGTGGGGCAGGCCACCAGATCTGCACTGACTTCCTGGAGGTCCTTTCGAGAGCAGTGCACAAGTACTGCATCGATATACCCGACAAGCAGCTCGCCTGCGCTCCCATAGGCACTCCCGAAGCGACTCGCTACTTCAGCGCCATGGTCTGCGCAGCCAACTATGCCTGGGCGAACCGCCACATCATAGCCCACTGGACGAGAGAGGTCTTCGAGAAGTACTTCGGCAGCCCTAAGCTTGATCTGATCTACGACGTTGCCCACAATGTGGCCAAAATAGAGGAGCACAACGTGGATGGCAAAAGAGAGCGTCTGTACGTTCACAGGAAAGGGGCCACGAGGGCATTTGGACCAAGCATGTCCGAGGTACCGGAGGTCTACAGGGAAGTGGGACAGCCCGTCCTTATCCCTGGAAGCATGGGAACTCCCTCGTATGTCCTGTGCGGCACCGACAGGGCCCTAGACCTGACCTTTGGATCAGCCTGCCACGGTGCGGGGAGAGTAATGAGCCGCAGCCAGGCTCTGAAGACCTACGCGGGTCATGATATCAGGGCCGCTCTGCTTCGTGAGGGAATTAATGTCAAGGCCACCCACCCGTCCATGCTGGCCGAGGAGGCTCCCCAGGTCTACAAGCCGTCTGATGCCGTGGTGGACGTGGTGCACAACCTGGGGATCGCAACCAAGGTTGCAAAGCTGGTTCCCCTTGGCGTCTCGAAGGGATAAAGGCAAAGGTGAAGGATTTGCAGAAGGATGATAAAACGAGAGAGCGCCTCCCCTAACTTCGGGCGCTCCTCTCAAAGTGGTCGAAATTATCCCGCGTTCAATTTATCGCTATTTTGAGACTTCGATATGTGAGTCACCCGGTTCTTGATGAAGTTTCGATCGTTCTTGATGGATAAGCAGGTCCTACCCAACCTTCTATTGCTTGAACTTGTCTCCGTACTTGCGTATCTCGTCTTCAATCACCTGTCGAGAGGCCATTCCGATGCTCGTCCGGCCTTCAACCATGTTCGCTATTCCAGTTCTTGTGCCGCCTCCAGTGACATTTACTTCACAATCTCTCTAGTGAGCATTGACTCCTCTGCTGCTACATCTCCTGGCGGCAATACCGTCGTGGACCAGGGAGACCGTCACACCCTCTACTGCTAGACCTGCTGAGATTGATTCGATGAACACGGCGATCAAGAACGCAAGAGTCAATTTTCTTATGCCATCACCACAAGGATGAAGCATTGTGAAAATTCGCAAAGCTTTCTAAAATTGATGGTTCTTCGCTATTTTAGATAGGGTAGATCCAATTAAAATCCAATCCTGCAAATCGATAAGGGATACACAAAATTTTAAATTCTGCGACAGCTTGAATGGATGCATGAAAGCATTCCTGACCGGCTGGTTCCTTGCGATCTGCATGATGGCCTCCTTGATCCCCATTGCCACAGCTTCTGCGATTCAAGAGCCCTCGTCCGGCCAGGTTCTCATCCTTGCCTCCTACAATCCGGAGATGCCCTGGGAGGATAGCATCGTCTCCGCGATAAAGCTGCGCTTTGCCATGATCATGCCATCTGTGTCTGTTAGCGTGGAGTACATGGACACGAAGAGAAACGAGCCCAATGCGACCCGTCTTGCGGATTTGAAAGCGCAGTATCTCGAAAAATACAAAGGTCGCCATTTCGATGTGATCATCGCCTCAGACACCGATGCCTTCAACTTCCTGCTCAAGAACAGAGATGAAATCTTTCCCGGGACGCCCGTGGTCTTCTGCGGCGTCATCGACTTTGATCCTGCGATGCTGCAGGAAGAACGCGGTTTCACAGGTGTTGTTGAGGCGTACGATGCAAAGGATACGATCTCCCTGATGCTGCACTTGCAGCCTCAAGCCCGACATGTTGTGATTGTTACCGACACGACCACCACAGGTCAGGCAAATCGCAGAGTTCTGGAGAGGGTGATCCCCATCTTCAAGAATAACATCACCTTCGAGTTTCTCGACAATGTCTCCGTGAACGAACTCAGACAGCACGTCTCCAATCTGCATAGCGATAGCCTCATTCTGCTCATGACCTTCAATCGCGACAGAAACGGCAAAGTGCTGACCTACGGAGACTCCGCTGTGCTGATCAGCCAGGCAAGCTCCTCTCCCATCTTCAGCGTCTACGATTTCTACCTGGGATATGGCGTCCTGGGCGGAAAAATGATTAGCGGGGCGTCTCAGGGAGAACAGGCCGCTGATCTGGCTCTGCGTATCCTCAGAGGAGAGCCTGTGGAAAAGATTCCCGTCATAAATAAGAGCATCACCAGCTATATGTTCGACCATTTCGAGCTGAAGCGCTTCGACATCTCCGATTCCCTCCTGCCTGCGGGGAGCACCATCATCAACCAGCCCTTCCACGCCCGATCCAACCTCGCAGGGCTGAACCTGAGCGGCGTGAACATGTCAGCCACCGACCTGAACCAGTCCGATATGACATTTGCCGACCTCCGAGGAGCCAACCTGAGCAGATCCTTCTTGATACAGTGCGGCTTCTTCGGATCTCAACTGATGGGAGCAAACTTCAGCGGGGCGTTCATGCCAACCTGCGACCTTCATGGGGTTGATATTTCCGGTGCCGATCTCAGGCATGCTTACCTACCAGCCACTTACATGATAGGCGCAAACCTGAGCAGCACCGATCTATCGGGCGCTGTTATGGATCAGGATTTCGCGGACAACTCAACCCTGGTCGGCGCTAAGCTGACTGGAGCGAGCCTCTGGGCCGAGAAGATGAGCGACGCCAACCTGAAAGGCGCTGACCTCTCGCACACTTTCATGGACCGCTCCACCTTCGAGCGATCGCACCTGGAGGGAGCTAACTTGACTGGAGCAAGCCTAATCGGAGGAAACCTCATAGATGCCCATCTGGCGGGCGCAGACCTCACAAGGTCGGATATCTCCGAGTCGCGCATGAAGGGTGCGGACTTCCACGGGGCAAGGTTCGCCGACTCAAGGCTTATCTTCACCAATTTCACTCAAGCGAATCTGAGCGGCGCGAATCTCTCCCGGGCAAATCTCCAGGCATCAGAGCTTCCGGCTGCGGACCTCTCGGGAGCGAACCTCTCAGAAGCAATCCTTGTGAGCACCGGCATGCAATGGTCGACACTTGTGCGGGCCAAGCTGATGAATGCACAGCTTAGCGGGGCTCAGCTAGACCAATCAGACCTTTCCTACGCCGATCTTAGCGGAGCCGATTTGACGAAGGCGCAGCTCTCCGCCGCGAACCTCACTGGAGCCAACCTGAGTAATTCCAGGCTGGTTGGAACAGACCTTACCCTGGCCAATGTGAGGGGAACGACACTGGTCGGGACCAGCCTGCTCGGCGCTACGCTCAACTGGGCAAATCTGAGGCGGAGCAGCATTAGGAGATGCCAATTTGCGAGAGCGGAACTCTTCGGCGCAGACCTCAGCGGATCAGACCTTGAGGGCTCGGATTTCACCAGGGGGTATCTAACCAGAGCCAATCTGTCGGGCTCAATCATGCATGATACTGTTCTGGATTACGCAGATCTGACCGGCATCAATCTATCCGGGGCTGACCTGCAGGGGGTCACGTTCAATAACAACTACCTGGACGATGCTGATCTCATGGGAGCCGATCTCAGCGGTGCAAAGGTATACTCCATGAACGTAAAAGGAGCAAACATGCGAAAGGCCAGTATGAGGGGGGCCAGCTTGGAGGTGCTGAACCTGGAGGACACAGACTTAAGCGAAGCAGACCTCCGGGACACGGCATTCCACCTGGTGGCCTTGACCGCTGTCAACCTCTCAGGCTCCGACCTGAGCGGTGCCAATCTGACCTCGGTATTCCTGTTCGACGTCAATCTGAGGGGAGCCAACCTGGAGAGGATCAAGTATGATACAATCGCCCTTCAATCCCTTGCAAGCTCCAATCTCACGGACGTGCGCATGAGCGCTGATCTGAAAAGGGATCTGGAGAGACTGCGGGTTGGAAAGGGGTTCTAATTTCCTTGGCTGGATGAAAGGGATGCCGGTGGTCTGGCAGAGGGCGATCGACCTGATAGTCGCCATGTTGGTGATAATGACTACTGTAGCTTACGCCGCCCCGGCCTCAACCAATTACTCAGATCTCGTGAACCTGACGACGAGCACCGAGGACTCCAGAATAACAGCAGAAGATCTGGCCTTCCTCCTGGCAACCCATAACTTCGATGCCGTGCCAAAGGACGGTTTTGTCGTGGTGAAGATAAATGGAGCTGCTTATAAGATGGTTCCTAACGGACCAAAGCCGGGACTGGCAGACATAACGATTATGAGCTGAAGGTTGAGCCGAGGATGAGCTGAGGGATCGAATAATCGGCAAATAGGATAGCATCTTTCCCGTTTCATATGGATTTCAGCCAGGCTGGTTCTCCCAGAGCACGATGTAAACCGAGTCTCCCTCTTTCTTGCCCTTCAAGAGCTGGCAGTGCCTGAGAATGGCAAACTGGTTATCCAGCTCTGAAGGAGGAAGCTTGAACATCTCAGCAAGCTCCATTGCTGTGGCTTTGCCCTTCGTTTTGATGAACTCGTAAATCTCCTTCTGTAGGTCCGTGAGCCCTTCGGTTCCTTCCAGGCCGTGGCTCTCTCTGAAGACCCTCTTGGACCTCTCACCCCATGGGTCGCACACCCGAATCCTGTGGGCAGTATCGATATAGCAGTCCTCGCAGAGCGTTTTTCCCTCTGTGGCGAAGACTTCATCCCCGGCAAGCGCTCTGCCGCAGTTCTCGCACTTTTTGCCTTCGAGCATTCAACATACCTCTTCGCATTCCTTTGAAATTCTATGGTGATGAAAGAGGAAAAGGGTTGCGGTTTCGCGAAAATCCTGCATTCCCAGAAATCCCAGAGAACGCTCTACTACCGGTGTTTCCTACTTTCCTTGATAGGACTCCAACTCCTTCAAGGCAACGACCACGCCCTGAACAGCCGCCTCGAAGAAAGCCCGTCCCTTCTCCTCCGATGCCCGCGAGGGATCGCCCATGACGCCATTTCCCATGAGGTACCGGATGTCTTTCTGGATCAGGAACCGCGGCCTCTTGGGAAAATGCAGGGCGGGCTTTCCCCTCACCAGGTCCCCTCTGATCACCATCATCATGGATGTCTCAATCTCGCCCGAGTGGCCGTCTCCATGTGTCTCTACAGCCTTTGGGTCGATGAGGTCGAATAGGGAGACCAAGCTCACCCTAAAGTCGCGCTCCTCCAGAGCCTGCTGGCATGCCTCCTCCAGGGCTGCCATGTGCTGCCCTCCGGCGTGCCCGGTCAGGATCAGGACCCTGGAAAAGCCGCTATCACAGAAGGAGCTGAGCATCTCCTTCATGAAGGCCCGCAGAGCGTCGTGGCCTACAGTTATGGTGCCGGGAAAGCCCCGCGTGCTGCGGCATACCCCATAGTGCAGCGGCGGCGCGAGAAATACGTTCTTCCGAAGGGCAACCTCGCGCGCCACTTTCATGGCCTGGATGGTGTCTGTGAAGACAGGAAGGTGAGGGCCGTGCTCCTCGGTGGCCCCCACCGGCAGGATGATAGTCTGCGTCTCCTCGAGGCCTGCCTCGATCTCAGGCCAGGACATCTCCTCCAGGAGCCTCATACCTTGATGACCGCCCCCGAGAGAACGTACTCCTCCGGCACTCTGACCTCATAGGTCTTGTCGCCAACTGAGAGCCTGTAAGATCCTAGGGGCTTGGTGTCGAAGTTCGTGCCTCCCACTATAGGCCCCTCCGTCGAGTAGGGGACAACAAGGGTGAACTCTCCCTTGGAGTCGGTCATGTTGCTCTGCTGATAAATGAAGGTCCTCTCCCGGTTGGTCATAACCGGAACCTGTATGGTTACTGAGGTTCCAGCAGGTGCGCTTCCAGTTATAACGGCCCCTGGCACATGCTCGAAGGTCTTGACGAACTTCTGGCCGTTAGTCGTAACAGACGTTTCAGACTCGTGCACCAGGCGGTAATGCTGCAGGGCTTCAAGGGGAGCGGCAGATGATGTCGGGCTTGTAGATGCGATCTCAGCCTGGTCGCCCTCGCTTTGGCTCTCGTTGATGAACGCATCCAGATCCGAGAGGTTCTTGTTCATAAGGGGTGATTTGGTGAGCACGGGAACTTTGAGACCGTTCTCAAGTTGAACGCCACGATAGGCAATTCCCACCCCATCGCTTTCATTGACCTCCGAACCATCGAAGAAATACATCCTGGCGGTCATGGTCTTGAAATAGGGCTCCCTCCAGATCTGCACAGGCACGAGCTGGTCTCCCTGTGGCTGATAGACGGCCGCCATATACCTGGAAGTGGGAATCCCGCTCCAGGCAGCCATGGCATGGAACTTGCCTGTGGCCATATCCAGATCGATCATGACGTACTTGGTGTTCATGTAAGGCGAACGGTTCGGATCAAGGCGAGCCAGCACCTTCTCTGCCTGGCTCTCGTTCTCTGCGATGAAAAAGGGCGACGATCCCGGCACCCCCGTTGTAGCGCTTCCAATGCCCTGCTGGAAGGGGTTGGCGTTGGGAATCCTGTGGCCGACGGTTTCTATAAGATGGCCGTAGTCCCACCAGGACATGATTCCATAAGCTGCTTCAGGATAGGGATATTGCTTCCCCATGGGATCCTGGTAAATCTTATAGAGTTCCAGGCCCGGACTCGGAGTGTTGTTCTCCAACCATCCTGTGGATGTGAGCCAATCGGAATCAGGGCCGCCGGTGTAATGGACAACAATCAGGCTCGTGCTCAGAGCGGGATAAATGACTATACCGAAGAGAAGGATAGCAGCTGCTATGACCTTCAGGTTGGATGCCAGGAGCTTGACAGGATCTTTAATGTCCTCGGGCCTGTTCTCCTCTTCCAGTACGCCAACCCTCCGCATGATCCAGAAGGCCAGGAATCCTGTGAGCAAAGCAGCATTGATCTCATAATAGTAAGAGAACCTGTTCTGGGCAAGAGTCAAGACGAGCATCGTCAGGGACCAGACAACGATCAGGAGATCA
>Ga0335081_10015716_pt1 | contig 12247 bp, 9 predicted proteins | sample Lox_Sample_35_FD_206713 | JGI IMG/M metagenome (GOLD analysis project Ga0335081, IMG submission 206713) | Soil microbial communities from Loxahatchee National Wildlife Refuge, Florida, United States - Lox_Sample_3.5 | ecosystem: Environmental > Terrestrial > Soil > Wetlands | place: USA: Florida... | reverse complement strand
CGCTGATAATCGACTACTCCAACAACACGAGCTCCGACGTCATCACACAGACGACGCAGGTCAACGGCGGCCCGCTCACCGCGCCCGTCCCGCTCTACGGCCCCGTCCAGCTCAACTTCGGCGCCAGCCCAACCAATCTGGTCCCAGGGGCGGTCAACAACGTCACGATCACCATCTCCAACACCGGGTCGGCCGCCTCGGGCCCCGTCTCGACCGCGGTGACGGCCCCAGCGGGCATCACCCTCTTCAACCAGCTGGCCACGACGACCGCCATAGACCCGGGGAGAAGCGTGCAGCAGGTGCTGCAGGTCTTCGTCCCCGCCTCGATGAGCGGGGGCGCCTTCGTCCTCACTTTTACGGCCAAGTACCTCGACGCCTATTCCAACACCCAGACAGCGACCCAGACGGTCGGGTTCACGGCCACGGGCTCGGTCGAGTCATCCTCGTTCGTGGTCGAGGGGGCAAGCTGGGGGACCGGCGGCTCAACTACGTCGCCGCTGCCCGGCGCTCAGGACACGCCCCTCGTCGTCAGCCTTCAGTACCTGGGCTCCGCCCCGGTGACAAGCCTCCAGGGCACCATCCAGCTCCCTTCGGGGATGACCGACCTCAACGGGGGCGGGACGGCCGTCGCCTACTCGGCCGCGACGACCAACCAGTACGGGGCGGTCACGCTCACCTTCTACATAGACATCGCGAGCACCGTCGAGCCCGGGAGCTACAACTTCACCCTCTCGCTCGACTGGATGACCTCCCAGTCCTCGGGCCTCACCCAGACCTCCGTCCTGACGCCCCCGCCGATCGCGCGGATCCAGTCCTCGTTCCAGGTCGAGGGCACGACGTGGGAGCGTGCGTCCAACAGCAGCTCCGTCTCCAGCACGACCACGTCCACGTCCCCCGAGCCGGGAGCCCAGGGCGTCCCGCTGGTGGTCAGCCTCCAGTACCTAGGGACCACCTCCGTCGCGAGCTTGAAGGGCGTCCTCTCGCTGCCCTCGGGGGTGACCGACGTCAACGGGCATGCCACGGCCACGGCGTTCGCTGCGACCGCGAGCACCGACCAGCTGGTCGCACTGACCTTCGACCTCGACTTCGCGAGCAGCGTGCCACCGGGGAGCTACAACTTCTCGCTCGCGCTCTCCTGGACGACGTCCAACTCGGTCGCCCTGAACCAGACGGCTGTGATCTCGCCGCCCCCCGTCGTCTCGGGGACAACGACCAGCTTCCCTCTCTCTGTGACCCAGGCCAACTCCACGCTGAGCGCAGGGTCGCAGACCGTGACGAGCTTCACCCTCACGAACGATGGGACCGCGACCATCTACGCGCCGACGTTCTCGCTGACGGTCGGCTCGCCCGTGGTGCTGGCCTCTATAGGCTCGCCCGTCCCGGTTGCGCAGGTCAGCCCAGGGTCCAACGCGACCTTCATGGCGCACGTCACCAGCGGACCTAGCGCGGCCTCGGGCATCTACAGCGGGACACTGACCGTCAGCTTCACCGACTCCAGCGGGACGTCCCACTCGCAGACGTTCCCCGTCAGCTTCACCTTGGAGGGGACCATCGTCCTGATACTCCAGAACACCGCCGTCTCCCAGACGGCCACCGGCTTCACGGTGACGGGCACCATCCTCGATGAGGGAAGCGCATCCGCCTACTACGCCTCGATATCGGGGCTGCTCGGGGTGAGCTCGGCCACGCCGGTCTACCTCGGGGAGATCGACCCGAACACGCCGCTGCCCTTCAGCGTCACGATACCCTTCACGGCCCCCGCGGCCGTCGCCACGACTGCCGCGAGCGGGTCGTCGAGCACCTCGAGCCGGTCGTTCAGCCGCGCCTTCAACTCCAGCCGCACGATATCCGGGAACTTCACCTTTCCGGGCAACTTCAGCATCCCCGGCGGGTTCGCCGGGTTCGGGAACCGGAGTTCGGCCGGCGCGGGGGCATCGGTGGACATCGCGATCAGCCTGAGCTTCAAGGACAACTTCGGGAACGGCAAGGTGCAGGCCTTCACCGTCCCGACCACGGTAAAGACGGCCAGCCAGCTCTCCAACGGCGCCGCCACGACCGTCTCGTCCTCCTCGTCGAGCGATACGGAGCTGAAGGACATCGCCTACGGGGTGGTCGCGGTGGTGGCCGCGACCCTCCTGGTCGGCGGCCTCATGGCTAGGAGGTACCGGGCGAAGCGGCTCGCCAGCTTGCCTCCGGAACAGAGGGGAGAGCAGTCGGTGATTTGAGCTCCCTCCCGGCGCGCGGGGGCGTGTCAGGGTAGATGCGCCCGCTCGGCCTCTTCAGGTACGCGATGCGCGCGCTGACGGAGCGCAAGCTGCGCGCCGTCCTGACGATACTCGGGATAGTGATCGGGCCGGCGACGATCGTCTCCCTCGTGAGCGCGACCCAGGGATACAGCAACGCGAGCACCGCGCAGTTCTCGAGCCTGGGCGCCACCACGCTCTTCGTCGCGCCCGTCGGGCGGAGCACCACCCTGACCGCGGCCGACGTCTCCCTCATACAGAACTTCACCGGTGTCTCCGCGGCCCTGGGCTACCAACAGGCCAACGGCGAGGTGACCGACGGGAGCTACACGATAAGCGCCTCGGTGGTCGCCATAGACTTCTCCCAGCTCTCCGCCGCGTTTCCCACCCTGACGCTGGGCCAGGGGGCGGTCCCTGCCGCCGCGGACACGGTGGGGGCGGCCGTGGGCTACTCGATCGCGTATCCTGACCTGCAGGGGGCTAGCAACTATTCGGTCAACCAGGTCATCACTGTCTCGGGGCTCGGGAGGTCGGCATCGTTCTCCTTCAACGGAAACGCCATAGGGTTCGGCAACTTCGCCGCGGCGTCCTCCTCGGCCTCCTCGAAGAAGTCGTTCGTTATCCGCGGGGTCTACGACGAGTTCGGCCAGGGGTTCGGGATAACGCCCGACAGCACGATATTCATCCCCCTCGCCTCGGGTGAGCAGGTCCTCAAGAGCTCGACCTACACGGGGATAATGGTGGTCGCGAGCAGCCCCGGCGCGGTGACGGAGGTGACCAACGAGCTCACGGCGCAGTACGGCACGAACGTCAGGATAACCTCTGTCAGCTCGCTCCTCTCCTCGATCCAGTCGGTCACCTCTGGGACCTCGACCCTCCTCGAGGCGGTCGCGGGCACCTCAGTCCTAGTCGCGTTCATCGGCATCATGACGACCATGCTCACCTCGGTCATCGAACGGACGAGGGAGATCGGCATCTTGAAGGCCCTCGGCTCCACCAGCGGGGGGATAATGGCGGTCTTCATCGCGGAGGCGGTGGTGACGGGCCTCATAGGCGGGTTCATCGGGGCGGGGGCGGGCTACCTGCTGTCCTTCCTGGTGATCGGGGCGCTGAGCGGGACGCTCAGGGTGCCCGGGTTCGGCGGGGGCGGCGGACCGAGGGTGACGAGCGCGGCTGGGGCGGGCGGGGGCGGCTTCTCGTTCGCAGGACCCGCCGCGACCTCTTCCTCCTCCACCCTTGCGATCACCCCGGCCGTAACGCCGGAGCTGATCCTCCTCGCGATCGCCCTGGCAGTTGCCGTGGGCACCTTCGGCGGCCTCATCCCCGCGTGGAGGGCGTCTAGAATGAATGCGGTGGAAGCGCTCAGAAGGTCGTAGAGCGAAGCCCTGAGGAAGCGTCGACGCGTCGCGTCAACGAAAGCTTCATGCTTTAATGAGCGCTGACGCGATGGCACGCACAGACGAGACCCCATGCCGAAGACACTCATACTGCTCTGGGCCCCGTTCGGATTCCGCGCGGACGAGCTCGCGAACGTCGTAGGCGCCGAGCGCGCGAGCATCACCCTTCTCTACGGCCCCCGGTACTTCGCCCCCGTGCGCTACCTCGCGCTCTTCTTCCGTACGCTGTTCCTGCTCGCGCAGAAGCGCCCCGACGTGGTCTACGCCCAGAACCCGCCGGTCTTCTGCCCCCTGACCTGCCTCCTCTACTGCCGCGTGGCGGGGGCCAGGCTGGTCATCGACCACCACTCGATATGGAGCGTCAAGACACTGGGGGGGCGCAGCCCTCTCTCGCGCGCGATTGGGTTCCTGGAGCGGGCGGTCTCGCGCGCGGCCGAAGCCAACACGGCGCCCCACAGCATGTGGGCGAGGATGCTCGAGAAGATGGGCGCAAGGGACGTCCTGGTCTACCACGACTACGTCCCCATGAACACCCGCCGGCGGGACGAGGCTCTGAGGCGCCGGATGGGGGATGGGGAGACGCTCGCCATTTCGTCGCACGGCGGGCACCCACTCGAGAGGCTGGAGGTCGAGGCCGCGGCCGTCGGGAGGGACAGGGACGAGGGGGTCTCGCTGGTGACAAGCGGCCCGAGGGAGAAGCTGGAGAGGAGGTTCGCGGCGATGAGCCTACCGCCGAACGTTAGGTATGCGGGGTTCCTCGAGAGGGAGGTCTACGAGTCGCTGAAGGCGTCGGCGGACTTTGCGATAAACATCACCGACGAGCCACACACCCTCTCCCACGTCCTCTTCGAGTTCGCCGCGAGCTCTCTCCCCGTCATCTCCTCGAAGGAGTCCGTGGTGGAAGAGCTCTTCGGAGACTCGATCCTCTACGCGGACTCGACCGTGGACGACGTCGCGGAGAAGGTGAGGACGCTCTGCTCGGGGCCGACCAGGGCGGAGTGGGCGGCGAGGGTCGCGCGCAAGCAGGAGGAGCTCACGGCGATGCACGAGGAGGAGGTCGCGTCGCTGAGGCGGCTGGTCAGCGGCTGAGAGGCCGCCCGGGACTCTCACGCGAACGCTTCCTTGATCGCCCTCTGGAGGAAGCCCCTGAGCGTCTTGTCGAAGGCGAGCACGAACGCGCCGTAGACGACGAGGCCGGCGCCACCGACGAGGACCAGCTCTAGCGCCAGGAAGAACGTCCCACCTCGGTAGATGATGGCGGGCTCGAGCAGGTAGATCACCACGGCCATCAGACCCGCGCCCACCACGTAGTAGCCGACCGAAGGCGGGACAATCAGCTTGCCGACCTTGCGGATGCGCCTCGCCTTGATGAGGATGCCCGTGACGAATATGCCGAGCTGGGCCAGCGCCCAGAGCTCGATCGTGCTCGCCGTGGAAAGGTTGTACGCGAGCCCCGCCGCGACCGAGAGGTAGACGGAGGCGAGGTAGACCACGACGAGCCCCAGGTTCACCTTCGCGACGAAGACGATGCTGCTCCGGAGGTAGTCGCTGAACTTCGCAGACTCGTCGACGTCGACCCTGTCCTTGCCGAGGAGGACCTGGTCGAAGAAGGATGTGACGGTGTTGGCGAGCGCCGCCATCGCGAGGATCCCCAGGGCAGTGCTCGCGTCGAGGTAGAGGGAGGAGTTCAGGAGGTGCAGTATCGGCCTCGCGAGGACGGCGGCTCCGACCGCCATCGGGATGCCGAACGCGAGCGCGAGGTCGAGGGTCATCGTGGTGACCTCGTCGGTCCCGCCCTTGAGCAGGAGGGGGTACATCGCGGAGGCGAGGTAGAGCGAGTAGCCCGCCAGGGCCGCCACGGAGAACGCCGCCTGGTAGTGCCCCACGAGTACGGTGTTCCCGTCGGCGAGCGACGCGACGAAGGTGTCCGCCACCCCGAGCATGTAGGGGAGGGTCGTGAGCATCGGGAGCCACGAGTGGGTCAGCCACCTCCTCCCCTGCTCGAGGCTGACGGGGCCGGAGGTCGCGTCGCCAGCCAGAGCGGCGGAGGCCACCGCCTGGGTGAGGTTGGCGACGAGGACCGCGACTATCACCCCGTCGATCCCGACCTTGAAGACGATGAGGAGAGGGTACGCGACGATGAGCTTCGAGGCCTCGGAGAAGATCACCGCATACCCAAGCACGACAGGCCTGTGGCCGGCCACAACGGCGTTCGCGGCCTGGCTCAGGTATGAGACCGGGACGAGGAGGACGGCGAAGAGCAGGTTCACGAGACTTGCCGACGGTATCCTCGACGCGCTGAAGTAGGACAGGGCGAGGTAGATCACGACGCCTAGGGCGCTCAGGGCTATGTTGAGCGCCAGCGCGGTCTTCCCGAACATCTTCCCGCGCGCGATGTCCCTCGTCGCCCAGAACGCGACGAGGCCGGCGGGGTAGGCGGAGAACGCCACGATGTCGGTGATGACCTCGTAGAGCCCGAACTGCTGGGCGGAGAGGGAGCGCGTCATCATGACCAGGAAGACGAGCCCCGTGAAGATGCTCGCAATCCTGGCGCCGAAGACGACCAGCCCTGTCCTCCGAAGCGAGATTGATGATCCCGAGCTTTTCACCGAGTCTTCGGGGCTTGCTCACCCGAGTCTTTCAGTCTTGCCTTGGCGAGGGGGGCGATGAGGCCGCGTCGGCCGCAAAGGGCGCGGAACGGCGGCCCGCGAGCGAGATAATTAGGGGGACGGCGGGGAGCCGGCAAGGAGAGCGCGACCCCCTTGAAGATGAAGCTCGTCTCGGCGGTGTTCTTCGCGGCGACGCTGGTCCTGTCGCTTCGAATCCCGGTGGCGGGTCTGCTCCTCCCTGTCTTCTTCGGGGCAGCGTTCGGCGCTTATGGGATCGCGATGAGCCTGGTGAATCGCCTAGACCCGCTCAACGACGTCCCCAACGCCCTTCGGGTCTTCTTGGCCTCGCTGGGCGGCTACTTCGTGACACTCACGCGGACCTTCCTCCTCCCATCGGCGGGGGTCATCCTTCTGGTCGGCGCCCTCTACCTCAACGACGAGTTCCAAAGGAGGGCGCTGAGCGCGCTCAGGGCGGGGAGGAAGGGGGGCACCATCGCCCTCCTGGGGATCGACGGGAGCGGCAAGTCGTCGCACTCCATGTTCATCGCGAGGTGGCTGGAGGGGAGGGGCTACACGTGCACCGTGATGCCGTTCCACAGGTACCTCTTCGTCGAGCGAATCGCGACCATCTCTTCTGCCGGCGGGAGCAGAGGAGGGGACGGCAAGAGGTTCAGGTTCAGGCGGGGCGGCAACCCGCTCAGGCCCGTCGCGTCGCTGCTGGACAACCTGGTCCTCCAGCTCTCCAGCTCCATCGGCTGCAGGCTGGAGGGGAGGGTTGTCATCTATGACAGGTTCATCTGGAGCACCTACATCAAGTACAAGGCGCTGGGGTACCCGGTGAAGGCGATATCCGCCCTGTATCTCTCCCCGAGGCCCACGTCCGCGCTGGTGCTCAACGTCCCCGTGGAAAAGTCGCTCCAGGTGATAGACGAGCGCGTCTCTCACATCCACTACCCCAGGGAGATCCTCGAATCCGAGAGGCGGGAGTACCTGAGGATCGCGGAGAGGGGAAGCTACCCGGTCATCGACGCGACAGCCCCATTCGCGCAGGTCCAAGAGGAGATAGAGTCGCACCTGGAGCGCCTGTTCCCCCGCACGGGTGGAGCGCGAGCGGGTTGACGGGACCGGCAGCCGAGTACGCGGCGGGCTTTCTCCAGGACAGCCTCGGTCTAGCCTCTGGCTCCCTCCGCCCCGGGGACGTCCCCGGCGACCTGGTCGAGGAGCTCTCGTCGGTCATGCGCGGCACTCCGCCGAGGGACTCGACCACCCCGTCGCTCGAGGCCGGAGTGATGAGGTTCCTCAAGGAGCTCGAGCGGTCCGCCGTCGATGAGGACGGGTTCTTCGTCCGCAAGGCGAGGTGGCCCGGCGCGGCGCCTCTGGCGGTCTGCCTCACCCACGACGTCGACAACATCGAGCGCCCGCCTGAGCACATCCTCAGGGTGAAGGACCGTTTCAGCGCCTCGGATTTTTCAAAGGCCCGGAGGGGCCTGATATCGCTTTACGACAACATCGACCTCATCCGCGAAAGGGAGGCGGCGGAGGGCTTCCGCTCCAGCTTCTACCTGATGTCCAAGGAATATCCGCTCGAGAAGGTGAAGGCATCGGCGCGAAGGCTCCTCGCGAAGGGGTGGGAGGTCGGGCTCCACGGCGATTTTGGGACGCACGACTCCGAGGAGGAGATGGCGAAGGCCGTCGAGCGCCTAGCCGAGGCGGTGGGCGTCCGCCCCCGCGGCCTGAGGGAGCACTATCTCAGGTTCGACTTTGGAAAGTCCTGGCGAATCATGGACAAGGCGGGGTTCGACTACGACACCACGGTCGGGACCAACGACAGGCTCGGGTTCAAGCTCGGGCTCGCCGCGCCCTTCCACCCTCCGGACGGGGAATGGAGGCCCCTCAACCTCCTCGAGCTCCCGCTCTCCCTGATGGACACCACGCTCTGGGGATACCTCAAGAGGACCGAGGAGGAGGGCATGCGGGACGTGAAGGAGTCCATGCGAATGGTGGAGGGGGTCGAAGGCCTCTTCACCCTCCTCTGGCACCAGGAGGCCGTGAGGATGAAAGGAGGCAGGCTGTACTGGAAGGTGCTGAAAGGCCTCGCCCGGCGCAAGGGGCTCTTCGTTGGCAGCGGCGAGGAAGTTGCTAGGTGGTGGCGGGCGAGGGAGATCCCGCTGAGGCTGGCGGAGGGCGGCGGGACGGTCACCCTTCGCGGACGTCCGCCGGAGGGGTTGACGCTCGTCGTCAAGGCGAGGGAGGGGGCGAAGGCGCGGGTGACGTCCGGCGCGGTGCTGAGGAGGCGAGGCGAGATGCTCGTCTCGCCCTCGGGCCGGTCTTTCAAGCTGCAGGTCTCGGGAGCGCGCTGAGGGGAAGTTGACAAGGGTCCTCGTCACCGGCTCGGGGGGGCTCGCCGGCGTCAACTTCGTCCGCGCCCTCCGCGCGTCCTCCAGGGGATACTACATAGCCGGGACGGACTACAACAAGTACCACATCCTCTACCCCGATGTCGACGCGAGGTACCTCACGCCGAGGCACAGCGACAGGACGTTCGTACCCCGCGTCGCCGAGATAGCGAGGGAGGAGAGGGTGGACTTCCTCCACCCGCAGCCCTCGAGCGAGGCATACGTCGTATCCGCGAAGAGGGAGATGATCCCGTGCAGGGTCTTCCTTCCCCCTGCGTCGGTGATGCGAGTCGGGCAGGACAAGCTCCTCTCAGAGAAGAGGCTCAAAGCGGACGGCATCCCCGTCGCGAAGACCGTGCCCGTCGGGGGCAAGGCGGACATCCGAGCCGCCTTCTCGAAGCTGGGCAAGCCGCTGTGGGCGAGGGCGAGGCACGGGGCGGGCGGGAGGCTGAGCCTCCTGTGCGCCGACTCGGAGGAGGCGAGGCTCTGGATCGAGCTCTGGGTGAAGAGGGGCGGGGTCGGCTACGACGAGTTCATCATCCAGGAGTACCTCCCCGGGAGGAACCTCGCCTGGGACAGCATCTGGAAGGACGGGAAGCTGGTCACATCCTATTCCCGCGAGAGGCTGGAGTATCCCTTCAAGCACATCTCGCCCTCCGGGATCACGGGGACGCCTTCCGTCTCGAGGACGATTCACGACCCGCGACTCAACGACGTCGGGCAGCGAGGGGTGAGGGCCATCGACCCGAGCCCCAACGGCGCCTACTCGGTGGACGTCAAGGAGTCTGCTGACGGGACTCCGTGCGTCACGGAAGTCGACTCCGGCAAGTTCCACTCGACGATGCCGCTCTGGGGGTACATCGCGGTCAAGCACCTCGGCATGCCCGAGTACGCGAACCTGGCGGACCTCTACGTCAGGCTGGGGATGGGCGAGGACTTGCGCGACGCGCCGCCGCAGAACGACCTCCTCCCCGACGGCTACTACCTCCTAAGGGACATGGACGTGGGCGCCTACCTCTGGAGAGAGGACGACGGGTCCAAGCAGAAGGTGCTGTAGGCCTTTGGGCGGCGCGAGCGCCAAGTACGTCGTCTTCGACATGGACGGCACGCTCATCTCCCTCCCCGTCGAGTGGGACAAGGTGAGGGCTGAGCTTCGGAGGCTCACCGGCACCTCGCTCACGTTCAACCCCTTCTTCCTCGACCTGCAGACCATCGTGGCAAAGGACCCTCTCCTGTTGGGGCCGATGATCAAGACCATCGACGAGTACGAGGCGAAGGCGGTCCCCCACGCGAGGCTCGAGGAAGGCGCGATGGACGTCCTCCACGCGCTCTCGCGCAAGGCCCAGCTCTCGCTCGTGACGATGCAGGGGAGGGCTGCTTGCGACAGGATACTCGACACGCTCGGCATCGGAAGGTCCTTCGCTTCGAGGTTCACGCGCGAAGACTCGATGGACCGGACTGCCCAGCTTAGGATGGCCCTCCGGAGCCTGGGGGCGGAGGAGGCCGAGGCCTTCTTCGTCGGAGACCGGATAAACGACCTGAAAGCGGCGCGGGCAGTCGGGGTCCGCTTCGTGATGATCAGGAAGAGGCAGGACAGCCCGCCCGCCGATGCGCTCTACCGGAGCATGGCAGAGTTTGCGGCCTCCCCGTGGGTCAAGGGTTGAGCAGCTTCAGGATCTTCTCCTGCAGGGTGGCGTTGCACGACGCGACCACGTTGAACTTCTCCTCGAGCGAGACCTTCGTGTTCACCGGCTTCCCTGAGGGGTCGGACATCACCGCTCCCGCCTCCTTCGCGATGAGGTAGCCCGCGGCGAAGTCAACCACCCTCATCCTGTCCCGGATGTCGACGAAGGCGTCCACCTTGCCGTCGGAGAGGAAGGCCTGCTCGAGGGCGTTCGCCCCGAAGTGCGCCGGCTTCCTCACGGCCGCGATGAGGGGGACGAGCCTCTCTATCGTGGCTCGCGGCGCCTTCGACATGTCTACCCCCACGCACGAGTCCTTGAGGTTCTTGGCCTTGGATGTCCTCACGGGCGTCCCGTCCCTCTCCGCCCCATGCCCCCTCTCGGCGAAGTATGTCTCCTCGCTGATGAGGTTGCGGACCATGCCGTACTTGGCGTCCTCCAGGGAGGGCCCGTCGAGCACCGCGACCGACGTGCAGTAGAAGGGCAACCCCCTCGCGTAGTTTGCCGAGCCGTCAATGGGGTCGATGATCACGGTCCACGTCGCGCCCCCCGGGCCGACGACTCCTGCTTCCTCCGTCACGAACCTGACGTCCTCCACCTGGCCACGCACGAGGTCCATGATGCCCTTCTCCGCGTCGGCATCGACCTTCATCGTAATGTCGCCGCCTGCCCCCTGACCCTGCGCTTCGAGGCCGCTCTGCCTACCCTTGAGGTTGTCCGAGACGCTCTGGACCTGCTCGCCGGCCTCCTTGAGTATCGACTCCCAGTTTACCATTGTCCGCTATCGGCCGGCCCGGCCCCCGCGGTGGGCATAATACTCTTGCCTCGCCCGTCAAGGGTGGGCGGTCAGGAGCCCCGGCTGGAATATCGCAAGGTAGACGAGGTACGCGACGAAGCCCGCTGCGATGTAGGTGACCTGGGGCACCCCGTACTGCACCTCTATCATGGTCTTGGCGTCCTCCGGCCCGGACTTTGCGTGCTCCTCCGCAAGCTCCCTGGAGACGTTGACGTCGTTCGTGATCTCCCGCCGCACCCCGTCCACGACCAGCGCCTTCGGTATCCACTTTGCCTGCGTCCTGAACTCGTCGAGGGTAATCAGGTGCGACTTCCTCGCCGTCCCCTTTGCGTAGAGGTAGAGGATGTGCACGATTGCCACCACGCCGGTCGCCAGAAGGACCGGGATGGGGGCGTACGGCGTCGGGTCGGAAGAGATCAGGGTGAGCGCGATGGCGTCAGCCTGCCCGATGAAGCCGAACCACGCGAAGGCGAACGCGAGCACCCCGATCAGCGTTATCCTTGCGAGGAGGACAATGTCCATCGAGGGCAGTAAGGCCACGACGAGGACGGCGGCGATTATCCCCGGGATCCAGTAAAAGTCGGAGACCAGCCGCTCTCGCGCGTCCTGGTACCCGGCGAGGAGGAAGGACGCCAGCATGAGCAGCTGGTAGTACACGCCGCTTCGAGACTCTGGTGTCGTTTTTAAGCACCGCTACCCTAAAGGCCGATGGAGAGGCCCACACCGGAGCTGCTGCTGCAGCGCTTGGCTTCGCTCTGCCCGCTTCCAGGCCTGGCAGGGAGGCTTCAGGCCAGGCTGGCACCGATGCTCTCGGCTGCGAGCATGTTCGTCTCGCCGAGGACCTACGCCCGCTGCGTCGTCTCGATGCTTGTCCTCCCCGCGCCCGCCGAGGCGCTCGCGCTCCTCGTCCTGCCCGTCTTCCAGGCGGCCCTGATCGTGGGGGCGCTCGGCGTCGTGCAGGCGATGCCGTTGGTCGTCCTCGTCTCTCGCGCGAACTCTAGGAGGAGGGCGGCCGACGCCGAGCTCCCTTTCTTCCTCATGACCATGTCTGTCTTCGTCCACGAGGCGAACCCCACTCTCCAAGAGGGGTTCAAGCGGGTCACCGCCATCGGCTCCCGGGTCTT
>Ga0335081_10015715_pt1 | contig 12247 bp, 9 predicted proteins | sample Lox_Sample_35_FD_206713 | JGI IMG/M metagenome (GOLD analysis project Ga0335081, IMG submission 206713) | Soil microbial communities from Loxahatchee National Wildlife Refuge, Florida, United States - Lox_Sample_3.5 | ecosystem: Environmental > Terrestrial > Soil > Wetlands | place: USA: Florida... | reverse complement strand
ACCAGATTGCCGTTCGGCAGCACCTGCGTCACCACCGCGGCAACATTGGTGGTCAGGGCTTCCGAGCGGTTGACCGAGCCCTTGCCGTCGAGCGCGGTGGTGGAATCGGCGGTGAACACCGGCGTCGGCACCGGCGTGTTCAGGATCGGCACCTTCGATTTCGCGAAGAAATTGGTGATGTTTGAATCGTCGCTGCTGGTGCGGCTGCGCTGCGTCTCGTTGGCGATGACGGCCTTGTCGGTGATATTGATCTTGACGGTGAGAATGTCGCCGACCTGGTGCGCGCGCTGGTCCTTGAAGAAGGCGCGCGAGCCGTTGCGCCACAGCGAATTCGGATTGTAGGAGGCGGGCTGCGCGGCCGGCATCGGCATCTGCACCGGCTTGTAGCCGGGCTTGGTGGTGGGGTCGTTGATGGCCGACAGCGGCGGCGGCTCGCCGATGGTCGCCAGCCGCTGGAGCGCCGCGCAGCCGCTGAGCAGCGAGGCCGCGATCGCGGCCAGCACCGCATGACGCGTGAGCTTGATCACTTGCATCGCATTCACTTTCACATGAGGCGCAAGCGGCGCCGGTGCGGTTTCCGAACTAGCGATTGCTGACATTGGGCTCGACGTCGGCCGTGACGTTGGCGGCGAGCCGCCGCCCCGGCACGTTGACGGCGACGTGGCCGGGGCCCATGACCACGCCCTGCACGATGCGCTTGGACTGCTCGTTGAGCACGGTGACCACCTCGCCGACGGCGCCGCCGGTGGTCGCCTTGCCCTGCACGGTGAGCATGATGCCGGGGATCTGGTAGACCAGGGTCACCTGCTCGTTACGGTTGACCACCAGCGGCTTCATCAGCGAGGCCATGCGCAGCGGCTGGCCCGGCTCGAGCGCGGTGCGCGCGGCAAGCCCGACCGCCTTGTCACGATCGGTGATGACGTCGCGCCCGACCTCCGCGCGCGGCCGCCGCTCCATCAGCACGTCGGCGTCCTTGAGCGTGGCATTGCGCGCGATCGGCACTGCCACGGTCGCGACTTCCACCGTCGCCGCGGCCCGGCCGGAAACGCGCAGCGCCGTGCGGCTGGCGCGGCCGCTCGGTATCGCCAGCGTTGCGTAGAAGCGGCCGCTGCGGGAATCGAAGTTTAGCCGATCGACGCGCGGCTCGCCGAGGGCGGAAGGCTCGACGTGCACCGGGTGCAGGTCGCTGTCGAAGTTGAGCGATATGTCGCCCGGCGCGCCGAGCGAAAACTGATCCGCGAGCGCCTGCGCAATGCTGCGCTCGATTGTCTCCGGCTTGATCGTGCGGCTCGCCCGCGTCACCGCCACCTCGCTCAAGCCGCCGGTGTCGAGCCCGAGCAGGGCATGGGCGCGCACGGCTTCGACGACCGCTTGGGTGGATACCGTGCCGGTGGTGCCGAGGTCGGGCGAGCGGAAGATCGGCACGTCGGCGACCAGGCCGGCATTGTCCACCAGGTCGCCGATGCGCACGAGATTGCCGGTGACGACCGCCTCCGCCTTGAGCTTGGGATGGAGCGGTCCGAGTGCGGCGGTGACTTGCGCTTGCGCGGCGGCGCCGAGCAGCAGCAGGGCGGCGATGGCAACGATAAGCGTGCGGATCATGGCTGTGCCTCAGCGCATCAGGTTGGCGGTCGACTGCAGCATCTGGTCGGCGGCGGTGATCACCTTGGAGTTCATCTCGTAGGCGCGCTGCGCGGCGATCAGGTTGGTGATTTCGGTGACCGAGTCGACGTTGGATTGCTCCAGGCTGCCTTGCAGCAGGTCGCCGGCGCCGTCGGTGTTGGGCAGTCCGTCCTGCGGCGTGCCGGAAGCCGGCGTTTCGGTGTACAGATTGTCGCCGATCGGCAGCAGGCCGGCCTGGTTGATGAAACGCGTGAGCGTGAGCTGACCCAAGATGGTCGGCGTGGTCGAGCCCGACTGGATCACCGACACCTGGCCCTGCGAGTTGATGGTCAGGCCGGTCGAATTCTGCGGGATAGTGATGCCCGGCATCACCAGATTGCCCTGGGCGGTGACGATGCGGCCTTGCGCGTCCATCTGGAACGAGCCGTCGCGCGTGTAGGCGTAAGTGCCGTCCGGCATCTGGATCTTGAAGAAGCCGTCGCCGCGGATGGCGACGTCGAGCGTGCCGCCGGTCTGCGTCAAGGTGCCCTGCGTCATCAGGCGCGGGGTGCCGACCGGCTTGACGCCGGAGCCCAGATCGATGCCGACCGGAAGGATATTGCCCTGCGAGGAGGTCTGCGTGCCGATGCGGCTGACGTGGTCGTACAGCAGGTCTTGGAATTCGGCCCGTTGCCGTTTGTAGGCGGTCGTCGTCATGTTGGCGAGATTGTTGGCGATGACCTGGACGTTAAGCTCCATCGCCATCATGCCGGTCGCGGCGGTGTTGAGCGCGCGCATGGATTCAACTCCTCTTCATCACGACGCCGGAACGTCGGCGAGTTTGTCGATCGCCGTCTGCCCGAGATCGGCCTGCTGCTGCAGCATGTTGGCGATCTGGGTGTAGGTACGGGTGATCTCGATCATGCGCGACATCGCCACCACGCCGCGCACATTGGATTTTTCGATCGCGCCCTGGACGAAGCCGGCCTCCGGCGGCGCCGGTTGCGGCTGCGCGCCGTTGGTCGCGCTGAAGGTGCTGCCGCCGTCCTTCTGCAGCTGCTGCAGATTGGCGAAGGTGACGAGGCGCAGCTTGCCGCGCGCCGAATCGATATTGGAGGTGCCTTCACGCACGCTGACGGAGCCGTCGCGGCTGATGGATACCTGATGATCGTTCGGCTGAAAGATAATCGGACCGGCTTCGCCGAGCACCGGGTCGCCTTCGCCGGTGACGAGTTGACCGGCCGCGTTGATCTGCAAGGCGCCGTTGCGCGTATAGCGCTCGCCACGCGGCGTCTGCACGACCAGGAAGGCGTTGCCGTCGATGGCGACGTCGAGCGGATTGCCGGTGCGCTCGACCGGCCCCTGACTCATGTCGTGCCAGATGCCGCGGTCGAGCACAAAGCTGACGCGGGCGCCGGTCTGGCCCGCGCGCGCTTCGGAATTGAGATATTCCTCGAACAGCGAACCGTCGGCCTTGTAGCCGGTGGTGTTCATGTTCGCGAGATTGTTAGCGACCACGTCCATTTCGCGGCCGAGCGCGACTTGGCGCGACAATCCGACGAGAATTGCATTCTGCATCGGTTTTCTCCCCTGCATGCCCGCAAAGACGGCCCTCCCGAGGCCGCACTCTGCGAATTCCGCCGTGAGGCTCTCCCAAGCCTACGGCTGGCCGTTGCACTGCAGCCGCCGTGCCAACCTCTAAAGTTTAGTAAGATCAGGCGGTTAGGCGAAAAGAAGCGCGCGCCAGCGAAGGCAAAAACCGCCGTGGCTCGGCAAAACCTGCCGTCGGCGGGGCGCCGGGAAATGATCTGTTAACCATACCGACCTACCTTTCCGCGGGGGCTGCGCAACCGCGCGTCGCCGGCATTTCGCTTAGGAGATGCCGTGCGCGGCGCCGCCCACCACGTTGCAACCGGGGTCGTCATGGCAGCCAAAGCAAAACAAGCTGAAAAAGAAGTCGAAGAAAAACCCGAAGAAGAGGCGCCAGCCGATCAGTCGGCGACGGCGAAGCTGAAGAAAAAACTGCCGCTCAAGCTCATCATCATCGCGGCCGCCGGCCTCTTGGTGGTCGGTGGCGGCGGGACGGCGGGCTTTCTCTATTTCCACCATTCCGGCCACGCCGCCGCGGAAAAGCCCGCTGCCAAGCCCGCACTCTTCGTCGATCTGCCGGACGTTCTGGTCAACCTGTCGAACGCCGGCGCCGATCGTACGCAATACCTCAAGGTCAAGATCGTGCTCGAAGTGCCCGATCCCAACGTGGTGGAGCAGATCAAGCCGCTGATGCCGCGCGTGATGGATGCCTTCCAGACCTATTTGCGCGAATTGCGGCCGACCGATCTCGACGGCTCCGCCGGCCTCTATCGGCTCAAGGAGGAGCTGACCCGGCGCGTCAACGCCGCGGTTTCGCCCAATCACATCACGGCCGTGCTGTTCAAGGAGATCGTCGTCCAATGACGGCGTGACCGGCAATGGCGCTCAAGGAACAAATCGATCAGGACGCGCTGGCCGCCGAATGGGGGCTGGCGTTGGAGGCGGAGTCGGGCGCGCCGAACACCGAGACGGCGCCCCACCAGCCGGGCGTCGATGAAGCCGCCGCGCAATGGGCGGCAATGGTCGACGACGGCTCGGGCTTTCACAGCAAAGGCGGCGCCGAGCGCATCCTCAACCAGGAGGAAATCGACAGCCTACTCGGCTTCAGCCTCTCCGATGTGACGCTCAACGACAATTCCGGCATCCGCGCCATCATCGACTCGGCGATGGTGTCCTACGAGCGCCTGCCGATGCTGGAAATCGTCTTCGACCGCCTGGTGCGGCTGATGACGACCAGCCTGCGCAACTTCACCTCGGACAACGTCGAAGTCTCGCTCGACCGCATCACCTCCGTGCGCTTCGGCGACTATCTCAACTCGATTCCGCTGCCCGCGATCCTTGCCGTGTTCAAGGCGGAGGAATGGGACAATTTCGGCCTCGCCACCGTCAATTCGAGCCTGATCTATTCGATTATCGACGTGCTGCTGGGCGGCCGACGCGGGCAGAGCACCGTGCGCGTGGAAGGCCGGCCCTACACCACGATCGAGACCAACCTGGTCAAGCGCATGATCGAGGTGGTCTTGGCGGACGCCGAGCTCGCCTTCAAGCCGCTGTCGCCGGTCAAGTTCAACATCGACCGGTTGGAGACCAACCCGCGCTTTGCCGCGATCTCGCGGCCGGCCAATGCCGCGATCCTGGTGCGCCTGCGCATCGACATGGAAGACCGCGGCGGCAACATCGAGCTGCTGCTGCCTTACGCCACGATCGAGCCGATCCGCGCCGTTCTGCTGCAGATGTTCATGGGCGAGAAGTTCGGCCGCGACCCGATCTGGGAAGGCCATCTCGCCACCGAAATCGGACAGGCCCAGATCGCCGTCGACGCCGTGCTGTACGAAGCGCGGCTGCCGCTGCGGCAAATGATGAACCTCAAGGTCGGCGACACGCTGACACTCGAGCTCAAACCCGACGCGCTGGTCAACGTGCGCTGCGGCGACATCACGCTCACGGAAGGTCGCATGGGCCGGGTGGGCGACCGCGTCGCCGTGCGCGTCGCCAAGGCGCTGCGCAGACCGCGTACCACCTTCGCCATGTTCGAGAAGGCGGATGAGCCCACCAATCGCATGGAGGCGCCGTGAGCTTCAATTACGGATTGCTGGTCGAGACCATGGTCTCGATCCTGCTGCTGCTGACCATCCTCTATTGCGTCCGCCTCAACAGGCAGCTGCGGCTGCTGAAGGCCGACGAGCAGACGCTGCGGGCGACCATTTCCGAGCTGATTACCGCCACGGAAATCGCCGAGCGCGCGATTGCCGGACTCAAATCGACCATGCACGACGGCGAAAAAGATTTGAGCGAGCGGCTGTCGCGCGTGGAGGAGGTTTCCGCCGAGCTTGACGCGAAGCTTGCTGCCGGCGAGGAGCTGCTGGCGCGCATTGGGCGCATTGCCAGCGCCGCGCGCGGCACGGCCGAGTCCCCCGCCGTGCCCGACGCCAGAGCGGTAGCCGCCGCCGCGCAGGCCTTCGCCGCCCGCGCACGGGCGCGATTGAACGGCCGCGCGGCATGATCCGCTTTGCGCGCGATTTCCGGCTGATCCCGATCGTGCTGCTGGCGACGATCAGTCTGTTCGCGCTCAAAGTCTCCGGCCTGGTGTTCGACGGCGGCTACACGCTCGCCCAGCGGCTGGAGAGCCGCAACAAGCCGGAAATGAAGATCGAAGCGGCCGAGAGCGTGCCGGAATATCCGAAGATTGTCGTCGCCGGCGACCCGCTCAATCCCACGGTGCCTGCGGTCAAGCAGCCCTGGGCGCAGGAAATGTTCAATTACAATGCCGCCGACCGCGACGTCACCGGTTCGGTCGACAAGCAGGAAAAGCCCGCCGAAGGCCAGCCCGCGGAACCGCCGCTCAAGGTCAGCAAAGAGCCGCCGGCGCCGCCCAAGCTGGAAGCCGGCGGCACCGTGATTCCGATCGAGCCCGGCCGCATCAACTCTCCGGGAGAGCGCGCCATCCTGCAAAGCCTGCAGAAACGCCGCGAGCAGCTCGATGCCCGGGCACGCGATCTCGACATGCGCGAGAGCCTGCTGAAGGCCGCTGAAAAGCGCGTGCAGGACAAGGTCAACGAGCTCAAGAACGTCGAAAGCACGATCAAGACCGCGGAAGGCACTCGCGACAAGGCCGAAGCCAAGCGCTTCCAGGACATCATTTCGATGTATGAGAACATGAAGCCGAAGGAGGCCGCGCGCATCTTCGACCGTCTCGACATGAAGGTGCTGGTCGAAGTATCGACCAAGATGAACCCGCGCGCCATGTCGTCGATCCTCGCCTCGATGTCGCCGGAGGCCGCCGAACGGCTCACCGTCGAGCTTGCCGCCCGCGCCGGCGCGCAACCCAAAAAAGAAGCGCCGAAGGAGCTGCCGAAGATCGAGGGCAAGCCGATCGGGGAATAAAGGCGCGCTCGGATACGGTTAACGCCGCGTTAAACGCCAGTCCCTAGGCTGCCGCAACCGGCAGCTCCGCCGGCCGGAACGGCTTCATGACGCCAGCGAGCATCGTGCGAACAGGCAGGCGAGACCGACGGCAACCGCGATGGTTGGCGGCGTTGCTGCTGGCAGCCGGCGTGCTGCTCGCGCTCGGCGGCGGCGCGCGCGCCGCGGAGCGCGTCAAGGGCGATATCGATGTCGTCACCGACGGCGGCTATTTGCGCCTCATCTTCCGCTTCCAACACGAGGTGCCGGCCAGCGTCAGCTTGCACTTTCCGATCCTGGTCATCACCTTCAAGCAGCCGGTCGAAGTTGCGGTCGATCGGCTCAATGTCAGCGCCCCGGCCTACATCAGCGCCGCGCGCTCTGATCCCGACGGCAGCGCGATCCGCATCGCGCTGGCGCAGCCGATGAAAGTGCATTCGATCCCGGCCGCCGAGCAGCTGTTCGTCGATCTATTGCCGCCGAGCTGGAGCGGGGTGCTGCCCGGCCTGCCGCAGGAGGTCGTCGAGTCGCTTGCCCGCCGCGCGCAAGAGGCGGAACGCTTGCTGCACCAACAGCAGATCGTGGCCAAGGAAGCCAAGCCGCAAAGCATAAGGGTGCGGGTGGCGAGCCAGCCGACCTTCACCCGTTATGTGTTCGATGTGCCGGATGGCATCGAGGTACTGCCGCAACAGCGCGACGGCAAGCTCGTGCTCAGTTTCGACCGGAAGATCAATTGGGATTTGGCCGATGCGATCGCGGCCTTGCCGCCGTCGCTGAAATCGATCAGCACGAAAGTCGACGATTACTCGGCGACCGTCGATTTCGTGCTCAACGGCAATCCCAAGGTACGCACGTTCCGCGAGGGCAACGGCATTGCGGTCGATGTCGGGATCGACGGCGCCGCATCTTCGCCGCAAGCTGTGCCGGGCATTACGCCGCCGCAGACCGTGCCCGCAGGCGGCGGGCCGCCAAAGAAAGCCGAAACCGCGCCGCTGCCGAAAATCTCCGCGGTACCGCCGGCACCCGCCGCCGCGCCCAAGCCGATGGAGCCGAAGCGGGCAGAGGTTCCTGCGCCCAAGACGGCCGCAGCCGACGCCATGGCGGACAAGCCGTCCGCGCCCGGGCCCGCCGCGTTCAAGCCCGCGCCGCCCGAGCCTGCGAAACCTGCTCCGGCCGCGCCGCCTCCGGAAGCTGAGGCGGCAAAGGCGCCACCGGCTCAGCCCCCGCCGGCGCCGGCCGCGCCGCCCGCAAAGGCCGACATGGCGAAACCGGCGCCTATAAAACCGGCGGCAAAAGAAGCCGCCCATCCGGCCGAACCGGCGCCCGATCCGAAGGCCGCGGTCAAGGCCGAACTGCAGCAGACCGGCGACACGCTGCGCATCGAATTCCCATTCGCGGTGCCGACGCCGGCCGCTGTGTTCCGCCGCGCCGACGTGCTGTGGCTGGTGTTCGACAGCGCCGCCAAAATCGACCTTGCCGGGCTGGACGCCGGTCCCGACAAGGCGATCCGCAGCGCCCATTTCGAGCACAGCAAGGACGGCGCGGCGATCGTGCGAATGCGCCTGGCCCAGCCGCGCCTCGTCGGGGTTGCCGACGACGGCCCGGCCTGGATCGTCAATCTCGGCGACAGCGTCAACGTGCCGACCCAGCCGCTCACCGTCGCCCGCAGCGTGCTCGGCAAGAACAGCGCGAGCATCGCCATTCCGTTCGACGCTGCGCGCAAGATTCACCGCCTCAACGATGCCGCGGCGGGCGAGAAGCTGCTGGTCGTGACCGCGCTTGCGCCGGTGCGCGGTTTTCTCAAGCCGCAGGAGTTCGTCGAGTTGCGCGCGCTGCCCTCCGCGCAAGGCGTGGTGCTGCAGCCGCTCGCCGACGACCTGACCGCCGCAGTCGCGCCCGACAAAATCACCGTCACCCGCCCGCACGGTCTGACGCTGTCGCCTACGGCGATCGGGCAGCAGCAACTGGCCAGCACGTTCCGCGCCGTGACTTTCGATACCCAGATCTGGGGCTTCGACCGGCAGGCTCAGTTCTACCCGCGCCAAGCGGAACTGATGCAGCAGGCGGCCGCGGCGCCGCCCGGCCAGCGCCGCCATGCGCGCCTCAATCTTGCGCGCTTCTACATCGCCCAGAGCATGTTCGCGGAAGCCAAAGGCGTGCTCGATTTCACGCTGTCGCAGGAGCGCGGCGGCGACGATGTGACCGGCACCGTGCTCAAGGCCGTGACCAACGTCATGCTCGACCACCCGCAGACCGCGCTCAAGGATCTTGCCAATCCGCAGATCGGCAACCAGCTCGACGCACCGGTTTGGCGCGCCATGGCCTACGCGCGGGAAGGGCAATGGGCGGAGGCGCATGACCGCTTCAAGCAGGTCGGCGGCGAGCTGGCCGCCTTGCCGATCGAGCTGCAGCGGGTGACGCTGCGCGCGGCGCTGCGCGCGGCGATCGAGGTGCACGACGTCAGCGACGCCGGCCGCGTGCTCAACGAGCTGCAGACCATGGGCGTGCCGCCCGACATGGCGCCGTCGGTCGCCGTGCTGGTCGGCCAGCTCGACGAGGCTCTCGGCCGCAATGAGGACGCGCTCACCAATTATCGCGCCGCCGCTTCCTCGCGCGACCGCCCCGCGGCCGCGCAAGGGCACTTGCGCGAGATCGTGCTGCGTTATGCGCTCGGCGACATGCCGCGCAAGGACGTGGTGGGCCAACTCGAAACGCTGACCACCGTCTGGCGCGGCGACGAGACCGAAACCGAAGGCTTGAAGCTGCTCGCCCATCTCTACACCGAGGACGGGCATTATCGCGAAGCCTTCCACGTCATGCGCACGGCGCTGCTCGCGCATCCCAATTCCGATCTCACGCGCAAGATCGAGGACGAGGCGGCGGCGACCTTCGAGAGCCTGTTCCTGGGCGGCAAGGCCAATGCGCTGCCGCCGATCGAGGCGCTCGGTCTGTTCTACGATTACCGCGAGCTCACCCCGATCGGGCGGCGCGGCGACGAGATGATCCGCAAGCTCGCCGACCGCCTGGTCTCGGTCGATCTGCTCGATCAGGCGGCCGAACTGCTGCAGCACCAGGTCGACCACCGCCTGCAGGGCGCTGCGCGCGCGCAGGTGGCGACGCGCTTGGCGACCATCTACCTCATGAACCGCAAGCCCGACCGTGCGCTCGCCGTGCTGCGCTCGAGCCGCGCCGACGGCCTGTCGAACGAATTGCGCGACCAGCGCCTGCTGCTGGAGGCGCGCGCTCTCTCGGAAATCGGCCGCCACGATCTGGCGCTGGAGTTGATTTCCAATATCCAGGGCCACGAGGCCACCCGCCTGCGCGCCGACATCCTGTGGGCCGCCAAGCGCTGGCGGCAGGCGGCCGAGCAGATCGAATTGCTGTACGGCGACCGCTGGCGCGAGGAAGCCCCGCTCAACGAGGCCGAGCGCATCGACGTGCTGCGCGCGGCCATCGGCTATGCGCTCGACGACGAGGCCATCGGGCTGCAGCGTTTCCGCGACAAGTTCATGGCCAAGATGGCCGACAGCCCCGACCGCCATGCCTTCGAGGTGGTGACCGCGCCCACCGGCACGCAGGGCACCGAGTTCCAGAATGTGGCGCAGGTGGTGGCGGGGGTGAACACGCTCGACGCCTTCCTGAGCGACATGCGCAAGCGCTATCCGGACCCCCCGGAGGCGGCGGAAGGCGCCGCCGAGAAGACGCCGGCGCCGACGGCGCCGCCAAAACCGTCGGCGGAGAAGGCCATGCCGGACAAGGCCGTCGACGCGAATCCCAAGCTCGATCCCGCCGCTTCGCCCTTGCCGCCGAAAGCACCCGCCGGCACGCCGCTCAAGCCCGAAACCACGGGATCGATCGATGCGCGCTGGCCGGAGGGCGTGGAGCGCTGAGTTTTAGCGCGTCTCGTCCGGCAACCGCTCGCGCCACCGAATCCATAGGATTCTTAGATTGCGCCATCGGCTAGCACGATAGTAATAGCCTATGGCTATGCGGTGTGTTGATAGAAATGTTCTATGGGTTCATTAGGAACGCATTCTTGATCGCAGCGGCGGCAGGAGTCTACTGGCCTTGAGCAGTTTGATCAGGGCCGGTGTCGATGGAGAAATTTTCCTCGTGGAGCGCGGAGGCGGCGACCGACCTGATCGCGCCCCATAAGGGCCGCCAGGGCGCGTTGCTGCCGATCTTGCATGAGATACAGGCCGCCTTCGGTTATGTGCCGGAACCGGCCGTGCCGCTGATCGCACAGACGCTCAATCTGACGCGCGCCGAGGTGCACGGCGTCGTCACCTTCTATCACGACTTTCGCCACGAGCCGGCCGGCCGCCACGTGCTCAAGCTCTGCCGCGCGGAGGCCTGCCAGGCCTGCGGCGGCGACGCGCTGGCCGAGCGCGCGGAGCAGAAGCTCGGCGTCAAGCTCGGCGAGACCTCGGCCGACGGCCGCGTGACGCTCGAGCCGGTCTACTGCCTCGGCCTCTGCTCGGTGTCGCCCTCGGCAATGATCGACGGCCGCATCGTTGCGCGGCTCGACGAGAAGAAGCTCGATGCGCTCGTTGCGGAGACCGGTCGATGAGCGCGCTACGCATCTATGTGCCGGGCGATGCGGCGGCGGTGGCCTGCGGGGCCGACGAGGTTGCGGCGGCGATCAAGACGCTGGCCGCTAACCGCAAAACCGATATCGAAATCATTCGCAACGGCTCGCGCGGCATGCATTGGCTGGAGCCGATGCTCGAAGTTGCGACCGACAAAGGCCGCATCGCCTATGGCCCGGTCGCGCTTGACGATGTCGAAAGCGTTCTTGCCGCCATATTGGGCGGCGGCGGCGAGCACAAATTGCGCATCGGGATTCCGGAAGAACACCCGTTTTTGAAAAAGCAGACGCGACTGACCTTCGCGCGCTGCGGCATCGTCGATCCGCGCTCGCTCGACGATTACAAGGCGCACGACGGCTATAAAGGTCTGGCGCAGGCGCTCGCGAATCCATCAAGCATCGTCGCCGAAGTCACGCAGTCGGGCCTGCGCGGCCGCGGCGGCGCCGGCTTCCCCACCGGCATCAAGTGGAAAACGGTCGCCGATACCGCCGCCGACCGGAAATACATCGTCTGCAATGCCGACGAGGGCGACAGCGGCACCTTCGCCGACCGCATGATCATGGAAGGCGATCCGTTCGTGCTGATCGAAGGCATGACCATTGCCGGCATCGCCATCGGCGCCAGCTATGGCTACGTCTACATCCGCTCGGAATATCCGCACGCCGTCGCGGTCATGAACGACGCGATCGCCGCCGCCCGGCGCGGCGGCATGCTCGGCAACAACGTCGCCGCCTCGCCCTTCGCCTTCGATATCGAGGTGCGCGTCGGTGCCGGCGCCTATGTCTGCGGCGAGGAAACCTCGCTGCTGGAAAGCCTCGAAGGCAATCGCGGCGAGGTGCGTGCCAAGCCGCCGCTGCCCGCGCACAAGGGCCTGTTCGGCAGGCCGACCGTCATCAACAACGTGCTGTCATTCGCCAGCGTGCCGATCATCATGGAGAAAGGCGCGGCCTTCTACCGCGACTTCGGCATGGGCAAGTCGCGCGGCACCATGCCGATCCAGCTCGCCGGCAATGTCAAATACGCAGGGCTGTTCGAGACCGCGTTCGGCATCACGCTCGGCGAGC
>Ga0335081_10015714_pt1 | contig 12248 bp, 10 predicted proteins | sample Lox_Sample_35_FD_206713 | JGI IMG/M metagenome (GOLD analysis project Ga0335081, IMG submission 206713) | Soil microbial communities from Loxahatchee National Wildlife Refuge, Florida, United States - Lox_Sample_3.5 | ecosystem: Environmental > Terrestrial > Soil > Wetlands | place: USA... | reverse complement strand
GCCCGCCACATTCGAATAGAACAGCACCGCGGGTTCATCGTGACCGATGTGCAAGCCGTTCTGGTAGTTGTATCGATTATCCGTGCACAGATATTCGTGCGTCGCGCAAAAGCCTCCGGCGCTCCAGCTCTGCGCCTGCAGCGACCCCGCTCCCATCAGAACGCTGACGATAATCGCGAGCAAACCCAGCCGAATCACTCGTCCCATGACAAACTCCTCCGCGAGTTCGCCAACTCTAGGCAAGCGACCCTGCTAAGAAAAGTTACCCTGTGGATTTCGCGCTGCTCGCCGCCTCGAGCTTGTCGAGCCGCTCCTTGAGTTTGCGATTGTCGTCGCGCAGTTTGTCCATCTCGCTGCGCATGCGATTGCCTTCTTCGATACGAGTTCGTCCCGCGAGGATCGAGTCGATCGCCGATTGGGTGCGGCGATGAATCCGGCCGTCGAGCTCGCGATCAAGCAGCCGGCGCAGTGCCTCGATCGCGCCCGCATCGCCGATCTCCTCGAACGCGCCCGGCACACGCATCCGCACCATAAATTCCGGATCGTCAACCAGTGGGGTGAGAAAATCGACGATCTCGTCGCGATAGGTCTCCTTCAACTTCGCGAAGCGCGCGAGCGCTCCGATCGCGGCGACGCGCGCGCGCGGCGGCTTGCCATAGGCGGACCATTCGCGCGCGACCGCGATGCCGCGCTCATCGCGCAGTTCGGCCATTCCGCCCAGCGCGTTGGCGCGCACGGTATCGAGGTACGATTCCTTGCTCAGCGCGTTTTGCAGATGCGCAAACCCGCGCGCATCGCGCGTGCGGCCTAGCGCGTAGGCGGCCTCGGCCTCGACGAAGTAGCTCTCGTCGCCGCGCTCCAGCACTCCGGCGAGCGCCGCGGCTGCGTCGCTATCGCCGCGAAATTCGCCGAGCGCGCGCGCGACGGCGCGGCGCGCCTTGGGATGCGGCAGCTTGAGCCCTTCGATTAGCGCATCGCGCGCATCGCAGGTGCGGATGGTTCCGAGCGCAGTCGCTGCGTCGGCCTGCACGCCCCAGAATTTGTCATTCAGTAGCGCCTCGTGCAGAGCGGCGACCGCCTGAGGACTTCCTTCGCGGCCGAGCTCGCGTGCGGCCTCGCCTCGTCCCATAGCCTCCGGCGCATGCCGCAAAATTCTCTCCAGCGCCTCGCGCCCGCGCTTATGCTTGAAGGTCTTGAGCACATCGAAGCCGGGATCGACTCGGACCGCTTTCGGCGCTGACAGCGCAGGCAGATGATAGATGTTGTCCTTCTCCTTGACCTCGACCTGATGGCGCGCCTCGTTGCCGTCCGCATCCATCAGCGCGATCGTGACCGGGAAGCGAAAGATCGGCGTTGTGTCCGAAGTCTTGTGGGTCTGCTTGATGGTGACGCTGGCAAGCTTCTGTTTGTCATCGTAGCTCGAGGAAATTTCCAGCTCGGGATGGCCCTCCTTGTACACCCACTGATCGAAGAAAAAATCCAGGTTGCGCCCGGTCGCATCCTCGAACGAGCGCTGGAGGTCCTGCGTGATCACATTGTGACCGCGATGGCGCGTGCAGTAGAGGTTGAGCGACTTGAAGAACAACTCGTCGCCAACTGTGCGCCGCAGCATGTGCAGAACGAGGCTGCCTTTCTCGTATAGATGGCGATCGAACAATTCGATCGGCGCGCGGTACTTGTTGGTCACGATCGGACGACGGTACGAGCGCGAATCTTCGTCGATAATGGCCATCCGATCCTGGCGCAGGTTCCACGCGAATTCGTCGGCGCCTTTGTCCTCCTCGCACCAGAGCGCCTCGAAGTAGGTCGCGAAGCCCTCGTTCAGCCACGCATGCGACCAGTCGCGGCAGGTGAGCAAATCGCCCCACCATTGATGCGCAAGCTCGTGCGCGACCAGCGGATCGCTCGAGAAATCGAGATGCGCGCGCGCATCGTGCAACGTATCGGCGGTCTGGGTCGTCGCCGAAGTGTTCTCCATCCCGCCGAAGATAAAATCGGCGACCGCGACCTGCGCGTATTTCGCATATGGATAGGGAACGCCGATCGCCTTCTCGAAGAACTGAATCATGCGCGGCGTGTTGCCAAAGGCGCGGCGCGCGTCGTCCTCCCGTCCCGCGCGAACATAGTAGGTCACCGGCGTGTTCCCCGCGGTGTCGCGGATCTCGACAAACTCGCCCGCTGCGAGACTCATCAGATAGGACGAATGCGGCACATCGTGGCGCCAATGAAACGTGCGGGTGTGGGCAATGCGATCCGCATTGTTCGACAACAACTCGCCGTTAGAAATCGCGGTGTAGGTCTCGGGCACGGTCGCGATGATCTCGCTGGTTACGCGATCGTTCGGATAGTCGTAGCAGGGGAACCAGTAACGCGAGTCCTCATCCTCGCCCTGGGTCCATGCCTCTAGCGGTTTGTCGGGATAGCCGGCATCGGGTCCAATGAAATAGAGCCCGCGCCGCGGCCTGGCGGAGTAATCGATCGCGACTTCGACTTCGTCGCCCGCGCGCAGCGCGCGCTCCAGCTTCACGCGCAGTTTGTCGTCACTATGATCGTACGAATGCGCTTCCCCGCCGATGCGCACCGCGGAAATCTCCATTTCAACCGCATCGAACTCGAGTCGCCTGAGGTCGCCGAGAATAGCCGCGATGGTGTGCGTCGCGGTTCCGCCGATGCGGCGCGCTTGGAAATCCAGCGCGACCTCGAGCTTGATGTGTTTTACATCGACGACGCGATCGCGTGGCCATTTGGGTTCGACATAGTCGGGCTGAAACGGCCGGCGCACGCCATTGGCATAGGCTTCAAGGTTGGAGTGACCCGCGAGCGCGAGAACATCAAAGGAGCGCGGCTTATGCATGAAGGAAATTTAAGGTACGCCTCGCATCGCGCGCAATCAGTTTGAAAGATCAAGAATCAGGCCTTCATTCGGTCTCAGAGTGATGCCTGCGGTCACGGCTGCTTCGGTTCGATTTCGATCCGTGCTCAACATAATCGATGCGCGAGGGACAACGATTCGGCGCGAACTCGACGCGAAATTCAGCGCCACCATGATATGCTGATCGCCTAGTTCGCGGTGAAACACCAGGCAGTCGGCGGGGCTGTCGGGTTCGCTCCGATACGATCCCTCAGAAAGCGCGCGGCTGCTTTTACGCAGTTGAATCATCCGCCGGTACAGTGACAGCATCGATGACGGATCCGCGAGCTGCTTCTCGACGTTGATCGCCGCGCAGTCCCCCATCGGCAGCCACGCCTCCGACGCGCTGGTGAAACCGCCCATCCGCGACCCATTCCACTGCATCGCCGTGCGGCATCCGTCGCGCCCGACCGGATCGCGCTGGTGAGACTGGGGAATCGCGACATTCTCCATCCCGATTTCCTCGCCATAATAGATGAAGGGCGTGCCGCGCATCGTAAGCAGGAGGATGGCGGCCATCCGCGCGCGAGCGTCGGCATCGCGCTCACCGTACCGCGTCAGATGGCGCGGGAAGTCGTGATTCGAAAGCGTGTAGGTCGGCCATGCATCGCCGAGCAGCGCCTCGACTTCCTTGATTCGCGAGCGGAACGCGTCCGCACTCCACGGTGAGAATAGAAAGCGGAAGTTGAACGCCTGCTGCAACTCGTCGGGGCGCAGATAATCGGCGAGTGAGCGCTGCTCGCGCGGCCACACCTCGCCCACCATCATGCGATCGCGATAGCTGTCGAGCACGCGCCGAAAGCCGCGGACGATGTCGTGCACTGCGGGCTGATCGGAGCTATAGCGATGCTCGTAGGCGAGGCGCTCGAGTTGTGATAGCCGTTGTCCCGCAGGGACTTCGGGATTGTCGCGGAACTCCACGTCCTTGATCAGTTGCGCGATGACATCGACGCGAAAGCCATCGACGCCGCGCTCGAGCCAGAAACGAATGACCTCGTGCATCGCCTCGACGACCGCGGGATTGCGAAAGTTCAGGTCAGGCTGCTCGCGCAAAAACGAATGCAGGTAGTACTCGCCACTGGTCGAATCGAACTCCCACGCGCTTCCGCCGAAGGTGCTCTTCCAGTTATTCGGCGGGTCGCCATTTTTGCCAGCGCGCCAGATATACCAATCGCGCTTCGGACCTAAGCGCGACGACCGCGATTCGACGAACCAGCGATGCTGATCCGAGGTGTGATTCGGCACCAGATCGAGGATGATGCGGACGCCGCGCCGATGCGCCTCCCGCAACATCCGGTCGAAGCTCGCGAGCGTGCCGAGATCGGGATGCACGTCGCGGTAGTCGCTGACGTCGTAGCCCCAATCCTTAAGCGGCGACGGATTGATGGGACTCAGCCAAAGCGCATCGATGCCGAGCTCGCGCAGATAGTCGAGATGCGCGGTGACCCCCTCGAGGTCGCCGATCCCGTCGCCATTCGCGTCGGCAAAGCTGCGCGGATAGATCTGATAGAAGACCGCGTCCTGCCACCACGCACGAGGCATGTCTTACCCAGCGCGCGAACCCATCATCTCGACGAAGTTGTCGGTGTAGAAGCGCTTCTTCGCCGCCTCATCGATACCGGCAGTAGAGTTTTCAAACCGTTTGAGTGGATTGCGCCCGCCTTCGATATGCGGATAGTCGGACGAGAACAGACATAGCTCGGGCCCCGCCTGCTCGATGATCCATCCGACCGGCTCATGCGGATAGGGCGTGAACTTGAGCTGGCGGCGCACGTAGTCCGAGGCCTTCATCGGCATGCGCAGCGCGGGCTCGGTGCGTACAAAGGTTTCCTGTGAGATGTCGAGGCGCTTGAGCCACGGCACGATCCACATCGCGCCCTGCTCGATACATCCGCCGCGCAGGCCGGGGAATCTTTCGAAGATGCCGTCGAGCACCATCGCCGAGAGAAACGTCTCGGGGCCGTAATGCCCGACCATGAAATCCTTGGAATGGAAGTTTTCACCGCCGCCGAGGAAATCGGTCACCGGACGATCGTTTTTGAAAAACGCTTTCGGGAACGGCATCCCGCCGCCACCGACATGCAGCATGAAAGGCACGTCGGCATCCTGAAGCCGCGCCCACACGCCGTCATACTTCGGATGCGTGGGGGACATTTTGTGCGGCGGTACCGACGGAAGATGAATCGCGGCGCATCCGAGCTTGATGGCCTCGTCGATTTCGCGGGCGGCGAGGTCCGCATCGTCGAGCGGCACGAATCCGACCGCCATCAGGCGCCTGTCGCCGGCGCAGAAATCTGCGATCGCGCGATTGTGTGCCCGCGCCCCGCCATACACGACATTGGGATCGTCCTCGCCGCGCTTAAAGATGCCCCAAAAATGCGAGAGTGCGAAAGTCGTGAAGACTAGCTGGCGATGGAAACCGAGCAGATCGAGCGCATGCGAGCGCTCTACGGGATCGAACGCGCCGAGTGCCTTCCATCCCTTATATAGCATCAGGTTGGCCTCGGCTTCCTCGACCGCCGCGCGATCCTTCTTGCGCTTCTCCGCAGCGGTGACCGCCTGCTCGACCTGATAGGCAACGCCGCCCGACGTGAGATCCAACGGCATGAGGCGCTCGCGGATGCCGGGGTCGGCATAGCGCGTCATCCAGTCGCGGGTCTCCATCACGTGGCTATCGGCGTCGTTGAAGATGCGGCCTTCGGCATATGGCATTGTGGACGGTCTCCTCGAGAAGTTGCGCGGCAGCCCTGCGCACGAAAAATCAAAATAATCGAAGGAGGCCATTCGGTACAGGCGATCGCGTTTCATTTTCGCCTGCCTCCTAGCCTAGGATTCGGCGCAGGCTGCGGCGTTCGAAAAACGCACACCCACGAGGGAGGACATCATCCATGTTCGAAGCGCAACTGAAGAAATTTCGCGACTTCGCGGTCAAGGGGAACGTAGTCGATATGGCGGTCGGCATCGTGATCGGCGCGGCTTTCGGCAAGATCGCGACTTCGCTGGTAAACGATCTGATCATGCCGCCGATCGGACTCATCCTGGGCAAGGTGGACTTCAACAGCCTTTTCGTTCCGCTGGACGGAAAGACTTACGCCTCGCTCGACGCTGCCAAGAAGGCCGGCGCGGCGACCTTCAACTACGGCGCGTTCATCAATACGGTGCTGGATTTTCTGATCGTCGCCTTCGCGATGTTCATCATCGTGCAGTGGTATCAGACCATGGTCGAGCGCTTTCAGAAGCCGGCGTCGGCTGCCGCAGCGACGACCAAGGATTGTCCCTATTGCGTGTCGCAGATCCCGATCGGCGCAACGCGATGCCCGCACTGCACTTCGCAGCTCGAACAGCCCAGGGCGGCCTGATCGTCACGTCACGTTCCGCTTGCCCTCGCGGGTAGAAAAATGCGAGGGAGGGGTGCGGGAGCGACGCCATGGCTAAAAAAATTGCCGCGTGTCTCACCTTTGACTTCGATGCTATCTCCCTATGGCTCGGCGGATTTCACGCCAAATCGCTCAGCGCGATCTCACGCGGCGAGTTCGGCCGCGTCGGCGCGCTGCGGCTGCTCGCGATGCTTCGCGATTGGAAGATCCCTTCGACCTGGTTCGTGCCGGGACATTCGGCGGAGACCTATCCGGAGATCGCGCGACAGATCGCGTCCGACGGGCACGAGATCGGCAACCACGGCTACTTCCATTCGCATCCCAAAAGCCCTGAGGACGAGGAACGCATCCTGGTGCGCGGCAATGAGGCGCTGATGCGCGTGACCGGCAGGCGGGCGGTCGGATTTCGCTCGCCCGGCGCCGGGCTCAGCCATCATATGGTGAGTCTGCTGCTCAAGCACGGATTTCTGTACGACTCGAGTCTGCAAGGCGACGATTTCACGCCGCATTACATGCGCGTGGGCGACAAGGCGCCGGACGACGCGCCTTATGAATTCGGCAAGCCGATCGATGTGGTCGAGATTCCGTTTACCTGGGGCCTCGATGACTTCCCGGCGTTCGAGTACGTGACCAGCCGCGGCGGTATCCAGCAGGGACTCTCGTCGCCATCGGCGGTGTATGAAATCTGGAAGGGCGATTTTGATTATCTCTACGAGCGCGTCGGCGAGGGCGTTTATACCCTAACGATGCATCCGCAGGTGATCGGCCGTGGCCATCGGCTGCTGATGCTGGAGAAGCTGGTCGAGCACATCCGCAGTCAGCCGGGAGTAAAGTTCGTTACCATGTCTGAGGTCGCGAGCGAGTATCGTCGCACCCATCCGCTAAACGGATAGTCCGCCCTTGCGGCTAGCAGTAATGGCGGACCGTATCGAGCAGATGATCGAGATCGATGGGCTTCTTCATCACCTCATCGACCTCGAGGTCGCCGGGCGACTGAAACGCGGTGATCACCACTACCGGGACTGATGCGAGCACGATATCTTTCTTGCATTCGTGACAGAACTGCCATCCATTCATCACCGGCATCTGCAGATCGAGGATGATCAGCGACGGAAGCGGCTGAGTATGAAGATAATCGAGCGCCTCCAGCCCATTGGCGCACAACGCAGTCGGATAACCTTCGTAGCTGAGAATATCACCGAGCGCGGCGCGCGCGCCGACGTCGTCTTCAATTAGCAGCAGTCTTGCGACTCTGTCACCGATGAGTTGGAAAGCCATGCCAGCGTCCTGTGAATGAATTGGTGCGTCCGAACAACCCCTCGAAACGCGCCCGCGACGACCGCAAACGGCCCAAAATCATGCCACTGCGATATCCTCCAACTATCTGAAGATAACATTCGCGGCCCAAAAAAAATTAGCCTCCAGGGATTCTGACGCGAGGCGGATCGCTACTATTCGTTCAAGCTGCGAAGAACGTAGCCGCCGTAGTCGGCCGAATAGTCTCCTTCTAACATATCTGCCGTGTCCCGCTCTTTAGGCGGCTCTATTTGCTTTTCATGATAGACGAACGGTTGCGCGCTCTTCTGCTGCGAGATCATCCGCACCGTTACCGCGCGATGGTTTTCTCGGAAGGAAAAAGACAGTGACATCAAGTCGAGTGCGGCCTCCTGACCTGTCGCATAGCCGCGCGGTTCGCCGAAGTTCAGTTGCGGGGGCATCTCATGAAAATAGACTTTGCGCATACCTTCCGCGCCCGCGGGCATCCCGTCGTCATTCGACTTCGAGATCACCTTGAACTCGCCGAGGTAGGTGAAGGTGCCGGTAGGAATTCCCTCACTGGCCTCCAGATGCGGAAAGGGCCAGCCGTGCAGGATGCCAAAGATTTTTCCGCTCGTCCGGCCCGGCGCGAAACTAATCAGCGCGATCGGCTCGCCGGTATGGAAGACCTCCTGCTGGACCACGTCGGGAATCGCCGGCGGCGGATAAACGAAGCCGCACCCGGCGAGCGACGCGGCAAAAAATATGAATGGTACGAGGTGCGGAAAAGGGAACCTTAGCCGGCGCCGGTCACGATGCATCAGGAGTTCACGCCTCGATATTTTCAAAATGAAACGTCAATACGCAGCCTCGAGGATCCGGTTTAAATCGTCGAGTGTCACTTCGCGATCGACTGTATGCGATCTGCTCACCTCATGCAGCACGGTGTTCGCGATGCGCGAGAGTTCGGAACGCGGTACCTCGACATCGCGCAGGCGGCTCGGCACCTCGAACTGATGAATGAACTGCGCGACCCGATCAGCGCATTCGTGCGCGCTGAGCCGCGGGCTTCTTTCGTCAAAGCGGATGCCGAAACCCTCCGCGATCGGGCCGAAGCGCTGGGGCGAAATATCCGCCATGAACCGCATCACATGCGGCAGCGTTATGCATGAGGTGAATCCGTGCGGCACGTCCCAGGTCGGTCCAATCTGATGGCCCAACGCGTGCGAGATGCCGAAGCGCGTGTTGAGCGCGCCGAAAATCGACATCCACGCTGCGAGTTGGCACTGCACGCGATGCTCCATCTCCTCCTCGCCGGTGACTTGCAGCGAGGGTTTAAGATGCGCGTTGAGCAGCTTGATGGCGCGCGCCGCGAGCGCATCGCTAATCGGCGTATGACGATTCGAATACGCCGCTTCCACCGCATGATCGAGCGCGCGCATCGCGGTGCCGGCCCATAGCCACGCAGGAGTCTCGACCGTCACTTCCGGATCAAGGATGACCGCCTTGGCCTGCAGGCGCGGCTCGCCGACGCCTCCCTTCTCGTGAGTCTCTTCATCAGTCATGCCCGCATAAGGCGTGAACTCGCCAGCGGACAAAGTTGTCGGAATCGCGAAACTGGGAAAATCCATCGATGGATTGGCGGGCGCCGGCGTCGCATAGAGATCGTGACCGGTGGGAAGTTTTCCGCCGAGCATCACGTTCGCCGCGCCCTTAGCAGTATCGTTGGGAGTGCCGCCGCCGAAACTGATGAACGAATCGGCCTTAAGCCGCTTCGCCTCGGCCACCAGCGCCTCGACGGTTTTGGACGGCACGTGTTGCGCGGTCTCCGCGAATACCCCGGCGATCGCGCCGCCGCCCGCTTCCTTCACCCGGTCAAGCAGCTTCGATCGCCCCAGCGTCTTCGAGGTGACGACGACGGCGCGTTTGACGTTGCGTCGGGCCAGCTCGCGTCCGAGCATCGCAACCTTGCCCGAACCGTACAGCACGCTTTCAAGCCTGGTGAAATTAAACTCGCCGGATGTCGAACGCATCGTAGTTCTCCTCGGCCAAAAAGAATTCTGATGAAGGCAGCGTGGTAAGCATGTGCCATCGAGTGGAATTTTTCCAACCGGATCGCAGGTAGGATTTTACTACGTTCAGATCAGCCCCCGTGCTAGAGTTGCTGCCGTGCTTCGATTGGGGCAATTTCTGGTGGTCGCAGCCGCGTTGATGTCCAGTGGATGCTGGTATGCCGCGCTGCAATTCGCGCCTGCCGCGCTGCAAACCACGGTCGCAGTCGCGTCTAATGTCGCAGGCGCGGCGAGCGGCCCGAATGGCGATACTCCCGGCGTCATCGAATTGCGCAAAGGCGCCGACGGATCGACGGAGTACCGGGAGATGCGCATCGCGCTGACCGCCACCGCGGTAAGCTGGACACCTGTAGTCGATCGCGATACCTCGGCCGATGGATGGCGCCCGGCGCAGAATTTTCTCAACATGAATTTCACCCCGCCACTACCGGCCGCGCTGTCGAATGACAAGACGATCTTCCTCGCCTATGCACCTGCCTATACGGGCGTGCCCGAAGACAACGACAAGCTCATCCAGTTCAATCGCAGCTTCGGCGATCCGGTCGGGACGTTCGATTGGAACGGGCGCGTCTATCAGTATTCGCTGCCGTCCTCGCTGCCACCGCTCGAGATCGACTAGCGATTGGCCTCGGCAAAAGCCGAATACACCAGCGTGCGTAGCTCGCGGCGAATCGCGTACGTCGATGACGGCATCAGTTGGGTCATGAAGATCGCGATCATTTCTTCTTTCGGATCGACCCAGAAGTAGGTCGAGGCCGCGCCGCCCCATGAATAGTCGCCGATGCTCCCCGGCAACATCGTGCGCGTTGTATCCAGGGTCACCGCGAAGCCGAGACCGAAGCCAACGCCATTGTAAGCGACTTCGCTGAAGAGCGAGCGCGACAGCGCCGGAAGATCTTTGCCGTCGGGCAGATGATTCAAGGTCATCAACGCGATGGTCTTGGGGCTGAGAATCTGGACGCCGTCCAGCGTGCCGCCGTTAAGCAGCATCCGACAGAAGCGCAGATAGTCCGACGCCGTGCCAACCGCGCCCCCGCCGCCCGATATCATTGTGGGAGGCTGGAGATAGACGCTTTTTGCCGGATCATCGAACAGCAGCATTGGATTGCGTGGCGTATACGCGTAGCAGGCCGCGAGGCGCGATTGCTTGCCGGTCGGCACGTGAAACGCGGTGTCCGCCATCTCGAGCGGCGCGAAGATGTTGGCGCGCAGGAACTCATCGAACGGCACGCCGGAAATTTTCCCGACCAGGTAGCCAAGCACGTCGGTCGAATGCGAGTAGTTCCACGCAGTGCCGGGCGAGAACTCCAGCGGCAGCTTTGCCATCTGCGCGATCATGTCATCGAGGGTGGCGCCGGGACTTCGCTCGCCCAGCTTGAGTTTGCGATAGGCGGCATCGACGTTGCTCATCTGTTGAAAGCCATAAGTCAGCCCCGAGGTATGCCGCAGCAGATCGATCATCAGCATCGGACGCGCGGGCGGCACCGTACGATAGGTCTCCATGAAGCCGCCCTGATATACCCCGAGGTCCTTCCATTCGGGAATCACGTTGTGGACCGGCTCATCGAGCGCGACGAGGCCCTTCTCCACTAGCATCATGAAGGCCACGCTGGTGAGCGGCTTGGTCATCGAATAGAGGCGGAAGATGGTGTCCTCGCGCACCGGCAGCTTTCGTTCGACATCCGACATCCCCATCGTGCGGAAATGCGCGAGTTCGCCGCGCCGCGCGATGACAATCAGTGCGCCGGGAATTTTGCCACTATCGATGTAGCGGGTCTGGATGAAGTGATCGAGGACCTCGAGACGAGCGGGCGAGAGACCGGCCGCAACTGGATTGGGCATCGCACAAATACCTCTGCGGGTTTAATAGCGATGCTGCGGGCGCGTGCACAAGCGCGCTAGATTTGGAAATCGGCGCGTGGCGGCAGTGGCTGGATCGGTGCGATGGCAGCAAGCGCGATGGCGGGCACTTCACCGTTACCTCCATCGTCATCGCTCGCCAGAGGGGCCGCGACCTCTTCCATCACTCGCACGACCGACTCGAGTAGAGTGGATTTCTTGACCGGTTTGCTGACGTGCAGATCGCAACCGGCGGCCTTGGCGCGGCGCACATCTTCTTCTAGAGCGGATGCAGTCAGCGCAATGATCGGCGTATGAGGATGGCCTTTTTCCGCTTCCCATTTGCGAATCGCGCGCACCGCGCTATAGCCGTCGAGCACCGGCATCTGGATGTCCATCAGCACCAGATCGAATCCTCCGCCGATGAAGCGATCGACTGCGATCTGTCCGTTCTCCGCCTCAGTCAGTTGATAGGGAGTCTTCTTGGTGTAGGCACGGATGAGCAGGCGGTTATCCGGCGAATCGTCGGCGAGCAGAATTTTGAGCGGGCGATTGGAAAGGCCCGAGGGCGCCGGGCTGGTAGCCGCCGCGGGCTGGGCATGCGCGACGGTTTTGACTCCGGCCGATTTCGCACACGCTTCCGTACACACGTTGTAGAATTCCTGACGTTTGATGGGGCGGGTGCAGTAGTGGCGCAGATGGCGCTCACGCATACGGCGCAGCTTGGCCGGCAATCCGTAGGCATTGGTGAGCATCACCAGCGCCGCATCGGGCGCGAGCGTGTGCATGCGC
>Ga0335081_10015713_pt1 | contig 12248 bp, 10 predicted proteins | sample Lox_Sample_35_FD_206713 | JGI IMG/M metagenome (GOLD analysis project Ga0335081, IMG submission 206713) | Soil microbial communities from Loxahatchee National Wildlife Refuge, Florida, United States - Lox_Sample_3.5 | ecosystem: Environmental > Terrestrial > Soil > Wetlands | place: USA... | reverse complement strand
TGGCTGCCGGCGCCATGACTGCCGCTCCGCGCCAGAGAGCCGGTTTCAGGTGGGCCGCCGGCGTGGCGCTTTGCCTTGTGATCGCCGTTGCTTTCCTGTTCTATGGCAAGGTCGCGAGGAATAATCACTCGGTTTCACCGGCGATCGCACTGCCAACCCAGAGATCCATCGCCGTGGTTCCGTTTCTCGACCTGACCGAAGGGATGACCCACGAAACCTTCGCCGACGGCATGACCGAGGAACTGATCGACAGACTTAGCAAGATCCCGGGCCTTCGCGTACCGGCTCCAACGTCCTCGTTCTATTTCAAGGGCAAGCAAGTGCCCGTCGCCGATATGGCCAAGGCGCTGGGTGTCGCTTATCTACTCGACGGGAGCGTGCGCAAGTCAGGTGCGAGGCTGCGGGTCGCGGCGCGGCTGATCCGGGCGGACAACGGGTACGTGGTCTGGTCGGAAACCTATGACCGGTCACCGGGCGACATCTTGTGGATCCAGGACGACATCGCCAGCGAAGTGACGAAGGCCCTCAGGACATCCATCGAGGCCGGGCAGAACCACTGAGGAGTTCGTGCCAGACGCTGTGTGATGCAACGTCGCGCGGTTGAGGCTGCGATCGTCAGCGCTTGCGTGGACGCAGGTAGTGGAAGCGAACGAGATAAATATTCTCGCCCTTGCCGTGTTTCGCGACCTTGAGCAGATCGACGATCCCCAAGAAACCTGATTCACGCGCCAATTCCGGTGTGATGTCGGGCAAACCAATGGGTTTGATGGAGTCCACTTCGATCTCACCTTCGTCCATGCGGTATCGTTTGCCCACGGTGACATGGGGACGCGTCCAGATGCGGACGCTGCAGGTGATTTCGCCGCGGCGAACTCCCTCGCAGAGCCGCTTGGTGAAGACCATGGGGAAGAGTTTACTACCGGAAGGAGACGGAGGCGGGAAACGCTTCGAGGGAGGATCAGCTTTCGCTAACCCTCCCACAGATGGCGACAGGAGCTGACTTAATGAACAGTTACTTCTTCGCTTTCAGGTAGCCAAACGAATAGTCGATCGTCGCCGCGCTACCGCAAGCGGTTTCATTGGTTTCGGTCAAGCCCAAACCCGATGGAGTATCCCCGTAGAAAGCAATCGCGATGGATGGATAGCAGCCGGTGGCGAAAGAAGTGTCGGCGTCCGGGGTCCACGTGATGGATGTAGGAGAGGCGCCGTTCAACACGCCTGTGCGGTAGGTCAGCGACCCTGTGGTGTTGTCCTCCTGGTGCGCTTCGACTACTACCCATCCCTCAGGAATTTGTAGGTAGCTTGAGCTCCCATCCCCGAAAACGGAGACCGTCGGGTTGTAGCCGGTGGTGCTGTAGGAAATGGGGTCAGTCCAGGTGATGCTTTGGGTAGTGGTGTCCACCACGCCGATGGCATACCACAGGGCGCCGCCGCTGCCCTGAGCCACCAGGACGGCCAGATTATTGGCAACCGATACGGTTGGCGCGTAACCTTGGTTCATCCCGCTGTTGATTTCGAGCTTTGGACCCCAACTAATGGATGGCGACGGTCCGAGTGTCATAGTGGCGACGCGGTACCAAAGGGCGGACAGGCCGGTTTCTGATTGATGCACTTCCACGACCGTGGCGCTGGTGTTGGACGGTCCGTTCAGGTCCGCAGCCACCGTGGCGTTGTAACCGTTATCGTATTGGATCGCGGACGACCATGTGATACCCGAGAAAGACGGAGGCGCATTGCTCCCGATCTGAAACCACAGCGAGCTTTCGCTTTCCTGGCCGCCTTGATGCACCTCGATCGGATTGTCGTAATTGTCCGCGCCATCATAGGCAATGGCGATCGACGGCGCGTGGCCGACCTGCGGGGTGGTTTGGGGCGGGCTGTAAAGATAACTGGATAATCCCGTCCAATTGACCACTCCAAGGCCGTAAGAACCAAGCTCGGACTCGAACGCATGCAAGCCGATTCCCGTTTCGGCGATGATTGCCACATTTTGTATCCCGTCCGAAGCCAACTTAGGCAAATAACCACTGTTGATTTTCTTGCCGCTCACCTTCCATGAGATGGTAATGTCCTCCGCCTTGGCGCCGGTCGCGAGCAGAACTGCCACGAAACCCAGAGTCAACGTAACGTTTTTCATGCGAATTTTCCTCCGACTATCCGTCACTTTCAAATGCCCTCATCTTCAGGGGCGGAAAAGCGGACGGAAAACTGCAATGGGGGAGAAAAATATTTCGCTGGCGGACGCGGGAGCGTCAAACCTAACAACGAAAGGGGTTGGCGGCTGTGCGAACCGACCGGAAGGCGCCTACTCGTACCTTAACGCCACTACCGGGTCCAAACGTGCGGCGCGGGTGGCGGGCCAGATGCCGAAGAAAAGGCCGACGCCTACGGAGACGGCGGTGCCGAGCACGGCAGCCCATAGGGGCACGGCGGTCGGCAGGCTGGGGAAGATGAGCCGCGCGGCCAGCGAGATCAGCCAGCCGAAGAACATTCCCAGCATGCCGCCCATCACGGTGAGCACGACGGCTTCGGTTAGGAACTGCAGCACGATATCGGCGCGGCGGGCGCCAATGGCTTTGCGGATGCCGATTTCACGCGTGCGCTCGGTAACCGACACCAGCATGATGTTCATGACGCCAATGCCGCCCACCAGAAGGCCGATGGAGCTGAGCACCACGATGACGAGCGCGACCATACCGGTGACTTTGTGGAAGTCTTCGATCAACTGCTCGGAAGTGGAGATGGAGAAGTTATCGGGCTGGTTGTTGGGGACGCGGCGCTCGACGCGCATCACGGTGCGCACCTCGTCCTCCGCCTCGGCCATCATGCCGGGCTGCGCAATCACGATGAGCATGTTCTCTTTCGCGTTGGGAAAGAGCTTGTGCATGGTGAAGTAAGGGAACAGGATGCGCAGATCCTGGCTGCCGGGAAACGCGAAGGCCGGGCGCGCCATGGAGCCGATGACTTGAAACTGGTGGCCGTTGACTTCGATCCACTTGCCGACGGGGTCGAGGCCTCCGAAGAATCCGCTCTGAATATCCTCGCCAATCACGACAACAGGAAGATGGTGGCGGCTTTCCATGTCCGTGAAGAAGCGGCCGAATTTCATCACCGTGCCGCCGGCGGCGTAGGCCTCTTCGGTGCCGCCGATATCGACATTGAAAATGTCGTTGCCCTTGTAGTGGGCGCGGTTGATCATGTGCCAGTCGGCGAACAGGTACGGACTGACATGCAGCACGGCGGGGCAGCGCTCGGCGATGGCCTGGGCGTTTTCGTAGGTGAGCGGCTTGCGGCGCATTTCTTCCGGCGTGAGGTCGCCCGCGCGGACACCGATTTTGAACTTGAAGACGATCAAGGTGGTGGGCCCGAAGCTGCGAAAAATATTGGTGATGGCGCCGTCCAGGCCGGCGAGGATGGAGCCGACGCCGATGACGGCGCCGGTCCCGATGATGACGCCGAGCACGGTGAGGAACGCGCGGAGCTTGTGGCCGCGAATGGTATCGAGCGCCATGCCGATGCCGGAGAAAAGGGTGGCGCGCGTCATTGTTCCACCCGCAGGGCTTCGATGGGGTCGAGCCGGGAGGCGCGCGTTGCCGGATAGATGCCGAAGAACAGGCCGACACTCGCGGACAGCGCCACGCTGATCAGCACGGCGGAAACGGGGACCGACATGGGCACGGGTGTGAGCGCGCGGACGAGGATGGCCACGAACCAGGCCAGGCAAACGCCGATCAGTCCGCCCGTAGCGGCGAGCATCGACGACTCGACCAGAAACTGGCGAAGAATATCGATGCGGCGCGCGCCCACAGACTTGCGGATGCCGATTTCGTGCGTGCGTTCGGTCACCACGGCAAGCATGATATTCATGACCACGACGCCGCCCACCACCATGAATACGGAAACAACGGCGACGGCGGTGGCGGCGATGGAGCCGGTAATGCTATCCCAGGCGGAAACCAGAGAATCCGAGGAGACGATGGCGAAGGTTTCCTCCTGGTTCGGGCCAAGATGGCGGAAGGAACGAAGCAGCATGCGGGCCTGGTCCTGCGCGCGGTAGACGAAGGTGGGGCCGAGCGCGCGTGCACGATACGAGATGCCCTGGCGAGCCCCGTAGATCTTGAAGTACGTCTCGATGGGGATCATCAGGAAGTTGTCTTGGGAGTTGCCGAACACGCTGCCTTTGGCCTTCGCCACGCCGACCACGTCGAACGGCCGGCCTTCCACAAACAACGTTTTTCCCAGGGGACTGACGTTGGGAAAGAAACGCTGCCTAATGTCATTGCCGATGAACGCCACCGGCTGGCGGCGCTGATCCTCGGTTTCGGTGAAGAAGCGGCCCTCAGTGATTTCCACGTTTGCGAGCGAGGCCTCGTTGGCGGTGACGCCATTGAGCTCGACGCCATCCACCTGTTGCGAGCCGTAATGCACCTTGGCTTGGCGATCAGCCTCCATTCCGATGTCGCCAATCATGGTGGCATGGCTCTTCAGGAATTCAAATTCGTCGCGGCTCAGCTCGGGGTTGCGCTTCTGCATCTCAAGAAATTTCTTGGGATCCCAGTGGCCGATCATCGCCATACGCAAGACGCGGAAGCCGTCAGCGCCCATGTCGGAGACATTTTGCGCGATGTAGCGATTCATGCCATTGATGACGGACATTACCGCGATGAGTGTGGCGGTGGCGAGGATGATTCCGAGCAGCGTAAGAAAGCTGCGCAACTTGTTGGACTGGAGCGACCGGGCGGCGCCGCGGACCGCTTCCCAAAAGGACGCAGTCGATTGCATCTGATTAGAGAGGACGAAGCGGGTGGTGCATTTGTTCCCGCCAGTGCCTCAGTTTAGCTAAGGTCAAGCATTTCAGAAGGAGCGCGGCGTGTCAAACTGAGGGCAATGGCCGTGCGGAGATTTGTGCGCCGGACGCGCATTCGAGCGCCGGCGGAGCGCGTGTTCCAATGGCACGAGATGCCGGGAGCATTCGAGAAGCTGACGCCGCCGGGGGAACCTGTACGCGTGGTGTCACAAACGGGAGGCATTCGAGACGGTATGCGCAGGGAACTGGTTATCGGTCGCCCGCCGATGTGCATCCGCTGGATCGCCGCGCACCATGGATATATCGAGGGCCGGCAGTTTCGCGACACTCAGGTGCGGGGCCCATTCCGGAGCTGGGTGCACACACACTTGTTCGAGGCGGATGGGCAGGATGCTTGCTACCTGGAGGACCGCGTGGAATATGAGCTGCCGTTCGGATGGCTGGGCGAGTGTCTGGCGGGAGCCGTGATTGAGCGCAAGCTGGAGCGGCTGTTCGAGCATCGGCATCGGGTGACGCGTGAAGAGAACGAGCAAGAAGAAGCTTCACCGCCGAGACGCGGAGACGCAAAGAACGCCTAAGAATTGTGGACAATTAAAGTAAGGACTCGATGCCTGATCCCATGACGCCGGTGGAGCATAAGGCCCCAGACACTCCCATAGCGGGAACCGTGGCCGGCTTGCGCGTTTTTGGCGTTCCGGTCCGGTTTCACTTCACATTCATTTTGCTGCTGGTGTTTCTGATTTTCGTCGGGTTGGGAGGAAAGCAGTCCGCAGCCACCACCGCGATTTACGTGATCGCGCTGTTCGGATCGGTGTTGCTGCATGAAATCTGCCACGCGGCGGTCGCACGGCTCTACGGTCTCAGAACACGCGAGATCGTGATGTTCCCGATTGGCGGAGTGTCGCGGCTGGAGAGCCAGCCGAAAGTGAAACAGGAGCCTTTGATCGCGCTGGCCGGGCCGGCCGCCAACTTGATCATTGGAGTCGTGCTGCTGGCCACACAGCATGAATTTTTGCCGCTCGAGAAGCTGGCCGTGCCGACTGACGCGAACCTGGTGGAACGCATCGCGCTGGGGAATCTTTTACTGGGGGTGTTCAACCTGCTGCCGGCTTATCCCATGGACGGCGGGCGCATTCTGCGATCGCTGATCGCGCTGCGCAAGCCGGAAGACGAGGCGACACAAATCGCGGCGAGCGCGGGACGGTTTCTGGCGATCGCCATGGGGCTGTTTGGTCTTCTGTCGCAAAATTTCGTGCTGATCTTCGTGGCGCTGTTTGTGTATCTGGGGGCCGCGCAGGAGGGCGCGGCGGCGCGCGGGCGCTCGCTCACCAGCGGGTTTCCGGTGCGGGCGGCGATGATCACCGATTTCCACACGCTGTCACATTCCAATACAATTCGCGAGGCCGGAGACTTGCTCCTCTCAACATCCCAACAGGATTTTCCGGTCATGCACGGGGACGAGGTCATCGGACTTCTTACGCGGTCGGCGCTGTTGCGCGCCATGCTGAGCGCGGGTCCGGATTCGTATGTGGCGGCGGCGATGGACCGTAATTTCCTGCGCGTTCCACCTGACATGAGCCTCACCGACGTGCTGCCGCAGCTCTCCGGTGCGGGATCGTGCGCGCTGGTGATGGATGGCGACCAACTGGTCGGGTTGCTGACGGCGGAGAATCTGTACGAATTCACGCTGCTGCGTCAGGTCAGCATGGCGCAGCAGCGCATGAGCCACCAGCCGTGACGGCTTCCGGCGCCCCTCAACGTGTGGTCATCATCGGCGGCGGATTCGGCGGCCTGTACGCGGCGAAGTCTCTGCGGCGGGCGCCCGTGCGCGTGACCCTGATCGACCGGCGCAATTTTCATCTGTTCCAGCCGCTGTTGTATCAGGTGGCAACGGGCGGGTTGTCGCCGGGTGAAATCGCTTCGCCCTTGCGGCACGTGCTCCGGCGCAGCCGGAACACAGACGTGCTGCTCGGAGAAGTAGTGGACATCGACACGGGGAACCGGAGGGTTGTCTTGCATGACGGCACCGTCCCGTACGACACCCTGATCGTGGCGACCGGATCGAGCCACCACTACTTCGGACACAACGAATGGGAGAAGTACGCGCCAGCCCTGAAGACCATCGAAGATGCAACCGAGATTCGCAGCCGCATTTTGCTGGCGTTCGAGAAGGCGGAGCGAGAGCCCGATACCGAGGCGCGGCATGCATGGCTGACTTTCGTGGTGGTGGGCGCGGGACCGACCGGCGTGGAACTCGCGGGCGCGCTGGGGGAGATTGCGAATGACACGCTTCGAGATGATTTCCGGCATATTGATCCAGCGGAAGCCCGCATCATTCTGATCGAGGCCGGCGATCGCGTGCTGCCGGTGTATCCTCCGGATCTTTCCGCCGACGCCGAGCGATCACTCATCCGGCTATCGGTCCGGACGATGACACGTACGGCCGTGACAGCCGTGGAGGAAACGGGTGTCACGGTGCAGCGCAGCGGCGAAAGCAAGCATATTAGCGCGCGCACGATTTTGTGGGCGGCGGGCGTGGCTGCGTCGCCCTTGGGCCGCATCCTTGCCGATCGCACTGGAGTGACGCTCGACCGCGCAGGACGCGTGCTCGTGGAACCGGATCTGACGATTGGGGGGCATCCCGAGATACTGGTGATTGGCGATCTTGCCAATTTCAGCTACCAAACGGGAAAACCGCTGCCGGGTGTGGCGCCGGTTGCCATACAACAGGGCGGATACGTGGGAAAACTGATTCGCGCGCGGCTGGCCGGCAAACCTGTGCCGCCGTTTTCTTACTGGGACAAGGGCAATCTGGCCACCATCGGGCGCGCGGCCGCAGTTGCGGACTTTGGGCGCATTCACATTGCGGGGCTGATTGCATGGCTGGTGTGGCTGTTCGTGCACCTGATGTATCTGGTGGGTTTCGACAATCGCCTTGTGGTGTTCTTCAAGTGGGCGTACAGCTATCTCACGTTCAACCGGGGCGCGCGGCTCATCACGGGGCAGGAGGACGAAACCTCACCGCCCAGACGATGAGGCGCAGAGAAGACTTGCAGGGTCGATGGCGGGGCGGGTGTAGACTATTGGTCGGCAGGGAGGATCGTATGGACAAAGCACGTCATCCTCACGTGATCCGGACCTGGACCGTCGAGCGGACCAAGGTCCTTTACCGCCAGCCGCAACCAGCCAAGCTACAGCCCACCGGGCGGCGCGAGTTCTTCCGCGCACCACAGAAACACGAGCCGCACACGAGCCCCGCGCCCAAGGCCAAAGAGTGAAGAGGAGTCCGTCATGGTCACCGCTTCGCAACTGCGGGCTGGGATGGCGATCCAGTTCGAGGGTCAGGATTACAAAGTCGTCGCCGCTGATTATCATCCGGGGCAAGGCAAGATGGGCGGGGTGGCGCACGTGCGCCTGCGCAATCTCGCCACGGGTACATTCTGGGAACACAGTTTTCGCGCCGAACTAAAGCTCGAAACCTTGCCGGTGGAAAAGCAGGAGCTGGAATTTCTGTATGCAGATGGCGATCAGTGCTTTTTCATGAATCCGCAGACGTTCGAGCAAGTCGAGATCGCCAGGGAGCTCGCCGGCCCGCAGACTGCGCTCCTGGAACCAGGCATGAATCTGAGCGTAGAGTTCGTTGAAGGCAGGCCGGTCAGCGTGCTGTTTCCGCCCGTTCTGGAGGTGAAAATCGCGGACACGGCTCCGGCGACGCACCAGCAGGCGGATAGCGCTTACAAATCCGCGCAACTGGCGAATGGCGTTGAAGTGATGGTACCGCAGTTCGTGAAAACCGGCGACGTGATCCGGCTCGATCTCGAAACGATGAGATACGTGGATCGAGCCAAAACGAGAAGCGCTTAACCCGATCTACGTGCGCGGGCGGTAGCCGGGGCGCGAGCGCACGCGGTATTTCTTGCCGACATCGGACACGATTTCCACGGAGATCTTGCGAAATCCCTCGTTAGGATTTGGGGCGGGATAGTAAGTTACCGTGTAGCTGTTGCCCAAATCTTCGCGGATGGATTCGAAAGCTTCTACCTGTTTCTGCCAGGTCTTCGCCCAATACGCCTTGCCGCCGGTGCGCGCGGTGATACGGCGGAAGACGCCGCTGGAGATGGGGTCTTTGTTGACTTCGTTCGTGGAGATCACGTAGATGGGGATGCCCTCGTCCTCCGCTACGGCACGCACATCGTCGGGGGCAACCATGCTCGCGTTATCGGGACCGTTGGAAAACACGATCACGACTTTGCGGCCGGGCACCTTGGCGGCGTCGCGCAGAGTGAGCAGCAGGGCGTTGTAGAGAGCGGTATCGTCGCCGGCTACCGCTTTACGCAGGCCGAAGATGGCGTCGCTACGATCACGCGTCAGATCCGCGGCGCGGGATAAGTTGCGGCTGAAAGAATAGACGGCCACGGAGTCGGCGCGGTCGAGGCCGCGGACAAAATCGGCAATGGCGTCCTCGGCGTAAACAAAGCCGCGATACATGAAGTTGCTGGTGTCGAACAGCACGAAGACGTTGGTGCCCACGAAGGCATCGGAACGCGGATCGATGCCGGGCTTGGGAGCGCCGCTGCCATCGGCAAGAAGCGGACGCACGCTGCCGTCATCGTTCACCTGCACGGCCGGATTGTTGCCCTCGGCAAAGGTCGAGATCTTTTCGACGATGCCGTCCTCGAGAATCTTGAAATCACCCGGCTTAAGCCCATTAATGTAGTGGCTCTTGCTGTCGGTGACAGTGAAGCTCAACACCACGAGGTCGACCTTGGAGCGAAACACCGGACCCCGGGCTTCTTGTGCGGAGAGCCACAGGGCTCCCGCGGCTAATGAGACCACGCTGGATAGGATGACTAACTTCGACCGAATCGTCACAAGGTTCTCCTGAAGATCACTGAAGGGCCGCCTTCGGCTCGCCCGCCTGCAGTTTGGCCTTGGCGCGAACATCATCCCCTACCACACGCAGGGAGCGAAGCAGCGCCGGCCAGTCCTCCAGGTGCGAAGCGAAGATTTGCTCCACCACTTTCTGGGTCCACTCGGGGATCAGCACGTTGAGTTGCGTGGGTGCGGCGTGGAGCTCATCGGCCAAGCCGGCCCAGTAGAGCGTATTCGATTCCCAGCTTTCGGCCATGATGCGGCTTGAGTAACCCATCAGCGTGGGGAAGGTGCGCAAATGGAGCAATTCGGGGCGATTGGAATTAGTCAAAGTCGGCTTGGGAGTGCCGAAGGCGCGTGACACGGCTTGCTCTCCGACTTCGGAGGAGTGCGCCACGCGCAATTCCCGGATTTCGGTGATCAGCGGGCCGCCGGTGCGCTTGTCTGTCTGCTGCGACTCCACGCGCGACGCGATAAAGAACAACTCGGCGGGCGTTATCTTCTCGATGGCCGTGGGGACATCACCCGCTTCGAGCAAGCGCTCGACCAGCATGGTGCGCGCGGGATTGGCCTGCGCCGCGAGGGCTTCGATCAGTTGTTTCCTCATGCCGGGATCGATGGCGGCTTCCGCCATCATGGCCCGACCGTAACGCAGATGCAGGCCAACCCAGTGCATCTGGACCGGAGTGACGTTCCACCATCGGGGAATCTTGGCGCTCAGGATCATTTGTGGAACCAAGTCACCCCAGATCAACGCCTGCGTCTGCGCGGGCACGAGAAAATTCTGCTCGGCCTCAGCCAGCGCGTAGGGCAGTCCCGCGAGCGAACCCACCAGCCGCCCGCCGCCGTTCGAGGGCCAGCCGGTGCCGAACAGCTCCGTACCTTTCCAGGTGTGGAAGGCGCCCTGCACGCCGATGAAATCATGGCCGCGTACGAAAAGCGGATTGGTGTAGAGCACCTGGGCTCCCGGAGGAGCATAGTGCGCATAACTGTATGACACGAGCGTGTCGCGCAAGAAGGGCGCTAGGGACCCGCGAACGTCTTTCAGCTTCTCCGCATCGTTGCCGGCGCGCTCGATGGCCGCGCGGAGGTTCAGCTTGCGCTCCGTCTCCACGTGTTTCTCGGTCCAGTAACCAAAAGCGAACGAGTTTTTCTCCACCGTGGTAAGGGAAGACCGGGGAAGCTGAATCTCCGAAATCCGCGAGGCCAGGCGGTTAATCAGCGCCGTGTCCACTTTTCCGCCGTGGCTCAAACTTTCCAGGTGATCGTCGAGCTGGAACAACGTAGTGAGCGAAACGATGCGTTGCGCCTCAAGAATGCGGTTCATGTCCTGGACTACCTGGGCGTGCGCGTCGGCGTCACTGGGATTGGCCGTGCCGGCGAGCAAATCCAGCAGCCGCTCCTGCGGCGCCGATAAGTCCGTCGATCCGGTGGTTTTCAGCAACAGAACGGTGCCGGCCTTCCCGGCCTCGTAGAGGTCGCGATCGCGGTGGACCTGCGCAAACGGCGCCAGAATTCCGGCCAGCGCCGCATCCGCCTGGTTGGGTGCGATGCTGCCCTGCAGGCAGAAGATCTGCCACAGGGAGACCAGGGCCTGCGTGGTGCCGGCGGTGTCCGCCCGCAGCGCCTGATCCTTCATGCGGTTGATGGCGTCCGCGGTGTCGAGAAACTCCAGGATGGTCTTGTCCGACACTGACGGAACGTCATTGAAGATCGCGTACTGCGTCCCGTAGATGTGGTAATCGCGCGCCAGGCGCTCGACTGTCGCCGGCTCCAGAGGCCGTGCGCGGTCGCGATCCAGATCGCTGAGCGCCATGAAAATCTTGAGCGGCTCGTTCTCGACGCTCTTGCGGCACAAGCCAAAGAGGGCCTCGATCACGTCGTCGGGATCCTTCCATCCGCTGGCTGCCTTGGTGAGCTTTCCGTCGTACTTGCCGTGAGGATGGGTGATGAAGAGATTCTTCCAAACCTCAAGGTTGCCGGGGATCACCGGCCGGCCGCTTGCATCCACACGCAGCCTTGTAGTCAGGAGCATCATGTCCGCGTTGGAACGAAACACAGGACGGGCGGGACCGGGACTGGTGACACGGCCTCGTACCGCCGCATAGAAGCGCTTCATATGCGGGGGATCGGTCAGGTACTCTTTCACCGGCCCGCTCATGCGCGCCAGCGAATCGAACAAACTGGCCAGCCAGCCGTCGTCTTTTGCCAGTAGCTTATCGAAGAACGCCGCGCCTTGATCCGGCGAGACGCCCACCAGCTCGGCCCACGCCGCCGCCGATCGCGCACCCCCCGGCACCACGGCTTTGCCGTTGCGGATCTCGAACATGGCGCCAAAGAAATCGAGCACATGCGCGTACGCCTTGAGCCGCGGCATGGGGATGGCCTTCCGCAGCGCGTCGGCGGTCTCCGCGTCCAGCTTGGAAAGTCCCAGATAGAGCCGGCACATGGCCGGATCGCCGAGGAAAGCCTCTAGGAAGTCGCCGCTCTCCTTTTCTTTTGCCGAGAGCCAGTAGTCGGACCCGTAGAGCACTCCCACCGGCGAGGGATGAAAATCGTAGGTAAAGGG
>Ga0335081_10015712_pt1 | contig 12250 bp, 8 predicted proteins | sample Lox_Sample_35_FD_206713 | JGI IMG/M metagenome (GOLD analysis project Ga0335081, IMG submission 206713) | Soil microbial communities from Loxahatchee National Wildlife Refuge, Florida, United States - Lox_Sample_3.5 | ecosystem: Environmental > Terrestrial > Soil > Wetlands | place: USA: Florida... | reverse complement strand
CATGTACGTGCTGGTGACTCGCGAGCGCGGCCGACCGGATTTCCTCACCGCCATCCACTGGAACTGGCCGGGTTTTGCAGGCGCTTACCTGGTGGGCGGAGTTGCGCTTTCGGTATTGCTGCAACTGCTGGCGAAGTATCTCCCGGTGCCGAATCATCTGCCCATTGACAAATTTTTTCAGACAGCAAGCGAAGCGTGGGTGGTCACAATCTGCGGGGTTACACTTTTTCCGCTGATGGAGGAATTGTTCTTCCGCGGATTTTTTTATCCCGTACTGAAGCAGCGACTGGGCTTGATTGCGGCCGTCATTCTGACCGCATTTGCCTTTGCCTTGCTGCACGGCGCGCAACTGACGTTTGCCTGGGCGCCGGTGTTTTTGATCTTCCTGGTCGGGCTGGCTCTGACCATTGTGCGGGAATGGCGAAACTCGGTGGCCGCCAGTCTTCTGGTGCACATCGCCTATAACGGGTTCATTTCGTGGGCGATGTTTACTACCACCGACGGGTTTCATCATCTGGAGAAACTGGGGAGTCAGTAGTCAGTAGTCGGTACTCAGAGGTGTGCAGCCGAACTACCAACTACGAACTACGAACTCCGATCTCCGATATGGCCTTCTACATCGGCATTGACGGCGGCGGCACGAAAACCCGGTGTGTGGTGGGTGATGAAAACCGGGTGCTGGCGCATTCGACCACAGGCGCTTGCAACGTGGTGCGGGTCGGCGTGGAACAAGCGCGCGCAGAACTCCACAGCGCCGTCCAGAAAGTTTGCGATGATGCGAACGTCCCGGTTGAGCAGATCAAACGGATCTGCATCGGCGCAGCCGGAGCGGCGCGTGAGGAGGTTGCCCAACAGATCCACGCGATTCTCGGGGAATTGACCCCGGCTTCTGTCGACGTGGTCGGAGACACGGTCATTGCACTCGAGGCGGCGTTCGGCTCCGGCCCAGGCATTATCGCGATCTCTGGAACCGGCTCGATCATCTACGGGCGAAATGGGCGCGGAGAAACAGCTCGCGCCGGCGGCTGGGGTTACGCGATTTCGGATGAAGGCTCGGCCCAGTGGATAGGACGGCGAGCCGTCTGGACGATTCTGCGCGCCCACGATCAAGGACTCGAAACGAAACTGACCGGGCTGATTTTGAAGGCTTGGAAGCTCGAAACGCTCGACGAGCTGGTGCAGAGAGCCAATGCGGTTCCTCCTCCGGAATTTCCTGAGCTGTTTCCGGTCGTCTTACGGGCAGCAAATGAAGGCGATGCGACCGCCAAGGGCTTGCTTCGCGACGCCGCAAACCAACTGGCGGAACAAACCTCAATGGTCATTCGACGGCTATTTTTTAAACCTTCAGTCGTGGAGACGCAGCCGGCTACCACTCAGGGCAACCAGACGCTGACGGAGCATGCCCGGGTAGCCATGACTGGCAGCGTCTTTCGTCAGTCGGCCGAGATCCGCGAGGTTTTCTACAATCGACTGCGGAGAGCGTACCCGGGCATCGAGATGCGCAGCGATCTGATCGAGCCGGTCGAAGGCGCGTTGGCGTTGGCGAGGAAAGGGCGATAGTCCGGGTTGAGAGAGACAGTAACGATTCGATGGTCACGAACGGCGAAAATCTGCAGCCAGTGGGCGCATCGGATCCGACGCCGGAAACGCAGGGCAATGCCGCGGACGAAGAACTCCTGCACGCCGCCTCCGATCCTGCGCTGACCGAAGATCTGGCGCTCGCGCTACTCAAGCGCACTGATTTGCCGGCGACGGTTCTCGAGCAACTCGCGAGGAATGTGGCCGCGATCAAAGCGCGGAAGGTAAAGATCGCGCTCGCCGGTCATCTGCACACCCCGCGCCATATCTCGATTCCATTGGTACGCCAGCTCTACACCTTCGATCTCATGCAGGTGGCGTTGTCGCCAACGGTTCCCGCCGACGTAAAGGTCGTTGCCGAAGATGTTGTCATCTCGCGGCTGAAAAGCGTGACCCTGGGGGAACGCCTGACTCTCGCGCGGCGCGCCTCGGGAAGGGTCGCTGCCGCGCTCCTGCTGGATCCGGAAGCCCGGGTAATGCAGACAGCGCTCCAAAACGGCAGGCTCACGGAATCGCTGGTGATTGGAGCAGTGCTCCGTCCGCAAGCAGGGGCGGCGCTCGTTCATGCCGTCGCGCAGCATGCCAACTGGTCATTCCGGAGAGAAGTGCGCATCGCGCTGCTTCGCACCGAGTTCCTGCCGCCGACGCGGGCGCTCGAATTCAGCCGTGGGGTTTCGCTGGCATTGCTGCGCGAGATCCTGGCGAACTCGCGGCTGCCAGAGGCGGTCAAACGAGAGGTCTTGCAGGGAAACCCGATCACCGCTCCTTAAATATTTGGGTCAACTTTAGAAGTGGTCTCTGCGGCTCTCGAAATTCAGGGAGCGGGCACCAAAGCAAGAATCTTTAACCAGGGGGTACACGGGGGGAGCACCGAAGGAAACCAATTCCCTTACGGTTTAATTTTTTCCCGTTGACTTCTCACTCTGCCCAGTCGGCGATAAACACATTGCTCTCGTGCGGTGCCTTGGCATTGCGGGCAGAGATCCATACCAGCTGTTTGCCATCCGGACTGAACATGGGGAAGCCATCGAATCCGTCGCTATAAGTGATCCGCTCCAGCCCGGAACCGTCAATGTTAATGGCATAGAGTTCGAAATTTCCCATGCCGCCGGTCGAGCCGACATTGCTCGAAAAGATGATTCGCTTTCCATCCGCGAAAAACGATGGCGCAAAGCTCGCGGCATTCAGGTTCGTGAGTTGCCGCTTGCCGCTGCCATCGGCCTTCATGATCCAGATCTCCAGCGTCGTTGGCCGGATCAGGTTCTGCTTGAGCAGTTCCTTGTATTCCGCGATTTCCTGGTCGGTTTTGGGATGGTAGGCGCGATAGACGATCCATTTTCGATCCGGCGAAAAGAACGGTCCGCCGTCGTAGCCCAGTTCGTGCGTGAGTTGTTTGACGTTCTTGCCGTCGACATCCATGGTGTAGATGTCGAGGTCGCCATTGCGCAGGGAAGTGAAGACGATCTTCTTGCCATCTTCGGAAATAGTGGCTTCGGCGTCGTAGCCAGGAGTGGTCGTGAACTGCTTGAGATCGGAGCCATCGAGCTTCGCGGTGAAAATATCGTAGCTAGGATAGACGGCCCAAACATATCCTTTCGAATAGTCCGGGCGCGGCGGGCAGGCGGGATCGCCAAGGTGAGTTGAGGAATAAAGAATCCTATCCTGACGGGGAAAGATGTATCCGCAGGTGGTGCGGCCTTTGCCGGTCGAGACCATGTGCTGGTTGCTGCCGTCGGCGTTCATCATGAACATCTGGTCGCATTGCAATTTGTCGCGGGTGGACTGGAAGATCAGCTTCTTGCCATCCGCCGAGAAATAAGCCTCGGCATTGGAGCCGCCGAAGGTGAACTGGCGGACGTTGTGCAGGTGCGCCTCCTGGGGAGTAGCTAAAACCGGGTTCTTTGGGCCAGGTGCGCTCGCTGATTGTCCCCATGCAATGGTTGCGATCATGAGGTTGAGGATGGGCCCGCCGAAGCGTCGGGCGAGGCGGACGGCGCGTTTCAACTCAACGATTTGCATATCTAGATGAGCAGTGTAGCAGCCGGCCCGACTTCCGAAAAATCAGCTAATAATGTTTTCTGGCGAGCCTCTTGCAACCCCGGTAGGTTGGCTTCCATCCAACGCCAAAGCCACAATAAGTCACTTCGTTCAATCGCAGGGGAGGGGTGTTGATCCAGTACTGCTCCAGTGGAGTCGCAGAGGCTCGTCACCTACCCAGCGCTTTCGACAAGGCCGATATTCCCGCTCTGGTGCGGCGCGGGTTGAGAAAGTTGTCGTTCTTCGACAGATGTTTGCGAAATGCGAGCGCGCCGTAAGGCTGTTACCCATTAATAAATGCGAATGGATCGCGAAAATAACACAAGGATATCCCGCATGAGTGCCGCATCTCAGCCGAGTTCGGCCAGCGTAACCGGTTCCTGGGCGCAAAGGATGGAAGCCTTTCGCTCCGCGCCTTTGCTAAATTTCTCCCGATCACTTCCTGGTTTCTTTATTGTCGGGCCGCCGCGCACGGGAACCACTTGGCTGCACGAGATCCTCAAACGACATGTCGCCTTGCCCGCTTCCACCAAGGAAACACGCTTCTTCGATCTGCATTTCCATCGCGGCACGGATTGGTACTTGTCGCATTACCGGGACTTGCACTCGTGGTCGCGGATCGGTGAGGTCGCGCCCACTTATTTTGCTTCGCCGGAAGCGCGCACTCGAATTCGAGAGATGATCCCACACGCCAAGATTGTGTGTATCTTTCGCGACCCGGTTCAGCGCCTGGTTTCGCTGTATCGCCTGAAGCGCGCTTACGGATGGATTTCCTGGACTCTGGAGGAAGCTATCGAACGCGACCCGGAACTGACCGAATCCGGACGCTACGCCAGTCACCTCAAAACCTGGCAACGCACCTTTGGTGCTGACCAGATCCTGCCCACATTGTTTGATGATTTGCGTGACCGTCCGCAAACTTTCGTCGACGGGGTGGCCGATTTCATCGGTATTCCCCGATTCGCACTCACGCCCGCCGATTGCCGTAGCATTCACGCCTCCGACTTCATGACGATCCCGCGCAATTACGCGTGCACTCGCGCCGCCAGATTGATGGTGGAATGGCTTGAAGCGCGCCATTTCGGCCCGCTCCTCGCGGTGGCCCGGAATTCTCGATTGCGCAAGCTGGTGCTGGGCGGGGGGGCGGCATTCGCGGATATTCCATCTGAACTCTCGCGAATGCTCTATGAGTTTTTCCGGGAAGAAGTGGACCAGCTCGAGCTCTTGCTTGAGCGCGACCTTTCTACGTGGAAAACGCGGCCGGCCGTACTCTACGAGAAAGCAGTGTAAAAGTGCTATTCATCGCTCCCTAGTCGCTTCTGTTTGACGAGTTCCTCGATCCGAGCCAGCACCTCGTCTTCGGTCAATTTTGTGGAATCGAGCACCACTGCATCTCGCGCTGCGACCAACGGGGACACTGCGCGGGTCCGGTCACGGTGGTCGCGTTCGCGGATTTCCGCAGCCAAATCCTGAGCCGAGGCACCCCGAACCGTCCCACCGCGCGACTTCTGCTGCTCCATCCGGCGCTGTTCGCGCACCACGGGGTCAGCGTCGAGAAAAATCTTGAGGTCGGCATCGGGGAACACCTTGGTTCCAATGTCCCGTCCTTCCATGATCACGCCGCCACCCGTACCCATGTCGCGCTGCCGCGCCACCATCCACTCGCGCACTTTGGGATGCACCGACACACGGGACGCGCCTTCGGTGACATCGGCTTCGCGAATTCGATAAGTGACATCGACGCCATCGAGCAGCACGCGGCTGCCGCCAATGCTCGGCACCAGCTTGATATTGGAATCGCGTGCCAGCTTGAGCAAGACGTCTTCATCGTCGAATGACTTGTCCCATTCGATCGCCTTCAGCGCCAAGGCACGGTACATCGCGCCGCTCTCCAGGTTTACGTACTCAAGTTTGCGCGCCAACCGGGACGCGATGGTGCTTTTACCGGCACCGGCCGGGCCGTCAATGGCAATGATGAGTTTGCGTGGGGAAGGGTCGGTCATCGCGCGAAAGCAGCATTGTACATGGGGACGAGGAAAGAGTGGCGGGTCGCCTCAGCTATGTTTGTGCTACTCGCGACCCGGGTACATACGGCGTTCTTGCCGGCGCGACCCGCAGCATCGACCGGTTCCCCACATGGACGAAGCTCAATTCACGGGCCGAGAGCAGGGCGTTGATCGCGTCTCGCACCCGCGAGCGCGGCACAAAATTCGAGAAGAAGGTCTCCACCTCTCCCTGATCTTCGGCAATCACGCAGTCCAAATACTTGGATACCAGGGCCGATAGTGCCGCCGGCACTGACAATCCAACCCCCTCGCTGACTGCGTCGGGAGCCCAGCGGGATAGCTCGTCCCATACCGAGCCTTCTTTTTCCGTGTAGTCGACACGCGTGATCCGCAGCTTCGCCCAGAGCTCTCCCAAGGCCCGGTCAAGAGCCGCTGTCGAAACTGCTCCGCCCAGCAATTCTCGTAATCTCGTTTTCGATATCGGGCCCTCTTTTCGGATCACTTGGAATGCATCGATTGCCAGTTGCGAATAGCCCGAGCGCGGCCCAGATTGCGGCGGAACCTTGGGGTTGCGCTCTCCCACCAGAGAGTAGAAATACGGAAACGCCGAGGCCGCTACCAGGAACGCGTTGTTCTCGTCGAAGAGAGGCGCTTCGTAGGCGGCTTTAGCGCGAAGCACTCGGACCATCAAATCAGTTGCATCTTTTGCCCGGGGATCGGAGAACGAGTGCTGCCAAGTCGGGAGCCGATCGTCCGCTCCGACCCAGGCCCCGATGAAAGTTGGCACCAGCACCGGTGGGCGCAGTGGATACAGCAAGCAAAATCCCACCGACTCGAGGAAGGTGCGCGCGTCGTCGAGCGTGCGGACGGGGTGTCCATCCAGATGCCATTTCTGGACACGCGCCTGTTGGAGTTCCAAGTCGGTCATGATTCGATTAAACCATATGACTGTGCTGACGCCGCAAATACCGGGGGGTGTGCGAAGGTATACCGCCTGCATGAAAAGCAATTCTCTTACTTCTCGCTGTCCCTTCATGCCGCTGAACGGAGCCGAGATGGTGGCCAAGAGCCTGTCACCTGACACCTGGGACCTGACACCTGCGACCTGACACCTGCGACCTAGATCCTCTTGAATGCCTTCTGAATATCTTGCATCGAATAGCGCAGCACCACGGGTCGGCCGTGGGGGCAGGTCATGGGATGTTGCGTTTTGGCGAGTTCGGCAAGCAGCCATTCCATCTTGTTTTGCGCGAGTGGCATGTTGACCTTGATTGCCGCATGGCATGCGATGGACGCGGCAATACGGGCGCGCACCGCTTCCAGATTAATGGCCTGATCCTCGCGGGCAATAGAATCGAAAATTTCGTGGAGCATGTGCTCGATTTGCGACGCTTCGACCCCGGCGGGGGCGACCTGCACGGCCACGCTGCGCGCCCCGAAGGGCTCGGCGTCGAAGCCGTTGTGGGCGAGTTCGTCCGCGATCTCCGAAAAAATCGCCTGCTGTGCCGGAGTGAGTTCCAGGACCAAGGGCATGAGCAGGCGCTGGCTCTCGACAGTCTGTGCCGCGCGTTGCCGCAAGACTTTTTCGAATAGCACCCGCTCGTGGGCCACGTGCTGGTCGATGATCCATAGCCCATCTTCGTTCACGGCGAGAATGAAGGAGTTGCGAATCTGTCCGAGGGGCTTTAGCGTGCGCAGCGATTCCAGGGTTGGCGGAGTTTGCTGCTCCGGAGCAATCGGCGGCACGCAACCGTTATCGGGAATATAGGGTTCGGACACCCGCGCCAGCGAGACCGCTGCATTGGCGTCAACTGCTATTCCGCTGCCTTCAAATTGAAACCGAGCCGTTGCCGGCGGCAGATGCGGCGCTTGCAATGCAAATCCGCCGGAACTGGCGGACTCGTACAAGTCCCGCCACGGAGCGCGCGATGTCGTATTTCCACCTCGCGATCCGGGAGTGAACGCCGGACTGGCGCTGGGCTGAGCGCTGATCTCGGAGACGAACTGTGGCACGGGCCGCGCTTTCATCAGCGCCGTGCGCAGCGAATCGCGAATGAAATCGTGTATCGTCGACTGCTGCCGGAAGCGCACCTCGGTCTTTGACGGGTGCACATTCACGTCGACTTCCTCGAGCGGCATCTCAACGAACAGCAGCACCACAGGAAAAACCGTCGCAGGCAGGATGTTGCGGTAGGCGTCAGTTATGGCGTGCTGGATGAGGCGATCGCGGATCAGCCGGCCATTCACGAAAATGAAAATCGAATTGCGGTTCAGTTTCTGGATTTCCGGCTTCGAGGTGAACCCGTGCAGACGAACTTCCCCGAAGTCGTGTGGCGTGGGCATCTCCGTCCGCGCTTGCCTGGAGCTTCCCTCACTAACAGGAGTTTCTGTTCCCCGTCTCCAGGGCGGGGGTTGCGGCAGTCCAATCCGCTCCAGCGGTTGCACAGCGGCCAACGCAATGAGTTGATCGAGGGTTTCGCGCCCGAAAACCTGGTAAATGCGCTCGCGATGATCAGCGACCGGTGGCGCGACCAGCAGGGCGTTGGTAGCGGAATGCAGTTCGAAGTGCTTGTCCGGATGCGCGAGAGCGTAGTGCGTGACTAGCGACGCGATGTGGGACAGTTCTGTCGACTCCGACTTCAGAAATTTTTTCCGTGCCGGAGTGTTGAAGAAGAGATCCCGCACCGTGACCGAGGTACCCAACGGCAATCCAGCTTCTTCGACGCGGATAATCTTGCCGCCCCCGATTTCAATGACGGTTCCGGCGGCGTCTTCGACGGACCGTGTTTCCAGCCGCAGGCGCGAAACCGAGGCAATCGACGGCAAAGCCTCGCCGCGGAATCCAAGCGTAGCCACGCTCAACAGGTCTTCCGTATCCTTGATCTTCGAGGTGGCGTGGCGTTCGAATGCCAGCATGGCATCGTCGCGCACCATGCCGCAGCCGTTGTCGGTGATTTGGATTAGCTTCTTTCCGCCCGCCTCGACGTTGATGCGAATGCGCGTGGACCCGGCGTCCAGCGCGTTTTCCAAGAGTTCCTTGACGACTGAGGCCGGACGCTCCACAACCTCGCCCGCGGCAATCTGGTTGGCAACGCGTTCGGGAAGGACGTGGATCTTGCCCATGGGTCAGTGCTCAGTGGTCGGTGGTTAGTGGCCAGTGTGACAGATTGCGAACGCAGAGGTAAAGAGCGGGAAAGGCGAGATTTCACTACGGGTTGATCATGAGCGCTGGCACTCACAGGCGGGAACAAAAATTTGAATGTATGGGCGCGGCAGGCGTGGCGCCCGCCGGACTGCCGACGAGGCGCGCCGGCGCTACGGTCGCTCAATGTCCGAGAAAGACACAGAGGAAATGCTTTTCTCATTACGGCTTCGGAAACGTCGATCCAGTTCCGAGAAATTGCCGTTCGAGTCGGCAGGCGCTGACGAAACATCGTGTGGACCGTCTAAGCGCTATGCTTCGCATTCGCTCCGCGTTCGGCTGGCTAATGGCGGCTTTGCTTCTGCTTCCGGCGGCCGTTGCACAGCAGTTCCACACCACCACCGATTGGGATGTCCGTCCTTCTTTCAAGTACGACGCTATCTGCGTGCTGAATGTGCTCAGCGGCGATCCTTATTATCTCGAATACTACAAGGCCGATTACGACCGGCTCTCGAAGCAGCTGAGGCCAGACGAGCTCGCCGCATTCGCAAATCTCAAGCATCGCATTAAAGATCAGAACGGCGGAATCATTTCCGCCCAACTCGCGCTGTATTTTTCGGCTGTCGATGCCGAATCGCTCGACGACCTGATCAAAGTAGTTGATGACAGCAGCACCATGCAGAGTAATCTGAAGGCCACGCCGTACTACGATGAACAAGGCTGGAAAGTGTACGAAGCGAGTCGTCCCGATCTGAAAGCCGCATTTGTGGCGCTGAAGCGCATCCACTTCGAAGCTGACTGGGAAAAGGAATCGCGCCCGAAGATAGAGCAGGCAATCGGCTCGATTTCAGCCAATCTTCCCAAGTACAACGTGATACCTGCGGTCGAGTCGGCCCTGGGATCACGGCGTCCCACAAACCGAATTACGGTTTATCTTCTCTATTATTCCGAGCCGCATGGCATCAAAATTACCGGCACTCAATTTCTGACGCATTACTCGTATCCCTTCCGCATCGTGCTGCGCAATGCGATTCACGAGATGATGCATCCGCCGTACGATCTGGCGCACGATTCCGAACTGAGGGGCGATCTCGACTCGCTCCGCTCCGATCACTTCCTCATAGACAAAGTGGAGCATCACGATGCTTCTTTTGGATACAACACACTTGACGGGCTGGTCGAGGAAGACTGCGTACAGGCGCTGGAAGAAGTGCTGGCTGAGCGCTTCGGGGTTGGGCATGATTCGCGTGAATACTGGCGCGAACAGGACGGCGGGATTCATGTGTTCGCAGTGGCCATCTATTCGCTGATGAAAGATCAGCCCTTCGATCCCCGCCGGGAGCCATTTTCAGCCTTTCTGAAACGCATGTTCCGGGAAGGCAGGCTGTCGAGTGGGCATATCGAGCAATTGAATCGCGGATTTTTCTCAGGAAAATAGAAGCGTTGGGTTACGGAAGCTTATTCTGGGCTGCGCGCCACAGAAGTGGAACGAGCGGGAGCTTACTTAGATTTATGCGGGATGAACCCGAGCTCAACGATCGCTGCGATATTCATTTGAGATCCTGAAAACAATATCGGAAAGCGCGAAATATGCTCGAACTGCAGTTGGCTTCGCGCATAAACGCCGGATGCAAACGTGATGTCATGTCCCACACGGTAATCCTGCCAGGCGGCGCCCTTTGGGACGAATTCCTTGCTGAGCGAGTTGTGCTTGTAAGTGAACTGCAGAGAATTTCGCGGCGAGATCCAGTAGTTGAACCAGCATTGCATCGAACGGCCATCGCGTCCGACGGTATTGCCGATCAAGTCGCCGTTGTTGGTATAGCCGTCGCGATATTTGATGTTCCAATAATTCAAGGTCGCGGGTGCGGGAGATGAAGAAGATTCGGTAGAAGCCGCCTCGATGTGAACATCGAGTTTTGGTAGCCGCGGGAGGCGTGTGACGTGAAGACCCGTCCGGAAGGGATTCTTTGCTGGGTTCTGGAAGGCGACGATGTCATCGTCGGCATACCAATCGCCGTAAAAGACGAGATAGTTCCGCATCTTGGGAAGATAAAACGTCCAATCAAAACCAGAATGGCTGTCGCCCGGAACGGATTTGAAGGGCCCGGTGGTTCGGCCAAAGAAGCTGAGATAGAAATTCTTGGCGGTAAGCGGGTCACCTCCCTTGCCCCCAATCGTCACGGAGCGGCCGAAGCCGAGTTCCAAGCCGGGGAGCGGCTTGAAATTAATCTTGTTTCCGTAAATGTAGGGGTGCGGAATATAGGTGTGCCCCTCAAGCCGGCCAACGAAACTTTCGACTCGCACCGGGCCCAATACACGCAGAAATCCAGGAAGGAGGGTTTCTGATTGGGTGAGGCGGAGCATGGGAATGGGTTCGATGTTGTCGCTCCAAAGGAGAGAGCCTCCCGGACCGGGTGCCCAGGAGAGGCTTTGTTTGCCAAATGAGAGTTGCCAGCCGTCTCGCAGGTTGAGTGCGACATAGGTATCCAGCAGGGTTGGCCGGTTGATCGTATCGAATCCGGTTGCCGGGGCGACAGGCACCAGGTCGCGGGCGGCGATGAAGTTGCGGGCCGCATCGGAGAGCGCGGAAGCCGAGGGTGCGTGCTGAAATTCGGCGCGCATGAAAATCGCGGCTGGACCGAGGGCGGCGCTGAAAGTGCCACCGAGTTGCGCGTTCGTGCCCCTGCGAAACGGGCGGCCGAAATCGTACGAGATCGTCTGACCAAAGTGGTCGCTCTCGGTTAACGCCGGGCCGCTGATCGAGACCATTCGCGTGTACACGGACTGGAGGCGTGCGGTCCGATTGGGCTCTCCATCAAGCAGCCGGAATTCATAAGCGAATTCTTCGTGCAGAGCGGATTCCAGACGCAGTAGATCTTGCGGAACGGAGTCCGGCGGCAGCATTGTTTCCTGGGCTTGAGCGGTTAGCTGGGCACATTCCATGCGCGTCCAGGGCTTCAGCCCCGTGAATGCTGTCTGGATGTAGCCGAAGGCAGCGAGCCTTTCGATGGCGGGGTAGACCCAGTTGTCCAGGGGTACGTAGGGCGATCCCATTCTCGCCGGTGGACGCGGACCTTTGTCGAAATACTCTCGGTCGTCGAGATCGTCTGAGAACGAACCGGGCAATTGCGGATTGTGGCGGGCGCGATAAACCTGGCGGCCGAAGTACCAGCCAAGGGCGCTGCCAAGTAGCACATCGGAGGGAAAGTGCTGTTTGCCGGTGACGCGAGTCAGAGTTACGCCGGATGCCAGTCCATAGGCGAGCAGCCTGGTCAGCGGGCCCGGATATTCCTGCGCCATGACGGAGGCGAGCGACCAGGCGAGGGCGGAGTGAGCGGATGGAAACGAACTGCCGCCAGCGACGAATGCGCCGTTACCATTGGCGCGATCCGGAGTTTGCCGCATCGTCGCGCGTTGGAGAGCGTAGGTAATCAGCACGCTGTTGAGGGCCGCTTCGGCGCTGAGATAACCGGTTTCCTGGAGA
>Ga0335081_10015711_pt1 | contig 12250 bp, 14 predicted proteins | sample Lox_Sample_35_FD_206713 | JGI IMG/M metagenome (GOLD analysis project Ga0335081, IMG submission 206713) | Soil microbial communities from Loxahatchee National Wildlife Refuge, Florida, United States - Lox_Sample_3.5 | ecosystem: Environmental > Terrestrial > Soil > Wetlands | place: USA... | reverse complement strand
CCGTGATCATGCGGAAGAGCGTGGTCTTGCCGGCGCCATTGGGGCCGATGATGCCGATGATGCCACCGGGCGGCAGGCGGAAGGACAGATCCTCGATCAAGAGACGATCGCCATAAGCCTTCGTCACGTGCTCGGCGTCGATCACGAGATCGCCGAGGCGCGGCCCCGGTGGCAGCACGATCTGCGCGGTCTCCGGCGCCTTCTCCGTGCTCTGCGCCACCAACGCCTCATAAGCCTGGACGCGCGCCTTGCTCTTGGCCTGGCGGGCGCGCGGGCTCTGGCGCACCCATTCCAATTCGCGCTCTAGAGTGCGCTGACGCGCGAGCTCCTGCCTTCCCTCCTGCTCGAGCCGCTTCTGCTTTTGCTCGAGCCAGCCGGAATAGTTTCCCTCATAGGGGATGCCCCGGCCGCGATCGAGCTCGAGGATCCAGCCCGCGACGTCGTCGAGGAAATAGCGGTCGTGCGTGATGGTGACGACCGTCCCCGGATATTCCGCGAGAAAACGCTGCAGCCATGCCACCGATTCGGCATCGAGATGATTTGTCGGCTCGTCGAGCAGCAGCAGATCGGGCTTTTGCAGGAGCAGCCGGCAGAGCGCCACGCGGCGGCGCTCGCCGCCGGAGAGCTTCGTCACGTCGGCATCGCCGGGCGGGCAGCGCAGCGCGTCCATGGCAATCTCGATCGTACGCTCGAGCTCCCAGCCGTTGACGGCGTCGATCTTCTCCTGGAGCTCGCCCTGCTCGGCGAGAAGCGCGTTCATCTCGTCGTCGGAGAGTTCCTCACCGAGCTTGGCGCTCACGGCCTCGAAGCGGTCGAGGAGCGCCTTCACCTCGCCGAGACCTTCGATGACGTTTCCCGCCACGTCTTTCGCGGGATCGAGCGACGGCTCCTGCGCCAGGAAGCCGACTCTCGCGCCCTCGGCTGCCCAGGCCTCGCCGCTGAAATCTTGCTCGACGCCCGCCATGACCTTGAGCAGCGTCGACTTGCCGGCCCCGTTGGGACCGAGCACGCCGATCTTCGCCCCCGGCAGGAAGGAGAGCCAGATGTCGTTCAGCACCTGCCGCCCGCCGGGATAGGTCTTCGACAGGCCCTTCATGACGTAGATGTACTGATAGGCGGGCATCGGAGACTCCGGCGACGGCTGGGGCTGAGGAAGGCGCCGGTTCTAGCGCATGCGCGGGTCCGGATGCAATGAGCGGATTGCGGTCGCTTGCCGCCGCCGGCGAATTGCGGAGGATGCCGACAGCGCGGTAATCTCGTGGGGTTCCTGCACTTTCATCCGGGGGAAATGGTGAAGACAAGCCTCGTTCTCGCTGCGGCCATACTGCTGGCCGCAACCGCCTCGGCGCATGCCGCCTCGACCAAGCTCGTCGTGAACAAGATCGATGCGTCGGGGGTCGGCTCCTCCGTCGGCACCATCTCCTTCACCGACAGCAAGAACGGGCTGGTGATCGAGCCGCGCCTCAAGAATCTGCCGCCGGGGCCGCATGGATTCCACATCCACGAGAACCCGTCCTGCGCTCCCGGCGAGCAAGGCGGCAACAAGGTCGCAGGCCTCGGCGCCGGCGGACACTTCGATCCCGATCACACCGGCAAGCATCTCGGACCCGAGGCCACGGGCGGCCACCGCGGCGACATGCCCGTGCTGATCGTCGACGCCAAGGGAATGGCCCGCGGGCGCCTGATCGCACCGCACCTCAAGGTCAGCGACCTCAAGGGCCACTCTCTGGTGATCCATGCCAACGGGGACAATTACTCCGACCAGCCCGCGCCGCTCGGCGGTGGCGGCCCGCGCATCGCCTGTGGCGTCTTCAAATAGGGCTTCCGCCGACGTTGAGCGGCCGGGTCAGCGCGGCCTCTCGACCGTGCGGAAGCGCTCGACGATGCCCTGCGGGCCGAACTCGCGCTCGACGGCGATGACCGTGCCGACGGGCCGCTCGCAGAGGCTTTGCGCGAATTTGCATTCCTCCTCGGCGAAGGCGCGGGCGGTGGCCTGATCCGGGGCGTGGTAGCGCTCGAGGAGGTGCTGAGCGAGCGCCTCGACCGTTCTCCGGTATTCCGCCTCGCCGATCTCCTGCACACCCACCAGGCTCGACCAGCCGAAGCTGCGCGTCCCAAGGAAGCCGCTCCGAAAGGCGCGGTGCTCCGCGCCCATCAGCAGGGATGGCTCGCGGTCCGAGAAGGCGAAGGCGCCCGAGACCGCCCATTCGCCGGGCTCGGCCACGACATCGAAAGTTTCGAGGTCGGAGGCGTCGAGACGGAGCGTGCGGGGAAGGCGCATGGGATGCTCAGCGCACATCCGCGAGCGGGTCGCCACCGTGGGCGAACCGGTCGATCGCGCCCGCGAGCAGGCGGAACTTCACACTGGTGACCGAGAGGTCGCGGAAATAGTTCACGAGGTCGCCCCAGGGATCGTTGAGGCGGCCGACGCCGGAGATGAAGGCAACGACGCCGCCGATCTCGAGCTCCTGATGCAGCACGTACCAGCCGCCCAGCAACAGCGCCGCAATCACCTGTAGATGATTGCAGAAATTCATCAAGAAATTCATGGTGAACTTGATCCGGAATATGCCCATGTCGAGCGCGAAGACGCGATCTATCCGGGCGTCGTCGGCGCGTCCGCTCGTCGTCTCGTCGTAGCCGGCACTCACGATGCTGATGCTGAGGCCGCGCAGCACCTGCACGCGCGCGCCGGTGCGACCGATGATCGCCTTCTGCATCAGCGGCACGAAGACGAGCTGTGGCGCGAAGATCGTGACAGCGATGAGCGCCATCCAGGGATCGAGATGGATCATGTAGGCGAGGACCGAGAGCAACACGCCGGCCTGCAAGAGGGGTTCGGAAATACTGCCGCCGACGAAGCCGCCGATCGGCTCGACCTCCGCCACGATCATCGCGACTTCGATGCCCTGCGCCTCGGGATCGGGCACGGGATCGGGCCCGCGCCCCGCGAGGCGACGGATGCGCCTGCGCAGATCGCGGGTCGCGCGCTCGCCCACCCAGCCGCGATAGACGTTGAGCCCAAGCTTGGTCGCGCCGTGCACGAGGACGACCCCGCCATAGACCGCGCAGAGCACGAGAACGTAGCTGTAGTTGCGGTTCTTCACGAGGTCGTTGACGATGCGCCGCTGCAGCTCCAAGGGGACGATCTCGATCAGGAAGACCGTGACCGTCAGCAGCACCAGCATCACCTGATGGAGTCCGCTGGTCGCGAAGACGTACGCGAGGAGGCTGCCCGGCAGTGCGGGCTCCGAGGCGTCGCCCGCGGCGCGACGATCCGACGAAGCCGCGGACGGATCGGAGGCTGTCGGCGTTGCGGAAATGTTGGCGTCCTCAGCCCGGGACCCAGTCGCGCCCGACCTTGCGATAGCGCCGCTTCACCGCGGCCCAGGCGACGCGGTGTGCGATCTCCTCCACACGTCCGGGCTCGCGGTCGGAATATTCGGCCCAGGCGTGGTTGAAAGCCTCGCGATAGATCCTTTGCGCCGGCGCCGGCAGATGCGACCGCACCGGCGCCGGCAGATCGCTATTACGGGCGTAAGGCAATGTGCTTCCCCAAGCCGCCGCTCAGTGCGACATCAGCACGGGAACGGTCATGTGCTGGAAGAGGTCGCGCGAGACGCCGCCCAGCACCCGCTCGCGCAGGCGCGAATGACCATAGGCGCCCATGACGAGGAAATCCGCGGCGACGTCCGTGATGCGCGCGAGCAGGAGATCGCCGATGTCGATGCCTTCGGCGACGATCCGGCTCGTCTCGGCCCCGATGCCGTGCCGCTTCAAGTGGAGCGCGACATCCTCTGCCTCGCCGTCGATGGCACCGCCGTGCTTTCCTTCTATGGTGAGGATCGTCACGGACTTCGCCAGCTCGAGCAGCGGCAGAGCATCGTTGACCGCGCGCGCGGATTGCGCGCTGCCGTTCCAAGCGACCAGGGCACGCTGCCCGAAGGAAGCAAAGTTGCCGGCGAAGGGCACAAGCAGCACCGGGCGCCCGGCATGGAGCGCCACGTGCTCCGGCAGGTTCGAGGGTGCTGCGGTCCCGATCTCATTGGGATCGCTTTGTCCGAGCACGGTCAGATCGAAGTGGCGCGCATGCGCCGCCACGCGGTCGAGCGGATCACCGGTTTCCTCGAGCCACTCGGACTTGACGCCGGCCGCACGGGCGGCGGTCTCGAAGAGCTTTTGCGCGGTCTCCTCCTGCTCGGTCGCCTTGGCCGCGACCTCGTTCATGAGATCGGGCGGGAACTGGTCGGCCAGAAACGGAGAGATACCAAGCTCGGGCGCGACGTATACGCCGGTCAAATGGGCCTTCAGGCGGCCCGCAAGCGTTGTCGCGGCCTCGACACGCGTCTTGCAATGGCGCGAGGGGTCGACGTGAACGAGGAGGTCCTTATACGACATGGCAAAGTCCTCTTCTGCTCGAGGTGGGGTTTTGATCGATCGATTATGCGGTGCCGCTCTCCGGCGCGTTGATGTGGATCAACAGCGTACCGGCGCGGAGACCGCCGGCGCTCCCAGCATAGGACGAGGCGCCGCGGCTTGGCCACCCCGGCCCAGTGCCGCTTGCGGATCGGAGCGGCGGCTCAACGCGTAAGGAATGCCGTCACTTTCGGGATGACCTGGTCGGGCGCCTCATCGATGAGCCAATGGCCCGAGCCCTTGATGACGTGACCCTCGACGCTCTCGGCGACGAGCCTGCCCTGCGCGATCAAGAACTCGCCTGAGGCCTTCTCGCCGGTGAGGACCTGCATGGGCATCTGGAGCTTCTTCTTGGCAAAGTCCGCGAAGTCGGCGGCGTCTCGCTCGAAGGCGCGGAACACTTCGAAGCCCGCGCGCATCGCTCCCGGCTGCGCATAGGCCGCAGCATAGAACTGGCGATCCGGCTCGGAAACGGAGCGCGTGGGATCGGCCGCGAAGTCGTTCCAGAAATGCTCGAGGTAGATGCGCTCGCGCCCCTCGACGAGCGCCAGCGGCGTCTTCCCGTAGAAGTGAAAATGCCAGAGATCGCGCAGCAGCCACACCGTCTCCCAATCGCCGACGCCCGGCAGGAATGCGTCCATGAGCACGATGCGCTCGACCTCGGCCGGATGCTGCGCGGCATAGGCATAGGCGACCATGAGGCCGATGTCGTGCCCGACGACCCGCGCGCGGCGATGCCCGAGCGAGACAGCGAGCGCGTGAACGTCCTCGGCCATGGTCGTCTTGTCATAGCCCTGCTCGGGCTTCGAGGAAGCGCCGAAGCCGCGGAGGTCCGGTGCGACGATACGATGTGTCCGCGCAAGCAGGGGGATCAGCGGGCGCCACATGTGGCTCGTCTGCGCATAGCCGTGGAGGAGCAACACCAGCTCCCCTTTCCCGGCCTCGAGATAGTGCAGCTTCGCGCCAGCGGTCTCTGCGAATTTGCTTTCCATCCGCGCGCTCCCCTTTTCTTGCTGGCCCCTGGCTCCAAGGGGCAGCATCAAGCTAAGGCAAGCGCGGCGCAAATCAATCGCGGGCGGCGGCCGCTAAAGGCGCGCGACCGCCACCGCGTAGACGCAGTCGAGCGCGCCGTCGTTGCGGAATTCTCGATCCTGCGGCGCGCCGAAGGCGAAACAGTCGCCGGCATCGAGATGCAGCGGGCTTCCGTCCTCGATCAGGCTCAACGTGCCTTCCTGCACCCAGATCATCTGGCGAATGAAGGCATAAGAACTCGCGGGAAAGACGACATGCGCGCCCGGCGGCATGCGCACCTGCGTCAACTCCAGAGGTGCGGCCTCCGCCGGCGAGAGCTGGCGGCGGACGTAGCCCGAGCCCGGATCGGTCCAGATCGGCTGCTCTGCCGCGCGGCGCAAGCGCTCGCCCATGCCGTCGAGCCGGCCCAGCAGCATCGAGAGTGTGAGGCCGAACGCGCCGGAAAGCCGGCCCAGCAGCGCCGCGGTCGGTCTCGCCTCATTGCGCTCGATGCGGCTGATCATCGCCTTGGAGACGCCGGAGCGCTGAGCAAGCTCCGCCAGCGACCAGCCGCGGCGCTCCCGCTCCGTCTTGAGGCGCGCAGAGAGCCGTCCGGAAAAACTGTTGACTGTCTCAGACATTTATCCACTATAGTAGACGCTACAAGAAAGGCAAGTGGGATGGGCATTTCTTCAGCCTCCGAAGGTTATTCCGTGCGCCGTCTCGACCCCTCGGGCGTCCGGGATGTGGCGTCGGAATTGGCGCAGGTGCTGGTCGACTGCGTCGAAGGCGGCGCCTCCGTCAGCTTCATGAGCGGACTCGATCTCGCGAAGGCGCGCGGGTTTTGGATCGAGGTCGCCGCCAAGTCCGAAAGCGACGGCCGCGCCGTCTTCGCGGCGATCCGCGAGCGCGACGGAAAGGTCGTGGGCACCGTGCAGATGATCCCCGCGGGCTTCGAGAACCAGCCGCATCGCGGCGAGATCGCGAAAATGCTGGTGCTGCGCTCAGAGCGGCGCCGCGGGCTCGGCGGCGCGTTGATGCGTGCAGCGGAGGCCGCCGCACATGAAGCCGGGAAGACGCTCCTCACGCTCGACACCGCGAGCGACGACGCTGAGCGACTCTATCGCTCGCTCGGCTGGATCGAGGTCGGACGCATTCCCGACTACGCGCTACTGCCTGACGGAAGGCCCTGCCCGACGATCGTCTTCTACAAGATGCTCGCGGCGTGACCTCATTCGCGTTGCGTGCTAGGACCACGGTGACGCGGCCGAGTTCATTTGCGGGGGAGCATCGACAGATCATGTCGCCGGAGATCATCGCGGAATTGGCGCCGACGGGTGCGCTGCGCGCGGGCATCAACCTCTCGAATTTTCTCCTGGTGACGGGAAAGAGCGTCGCGGGCGATCCCGAAGGCGTGTCGCCGGACATGGCGCGCGAGGTCGCGCGACGGCTCGGCGTCTCCCTCAAATTGGTGCCCTTCAAGACGCCGGGCGAGCTCGCGGACGCTGCGACGCAGGGTGTCTGGGACATCGGCCTCATCGGCGCTGAGCCGCAGCGCGCGGAGCAGATCGCCTTCACCGCCGCCTATTGCGAGATCGAGGCCACATATCTCGTCCCCCAGGGCTCGCGGCTCAGCTCGATCGCCGAGGTCGATGCACCGGGCGTGCGCATCGCCGTCACGGGGCGCAGCGCCTACGGGCTCTGGCTCGACCGCAACATCAAGCGCGCGGAGCTCGTGCGCACGGAAACGGTCGACGCCTCCTTCGAGAAGTTTGTGACGGCAAAGCTCGAGGCGCTCGCGGGATTGCGCCCGCGCCTCCTCGTGGACGTGACGAAGATCGCGGGTGCGCGTATCCTCGAAGGCAAGTTCATGTCGGTGCAGCAGGCGATCGGCACGCCGCGAAAAAACGCCGCGGCAGCGGCCTTTCTCCGCAGCTTCGTCGAGGAGGCCAAGGCCTCGGGCTTCGTCGCGAGCCTCATCGAGCGGCACAAGGTGCGTGGATTGAGCGTGGCGCCGGCGGCGTGATTGAAACCGCGACAATCTCACGCTGCCGCAGCAGAATGGGCCTCGTCCCGAAATGAGCGGATCCGCCGAGCGCCGTCGCGCGGCTGCTTTGAGCCGCTTCTGGAAAGGGCCCGGTAGCACATGAAATTCGTCTGCGATGCCCCCGGAGGCAAGGCCTGGTTTCGGCTGGAGACGGAGGCCGAAGCCGCTTCTGAGTCGATCCGCATGCGCCATGCCGTCGAGAAGTACTTTCGTCAGGAGCGAGAGCGCGCCGCGCAGAGCTACCATCCGACGTCAAAGGTCTTTATCGAGCAGGATATCGGCTTGCGCGCCCATCTCGAGCGCAAGATGGCGCTGTTCTTGACGCTACGCGACGCGGACGGGACCGGCCTCGCAACGGCCATGCTTCCTCCCGGCGGCCACGACGACCTCGCGTACAAGATCGTGATCGTCGGCCCGGGCAATAGCGACCCCTACCCCGAGCAGGGCGAGGCGATCCGCGCGCTCGGCGGAAAATTCGCCATCGCCCTGGAACGCTCTCGCTGCTTTCCCTATCGCCGCGACTGACGCGGTCGGCGAGGTTAGGCGGCCGGAGCTTTGCGCGCCTCGAGCGCCATCGCGATCAGGGACATTCCTCCGAAGACGAGGTCGATGCCCACGAGCAGGCCCAGCGCCCAGACCAGCGTGCCGGGAAAGCCGGAGATGACGATGCCTGCCAAGACGAGATCGATGATCCCGTTCATCAGCATCCATTCCCATTTCCCCGAGAGCTCGCGGCGGTGAGCGATCGAGAGGGCGATGATTGCGATCCCATCGAAGATGAAGAACGCGACGAGTACATAGGTCAGGGTGATGAGCCCTTGAAACGGGTTCCAGAGCAGCAGGGCGCCAGCCGCGATCGCCAGCAGCGAGGACAGCACGGCCCAGCCGAACCCCGGGGCCTCGCGTGCCCTGAAAGTGAAAACCAGACCCGCGACGCCGGCAACCAGGAATAGCCAGCCCAGGAATATCGTGGTCACGAGGCCCGCGAGCGGCGGCACCACGATCGCACCAATTCCGAGCACGGTCAGTACGATGCCTTCCGCAAGGAACGCGCCCCAATGACGCCGCATCGCCTGCCTAAACGCCGTCGAGAAATCGACCGGCGACTGCATGGATGACATCTGGCTCCCTCCCGCGCAAAAGATGCCCGCATCGATATTGAATTCGTTCGCTCCCGCCGGAATTCAACGTGGGCGAACATTCCCGGGAATCGTCATGTCCCCGACCATGACGACGAGTGGGGGTAGAAGGCACGCGGAAGCTCTCCCGCGACGCCGCGCTCGAGCCCCCTAGAACAATCCCGTGATCCTTCCGGCGGCGTCGATGCCGATGTTGTTGGCGGCCGGCACTGAGGGGAGGCCGGGCATGGTCATGATGTCGCCGCAGATCGCGACGACGAAACCGGCGCCCGCGGACAACCGAACCTCGCGCACCGGCACGACATGGCCCGAGGGTGCCGCCTTGAGTGCGGGATCGGTCGAGAAGCTGTATTGCGTCTTTGCGATGCAGACCGGCAAATTCCCGAATCCCTCGGACTGGAGTTCCTTGAAGCGGTTCCGCACGGCCTGGTCCGCCACGATCTCCGAAGCGCCGTAGATCTTCTGCGCGATTGTCTTCACCTTGTCCCAAAGCGGCATCTCGTCGGGATAGAGGAACTGGAATTTGCTCGCTCTCGTCTCCGTCATCCGCGCGACGGCGGTTGCGAGCTCGGCGGCGCCTTCGCCGCCGCGCGCCCAGTGGTCGGCGATGACGCACTGGACATCGATCTCGGCACAGAGCTCGCGGAGCGTCGCGGCCTCCGCTTCGGTATCGGCGCTGAACCGATTGACCGAGACGATCACGGGAAGGCCGAATTGGTCCCGCAGATTCCCGGCGTGCCGCTTCAGATTGGCGAAACCCTTCCTGAGCGCCGCGACGTTCTCCGTCTTCAGGTCCTGCTTCTCGACGCCGCCGTGCATCTTGAGCGCGCGGATCGTCGCGACCAGCACGACCGCGTCCGGCCGCAATCCCGCCTTGCGGCATTTGATGTCGATGAATTTCTCTGCGCCGAGATCGGCGCCGAATCCAGCCTCGGTCACGACGTAGTCCGCGAGCTTCAGTGCGGTGCGCGTGGCGATGACGGAGTTGCAGCCATGCGCGATGTTGGCGAACGGGCCGCCATGGACGAAAGCGGGGTTGTTCTCTAGCGTCTGCACGAGATTGGGCGCGATCGCGTCCTTGAGCAGCGCCGCCATCGGACCGTCCGCCTTGAGCTGGGCCGCTCGCACGGGCTTCCGCGCGCGCGTCTGGGCCACGATGATTTCGCCCAGGCGTCGGCGCAGATCCGCGAGATCGCTTGCGAGGCAGAAGATCGCCATGACCTCCGAAGCGACGGTGATGTCGAATCCATCCTCGCGCGGGAAGCCGTTCGCGACGCCGCCCAACGAGTTGACGATCGAGCGCAGCGCGCGGTCGTTCATGTCCATGCAGCGCCGCCAGGTGACGCGACGGGGATCGATGCCGAGCTCGTTCCCCCAATAGACGTGATTGTCTATGAGCGCCGCGAGCAGGTTGTTGGCGGTGCCGATTGCGTGAAAATCGCCGGTGAAGTGGAGATTGATGTCCTCCATGGGCACGACCTGCGCATAGCCGCCGCCGGCCGCGCCGCCCTTCATCCCGAAGCACGGACCGAGGCTCGGCTCGCGCAGGCAGATCGCTGCCCGCTTGCCGATGTGGTTGAGCGCGTCGCCGAGCCCGACCGTCGTTGTGGTCTTGCCCTCGCCCGCCGGAGTGGGCGTGATAGCCGAGACCAGAATCAGCTTTCCGTCCGCCCGGCCCTCGAGCGTGCGGATGTAGTCCATCGAGACCTTCGCCTTATAAGGCCCATAGTTGAGGAGAGCCTCGGCGGGAATGCCGAGCTTCTCGCGTCCGACCTCGGCGATCGGCCGCATCCGAGCGGCCTGCGCGATTTCAATGTCGGATTTGGGTGCCTCGTGTTGGGTGCTCATTTCTCTCCCCTGATGATCGTCTGTCTATAGGCGCCGCCGAACGACCCGCGTCTCGGTCACGATCAGGTCCATGGGCAGGTCGTGCGGTTGCGGATAAATCGTGGATAGGCAGGAAAACTCGTAGCCGACGCCGATCGCGAGCGTCTCCTCGGGCAGCGTCGCCAAGGTCCGGTCATAATAGCCCGCTCCGTATCCGAGCCGATAGCAGCGCTCGTCGAAGCCGACCAACGGGATGAGCAAGACCCGGGGTCGCATCCGCTCGCCATCGGCCGGCACCGGAATGTCCCAAATTCCGGAGACCATCGGTGCGTCCGGGATCCAGGCATGAAACTCTACGGGCGCCCTCTTCTCGACCACGACCGGCAACGAGAGGCGCGCGCCCGCTGCGCGGAGCCCTGCTGCGAATTCCCGGAGGTCGGGCTCGCCCCGGATCGGCCAGAAGAGCCCGAGCGAGGCGCCGCGCGGAACCAGATCTGCAAGCGCCGCCGTCATCGCCCGGTCTGCCGCCCTGCGAGCGGCCCCTCGGAGCGACTGGCGCGCGGCGATGAGCCGCCGCCGCTCCTGCCTCCGCCAGTCCCGTATTTCCGGCCAGCTTTCCATAGTCAGTTGCGGCGAATACTAAGCTGGCGAGCGTCGGCGGTCACGGCCGACCCGCACCGCGAGCGGCGCATTGGAGGGGCGCGATATTGCGCGTAGCATTTGCCGGCATCGAACGAAGGGAGCGGTCGAATGTATCGTCGCGGGATCGTCGCAGCGGCTGTCGCAATCGCGGCGGCTCTCATCCTTCATCTGGCGACATCGGCTGGCGCGGCCGGATCGAGCGATCGTCTCATCCTCTATTTCCGCCTGGTGCCGCCGGACGCAAGCCCCGAGCGCTATTTTTGCGCGATCGCCTCCGAGATCACGAACTTCAACGATTCCGACTACCCGCCGACGGGCATGATGACCGATGTCGGCATGCGCTACGGGGTGACGGAGATTTATCGCGCGACGCTCGTCAGCCGCACGACCTCGCAGCTTCAGCCGGCCTCGCCCGCCGACGGCGCCTATGTGCTGACCATAGATCCGCTCTTTACGGTGTGCGTGCGGAGCTACGCCGCGAAGACCTACAGGGGGAGGCCGGCCGTCAGCTACGTCGACCTCCGCGACGGCAAATCCTATGACTTCGTCCTCCGCGGGACGAAGACCTTCGACGTCTACAAGGTCGAGATCGCGGGCGGCAACGCGATGCAGGAGATCTGGACCGAATGGAAGAAGTCGCACTAGCCATGGATCGCGAGAGAGCGCGGGGTCGCCTGCCCTAACCGGCCTTCGCGCGGCGGCGCGCGTGGAAACGCCGCTGCCGCGCGCGATTGCCGCAGACCTCCATCTCGCACCAGCGCCGGCTCCTGTTCTTCGTGGTGTCGAAGAATAGCCAGCCACAGGCATCGCCCTCGCACTGCCTGATGCGCGAGAACTCGACCTGCGTCAGCAGCGTGAGCGCGGAGAGCGCAATCGGCCCCAAGGTCGCCTCGAGCGGCGTTTCCGTTGCATCCCAGGCCCAGACGAAGGCACCGGCCATCGGAAGGAGCTGCGCACGCGCGATGCACTCCCCGTGAATCCGGGTGAGGTGCCGGATGAGGGTTTGCTCGGGCTGGCGCTTTGCCGCAATCGCCGCGGCGATCGCGTAAATGAGATCGCGGAGCGCACGCGCGCTCGCCAGGAACTTGCCCGCCGCTCGGGGGCTGCGGCTCAGCCGGCCGAGGACGATCTCGCTGTCTGCCGGCGTGAGCACCCGAGCGTGGCGTGC
>Ga0335081_10015709_pt1 | contig 12251 bp, 10 predicted proteins | sample Lox_Sample_35_FD_206713 | JGI IMG/M metagenome (GOLD analysis project Ga0335081, IMG submission 206713) | Soil microbial communities from Loxahatchee National Wildlife Refuge, Florida, United States - Lox_Sample_3.5 | ecosystem: Environmental > Terrestrial > Soil > Wetlands | place: USA... | reverse complement strand
CGCTTGCTCGCGCCGCTTGGCGCCATCTACGGCGCCGTGGCGGCCTTGCGCATGCGCTCGCCGGGGCGCCGCGTCGGCGTGCCCGTTATCTGCGTCGGCAACCTCACGGTTGGCGGAGCCGGCAAGACTCCCGCCGCGCTCACCGTCGCGCGGGTGCTCATCGCCGCGCGCGAACGCCCGTTCTTTCTCAGCCGCGGCTATCGGGGGCGCCTGCGCGGCCCGGTGCGTGTCGATCCGCGGCTCCATTCCGCCGCCGATGTCGGCGACGAGCCTTTGCTGCTGGCGCGCGTGGCGCCAACCATCGTGGCGCGCGACCGCACGGCGGGCGCGGACGCCGCGCGGCTCGCCGGCGCGAGCGCGATCGTGATGGACGACGGCTTTCAAAATCCGTCGCTCGCCAAAGATCTCGCGATCCTCGTCGTCGACGGCCGACGCGGCATCGGCAATGGACTGGTCATTCCGGCGGGTCCGCTGCGGGCACCCGCGGAAGCGCAGATCGCGCGCGCCCATGCTCTCGTCATTGTTGGGCCGCCGGAGCTTGCTGCCCCGCTCGCTGAGGACGCCCGGCGGCACAACGCGGCCGTCTTTCACGCCCGTCTCGAGCCTGATCGGAGCGCTATCGCTGCGCTCGGCGGCCGCAAGGTCCTCGCTTTCGCTGGCATCGCCGATCCGGAGAAATTTTTTGCGACCCTCGCCGAGGCCGGCATCGCGGTCGCCGAGCGAGCGAGCTTTGGAGATCATCACCGCTACACCACCGCGGAGGCGCAAACCTTGATCAAGCGCGCTGAGGCTGCGGACCTCGATTTGCTGACCACCGAGAAAGACCTCGCCAGGCTTTCGCGCGAGGCCGCCGTCGCCGAACTAGCGGCCCGGACCAGGGCGCTTCCGGTACACCTCGTCGTCGAGGAACAGGATGCATTCCGCGAGATGATCTTTCGTGCGGCGAAGCGGCAGTGACGCCTCACAGCGGACAATCCGCTGGAAGGAGAATGCCGGCGCGAGAATGAAAACGCCGCGCCGATTGGGCTCGGCGCGGCGCTTCCTTTTCGTCTCTGGCGGGAGCCGCTTTGGCTCCCACGCGCTTGCGGCAAATGTTACCTCGTCATCCCCCGTAAAGGAAGACCGCGGCCACCGCTAACGATGATGCCCCATGTGGTGTCCCATGTGCCCCATGTGGTGCCCCATATGGTGTCCCATGTGCCCCATGTGGTGCCCCATGTGATGTCCCATGTGGTGCCCCATATGGCCATGCCAGTGGTGCCAGTGGTGCCAGTGGTGCCAATGACGCCAGTGATGCCACCGGTGGTGCCAATAATAACCGTGGTGCCAATGACGCCACCGGTGCCAGCAGTAACGATGATGCCAGTGATGCCAGGCACACCAACGGTGCCAATAACGCCAGTGGTGCCAGTGATGCCAATGACGATGATAGGCCACTGTCGCGATGTTACCGGCAGTGGCTTCGCGCGCGACGCCTTGCGGAAGCGGCGCGATCGGAGTTGCTTGCGCAACTCGCGAGGCGCCCGCCGCCACCAACACGGCGATCGCAATCGCGAAAACAGTTCGAAGCATGCTTCGCCCTCCTTGAACGCGAACTGAGCTTGCTCGCCAAACAAAGGATACGAAAACGCCATCAGAAAACCAACTCGACAATGCGATGAGGTTAAAAAGGTCGAGCCACATGAACAAATAGTCAGATTCATTCCACGATGGATTGCTTTGCAGACAAGAATCGCGCGCTGAAATGAACAAATAGTCAGATTCATACTGCGATCATGGAGCGATCGCACGCAAGCCGCCTACGTAGGCACGCGTACGCGCAAAGGACACACACATGCAAACGGCGGAATACATGATCCCACGGCGGCTGTGGAAGCCCGCCTGTCCGCGCAACGCAGCAAGCGATGGAGAATGAAATCGCGCTACGATTTTCGCTCGTAGCCGGCGATCTTTCGCTGCAGCACTGCCTCCGGGGAGGCATAAGCCTCCTGCCGTTCCGCGCTCCAGTAGCGGAGCTCTTCAAGCGGAATGGGTACGCCGGTCACCGCGCAACGCACGAATGCTCCCGGCCGCACGACGCGGAAATCGCCGTCGAGATATTTGACCTCGGCCTCACCTGGCATGGAAGAGGGACGATCAGTACGATTGAGCAAGTGGGCCTCCGTCGCAGACGGGCTCTGGCTCCTGCCGGCGCGTAGGAGAAGATAGTCACTTCATCATAGAGGCGAAACCCGTCTGATGCGGTTGCCGGCAGCCGCGGGAGCACGGGGGACGCAGGGGCCGTTCCCCCCTGAACGCTCAGCGCCGCGCCCACTTTCGTCGGCGCGGCGCCACCGCCAAACGCCGCCTTTCAGGTGCGAAGTTTTCTTCGGTTTCCCCGGACAGGCGGGGTCATAAGACGAGACCTACCACCCGCACGCCCGCGGGTGCCAATAGCACCAACGCCGATGGTAGCAGTGACCCCAGCGGCACCACACATGGGTGATGTAGCCTGAGCTTGCGTCGCTTGCGACTCCAGGCGCGAGCGGGGCAATCGGGGCTGCGCGGGAAACGCCGGTCACGGCCGTTACAGCCAGGGCTGTAACTGCAACCGCAAACGCGATTCGTATCATTCTGTCCTCCTTAGACACGAACCAATGTCCGCCGCCTTGCAGAATGCTGGCGCAAGATGGCGGTTCCGCGGCGTCAGGCGAACCATCTACATGAAAAAACAGTAAGATTTGCTGTCGTCCGGATTTTCCGCCGTGTCAACAAACAGTCAGTAGCCAGACTGGATTGGCCCAAGCCTGCGGCGGCAAAACGAGGCAAGAGGGTGGCGCAGGGAAGCGCTTTGCAACGGTAGTGTGCGCCTCAAACTAATGACGATGACGGCTCCGCCGGCAAGCCGTCTCAAGCCGAAAAGATTCCACCGAAAGCGTGCGCCCTACGTGCGTTATCCGGTGCACTCTTAGAACAGGCTGCCCTGGTCGGAGCTGCTGTCGCGCCGCCGGCGCGGCTTGGCCGGCTCCAGGCTCGGCGTCGCCCTAAACGGTTCGCGCTCCGCGCGCGCGCCGAGCCGGCCGTCTGCAAATTCGATGTCGATCGGCATGCCGGCCGTAACCGAAGCCGCCGTACGCAATGGTCGCCCTGCTTTGTCGCGAACCAGCGCAAAGCCGCGCGCCAATACGCCGCGATAGGAGAACGCCGTCAGCAACTGCGCGGCGCGCTCGTATCGTGCCCAGCGTGCCGCGAGCAGATTGTCCGCGGCGCGCGCGGAGCGCGCCGCCAGGGCCGACACGCGCTCGCCCTCGCGGGCAATCGCGGTGCGATGCGCTGCAAGATTCGCCGCGGCGCTTGCCCGCAGCCGTTGCGCTATCCCGCCGTAGCGCTCGCGGCGCCGATCGAGATGAGTGCGCAAGAGATGCGGACTGAGCCGGCCGCCGATCCGCAAGAAACCGACGCGATGGACATGCGCGTTGGCGCGCAGCGCCCGCGCAAGTCCGGCGGCGGCGTGATCGAGGCGCTGGCGCGGCAGAGCCAGCACTTCGTCGGCGGCAGGCAGCGCGCGGATAGCCGAGCGCAATTCGCTCCGCCTCGCCTCCTGATTCCGCCGCCAGCATGCCAGCGCGCGGCGCGCCAGGCTGTCGACGTCGATCATCAGCTCGGCGCGAACGGGGACCGCCATCTCGGCAGCCGCGGTTGGCGTCGGCGCCCGCCGATCGGCGGCAAAATCGATCAACGTGATGTCGGTCTCGTGCCCGACCGCGGAGATCAGCGGAATGAAGCTCGCCGCCGCGGCACGCACGACGATCTCCTCGTTGAACGACCACAAATCCTCGAGCGAACCGCCGCCGCGCGCGACGATAAGGAGGTCGGGACGCGGCGGCGCGCCGCGCTCCGCCATGGCATTGAAGCCGGTAATGGCGGCGGCGACCTCCACCGCCGACCCGTCGCCCTGGACCTTGACCGGCCAAACGAGCACGTGGCGCGGAAAGCGGTCAGCGAGCCGGTGCAGGATGTCGCGGATGACCGCGCCGGTCGGCGAGGTGACGACGCCGATGACCGCCGGCAGGTGCGGCAGAAGCTGCTTTCTGGCCTCGTCGAACAGACCTTCGGCCGCCAATCTCCGCTTGCGCTCCTCAAGGAGCGCCATGAGCGCTCCGAGGCCGGCCGGTTCCAGCGTGTCGACCACGATCTGATATTGCGAGCGGCCGGGATAAGTGGTGAGCCGGCCGGTGATCACCACTTCGAGCCCGGCTTCAAGCTTAAGCTTGATGCGCAGCGCCGTGGTGCGCCAGATCACGCCCGCGATACAGGCGCGCTCATCCTTGAGGTCGAAATAGACGTGGCCGTTGGAGTGATAGCTGACCTTGCCGAGTTCGCCGCGCACGCGCACGTAGCCATAACCTTCCTCGATCGTGCGCTTGAGCGCCGCCGAGAGCTCGGAGACGGTCAGTTCCGGCAGGTTGAGGCGCGGTTCGTTCATGCGGGCAATGCCTTGCAGAGGCGGCTGTTAGTGCTCTTTATGGCCGGCCTCGGTCAAGGGCCCGGACAGCGCGAAAGCACGGGCTTGCGCGGCCGACCCACCATGCTACAGGGGCGCCGGCCATGCGTTCGTACCTATGAACATCCTGCTCCTCGGCTCCGGCGGGCGCGAACACGCGCTGGCCTGGAAGATGGCGGCAAGTCCGCTGAGCGACCGTCTTTTCTGCGCACCTGGCAATGCCGGCATCGCCCGCGAGGCGCAATGCGTCGCTATCGACATTGCCGACCATGCCGCCGTGATCGCGTTCTGCCGCGACAATGGCATCGATTTGGTCGTCGTCGGACCGGAGGGGCCACTGTGCGCCGGCGTCGTTGACGATCTGGAGAGCGCGGGCTTCAAGGCCTTCGGGCCAACCGGCGCCGCTGCGCGCCTCGAAGGATCAAAGATCTTCACCAAAGACTTGTGCAAGGCAAATGCAATTCCGACGGCTGCCTATGCGTGCTTCCGTTCGGCGGAGCCGGCCAAGGCCTATGTCCGCGCCCACGGCGCGCCGATCGTCATCAAGGCCGACGGGCTCGCCGCCGGCAAGGGAGTGGTCGTGGCGCAAAGCCTCGCCGAGGCCGAAAGTGCCATCGACATGATGCTGAGTGGCGGCCTCGGCGAGGCGAGCGCGGAAATCGTCATCGAGGAATTCCTCGGCGGCGAGGAGGCCTCGTTCTTCGCACTCTGCGACGGCGAAAGCGCGATCGCGCTCGCGCCGGCCCAGGATCACAAACGCGCCTTCGACGGCGACACCGGTCCGAATACCGGCGGCATGGGCGCCTATTCGCCGGCGGCGATCATCGACGCCGCGATGAGCGCTCGGGTGATGAGTGAAATCGTGTTGCCAACGTTGCGCGCAATGAAAGCGATGGATGCGCCCTACAAGGGCGTGCTCTATGCCGGTCTCATGATCACCCATGAGGGTCCAAAGCTTATCGAGTACAACGTACGCTTCGGCGATCCGGAATGTCAGGTGCTCATGCTCCGCCTCATGTCGGATATCGTCCCGGCGCTCCTCGCCAGCTGCGACGGCATGCTCAAATCCTTCGACTTGCGCTGGTACCCGGACGCCGCGCTTACGGTGGTGATGGCCGCGAATGGCTACCCCGGTCCGTATGCGCGAGGCTCGATCATCGAGGGCCTCGAGGAGGCGGCGGCCCTCGATGGCGTCGAGATCTTCCATGCCGGCACGAAAGCCGAGGGCGGCCGCATCATTGCCAATGGCGGGCGCGTGCTCAACGTCTCGGCGATCGGCAAGACCGTCGCCGAGGCGCAGGCGCGCGCCTATGCGGCGATCTCCCGCATTCGTTGGCCCGAGGGTTTCTGCCGGCATGATATCGGCTGGCGCGCGGTACAGGGTGAATCGACACGATGACCGTGAGCGACCGGCAGAGCACGTTTTCCGGCACCCAGGAAGTCGCCGAGCGTCTGCGGTTCGATGTCGGACGGCTCGAGGCGTATTTGCGCGAGCGCGTGGCCCCGTTCGCCGGCCCTGTGTTGATAAGCCAGTTCAAGGGCGGACAGTCGAACCCGACCTATCTCGTCGAGACCCCGCTGCGACGCTACGTGCTCAGGCGCAAGCCTCCCGGCAAGCTGTTGCCTTCCGCGCACGCGGTCGACCGCGAATATCGGGTGATCAGCGCGCTCCACGCGCAAGGATTTCCGGTAGCCGAACCCATCCTTTACTGCGCCGACGAGGCCATTGCCGGAACCGCGTTTTTCCTCATGTCCTATGTCGAGGGCCGCGTGTTCTGGGAGCCGCAGATGCCGGCATCCAAACCGCTGGAGCGTGCGAACGTCTATGACGCCATGAACGCCACGCTCGCGCGGCTGCACAGCTTCGAGCCGGCCGCGATCGGGCTTGCCGACTACGGCCGCGGCGAGAACTATGTCGCCCGCCAGGTCGAGCGCTGGTCGAAGCAATACCGCGCCTCCGAGACCGAGACGCTCGAGGATATGGAACGGCTGATTGCCTGGCTGCCGCAACACCTGCCGCCACCGCAGCCGCCGCGCCTCGTTCACGGCGACTATCGGCTCGACAACATTATTCTTGCACCCGATCAGCCGCGAATCGCCGCAGTCCTTGACTGGGAGCTGTCCACACTTGGCGATCCGCTCGCGGATTTCTCCTACCACCTGATGCAGTGGCAAATGCCGCCTTCGGAGGCGGGCACAGGCTCGCTCGTCGGATACGATCTCGCCGCACTCGGCATCCCGGCGCTCGCCGATTACGTGGACACCTATGTGGCGCGCACCGGTCTCGACCCTCGCCCACATCTGCCGGTCTATTTCGCGTACAACTTCTTTCGCCTCGCGGCGATCATGCAAGGCATCGTCGGGCGCGTGCGGGACGGCACCGCGACCAGCGCCTTCGCGGCCTCCAAGGCCGAACTCCTCCGCCCGCTCGCCGCCAAGGCCTGGGAATTTGCTCGCGAGGCGGGCGCCTCTTGAGCCGGCAAGCCGCAATGAAGACCCTGGCGCTCGCATTCGGCGGAGGCGGCGCGCGCGGGCTCGCGCACATCGCGGTCATTGAAGCGCTCGACGAGATCGGCGTGAAGCCCGTGGCCATCGCCGGCACGTCGATCGGCGCCCTCATCGGTGCAGCCTACGCGGCCGGCATGCGCGGGCGCGACATCCGCCGTCACGTCATCGCCTTTGCCCACAACCGCGCGGAGACGATGCGCCGGCTTCTTGTTGCGCGCGCCGGGACGCTCGCCGATCTCTTCGCCGGCGCTTTCGGCGAGGCGACGCAGCTCAACGCGGAGAAATTCTGCTCGCAGTTCCTGCCGCCCGCGGTGCCTCACGATTTCTCCGCGCTCGAGATTCCGCTGACCGTGGTGGCGACCGACCTCTATCGACGGCAGGAAACGGCATTCTCCTCGGGTCCGCTCGTGCCGGCGCTCGCCGCCTCGATCGCCATTCCCGGACTGTTCCGGCCCGTGATCATCGACGGCCGCGTGCTGGTCGACGGCGGCGCTACCGACCCGCTTCCGTTCGGTCCTTTGCGCGGCCGCGCCGATGTCGTCGCCGCCGTCGACGTATTCGGCGTTCCGACGCCGGATCGCGCCGACATGCCAGGGGCGTGGGAAAGCGTCTACGCGACCGTCCTGGTTATGGGCAGCGCGATCGTTGCCGCAAAGCTCGACCATGCTGCGCCCGATCTCTTGATCCGGCCGAATGTCGGCATCTTTCGCACCGTCGACTTCTACCGCGCGAGCGCGATCCTGCGCGTCGCCGAGGCGGAAAAGCCGGCGTTCAAGGAGAAGCTGGCCGCGCTGCTCGCAGCCTGACCAAAAATCATCGCCGCTCGCGAAAGAAGTCCTTGAGCAAGGCCGACGCTTCCGCCTCGGCGATACCGCCATAAACCTCCGGCCGGTGGTGGCAGGTCGGCGACGCGAAGAACCTCACACCGTTCTCGACCGCGCCCCCCTTGTCGTCGGCGGCGCCGTAGTAGAGCCGGCGAATGCGCGCCAGCGCCAGGGCCGCCGCGCACATCGCGCACGGCTCGAGCGTGACATAGAGGTCGCAGTCGGCAAGGCGCTCCGAGCCAAGCAAAGCCGCGGCCAACCGGATCGCGACCATCTCGGCGTGAGCGGTCGGATCACGCTCGGCGATCGTGCGGTTGCCGGCGCGCGCGACGACGGCGCCGTCGCGCACGACGACGCAGCCGATCGGGACTTCGCCCGCTCGCGCCGCGGCGCGCGCCTCGTCCAACGCCAGCTCCATGAAAGTCGTCATCGGCGATTGCCTGAACGATCGCGCGGAGCTATGGCCCACGCGTGATGGATGGCGACAATAAACACGGCGGCCGCGGTGAACGCATCGCCAAGGCGATCGCCCGCGCCGGCCTCGCCTCGCGGCGCGAGGCCGAGGAATGGATCGCGGCGGGACGTGTCGCCGTCAACGGGGAGGTGATCCGCTCTCCCGCACACAACATTACCGCGGAGGACCGCGTCAGCGTGGACGGCGCGCCGCTGCCGACACGCGAGCGCACGCGGCTCTTCCTCTACCACAAGCCGCGCGGGCTGGTGACAACCCATGCCGACCCGCAAGCCCGGCCCACGATCTTCGACCGCCTTCCCGAGCATCTGCCCCGCCTCATCAGTGTCGGCCGACTCGATTTCAACACCGAAGGGCTTCTTCTCCTCACCAATGACGGCGGCCTCGCCCGCATACTCGAGCTGCCGGCGACCGGCTGGCTGCGACGCTATCGCGTGCGCGCGCACGGCGCCGTGACGCAAGCTGAACTCGACGCGCTGCGCAACGGCATCACCATCGACGGTATCCGCTATCGCGAGATCGAGGCCACGCTCGACCGGCTGCAGGGCTCGAACCTCTGGCTCACCTTCGCCATCCGTGAAGGCAAGAACCGCGAGGTGCGCACAGTGCTTGGACGTCTCGGACTCACGGTCACGCGCCTCATCCGTGTCTCGTTTGGCCCGTTTCAACTCGGCGACCTCGCCGCCGGCGCGGTCGAGGAGGTGCGCACGCGCGTTCTGCGCCAGCAGCTCGGCGAACGGCTCATTGCGCTCTCGGGCGCAGATTTCTCCACGCAAATTGCGGCTCCCGCGCCCCAGAGCAAGGACCTCCCGCGCGGTCGCATCGGGCAAAAGTCGGCACCCCATCAATCGCGCAGCCATTCTTGGCGCGCGCACGATGACGAGCGCCCGAACAAGAAGCTGCAGCGCAAATTCCGCGGCTCGCGCCGGGCCGACGAGACCACCCACGAGCAGCCGGAGGGCGAGCGGCGGGCGGGCGCACTCACCGATCGCAAGGGCCGCCGCGTGCTGGTCGAACGCTTCGGAACCGCGCGTCCCGAGCCTTCGGCCGGGCACAGCGGCCGCAGCGAGCCGGTCCACCGGTCCGGCGCGCGCCGCAACCATCGGCGAAAGCGCTAATGCGCGTGGTCGGCGGCCGGTTGCGCGGACGCGCTCTCGCCGCGCCAAAGTCACAGACGATCAGGCCGAGCGCCGACCGATTGCGCGAGTCGCTGTTCAACATCCTCGCGCACGCCTACGGCGATCCGGTAACCGGGGCGCGGGTCCTCGACCTCTTTGCCGGGAGCGGCGCACTCGGCATCGAAGCACTGTCGCGCGGAGCCGCCTTCACGCTGTTCATCGATGAAAGCGTTGAGGCGCGCGCCTTGTTGCGCGAGAACGTGGCCGCGCTCGGCCTCGGCGGTGTCTCCCGGATCTTTCGCCGCGATGCGACGAAGCTCGGCGCCGTTCATCCGCTCGCCCCCTTTTCGCTCGTCTTTCTCGACCCGCCCTATGGGCAAGGTCTTGCGCAGAAAGCGCTCGCCTCGGCGCGCGCCGGGGAATGGTTTGAGCCCGACGCGCTGATCGTCGTCGAGGAGGCGGCCGAGGCCGAATTCGCGGCGGGCGAAGGATTCACCGAAGTCGAGCGGCGCCACTACAACGATACCGTTCTCACCTTTCTGCGTCCGGTCTGAAGCGCGACCCGATCATTGCTCGCGGCAGCCCTGCGTCATAGGCGTTCGTCCTATCGCCTGCCGAACAACCGCTCAATGTCGCTGAGCTTCAATTCCACGTAAGTCGGGCGGCCGTGATTGCACTGGCCTGAATTGGGCGTCCGCTCCATCTCGCGCAGAAGCGCATTCATCTCCTCGGGCTTGAGTCGTCGCCCGGCCCGCACCGAGCCGTGGCAGGCCATCGAGGAGGCGACCTGCATCAATCGCCGCTCAAGCGGTAGGGTTTCCTGCCACTCGCTCATGTGCTCGGCAAGGTCGCGCACGAGGCCGGCCCCGTCGATCTCGCCGAGCAGCGCCGGGGTCTCGCGCAGCGCGACCGCGCCGGGTCCGAAGGATTCAATGACGAGGCCGAAGCGCTTGAGCTCATCGGCGCGGGTGAGAAGGCGCTCAACGTCCTCCTCGTCAAGCTCGATGATGTCGGGAATAAGCAGGATCTGGCGCGCAACGCCGGTTTGCCCGATCGCCGCCTTGAGCCTCTCGTAGACGATGCGCTCGTGCGCGGCGTGCTGGTCGACGATGACGAGGCCGTCGCGGGTTTGCGCCACGATGTAGCTATCGTGCACCTGGGCCCGCGCCGCTCCCAGCGGATGCGCGAGCGCCTCGGTGGCTGGCGCAGTGAAACCGGCAGGGGCTTCGGCAACGATCTCGGCGCCGGCAACGGTGCCGATTTCGGCCGCCGGCGCGCCGACGTGGAACGCGGCCTGCGCCGCTTCGGCAAAACCTCGCGCGCGCGATCCGGCAGCGGACGCGTGCAGATCGCCGGGCCGAGCCGGCGACTCCCGCCAGTCCCAGCCGCGCCGGAGCGGCGGGCGAAACGCAGCGACGGTCGCATTGCCGCCGGTCGTCGCCGCGCGCGCGCTGTCGCGTACGAGGGCCGCCTTGAGCGCATGCACGATCACGGCGCGCACCAGGCCGGCATTGCGGAAGCGCACCTCGGCCTTGGCCGGATGCACATTCACGTCGACCTCGCGCGTGTCGAGCGTGACGAACAGCGCGACTTGCGGATGGCGGTCGCGCGGCAAGTAATCGGCATAGGCGGCACGCACTGCGCCAAGGAGAAGCTTGTCGCGCACGGGCCTGTTGTTGACGAAGAGGTATTGGCTAAGGGTGTTGGCGCGCGTCAGCGTCGGCAGCGCCGCGAAGCCTTCGACGGTGACCCCATCGCGCGCGGCCGCGACCTCGACTGCATTGGCGCGAAAATCAGCGCCGAGCACATCGCCGAGCCGGGCGAGCCGGCCGGCAGCGCCGGGGAGCATTGCCGCGTAGGTCATCGGGACTCGCTCCTCGCCGGCGAGCGTGAACGCGACATCCGGCCGGCTCATCGCCAGCCGGCGCACCACGTCGCGAACCGCCTCGGCCTCGGTGCGATCGAGCTTGAGGAACTTCAGCCGCGCCGGCGTCGCATAGAAGAGGTCGCGCACCTCGACGCGGGTGCCAGCCCCAAGCGGCGCCGGCCGAAGGTCCGACTTCGCGCCGGCGTCGACCTCAATTGCCCAGGCGTGCGGCTCGCTGCGGTGGCGGGTCGTGATGGCGAGCCGCGCCACCGCGCCGATCGATGGCAATGCCTCACCGCGAAAGCCGAGCGTTCCGACGGCGGCGAGATCATCGTCGGCGAGCTTCGAGGTGGCATGGCGGTCGACCGCGAGCGCGAGGTCGGCAAGCGTCATGCCCTCGCCATCATCGGTCACTCGTATGAGCCGGCGGCCGCCGCCATCGGTGAGCACATCGACGCGGCTTGCGCCGGCATCGAGCGCGTTCTCCACGAGCTCCTTCACCACGCTCGCCGGCCGCTCCACCACCTCGCCTGCGGCGATGCGGTTGATCACGGATTCTGAGAGCTGGCGGACGGGCATCGGGCGACTCACTCGGCACAAAAAACTAGCCTGAATCAGGGACCGGTGAAATCTGCCGGTCCGCACGTACTTCGATGCGGCTTGCCGGTGGGCAGCCTTTGCCGAATCCAGTACAGTGCTTGTCATCGAATCAGTTGCCCAAATTGGGAGGGCGTGAGGTGACAGGGACAGTCATCGCAGTCGCCACCATGAAGGGCGGCAGCGGCAAGAGCACGGTGGCAAGCTGCCTCGCGGTTCACTGGCATCTCAGTGGCCGGCGCCCGATTCTCATCGACGCGGATCCACAGCGCTCCATCGTCCGGCTCGCCGCGCGCGAAATGGCGCTGGGCGGAGTTCCCGTCATCGAGGATGCGAGCGAGGACGCCGCCAAGACCGCACGCCGCTTCGCCTACGGCGGCGG
>Ga0335081_10015707_pt1 | contig 12252 bp, 8 predicted proteins | sample Lox_Sample_35_FD_206713 | JGI IMG/M metagenome (GOLD analysis project Ga0335081, IMG submission 206713) | Soil microbial communities from Loxahatchee National Wildlife Refuge, Florida, United States - Lox_Sample_3.5 | ecosystem: Environmental > Terrestrial > Soil > Wetlands | place: USA: Florida... | reverse complement strand
CCGGATACGCCAGTCTATGATAGGTCGGGCGCGCCGCGGCTGGATGCCCCCTCGTGGCAGCGCTTTGCTGACCTGCTCGCAGCCAATGCAACAGCATTGTCCGAACAGCAAGGTAAGTCCCTTGGAATCAACCCTGGCGAAATGAAAGAAATAACCTTCAACGTCATTCTGGAAGACGAGCCCTACATCTACTGTGGGGATACAAAACTCACATTGACAGAAGCGCAGATCACTGGCCAGCTCGCATACCGATGCCGGGTAGTTCAACCAACATTTAAGATACTCGTTAGGCATGAAGACAAGATGCCTTACGTCGGATGTGCTGTCTTCGAGATGCTGCGAGGCAGCCTAATGGGCATAAGCCTGGATACAAGCCGAGAGGTTCGGCTAATTAATATCCCCGTAGCCGACCGACTGTTGAAAAAGATCTATCGACTGCCACTTCGCTAATATTCCTATTGTTGTCGCTTCTTCGTGTGCGGCTTGCAAGCCACCATCACCCTCCAATGCCTGCCGCCATATCCCGCTATCATACGTCGCCGACGGCGAACGACGTGGGCAGCCTGCTCGCGCGCCGCTTTCTGCCGTCGTGATCCTATGGAACTGCCGGAGCACGTGGTGCAATTAGCGCCCGGCACGCCGAATTCACCGAGAGAATGGCGCGGCGGCCGACTGTGAAATCAGCAGCATACGGCTAAAGACTCCACGGCGGCATTATTGCCTTTCGGTTGTATCAGGAGTGCGCCGGCGCTGTACGGGTGGGGAAGCGGGGCGAGGCTGATCGCCGGCGCGAAAGAGGACGTCAAACGCAGCCCCGTTGTCAAGCATTATCGCTAGGCAAGACCGCCCGGTCGCAAGTCCCAGGCAGTTGAGCGCTGGCAGTTGAGCGCTGGCAGTTGTGGCGGACGACCCCTTCGTGTAGCATAAGGATGGGCAGGACGACGGTCCTCGTCTGGCCAGCGCAAACTATGAGAATCTTTCGCATTATTGTTCCCGTATCGGACATCGAACGGGCTGCTACCTTCTATGGCAAAGTTTTAGGCACCGCTGGTCAGCGGATTTCGCCGGGTCGCCACTACTTTTTCTGCGGTGACGTTATCCTGGCGTGCTTCGATCCCCGTGCCGATGGAGACAGCTTCGACGCAAGGCCGAATCCGGATCACTTGTACATCGCTACAAGCGACCTCGAAGGCGCGCTGGCTCGCGCCGCCGAAGCAGGCGCAGGTCCTGATCGCATGCCGCCGGGGATAGAATCTAGACCCTGGGGAGAGCGATCTTTCTATATTACCGACCCCTTTGGCAACCCTCTGTGCTTCGTAGACGAGAAAACGATCTTTCGATCTCATTCGAAGTAGACCGACCGGAAGCTGGTCGAACGCGTAGAATGGCTTGGTGACTGCCTTAATTGCCATTATCGTCCGAGCGCAGGCGCGCGTACCGTTTTCCGAGTGGCGTCGTGGTCCGATGCGAACGAATCGCGACAGCCTACAGAGCCGCCGGCGTCCGCAGGAACCCGTGATTCGTCGAATTATTGTCGATGTAGTATCCCGCGATAGCCCCGACGTCGTTGATGCCCGCGCCGAAAGTGCCGGTATAGTAGGCTCCGCCCGCGCCCTGGACATCGAACGAAGTGAACGCGCCAGAGGAAGTTCGCTTGAAACCGTGACTCACGCCATTAACCGAGTAAGATCCGGTGATGTCCCCCTCGTCGTTGATGCTCGTCGGCAATGTACTCGCACTGGAGTTGCCCGGCACGCCGAACTCCCTGAAGATACCGGCGGGACTGCGTACAAAGCCATGAGTCCCCGCGCTGTTGGTGTAGTCTCCCGTGATCGCTCCGGCGTTGTTGATGCTGGTCGGATTGGTGCCTTGAAAATCGGAGAGGCCGGCGCCCGGCGCGCGGAACGTCGTGGTGAAACCGGAGTGATCGCGGACGAATCCACGCTGGGGTGTAGTCCCCGTGCTGTAGAAGCCGGTGACGGAGTTTGCACCGTTGATGCTGGAGGCGCGGGTTCCGTTGAGCCCCGGGTTGCCAGGTCCCGCTTGAACAGGCCTGAAGTCGCCGGATGGGCCGCGCACGAAGCTGAAGCTCTCACCGTTTTGAAAGTAGAAACCCGCCACCGCGCCTGCATCATTAATACTGAACGCGTAGGTGCCGCTGCCCCCGGACACTGGAGCATCGAACGTGGTAAGCGCTCCCGACGGGCTGCGCACGAAGCCATGGGCGATAAAATAGACATCGAGGTAGTAGCCGGTGACGGCGCCAGCGTCATTGATGCCGTAGGGTAGGGTGCAAGGCCCCGCGCTGGCCGCATCGAATTCGGTGAACACGCCGTTGGTGCTGCGCACGAAGCCATGATTGATATTGCTGGAGTCCACGTAATAACCGGCGATGACACCGGCCGCATTGATGCCTGTAGGTGTAGTGCCCTGGCGAAAGCCCGTTCCGGCGCCAGGAGCGTCAAAAGTAATGATCGTGCCTGGCTGGGCCAGCGCTGTGATCGAGAGCGTCAAACCGAGCAGGCTCGTTCGGGTTACAAAACGAAACCTCGCCTTGTCGGACCAGGTAGTCATCGCTGACAACCTCCTGGGTTCGACTCTATCACGGAATCGACGGCGTTGTGGTGGCTTATCGGACAGTAACCCCGGCCTCGCCAAGAGTGTGCCTCCGGTGCCCTGCAGGGCGGAGCCGGGCGGCCTTCCCAATCTGGAGGGGCGACGGTGTTCAAGAACCTTTGCGGAAAGATCTGTTCGCGTCGTCGCTATGAGCTCGGCCTCGGGCTTCCGGTAGCGCGCGCCGTATACGTGGGTCTTGAGTGTAAGCCCGTTGTGCGGATCGAAGCCCGGATCGACGTTCATCACGCGCACGAGGCGCTTGCCCAGCAGCCCGGCGGCTACCGCGAGTACAAAGGCCTTTCGTCGAGGCAGCAAGGCCGTTGTTCGTATCCGCGCTCGGCCCGCCCGTAAGTTTGGTATACTTCAGACGCCAATACCGGGACGCTCCACGATGAGACTATTCGGCGCTGTCCTATTTGCTTCGGCGGCATGGGGTGGCAGTGTGTATTACGTCGATTGCGCGGCCGGAAACGACGCGGCGGCTGGGCTGTCGCGGGCAACGGCTTGGCGCTCGGTGCGCGCTATTTCCGGACGCGAGTTCCGCGCGGGAGATGCCATCCTGTTACGGCGCGGCACCCAATGTACGGGGACCCTGCAGCCGCAAGGATCGGGTACAGCGAAGGCGCCGATCGTGCTGGATGCGTGGGGCGACGGCCCGTTACCGAAGATCCACGCGGAGCCAGGCGCGGAGGCCGCCCTCCGGCTTTTCAATCAGGAATACTGGACGGTTCAGCATTTGGAGTTCATCGGCGGGCAGCCGCACGGCATATTTGTCAGCGGCAGGCAAGGCGTCTTGCACGGCATCCATATTCGAAACGCGATAGTGCACGGCGTCACTGGCCAGCCTAAGGACAAGGAGGGTGGGCTGGTGGTGATCGCGCCGGGCAGCGCCGCGCAGAGATTCGACGATGTGCTGGTCGATGGCGTGACCGCATATGGTACGCCGCAATGGGCTGGTATCCTGGTGGGCGGCGTGGCGCACGGCGTTCTCCCGGATGAGGCCCGCAGCACGAACGTGACGATCCGCAATTCGATCGTCCACGATGTGGCCGGCGATGGAATCGTGCTGTTTCAGGTAAACCGAGGCACTATCGAGAACAGCGTCGCATGGTACACCGGCATGCAACAGACGCAGAGCATCGGGACTCCAAACGGAATTTGGACGTGGATGTGCAAGCAGTGCGCTGTGCGGCGAAGCGAAGTGTTTCTCACCGACAGCCCGGGTGTGGACGGTGGCGCTTTCGACATCGACTACGGCGACGATGACAACGTCGTGGAAGAGAGCTACGGGCACGATACTGAGGGCTATTGCGTGGCGGTGTTCGGCGCGGGGCGGACGACCACCAACAGCGTAGTGCGCCGGAACGTGTGCGCCGACAATGGCCGCAGTCCGCGGCTGGCCGCACACCAGGGGGCGGTGTTCCTTTCCACCTGGAACGGTGGCCGGCTCCAGAGCGTGGAGTTCTCGCAGAACCGGATTTTCTGGAATCCGCCGATTGCGGCGCCGGCGGTGGTGAATACCGCGGAGTTCGAGGGTGACGCGCCGAAGTTCGATCGCGGCTCTGTCCAAAAGCAGCCGGGGCCGCCGACAGAGACGTTGCCGCGCGTGCAGATGCCGGTGTTGCGGGTACGCGACACGGGGGGCGGGCGGGTTTCGCTCGCCACTTCTCCTGGCTCATGGCGGCTGTACGGTTTTATTTCGCGATCAGGCGAAGAGGTAGCGTTACTGGCCAGCGCGTACCGGCAGTTTCACGCGGCGGGCCTTGACGTTGTCCTGATTGCGCCGATCGGCGGCGCGGAACAAGACTGCAATCTTCGCTGGGACTGGAATCTGGGTGACATCGCCTTGCTGTTCGACAATGGCGCCGCAAGCCGCGCGTTGCGGGTATCGAGCATGCCCGGCCTGATGCTGGTGAACACGGCGGGGCAGATCGTCTGGCGGCATCACGGTCTCATTCCGCCCGGCGATCTGGGACTAGCGCTGCGCGCTTACCTGGGCAATCCCGACTACTCACAGCTAATTTCCGAACCATCTTCCGAGCCATGAAACATCTCATTGCATTCTTCGCAGCTCTCGCATGCGTGTCCGCGCCCGCCGGCGCGGGCGATGCGGATGCCGGTTTTCTCCCGCTGCAAGATCCCATTGTGGTCTACAACAACTGGTCCGCGTACGACGAATTGTCGGACAACATTCCGCAGACCGAGCAGCTCGCCATGAAGGAGTTGGACGAACTGCTGCGTCTACGGCAGCGCGGCGTGCGGTTCGATTATTACATGATGGATGCATTCTGGTACGCCAAAGATGGCGCGTACCGGACGTGGCGCAAAGCGTCATGGCCGAACGGTCCGGATGGTTGGCTGGCGCGCTGCAAAGAAAACGGGGTCAAACCCGGTCTGTGGTTCGGCAGCAACATGCTCGTGCAGCTCGACGCTGCGCCGGAATGGCAGGACTCGCTCAGCAAGAAGGGCTGGACCGCGTGTTTCTTCAAGGGCGGGTTTCTACCGCACTTCATGCAGACGCTGCAGACGTGGCACGACCGCGGCGTGCGCATGTTCAAGTTCGATTTCGTGGATTTCACGGCGGCGCCGCCGGATGTGGAAACGTCCATGAAACCGGAGGAGATTCGCGCCCGCAACGAAACGGCGTTTCGCGAAGCGTTGCGCAAGTTCCGGGAGAAGAATCCCGACGCGGTGCTGGTGGCATTCAACGGTTTCGGCGGCGACCTGGAAACCACCAGCGGGCCGTTCCCTTTCCAAAACCCCATCGATCTGCGCTGGCTCACGGTGTTCGATTCGATCTACGCGGGCGACCCGCGGCCGTCCGACGTGCCCATGATGAACTTCTGGCGCTCGCAGGACCTCTACGGCGATCACATGGTCCGCCGGTTTGCGGACAGCGGCCTTCTGCTGGAGCGTATCGACGCCACCAGCGTCATGTATGGGACCACCGGGACTATCTACTACCGCAAGACGGCCGCCTGGAAGAGCGGACTGCTGCTGATGCTGGCGCGCGGCGGATGGGTGAACACCATTCACGGGAATCTGGAGCTGATCGACGATGCCAAAGCGGCGTGGATGGCGCGCGCTTTTCAGTTGTATCTGCCGATGGAATCGCTGGGGCGCACCAAGACGTTCGGCGGCATTCCGGGCGAAGTGCGGCCTTACGGTTTCGCTTCGCTCGACGCCAACGGGGCGCTGTATACGGTGGTGAATCCCGCCCAGGCGTTGAACCATGTCGAGCTTCCGCGGTTGTCGCAGGAGCAGGTGCGCGCCGGACCGGGGCGGATTGTTTTTTGTGATGCGGGGTTCCGGCCGGAGCTGGCCGGCAACTCCATCACACTGGGGCCGGAGCAGATGGCCGTGGTCGGGTTTGGAAAATACGCACGGCCCGAGTACGGCTTGGGGACGGAAGACGAAGTGGTCATCCCGCAATCCATCGAGCCTGTGGCGGCGGTGTTCGAAGCGCGCGGACCGCACGCCGTGGAGGGTTCGGTGGCGGCTCCGCGTAGCGGCTCGCTGCGGATCGTCATGCAGCAGAAGACCCCGGACGGGCACATCCGTCGCACCTGGGCGGGCGGTCCGCCGAAAGGCGAGAACATGGGGCGCGTTTTCCGGATTGAAGCTTGGCAGAGTGGCAAGCCACTGCGCGTGCAGGTCAACTACGACAAAGTGATCTGGAGCGGCCTGTCGTGGGGCGTGGGTGAAGTGGAAGGCCTGGCGCCGGGCGCTGCGGTCACGATCCGGTGCACATCGAGCGAGAAGGACGAGGTCAAGCTGGAGGCGAAGGTGTATCGCGTGCGCTACCGGTGAGATGGCCAGACCCCGCGGCCTGTCTGGTATCCAACCGTATCGAGGTCTTCATCGTAGACGGCCCCATGCGTGGCGCGCAACATGGCCTGCAGCTGATAGGCCGGCGCGGCGGCGAAGCAGGCCGTCGCCGGGTACCAAACGTACCAGGATGCGGCTTGCAGGCCGAAGGGTATGGCGCTGCGGGCGGAGGCCCACAAGCCGATGTCTCCAACCGAGGTGAAAAAGATCGCGGCGGTGAACGCGACCCAGCAGCGGGCAATCAGTCCCCAGCCCATGTTGGCCGCGGACCGGCGAATCAAAATGGCCTGCAACAGCAGAACGCACAGCAACGGATCGCTCATCCAGGTGACGATCTTGCCCGCAGTCACCGGGCCTTCGGGATGTTGCGACGAAAAGACCACGGCCGTGAGGTAGTGAGTGGTGTACACCGTGACGATTCCGAGTAACAAGAAATCGAAGGTCTTCAGACCGGCGAGTACGCCATTCTTCCGGCAAATCCGCACGACGCGGAACAGACCGGCGGCCAGGAAGAGCATGGATATGGGGCTGAAAAGCCTGCCCACGGAGGACGCGCCGCGGATAAGGGCGGGGCCCGATGGGAGGTAGTACAAAGGATTGAGATAGGACTCACTGCCCAGCAGGTGCGCGAGCACTCCTCCGGCAAGCTGCGACGACGCGAACAGGACGATGAGCAGCCACGCCGGGCGTATCGCGTCGCCGGGCGCGAACTGGCGCCAGCACAAGTAACTGAGCCGGAGCCCCAGCAGGCTGCAACCCACAAAGAACAGCACTCCCGGATAATCGAAGAACGCCCGCATCCACCTCCAATCGCCCGTCCTCCACCACGCGGCGAAGGAAGTGAGCGCGAGCAGGAAAAGCAACAGGATGCCCCGCAAGATCCATCGCGGCACACTCTCGGCGTGAATCCATGCTTTCGGTATCGGCCCGGCACGCATACTCAGCACTCCGCGCCGGCAATCTGTTTCACCAGAGCGTCGGCGGCGGCCGCGCCGAGGAAGGCGCTAAACATGGGTTTCATGACCAGCACAAGGTGTCGCTCCGGCTCCTTTCCGCCGGACGCATTCACCAGGCGGCTGGCCGCTACCCGCCCAAAATAGAACTCGATGGTGCGGGTGACACGGGCGTGCACAGGGTTGCGCGCATGTCTCTGCCGAGTTCCCGGCCAGGCGCGCATGCGCGTCTGCAAGCGCTCGAACGCAATGGTCAGTGCGGACAGTTCACCCGCACCGATTTCGTCGTCCCGCGCCTTCTGGGAAGCGTATCGAATGCGCAGAGCGTGGGCACGGCAGACCGCGCAACGCTCCAGGTGGCGGTCCGTTCCTGGGTGAGCGGTCCCATCCGCCCACCCCACCAGATCTTCCATCGGCGGATGGATGCGGGCAGTCCGGATGCGAAGGAACTTCAGAAGCCCGCCCATGACGCATCTCCTTCGGCGAACCCCAATACCAGGCGCATCTTGCGAACCGCGCGCGAAAGCAGCGCACCGACTGTCCCCGAGCGCAGCCGAAGCATGGCTGCTATTTCGTCGTAACGGAGCCCGTCGCTGCGCAGACGGAAGCAGGCGTACTCCCGTGCGGTCAAGGTTTTGCGGACGAGATCCAACAACTCATGCTGGAGGCACTCCCTTTCCGGATTCTCCGCCTGGCTGAGGGGAGTAGGAATGTGATCGATGCTGGTCTCGTTGCGCACCCGGTACTCCTTCTGTCGATCGCTCAAGTAGTTGTGCATGACTCGATACACCCAGGCGCGCGGGGCATGAATGCGCGCGCCATCGGACAGTGCGGCAAAGTAGCGCATGAATGCCTCCTGCAACGCATCCAGCGCCAGTTCCTCGTCATGAACCAGAGCGATGGCGTAGTTCCGGAATTCGGCGGCGCGTTCCAGATAAAGGAAAGTCGCTTCGCGCCGGGCATACTCCCGCAGGGCGTCCTCTCGCTCGGCGGGCCACGGATTTGGCGCTTCCGGCATGACTGGGCCCGATTGGTCTGCAGTCCACATGGACCGTTCCTGCTTGGACTATACCACTGGATGCGCTGCCCCGCGTGGCAGAATCACTCGATTCCTCAAAAATAGATCGTGCGATTCGCCGTAAAGAAAACCAGCGGTTCACTCGTCCTAACCGAAGATCCGCAAAGGACCAGGGAGGTTAGTTATGCGCAAAGCCATCTTGTGTGGTTGCTTCGCTACGTTGCTTCTTGGGAGCTTGGTATGGGCACAGGCAAACCGCGCCGCGATCACGGGCAGCGTGACGGACTCCAGCGGCGCAGTGGTCGCCGGCGTGGAAGTGACCGCCACCAATACGGACACGAGTGTAGCAACGAAGACCGTCTCCAATCAGGACGGCATTTACGTCCTGCCGAACCTGTTTCCCGGACCGTATGCCGTGGAGTTCAAAAAGGACGGCTTCCAAACCGAGCAACTTCCGGCCGTCACGCTGATTTCGACCCAGGTCGCCAAGCTGGACGTCTCGCTGCAAGTAGGTTCGGTGAACACGTCGGTCACCGTATCCACTAACGCGCCCGTCCTGGACCTGGAGCGGCCTTCCGTGGGAACGAACATGCAGGCCAGCGTGGTCAACGATCTCCCGCTGAGCATCTATAGCGGCGGACGCTTTGTGGAGGACTTTGCGGTGGCCATCACGCCTGGCTATTCGCCGATCAGCAGCCCGTATGGGGCGGTCGTCAACGGCGGACAGTGGTTTACCAAGGACTACACCGTGGACGGCACGTCGGGGACAGGGGATATTCAAGGCAATTCCATGCAGAACGGTCCGAGTATGGAAGCCGTTCAGGAATTGCAGGCCCAGACCAGCGGGTTGGATGCGCAGAGCAGCATCACCGGTGGCGGCGTGATGTCGTTCAACCTGAAGTCGGGTACGAACCGGCTGCACGGCTCGGCCTTCGACTACGGCCACAACGAGCTGCTGGACGCCAATACCTGGACCAACGACAATCAAGGCCTGCCCAAGGGCAAGGCGCGCGCATGGGACTATGGCGGTAGCCTGGGCGGTCCTATCCGCAAGAACAAGACTTTCTTCTTTGGCACCTTCGAGCGCTACACGCAGACGGACTTCCGGCTCGGTGGATTCAGTTCGGTGGTGCCCACGGCGGACTTTCTGAACGGGAATTTCAGCGCATTGCTGGACAAGAGCCAGGTTCTGGACACGGACACGCATGGCAATCCGGTGTATGCAGGCGCAATTTTCAATCCGAACGATCCGGGCGCGGTCTTCGTCGGCAACATTATCCCCAGCTCGATGTTCAGCAAGGTCTCAGAGAAGATCGTCGCCATTTATCAAAAGTCTTATGCGCCCCAAACTCCCGGACTCAACGCCAATGACCGGCTGCCGCTGCAAAACACACCCACGCAGACTCCCAACGAGGCAGTGATCAAGTTAGACCACAGTCTGCGGGACGCAGACCGGTTGTCGGGGTCCTGGATCTACAACCATAAACCGCGCACGCTGGTGGACAGCGGCGGCGTGTGGGAAGCGGGAACCACGGACGGAGGGCCCCTTTCCGCGGCGCGGACCCAAGCCTTTCGGTCGGACCAATGGCGGCTCAGCGAGTCGCACATTTTTTCGCCGAATCTTCTAAACGTTTTGAATCTGACCTACAACCACGACTTTCAGGGCGACCAGCCCTCGGCCGCCGGCAACTGGGCCCAGCAGCTCGGTCTGGGCAGTACGGTCGCCACCAACTTCCCTCTGATCGGCTTCGGCAACGCCGTGAACGGCTACCAGGAAACCTACATTGGCAACAGTTTTCAGGGTAATTTCTCGGGCGCCAACATTATTGCCGGCGATAGCTTGACCTGGACGAAAGGCCGGCATAACTTTACCTTCGGCGGAGACTTCCACGCACACCAGGTGAACAGCCACAGCGGGTCGGGCGCAATGAGCTACAACTTTACGAACAACACCACCGGCAACCCGGCCGCAGCCTATAACAACCAGGTGGGATTTGGTTTTGCCAGCTTCCTTTTGGGAGACGTCACTACGGCGAAAGAAACCACGCCCTTTGACCTGTATGGGCGGCAAAAGTCGATGTCCCTGTTCGTCCAGGATGGCTATAAGGTAACCCCCACACTTACCCTCAATCTGGGGCTCCGCTGGGACTACACATTCCGGTTCCATGAAAAATATGGCCATTGGGCTAACTACGATTTGAATGCGATCGATCCCACGCTGGGAATTCCGGGAACGCTGGTCTTCGCCAACGGGGGAGGCGACAGCTTCGAAAAGAACGAATACTCCAGGAACTTCGGACCGCAGATCGGCTTTGCCTGGTCGCCCTGGAAGAAGACTGTGTTCCACGGGGCCTGGGGTCTGATTTACATGCCGCCGAGTGTGCCGTACTTCAACGGGGTACCCGACGGATTTGCCCCAGGTTTCCAGGGCACCAACGTCGTGAACGCTCCGTTCAATTGGGACGGCGGCTATCCAGGAGTCTATACACCGGGCAGCAAGAATGTAGACCCGTCGACGCTATTTCCGCTGGTCAGCGTCGACCCGCGGGCGTTGCGCGCGGGCACCAGCAGCGCTTTTAACTTCGGCGTACAGTATGAGTTGACGCGCGACATGCGGCTGGAAGTTTCGTATATAGGCAACCGCGGCAACCACCTGGCGGACACCGCACTGGCCTGGAACGAAGCGCCTGCGTCTACTTTCTTCAACCTGGCCAACAAGTACGGTTCCAACCCGTACAACAACTACGTATGCAGTCCCGCTGACGCCGCTACTTACGGCATCAAGTACCCCTATGCAGGGTTCTGCGGACCCGTATTGGCGGCCGCCGCACCCTATCCGCAAGTGGCCGCCTGGGCCTCTACCATCTGGTATTACTACAACCTGCTTTACGTAGGCTTGCCGCTCGGTCAAAGCTTTTATGACTCGATGGTTGTAGACGTGGTCAAGCGGACAGGTGGCGGTCTAACAATGGATCTCAGCTATACGCTATCGCGCCAGGAAGGCGATTCGTTTTCAGCTCAACAGGAATACAACGGCTACTACACTCCTGTGCAGGATTTCTCCAATTTGTCTCAGGCCGCGCACACGTTGACGGGCTACGATCAGACTCATATCGTGAAAGGATTTGTCAGCTACGAACTTCCTTTTGGAAAAGGCCGGCGCTGGCTCGCGAACCAGGGACGCATCGTGAATGGAATAGCGGGTGGATGGACCTTGGCCGGGATTCTCTTGTATTACTCCGGCCAGCCATTCGAAGTCTCCACGACGAGTAATTCTTACTACCCGTTGTGGGGCAACATCTTGCCGAATTTCAACCTGAGTGGATATACAGGTCCCTCGAATCCGAATCGGTATCAGGCGCCGCTGCCAGGCCAGCAAACCGTTCCCACGGTGGACTTCTATATGCCATCGAGCGTGGCGAGCAATCCGGCTGCCGGGCAGCTTGGGACAGGGCCGGCGGCCATCTCGGCTCTGCGCTGTCCCGGAGGCGCGAACGAAAACGCCAGCATCCTGAAATACTTCCCATTCGGCGAGGAGGAGCGTTATAAGTTGTCGTTTCGCGCGGAGTTTTACAACGTGTTCAACCGCCATTATTACAATATCAACGGCTGCGGCGGCAACACGTCAAGCATTGGCGCGGACAACTTCGGTCAGATCTACGGAGTCCTTGACAACCCGCGGACGGGACAGTTTGCCGTGCGATTCGAGTTCTGACCAGGCTCAGAAAGGCGGGGGGCACTATTGATCGGCCGTCAAGATTGGCCAGTTGACCACATATCGCCCTCTATTCTTCGCGAGGCGTGCGACCTCGCGGGCCGTCAGGTCCGATGCGGCCA
>Ga0335081_10015706_pt1 | contig 12252 bp, 12 predicted proteins | sample Lox_Sample_35_FD_206713 | JGI IMG/M metagenome (GOLD analysis project Ga0335081, IMG submission 206713) | Soil microbial communities from Loxahatchee National Wildlife Refuge, Florida, United States - Lox_Sample_3.5 | ecosystem: Environmental > Terrestrial > Soil > Wetlands | place: USA... | reverse complement strand
TATCCGCTATCGTATTGGAACTGGCCTTATTCGCCGGACATTGCCAATCCGCCGCTGTTGCAATGGCGGCGCGACTGGATTTGGTTCGAGGCCTGGGCGCGCTACGAATGGAACCCGGATGTTCCCCCGGCGGAAGACCGCGCCTACTGGATTTCGCGGCTGGCCGATTTCTACGGCAACACCAACGCAGCGGAAAAAATCCTCGACGCCTGCAACAACGCCGGTGAAGTCGCGCCGCGCTTGATCCGGCGCTTTGGCATCACCGAGGGCAACCGGCAGACGTTGTCGCTCGGCATGACGCTGGATGAACTGGTGAATCCGAACAAATACGGGGCCATTGAGGATTTGTGGCTGTCACAGTCGCCGCCGGGCGAGCGGCTGGATGAGTTTGTGCACAAGGAATGGGATCATCAACCGCATGTTGGCGAGACGCCGGAGACAATTATCGCCGACGTTTTGATGGAATCGAGCAACGCCGTCGCCGCCGCTGACGCTGCCGAACCGCTCGTCACCGCCAATCACGGCGAGTTCGAGCGCCTGCGCAATGACACGCGCTGCCTTCAAGCGATGGCGGAGAATTATTCGGACAAAGTGCGCGCGGCGGAGCTGGTTTTGCGTTACAATTATAGCGGACAGATTGGGGACATGCAGCGGGCGGCAGAATATTTAGCACAAAGTTTCGCCGATTATGAAAAACTCGTGGCGCTTACCGATCAGACTTACCATTACGCCAACTCGATGCAGACATCGCAACGGAAAATTCCTGTAAGCGGCGGCATCGGCGGCCGGGGGACAAACTATCTGTGGTCGCAACTCGTGCCGCTTTATAAAAAGGAACTGGAGGGTTTTCGGGCGAAGGTCGCGGAGCTGAAACGGACCGCCAATTCCACACCGCGGATTGACGAATCGCTGATCAAGCCGTGGCCGGCGGCGCCGTTCACATTGATATCAACGAACGCGGAAACTTACAGGGTCGAGGTCGGGGCAAAAGTGTTTACGGATCGCGGTTACACGGTTCAAAGCCTGGCGAAGGAATTGAACGGCTTGACCGGAATCCGCTTTTCGCACACGACGGCGAAGGAAGGAATGCCACCGATTGAATTTGATGTCGCCGAACCGGTGCAAGTGCTGGTTGGTTATTTCGACAGCAACCAGAAGGCGTGGCTGCAGGTGCCGAGGCTCGAAACGGCCGCGCAGGCAGACGAGCGCGGCGGCGTGGACACGGTGATTGAAAACGCGGCAATAATTTCCAGTTGCCCGAATGTGAATGTGCACGCGTTCCGCTTCGGCGCGGGCAGGCAAAAACTGGAACTCATCGGCAAAGGCAGTTTCGTAATCCTTGGCTTCGTGCCGCAATCCGTGCAATTGGAGAAGTGAAATGCGGGGATGGGTGCAAAATAAATGGCGAAATCTGAATGACGAGTGGCGAAAATATACTGAAGGCTGAAGGGCAAGACGCATCGCGGCCGGAAAAATCGTCGGCCTTCGGGGATGCCGGTCTGACCGCCGGGCCTGCGGCAATTACCGCAATTTGTTTGTCGATTTCCAGACTACGGTGGTATTGCGCAAAAGTTAAAATGCGAGCCATGCATCACCTCGCTTTTTCATTGGCATCTGCGTTGTGCCTTTACGCAGGAGCGATGAGCGGTTCTGCAAAAAGTGTGGTCAATTCGGTTTATCTTTTCACTTCATTCCGCGACGCCGACCAGAAATATCTCCGGTTTCTTTACAGCTTTGACGGCTATCATTGGACGAATGTGCCGTGGACTTTCCTGGAGGCGAAGGTCGGCGTGAGCCGGGCGTTTCGCGACCCCAGTCTGGCGCGCGGCCCGGATGGAATCTTTCATCTGGTCTGGACGGCGGGCTGGCGCGGCGATCAGGGCTTCGGCTGCGCGAGTTCAAAGGATTTGATTCATTGGTCGGACCAGAAATTTGTTCCGGCGATGACGAACGAGCCGACGACGGTGAACGTCTGGGCGCCGGAACTTTTTTATGAGGGCAGCAAGCGGGATTTCATTATCACCTGGGCCTCGACGATTCCCGGACGTTTTCCCGACTTGCTGGAAAAGCACGAGAACAATCACCGCCTGTATTTCACGACCACACGCGATTTCACGAACTTCTCGCCGGCGAAATTATTTTTTGATCCCGGCTTCAGCGTGATCGACCCGTTTATTTTGAACGACGGCAACCGTTGCGTTTTGCTCTGTAAGGACAATTCGCGTCCGAACTTGAATTTGCGCGCCGCCTTTGCCGATTCCCCGCTCGGCCCGTGGACAAATGTTTCGCCGCCGTTCACGGAAAAATTCACGGAAGGCCCCTGCGCGCTTAAAATCGGCGATGACTGGCTGATTTACTTCGACGCCTACCACCGGAAGATTTATGGCGCGGTGAAGACGCGCGATTTCAATACCTTCGCCGACATCACGCCGGAGGTTTCGTTTCCCGAAGGCCATAAACACGGGACGGCCATTCAGGTGCCGCGCGAAATTCTGGACGGCTTGCTGAAGCATCCCGGCGCACTTTCCAAAACCAATTTATGAAACAGCTCATTTCCATCGCCGCCATGGCACTGCTTTCTACCGCCGCTTTTGCCGCCGACACCAATTTGACGCCCGCCCGGGTGGAGGCGAAATATACTGCCGCCATCGAAGGCCGCACGGCGGAGATTTTGAAAGCCCTGTCATTGAGCGACACCAACCAGGCGGCGAGAGTTCACGACACCATCATCGCGCAGTATCGCGCGCTCAACGCCTGGCACGACGCGAACGATGCGAAAATCAAAGCCGCGAAGGCCGATACCAACGCCGCCGCGCAAATCCGCGCTTCATTGAAGACTCTGCACGACGAGTTTCTTTCCGGGCTCGCAGAAAATCTGACGCCTGAACAGATAGACCAGGTCAAGGACAAGATGACCTACGGCAAGGTGCAGTTCACGTTTGCCGGCTACCTCGCGCAATATCCGAATCTGTCGGAGGCGAACAGGGAGGCGATTCTGAAATTGCTCAAACAGGCGCGCGAAGAGGCGATGGATGGCGGCAGCGCCGGGGAAAAGACGGCAATCTTTCAGCGATACAAAGGCAAGATAAACAATTATCTTTCCAAACAAGGCATTCGCCCTGAAAAACATAAGACTGCCGCGATGACCGCTGTAACCAATTCCGCGCTGCAAAAGTGAATTATGGCCGAATGGAAATCAGACAATGAGCTGTTCACGCTCTGCACGCGCGAACTGTACTCCCCCGTCGTGGGCGACATCCTCGATGACCTCGGCTACCTGCACCAGTTTCTGCCGCAACCCATCCAGCCATTGCGCGAGGAGATGAAACTTGCCGGCCGCGCGATGCCGGCAGTGATGGCTGATGTCCGCGGCAAACAGAAGAAGCCTTTCGGCCTGCTTACTGAGGCGCTCGACCAACTTCAGCCCGGTGAAATATATCTCGCGAGCGGCGGCGAAATGCGTTGCGCCTGCTGGGGCGAGATCCTCACGGCCACGGCCAAAAAACGCGGCGCCGCCGGCGCGGTCATCAATGGCTTTCACCGCGACACACCCAAAGTGCTCGAACAAAACTGGCCGGTGTTCAGCCGCGGACGATTTGCCCAGGACGCGGCGGTGCGCACGCAGGTGGTGGATTATCGCTGTCCCATCGAAGTCGGCCAGGCGCAGGTCACGCCGGGGGATCTGATTTTCGGCGACCTTGATGGTGTCCTGGTCGTGCCCCGAAGAGTCGAATCCGAGGTCATCGAACGGGCGCTGGCCAAGGCCCGCGGCGAAAAGCTTGTCCGCAAGGAAATTGAAGCCGGCATGAGCAGCACGGCAGCATTCAAGAAATACGGAATTTTATGATTCTACCGCAAAGAACGCAGAGAACACAAAGAAAGGCAAACCATGAAAGACATCAAATCATCGGGTACCTGAAATCTTCCCGGCTGGAGGATGGCCTTCTCATGAACCTTGGCTCCGGCAAATTTGAAATCCGAAAGTGCATGTGGTCGGAGCAGTTGCAGAACTCCAAGGCGGGCCTTGTTTCCATGTTCATCTCTGCGTTCTTTGCGGTTAAATTATGAAAAATACCAATCCGATCATCACGGCATTTGAAACCTGGCGCTGTCAGCGCAAAGAAAAATTGTTCGATTCGGCACGCATGGGGCGCAGCCCGATGAATTGGGACGTGGTGGTCCTGCGCTTGCAAACGGACGCCGGGATATCCGGTCACGCGACTGCGATTGCCGCGCGTTCCAGCATCATCACGCAGGCATATTTGCAGGAAACTATCGCGCCGGTTGTACTCGGCCGTCACGTGAGCGAGCGCGAGGGCATTTATCACGAACTATGGACGATTGACCGGCACATCACCTTTTTCCCGGTGTATTTGCCCGGACCGGTGGACGTGGCGCTTTGGGACATCGCCGCGCAGGCTGCCGGGCTGCCGCTCTATCAATTCCTCGGCGAATGTCGAACGAGCCTGCCGGTTTATGCGAGCAGTTTGTTCATGCCGAACACGGAGGATTATTTGAGGGAAATGCGCGCTTACCGGAAGCGCGGCTTTCCCGCCTACAAAGTCCATCCGCCCGGCCCGTGGCGTAAAGACATGGAAATCCACCGCGCGCTTCGCACGGCGGCCGGAGACGAATACATTTTGATGAGCGATCCGGTTGGCGAGTATTCGCTGGAAGAAGCCATCCGCGTCGGACGTGATCTGGAGAAACTGAATTATCATTGGTTCGAAGAACCGTTCCGCGATTTTGAACTCGCCAAATACGCCAGGCTCTGCGCGGCATTGGACATTCCGATTGCCGGGACCGAAACCACCCGCGGCGGGCCGTGGGGGGTGGCCCAGGCCATCGCGTTCAATGCCGTGGACATTGTGCGGGCCGACGTTTCGTGGAAACCCGGCGTGACCGGCGCGTTGAAAATTGCGCATCTCGCCGAAGCACACGGCTTGCGCTGCGAGGTCCATTGCACGACGATGGGTTTCATGGACATGGCCAATTTGCACGTCAGTTGCGCAATCAAAAACTGTGAATACTTTGAGCTGCTCGTGCCGGAAGAGCCTTTCCGCTTCCCGATGAAGGACCAGTATCCGATTGATAGAAACGGCATGGCTCACGTCCCGCAAAAACCCGGTATCGGCGTCGAACTGGATTGGGACGCGATCGATGACGCCTGCGTCGAGCATAAAATATCGAAAGCCAAATAATTTGATTTAAGCGCAGAGAACGCAGAGAAATCGAAGAAAGGAAACGTCATGAAAGATATGAAGACTTTGTGCGACCTGGTCCGCCAGGTTGCTTATGACATTCATGTTTGCCGCGGGCACGGCCATCTTGAAAAGGTATATGAAAATGCCCTGGCCCACCGACTGTCCAAAGCCGGCCTGATCGTGAAGCAACAACATCCCATCAGCGTGTTTGACGAGGATCGAACTCCGATTGGCGAATATCTTGCCGATTTGCTGATCGAGGATTCATTAATCGTCGAACTCAAAACTGCCAAAGCGCTCGCTCCGGAACACGAGGCGCAAGTTCTCGGATATTTGAAATCTTCCCGTTTGGAAGATGGTCTCTTAATCAATTTCGGTTCCTGCAAATTCGAAATTCGCAAGTTCGCCTGGTCAGAAAATGTCCAGCGGAATACCGCTGTTGGTTTTTCTGCCTTGCTCTCTGTGTTCTTTGCGTTCTTTGCGGTTAAATAATTCCATGCAACCGCGCTGCTTCCAGATTCAACCGCAGGACAACGTCGCGACCCTGCTCGACGGCGCGAGCGGCACGGTCCGGGTGCTGGGCGCGCAACCGCAGGAAATCCAATTGCTCGAAAAAATCGCACCCGGCCACAAAGTCGCCTTGCGGGACATCGCCGCCGGCGACGCGGTGATCAAATTTGGCGCGCGCATCGGCCACGCGTCGCAACCCATCAAACGCGGCGCGTGGGTACATCTCCATAATCTCGCCAGCGACCTCGATGAACGTTCCGGCACGCTCGATTTGCATTCCGGCGCGCCCACGGACTCCGCCTCGGCTTATGTCTAGCAAGACGTCCAAGCTGCATTTAGAGTCTGGTAGGGCCGACCTGCCGGTCGGCCGGGACGCGCGGCCGCACGGCCCTACCGGAGAGGACGAGAGCCTCCTCACGTCGGCTGCTACGAGTTCTTGGCCCGGCTATCTCCGTCCGGACGGTCGCAAGGGGGTTCGCAATGTTGTGCTCGTGATTTATACGGTCGAGTGTGCGCAGCACGTCGCCCACGCCGTCGCCAACGGCGAACCGGACGTTCACGTCATTGGTTTTCCCGGCTGTTATGACAATGCTTACGCAATCCGTCTGATGCTCGCGCTCGCCCGGCATCCGAACGTCGGCGCGGTGCTCGCGGTCGGGTTGGGTTGCGAATACACCCAGCCGGAGAAAATTGCCGGTACCGTCCGCGCCTCGGGCCGGCCCGCCGAATGGTTTTTCATCCAGCAAAGCGGCGGCACCCGTGCATCGGTGGCGAAAGGCAAGGAAATCGTTTCGCGCCTGCGCGAACAAATCCGGCGGGAAACGCCGCGCGCGCCAATGACCCTGGCCGATCTGGTCGTCGGCTGCGAATGCGGCGGTTCGGACGCCACGAGCGGCCTGGCCGGCAACCCGGCGGTGGGCGCGTTCTTTGATCTGCTCGTAGAGGCCGGCGGTCGCGCGATTTTTGAGGAGACGGTCGAAATGATCGGGTTGCGCAGGCACATGCTGGCGCGGGCGGCAAGTCCGGAAGCGGCCAGACAAGTCGGCGATGCCTATGACAAGGCCGCGCGCTATTGCCAGTCCGTCCGGCAATATTCCGTTTCACCCGGCAATTTCGCCGGCGGTCTTACGACCATCGAAGAAAAAAGCCTGGGCGCGTTTGCCAAGAGCGGGTCGCGTCCGATTCAGGGCGTGATTCGCGTGGCCGAGGCCCCGCGCGGTCCGGGACTGTGGATGCTCGACAGCGTGCCGGACGAACATTATATGCAGTTCGGTTACACGAACCCCAACGACACCGAAGGCATCATGGACCTGATCAGCACGGGCGCGCAAATCATCCTGTTTGTCACTGGACGCGGCAGTGTGATTGGCAGCCCCATCGCGCCGCTCATCAAGATTACCGGCAACAGCGCCACGTATCGGGCGATGCCGGACGACATGGATTTCGACGCCGGCCGCGTGCTCAGTGGGGAACCGACCTTGGCCCAGGCCGGCCACGAACTCGCCGCGCTGGTTCTCCGCGTCGCCCAAGGCGAGCCGAGCAAGCCCGAAAGCCTCGACCACCGTGAATATTTCATCATGTACAAACATCAAAATACACCTGCATTGGACGCCGGGTGCCGCGCATGAAAAAAAGGAACAATAGTTGTACGGAGGATCGGATCGCGGAACAAATCGCGCCGCCTTTCCCCTCACCCCGGCCCTCTCCCTCGGGGAGAGGGAGAATCGTTCGCCGTCTCTTGCGTAAAGCTGTGGCTGGATTTGTAGAACCGTCACCCAGGAAATCAGTAGCCTCCGATGGCTGTTTCCTCTCCCTGAGGGAGAGGGTTAGGGTGAGGGGGAACAGGTCACACGGATGGAGTTCTTGCGTCCCATCCGGGACGGATAAAACGACCGACTACACGTGTTTTTCAAAGGATGAATAAGTCACAACTGAACTCGGCCTTCGATCTGGCCGGCCAAACCGCCCTCATCACCGGCGGCGGCACCGGGCTGGGCCTCGGCATGGCGCGCTGCCTGGTGGCGGCAGGCGCAAAAACCGTGCTGGTCGGCCGCCGCAAGCCGGAATTGGACAAGGCCGTCGCGGCGCTGGGCAAAAATGCGTGCGCCCTCGTCGGCGACGTGACCAAACTCGCATCGGCACCTTCATTGGTCGAGCAGGCTGAAAAAATGGCCGGGCCGTTGACGATTCTCATCAATAACGCCGGGGTGCATCTCAAAAAGCTCGCGACAGAAACCAGCGACGCGGAGTTTGCCGGCGTTTTGCAGACCCATGTGTTCGGCGCGTTTGCGCTCACCCGCGAAGTGGGACGCCGGATGATTGAACGGCGCAATGGCTGCGTGCTGTTCACCGCTTCGATGGCCTCGTTCATCGGGTTGCCTCAGATAGTAGCCTATACGACCGCCAAGTCGGCTTACCTCGGTTTTGTGCGCGCGCTGGCAGCGGAGTGGGGACCGCACGGCGTGCGCGTCAATGCCATCGCGCCGGGGTGGATTGCTTCCGACATGTTGGATCAGGCGCTCCGTGGCGACCCGGCGCGCAAATCGAAAATCCTCGGGCGCACCCCGCTGGCACGCTTCGGCGAACCGGACGATATCGGGTGGGCGGCGGTTTATCTGGCATCGCCCGCAGCCAAATTTGTCACTGGCGTGGTATTGCCGGTGGACGGCGGAGCGGCGATTGGATTTTGACAGCATTGAATTTCTGGTCCGGAAATATGTGGAAGGCGAACTGGCAGCAAACGCGCAAACGCTTTGTAGATTGGTGGAATCACGAAGGGCTTTTGATTGGCATGTGGGGCGCGCCCGAAACCGGACGCTGCATCCATGAAAATGTGGCCGCTCCAGTCCGGCCAGACACAATCGAGGAACGCTACTGCAATGCCGCTTTCCGTGCCGCGGAGAATCATTACCGGCTGTCCAGGTCGGTTTTCCCCGCGGATGTTCTGCCGAGTGCTACCACGGACCTTGGCCCGGGTTCGCTCGCGCTTTTCCTCGGCTCGAAACCCGGGTTTGCCGAGGACACCGTCTGGTTTCATCCTTGCTTCGAACAGGAAACTCAACCGGAAAAATTGCCGCCGCTCACATTTGATCCCGACCACCATTGGTGGCGCACCACCGAGAACATCCTCCGGTGCTGTGTCGAACTTTCCCGTGACAAATACATCGTCGGCTGCCCGGACTTGATAGAAAACATGGACGTGCTGTCGTCATTGCGCGGGGCGCAGACGTTGCTCATGGACATGATCGAGCGGCCGGAATGGGTGGAACGGAAGATTTGGGAAATCAACGAGGTCTGGTTCGCCGCCTACCAGCGCATCTACGACTTGATCAAACTCGAGGATGGCAGCTCGGCGTTCGGCGCATTTTATATCTGGGGCCCGGGCAAGGTCGCCAAGCTGCAATGCGACGCTTCGGCGATGTTTTCACCGAAGATGTATCAGCGATTCGTTGTGCCAGCGCTCACCGCCCAATGCGAGTGGCTGGACCGTTCGCTCTACCATCTCGACGGCACGCAGGCGATGGTTCATCTCGATACGTTGCTGTCCATCAAACCGCTGGATGCAATTGAGTGGACGCCGCAGGCCGGCATCGAGACCGGTGGCAACAAACGTTGGTACGATCTGCATCGCCGCATACTCAACGCCGGAAAATCTGTGCAGGTGGTCAACGTCGAGCCGGATGAAGTGTTGCCGCTGCTCGATGCCATCGGCCGCAAGGGGGTTTATATGCTCATCCAGTTCAAGGATGAGCGCGAAGCGGAAAAAATACTCGAACAGGTCGGGGATTTCTAAGCTCTTTCCGCATGCCGACGACGATTATTCACGAGAAATGTGACTGCGCCAATCGCCAGCAACGCCATAATCGACGGTTCAGGAGCAAGCGTGGCTAGAAAGCCTTGCACGCTGCTTCCGTTAGCGTAATACCCCACGATATTGTTGCCGGAGATGCTGTAAGCTTCAGTCCAGCCTGCTCCCGGTACGCTGAAAGTGGTGTAACCGCTATCATTGTACAAAAAGCCCTCTGCTTCGGCAGCTGTATTGATGTAATACCCCACGATGTTGTTGCCGGAGATCCCATAGGCGTAAGTGTCAATTGCTCCCGGTACGCTCAAGGTGGTGTAATTGCTGCCGGTGCACAGAAAGCCCTGATCGTGGATTCCATCATAGTAAGACCCCACGATATTGTTGCCGGAGATGGCATAGGCCAATGTGTAATATGCTCCTGGCACGCTCAAAGTGGTAAAGCTGCTGCCATCGTACAGAAAACCCCGATTGCCATAGGTGCTTCCATTGTCGGAGTAAAATCCCACGATGTTGTTACCATCGACGTCAAAGGCATAAGTGTAACTTGCACCCGGCACGTTGAACGCGGTGTAACTGCTACCATCAAACAGAAAGCTTTGATCGCCGCTTCCGTTAGCGTAATACCCCACGATATTGTTGCCAGAAATGCCATAAGCAAAGGTGGCAGATGAACCCGGCACGCTCAAAGTGGTGTAGCTACTACCATTGTAAAGAAAACCCTGCCATACGCTTCCGGCAGTGTAGTACCCCACCACGTCATTGCCAGCAATGCCCTGGGCATAAGTGCCATCTGCTCCCGGCACGCTCAAGGTGGTAAAACCAAGTTGAGCTCGAGTGTTCATGGGTACGGCTAACAGCAGAATTGCTCCTGCCAAGGCTACGCCGCCAAATAAATGGCATGCAGCGAAGACGTTAAATTCCCGTTTCATTGAGACAATCTTACCATCTCCGTCAATCTCCACCTTTTTTGCCACCCAGCCAGCAAAACAAAGCCAGGACTAAATACCCGAGGTCAGAAGATTCGTGAGCGTAAACTGGTCTGTTCTCAGGATTCGGTCTGGTTCTTTTTCAGGCGGTCCGTCCAATCATCCATCCGGCTCTAGCGCCCACCCTGCAAGCTGTTTCACTAAAAGCTTCCTGGTCAAGTGCCAAATCCCGCTTAATTCGGGGTCACGAAAGCGTTCAGGGCTGAGGCCGCATTCATTTTAATAAACCGGGCTTGGCGCAGACGGAAAGAAATAGCATCATCCGTTCTCCAGCATCGAACAAGGAAATCAAATGGAACGCATCGGATTTGTCGGCGTTGGGCGCATGGGCGCGAACATGGCGCGGCGATTGAAAGAGGTTGGCTACCCCGTTACCGCGGTCTATGACATCCACGCCGAATCGGCGCAGAAACTGGTCGGGGAAATTGGCGCGGAAGGCTGTGCGCAACTGCCGCGCGTCACGGAATTGGCGGACATCATCATCACCGTGGTCACCGATGACGCCGCGATGAAGAAGATTTTTTCGACCGGCGGCGACACTTTGCTCAAGGGCGCCAAAGGCCGTTTGTTCATCAATTGCGCCACGGTCAGTCCCGGCGCGCATGTCCGCGTCGAGGCGCTGGCGAAGCGCAAGGGCGCGCAATCGCTGGAGGCCTGCATGGCGTCGAGCATTACCCAAGCCCGCAAGGGTTCGCTGTATCTCATGATCGGCGGCGAACCGGCGGCATTCGAACGCGCCAAACCGGTTTTGGAAAAGCTCGGTTCCTCGATGCGTTACATCGGCAAAGCCGGTGAGGCGGCCAAGGTCAAAGCGCTGGTCAATATGGTGATGAACATCAACACCGCTGGCCTCGCGGAAGGATTGGGTCTTGGCGCAGCGCTCGGGCTCGACGTGGCGATGTTGCGCGAAGTGTTCGCGCAAACCGGTGCGCGTTCCGGCGTGCTGCAGACCGACGGTGAGGACATGCAGAACCGGGAACACTCGTGTTTCTTCAGCGCCGCCCACGCAGCCAAGGATTCGGGCATTGCACTCAAGCTGGCCAAGGAATCCGGATTGAACCTGCCGCTGGCCGCCACCACGTTCAAACAATATCGCCGGATGATCGAGGAAGGTTTGGGTGAACTCGACAAGTCCGGCATCGCCGAACTGACCTTCAAAGGCCGGCACCAGCCGAAAGTGAATTGAACCGCAAAGAGCACAGAGAACACAAAGTCAGAAAAATATTTTTGTTCAGCCTCAGTCTGGATGCCTTTGCGCTCTTTGCGTTCTCTGCGGTTAAATAGTTTTATGAAAAAGCCAATCCTGCGTCATATCGCCAATCTCTGGACGTTTGTCCAGCATCCGTCAAAACAGGACGAATGGTCGCTCGAGCAAAAATTGCGCGCGATCAAGGACGCCGGATTCGACGGAGTGTGTTGGGCCGGCAGCCCGGAATTGCGTCGGGAGACGAAACGGTTGGGACTGATTTTTATCGGTGGCATGTCGTCCGGCAAGGCGGCCGACTTCCCGCGGCTCCTCCAGGAGCAGAAGGACGCCTGTGCCCATCACGTCAACGTGCAACTGGCGGACGAAGACACACTGACGCCTGAAGCCCTCACTCTGGCGCTGAGACTGATGGAGGAGGGCCACAAGCTCGGCCTAGCCTGCATATTTCATAGCCCGGAGCAAGGATGTGATGAGGAGGTGGATGGAGGTGGCGCTAGAGGCCCTGCGGAGGCAGTTTTCCTGAACCGGGGTAGCGCCCCG
>Ga0335081_10015705_pt1 | contig 12252 bp, 10 predicted proteins | sample Lox_Sample_35_FD_206713 | JGI IMG/M metagenome (GOLD analysis project Ga0335081, IMG submission 206713) | Soil microbial communities from Loxahatchee National Wildlife Refuge, Florida, United States - Lox_Sample_3.5 | ecosystem: Environmental > Terrestrial > Soil > Wetlands | place: USA... | reverse complement strand
AGAAGTCTCAGCAGCAGATGGCGTCGCGAGTCGCGCGCCGTCACGAGCGCCGTACGACTCGCAGACCCCGCCGTCCGTCGCGACGCTGCGCCTTGGCCTCATCCGAGCGCTCGAGCTGCAGACGCTCGAGATACTCGGCGGTCACATCGCCGGTCACGTACTCGCCGGAGAAGCAGGAAGTGTCGAAGTCCTTAATCTTGGCGTTGTCGTGCCGGCAGGCCGCCACCAGGTCCTCGAGATCCTGATAGATCAGCCAGTCGGCACCGATGAAGCGCTCGATCTCCTCGGCGCTGCGCCCGCTTGCGATGAGCTCGCTCGCCGCCGGCATGTCGATGCCGTAGACGTTGGGGAAGCGCACCGGAGGGGCGGCGGAGGCGAAGTAGACCTTCTTCGCCCCGGCCTCGCGGGCGAGCTCGATGATCTGCGCGGAGGTGGTGCCGCGCACGATCGAGTCATCCACCAGCAGCACGGTCTTGCCGCGGAACTCGAGATCGATCGCGTTCAGCTTGCGCCGCACCGATCTCTCGCGCTGCTCCTGACCGGGCATGATGAAGGTGCGGCCGATGTAGCGGTTCTTGGTGAAGCCCTCGCGATACTTGAGCCCGAGCCGCTGCGCGAGCTGCAGCGCGCTGGTGCGGCTGGTATCGGGTATCGGAATGACGACGTCGATGTCGTGATCCGGTCGTGCCCGCAGGATCTTGTCGGCCAGCCGGTCGCCCATGCGCATGCGCGCGCGATACACGGAGATGTTGTCCATGATCGAGTCGGGCCGCGCGAAGTACACGTACTCGAAGATGCAGGGCGTGTGGTGCACGCTTGCGACGATCTGCTGCGAGTGCAGCCTCCCCTGCTCATCGATGAACACCGCCTCACCCGGTCCGATATCACGCACGATGCGGAACGCGGCCATGTCGAGCGCGACGCTTTCGGAGGCGAGCATCCACTCCGGCCCCCGCGGGGTGTCGCGCTGCCCGAGCACCAGCGGACGAATGCCGTTCGGATCGCGAAAGCCGAGCACGCCGTGGCCGATGACCATCGCCACCACCGCGTAGCCGCCGCGACAGCGGCGATAGACCGCATTCAGCGCGGCGAAGATATCGGCCGCCGTGACCCGCGGGGTGCCCACGCGCTGCAGCTCCGAGGCGAACACGTTGAGCAGCACTTCCGAATCGGAGCTGGTGTTGAGGTGGCGGCGCTCCTCGCGGATCAGCACCTCGGCCAGCTCGGCCGCGTTGGTGAGATTGCCGTTGTGCCCGAGACAGATGCCGTAGGGCGCGTTCACATAGAACGGCTGCGCCTCGGAGGCGCTGTCGCACCCGGCCGTCGGGTAACGCACGTGACCGATGCCGATGTCGCCGCGCAGCTCGAGCATGTGCTGCTGCTGGAACACATCGCGCACCAGGCCGCTGCCCTTGCGCACGCACAGTTCGCCTTCGCTCGCGGTGACGATGCCCGCCGCGTCCTGGCCGCGGTGCTGCAGCACGGTCAGCGCATCGTAGAGGCGCTGATTGACCGGTCCCGTGCCGACGATTCCGACGATACCGCACATGTGAGTACCCCTCAGCGCGCTGCCGGGTGACGGCGCCGCGCCTCATCTCCGGCGATCGAGCGCAAGCCGCTGCCCACGGCCTCGGCGAGCGGCGCCAGCGTCGCATTGTGCCACCAGCGCTCGCCGTCGAGCCGCAGCGTCTGACAGACGATCGCGAGCACCCCGAGGATCACCAAGCCGCGCAGCAGTCCGAAAATCAAGCCGAAGAACCGATCCACCGCACCGAAGATCGACAGACGGACGAACTCCCCGATGACGGCGCCGATGCCGGCACCGATCACGAGCACGAGGAGCAGCAGGATCGCGCGTGCCGCCCAGGGGCGCACCTCGGAGCCGGCCAGCAGCCCGCCCAAGTGGGGCTCGAGGTTGGGGCCCAGGCGCCACGCCACGAGCACCGCGATGATCCAGGTGAGGATCGCGACCGCCTCGCGCAGAAACCCGCGCACCAGGCCGACCAGTGCGGAGAGCAGCACGATGAGGATGATGGCTATGTCGGCTGATTGCATCGAGTCGCCTACCGAACCCCGCGCGAATTGTACAAGACCGGCCCGCCAGGCGCGGCCGTCCGATCACCGATTCGTGAGGCGCTGTCCGCAAAAACGCCGCGCCCCGCGACCGCCGCGCCGCATTTCGTCAAGAGCTCGGTACGATCGAGCCAGGATGGCCGAGTGCGCGCAGCCTGCCCGCGACCGCCTGCGCCGTCGCGCGATCGCGCTCCGGGCCCACGCGCACCCGGTACCACACTCGGCCGGCACCGGTGCCGGCGGATACCGAGGTGTGAAAGCCGCGCGCCCGCAGTTCTCCGGCGAGCCGTTGGGCGTTCTCCTCGCTCGCAAAGCTGCCGAGCTGGACCGACCACGCCGAGCCCGAACTTGCTGCGTGTGCGGCGGCCGGCGCGCGCGTCTCGCTCGCCGCCCGCGCCGTGATGCGCTCTGCGCTGCGCGCATCCGCCGCAGCTGGCGCGGGCGCTGCATCGGCCGGCCGGCCCGGGCCGGGCGCGCTCGCCGCCGACTCCTGCCCTGCAGCCGCCTGGTCGCTCTCCGCCACGGGCGCGGGCGCCGGGGGCGCCACGGGCTGGGGTGCCGCCGCCACCTGGGCGGCGGAGGCGCTCTGCGCGGCGGACGCCTGCGATGCGCTCGCCGCCGGAGCTGCGCCGTGGGACTCCTCCCGCAGATCCACGGTATAGCGGCGCAGCGGCACAACGTCAGCCGGGACGGAAGGCGGCTTCGAGCCCCCATGGGGCCCCGAAAGCAGCTCGGGTACCAGCAGCACGATGACGGCGACCAGGATGATGGCGCCGGTCAATCGCTCTTTCGCTCGGGACTCCACGTTGGGGCTGAAGGATCGCGAATCAAGGCCGCGCGGGGGATTGCGCGCTCAAGCGGAACGTGGCGGCAATTATAGCCGAAGCCATTCGAGCGCCGAGCCTACGGTTGCGAATGACCCGAAGACCACTACGCGATCGCCGGGTCGCGCCGCGGCGCGCGCCTGCTCGCACCCTGCAGCGACACTCTCGGCAAGCCCCGCCGGGCGAATCTGCGGACCGAGCCGGGCGGCGAGCTCGGCCGCCGTAGAGCCGCGCGGCCCGGGAAGCGCGCATACGATCCACTCATCGACGCTCGCCCGCAGCGCCTGGCCGATCGCTGCGGCGTCCTTGTCGCGCAGGATTCCGCACACGGCGAGGGTGCGCCGGCGCGGGCGGGCGGACAGATTCGATGCCAGCACCCGCGCCGCAGGCTCGTTGTGCGACACATCGAGGATCCACTCGACCGGGCCCGCGATGATCTGAAACCGCCCGGACAGATGCAGCGCCCCGAACGCGCGCGCGACCTGGTCCGCGGTGATCGCGTGGGCACCGGGCAGCGCCCCGATCGCGGTGAGCGCGGTCGCGGCATTGCGGTACTGGATTGCGCCCGCAAGCGGTGGCGGCGGCAGCCGCTCAAGGGTGCGGCGGGCGCTGCGGTAGCTCCAGCTCCCGGGGAGCACCTCCCAGGAGAAATCGCGCTCCGCGATCAACGCAGGCGCCTCGAGAGCGGCGATCGCAGCGAACACACTGGCCGGCATGTCGGGGCTGCCGAGCACGACCGGTCGGCCGGCACGGAAGATGCCCGCCTTTTCGGCGCCGATCGCCTCCAGCGTATCCCCAAGCCAGTCGCGGTGATCGAATCCGACCGAGCACAGCACGGCCACGTCCGCATCGACGACGTTGGTGGCATCCAGTCGTCCACCGAGCCCGACCTCGAGCACCGCCACGTCAACCTTGTGGTCGGCGAACAGCACCAGCCCCGCAAGAGTGTTGTATTCGAAGAACGTGAGTGTGGTCTCGCCGCGCGCATCCTCGATGCGCTCGAACGCGCCGATGAGCTCGGCGTCGGTGGCCTCGCGGCCTCCGAGGTGAATGCGCTCGTTATAGTGCGTGAGATGCGGCGAGCTCAGCGCCCCGGTCAGCTGCCCCGTGGCCCCGAGCAGAGCTTCAAGAAAGGCGACCGTCGAGCCCTTGCCGTTTGTGCCTGCGACGGTGACCACGCGGAACGGCGGCCGCTCGACCCCCAGTCGACGCGCCACCTGGGCAACGCGGGCGAGGCCGAGATCGATGCTGCGGGCATGCACCGACTCCTGCAGCGTCAGCCATTCGGCCAATGTCCGCGGTCGGGCAGCGCGACTCAAGCAGCGGCTGGCGCCTTCAGCAGCAGCCGCAGCAGCGCGCCGATGCGATCGCGCATGTCGCGACGATCGACGATCATGTCGATCGCCCCGTGCTCGAGCTGGAACTCACTACTCTGGAAGCCCTCGGGCAGCGTCTCGCGCATCGTCTGCTGAATGATGCGGGGGCCCGTGAAGCCGATGAGCGCCCGGGGCTCGGCGATATTCAGATCGCCGAGCATCGCGAGGCTTGCGGACACCCCGCCCGTTGTCGGATCGGTCATCACCGACACATAGGGAAGGTGCGCCTGTGCCAGGCGGGCGAGCGCGGCGCTGGTCTTGGCCATCTGCTGCAGCGAGTACAGCGCCTCCTGCATGCGCGCACCGCCGCTCGATGAGAAACACACGAGCGCACAGCGGTGCTCGATGCAGTAGTCCACGGCACGCTTGAAGCGCTCGCCGACCACCGAGCCCATCGAGCCGCCGAGAAACTGGAACTCGAACGCGCACGCGACCACCTCCAGGCCGGTCAGCTTGCCGGCGAGCACCACGAGGGCGTCCTTCTCGCGGGTCGTCTTCTGCGCCTGCGCGAGGCGGTCCTTGTAGCGCTTGCTGTCGCGGAACTTGAGGGCATCCTCCGGGACGATATGCTCGCCGATCTCCACCTGCTCGCCGGGATCGAGGAAATGGGTCAGCCGCTCGCGTGCCCCCACGCGCATGTGGTGACTGCACTTCGGACACACATAGAGGTTGCGCTCCAGCTCCGCGCGATACAGCACGGCATCGCAGGCCGGACACTTGCTCCACAGGCCCTCCGGGACCGAGCGCGTGCGGCGCTCGGTCTTGATGCGCGAGGGCATGATCTTCTCGAACCAGGACATGAGTGCACCTTCAGTCGCAGCCAGCCGAGTCCGGCAGTCCGGGAATCATAACGGATGTCGGCCGCGCATCTCGATTCGGCAGGCCGAGGGCTGCGGGGTAGTGCACCCTCCACAGGTACAGCCCCTCGGGTGGCGCGGTCGCTGCCCCCTGGGTGCGATCGCGCGACTCGAGCACCTCGCGCACCCGTCGCGGCTCCGACTTCCCCTGTCCGATGGCGATCAGCAGGCCTGCGATGTTGCGCACCATGTGGTGCAGGAAGGCGTTCGCCGTGACCTCGAGCAGCAGCCAGTCGCCGCGCCGCTCGATGCCGAGCGCATCGAGGCGGCGCACCGGCGAGCGCGACTGACACTCCGCGGAGCGGAATGCGCTGAAATCGTGTTCGCCGATGAGGGTCATCGCGCCCTCGCGCATCCGTGCCTCATCGAGCGGCTGGTGAATCATCGTGGCGCGCCCGGCGGCGAGCGCGGCGCGCGAGCCGCGGTTACAGATGTAGTAGCGGTAGGTACGGGCCGTGGCGCTGTGGCGGGCGTGGAAGGCCTCTGCGACCTCACGGGCCCATACGATGCTCACATCGGACGGTAGATGCGTGTTGGCCCCGAGCGCCCAGCCGCGGGGTGTGCGCAGCGCGGCACAGTCGAAGTGCGCGACCTGGCCTGCGGCATGGACGCCCGCATCGGTGCGCCCGGCGCAGGTGAGCGTGACGGCCTCGTCCGCAACGCGGCTGAGCGCCGCCTCGGCGACGGCCTGAATCGAGGCGAGACCGGCCTGCGACTGCCAGCCGACGTAGCGTGTGCCGTCGTATTCGAGTCCGAGCGCAATCCGGGGCATTTAGCCCGGCAGCGACTCGATCAGGCGCTGGGCTTCCTGCTTCTGCGCCACCGACCCCTCGTGCATCACCTCTTCGAGGATGTTGCGTGCGCCTTCCGGGTCGCCCATATCCATGTAGGCGCGGGCCAGATCGAGCTTCGTGCCGACCTCGCTCATGGTCACGGGCTCCAGATCGGGCAGCGCCAGATCCTCCGACCCGAGCCGCTGCGTCGCCGTGAACGCCGCATCCGGTACGGTCGCGGTGCCCACATCCAGGTCGACAGCACCCGACCCGTTCGTGGCCGCGGGGGCATGCCCGGCATCACCGATGTCGAAATCGAGGGTGCCACCGGACTTGAGCGCCTTCAGCCGCGAGGTCGCCGACGGATCGCCAACGCCGTCGCCGGCCGCCTCATCCAGCGCATCGGCGTCGAAGCTGTACGAACCGGTCTCGCTGACCTTGAGGTCGCCGGAACCGTTGCTCATGCGCTGCTCGGCCGTCTCCATCAGGCGGCGCGAGTGCTCATCGAGCCCGGCGACCAGCGTCGGCGCATCGGCCGAGGCCATGGCCGGCTGCTCGGCCGTATCGAGCGAGGCGAGATCCAGTCCCAGATCGTCGATCGCGAGCTCGGTCGTATGCTCGGAGGGGCCACCCTTCTTCAGGCCCGCCTCGACCTTCTGACGGATCGTGGGTTGATGGCCCTGCAGGGCCGGCTGCTCGACGGTCGGGGACTCCGGTGAGGATTCATCGAGCAGATCGCGCGGCATCCGCGTGGTCATCTGCGCCGTCTGCTGCGTCATCTGCTGGGTCATCTGCCGGGTCGTCCCGGTCGTGCCCGCACGATTGATCGTATCGGCTGTGTCCTCGTCCGGATCGTGCAGGGCGAGATTGCGGTCGGTCGCCTGCGTCGCGGCGGCTTCCGCCGTCGGATCGCGCTCGCCGATCGCCGTACCGATGTCCAGGTCGACGCCGCTGTCGCGCGCGACCGGCTCGCCGAGAATGTCGAAGTCGACGCGGCTCTGTCCGCCCTCGAGATCGAGGTCGACGCCCGCCGCCGCCGCACCGCTCACCGCGGCGCCGCCGGCAAACAGCGGGTCATCCGGGGCGAGCTGCTTGCCCATGATGACGATCTTTTCCCACTCGCCGGGCATCGCCTGCGCGCGGCTACTGGCCAGCTCGCGCGCGGTCTGCAGGAACTGCTCTTTGTTGCCCCAGACGAAGAACACCTCGAGGAGCTTCAGCTTCAGATCGCGCCGCTCCGGCTCGCGCTGAATGGCGATACGCACCAGATCGGCGGCTTGATCGTACAGGCCGTACGCCATGTGGAAGTCCGCTTCGGCCAGCGGATCGCCCTGGTCCAGGTTGATCGCGGTCTCGCTGCTGATGGTCTCGTCCGAGGACACGTGCCGCGCGGCCGGGGCCGGGGCTGCGATGCCGTCGGTGCGGGGCCGCTCGTGCACGCCGGATTCCTCGACGAGGAAGTTCTCCTCGCGCGGCGGTGCCACCTGCGGCTCGGTCGAGGTAAAGGTCGGCTCGCGGATGCGGGTGAGGGCCTCTGCGCCGGCGCTGGCGGCCGCGAGCCTGCCCAGCGAGTCATCGAAGCCCGTCTCCCGCCGGCTGCGCACGATGCGGAACAGGACGAGTGCGATGAGTACCACCACCACGCCGACCGCGACGTACCAATAATCCATGATCATGTCGAAGATCGACTCTTCCGGCGCGGCGGGTGCAGCCGGATGCGGCACCGGCTTCGGCGGCGCCTTCGCGACGGCGGTCGGCGGATTCTCGGCGGCGACCTTGGGCGGCTCGGCAGCCGGCGGCGGTGCCTGCTCGGCCTCCGGCGCGGCGGCTGGCGCTGGCGGGGGCGGGTTCGCAGCCTCGACCGGAGGCTTGGCGGCGGGCGGCGGGGCAGCCTCGGCGGCTCGAGCAGGCTCGGGCTGCGGTGCAGGAGCCGGCGCGGCCTTGGCGGCGCGCTCAGCTGCCGCGGCTTTGGCCTGCAGATCCGCCAGCTGCTGATTGCGCAGCTCGAGCAGGCGGCGCGACTCATCGAGCTGCGACTGCAGCTCCTGCACGCGCCCCTGCAGTGATTTGACTTCCGCGGACGGCGCACCGCCACCGGCGGTCGCCTGTGAGGCCGAGCCCTCGGTCGGTGTCACCAGCCTCACGTGGCCGCGCTGTTCGCCCTCGGCGGCGCCCGCGGCGGCAGCGCCGTGCCAGGCCGCGTACTGCCGGCGCACCTCTGCGGTGGCATCGGCCGGCGCGACCGCATCGATCGCACTCTGCTCGGGCATGCGCAGCACGGCGCCCGAGCGCAGCAGATTCATGTTCTTCTGGAAGGCGGACGGGTTCGCCTGGTAGGTGGCGACCATCCAGCGGCGCGCATCGGCGGGGCTCGCGCCGGCAAACTTGCTCGCGAGGCGCGACAGCGAATCGCCACGTTGCACCTGATAGGACTGCTCCGACGATGGAGCCGGTGCCGCAGCCGGCGTAGCGGACTCGCCGCCCGAGGCTGCGGGTGCCGCGGCGGGGGTCGTCGCAGCCGGCGTCTCCGCCGGAGCCGCCGCATTGGCCGGTCTTTCGATCGCGCCCTCGCGCGTCGCGCTTTGAGCGACGGCGGGCGCGACAGGTGCGGCCTGACTCGGGCCCGGCGCGTAGACCGGTGGATCGAGCAGCACCGTGTACTCGTGAACCAGCCGGCCGCGATCCCAATCGACCTCGACGAGCAAGGTGACGAAGGGGTCCGTGACCGGATCGGTCGAGCGCAGCTTGATGATGTCCCTGCCGTCGGCGGTGTGCTCGGCGTGCAGAGTCACCGTGGAGAGAAATGCGGGCCAATCGAGCCCGTGGCTTACGAACGTCTCGCGAGGGGCGATGTGAGGCTTGAGTCGGGCGATCTCGTCCGGGGTGGCCCCGATGAGCTCGATATCCGCATCGAGCGGGGCATTCAGCGTGGAATTGAGACGTACGTCTCCCAGACCGAGAGCGAGCGCGGCCGCCGGCAATACCGCCAGCGAAGCCAGCGCCCATCTGAAGGGTTTGGCGACCATCACGATACCCCGCTCAACATCGGCCAGCTAGAAAGCCGTTGAAAAACAAAAGCATGGGCGACATTCAACGGGTGGCAATATAACTTATCTCGGCTCGCGGACCAAAATCTCCGCAATCTGAACGCTGTTGGTAGCCGCACCTTTGCGCACATTGTCCGCCACTATCCATAAGTCAAGCCCGCGCTCGGAAGACATATCTTCACGTATCCGCCCCACATAAACTGTGTCGCGGTTCGCTGCCTCGGTGGCAGCTGTCGGGTACCCGCCGGCACGGCGCTCGTCGAGCACCGTAACCCCTTGGGCACGCTCGAGCAGCGTCCGGGCCTCGGCCGCTGTGATCTTCCTCCGGGTTTCCACATGCACAGCCTCCGAATGGCCGAAGAACACGGGTACCCGCACGGCCGTGGGATTCACGCGGATGGCCGGATCCTCGAGGATCTTGCGCGTCTCCCACAGCATCTTCATCTCCTCCTTCGTGTAGCCGTTCTCCTGGAATTGATCGATGTGCGGAACGCAATTGAAAGCGATCTGCTTCGGTATCACATGCGGCTCGACCGGACCGCGGCCCGAGAGCAGTGCCACGGACTGGCTCGCAAGCTCCTCGACCGCCTCCCGCCCCGCTCCCGAGACGGACTGGTAGGTCGCGACGTTGATGCGCTCGATTCCCGCCGCATCGTGAATCGGCTTGAGCGCCACGAGCATCTGAATCGTCGAGCAGTTCGGATTGGCGATGATGCCGCGATTGACGAACTCGCGAATGCGCTGCGGATTGACCTCCGGCACCACGAGCGGAATGTCGTCGCGATAGCGGAACTCGGACGTGTTGTCGATGACGACACAGCCGGCCGCGGCGGCCCGCGGCGCGTACTCGCGCGAGATCTCCGCACCCGCTGAGAACAAGCCGATGTCCACCCGGGCAAAGTCGAAGCGCGCGAGCTCGGCGACCCCGTGCTGGCGGCCGCGAAACTCGACGCTGCGGCCGAGCGAGCGCGTGCTCGCCAACGGATACAGCTCCGCCACGGGGAAGTCGCGCTCCTCGAGCACGCGGATCATGGTTTCCCCGACGAGCCCGGTCGCACCGACGACGGCGACGTTGTAGCCGCTCTGCGCGGACTTCGACTGGAAGTTCATGCGCGGCTCATCGGGTGATGTCCGGGGTGGTCACGGTCACGTCGGCATTCTGGCCACGGTGCCGCAGGTAGTGATCGAGCAGCACGATCGCCAGCATCGCCTCGGCGATCGGCACGGCGCGCAACCCCACGCACGGATCGTGGCGTCCGGTCGTGACGATCTCGACGGGACTGCCGGCCGCATCGATGGTGCGCCCGGGGATCTGAATGCTCGAGGTCGGCTTCAGCGACACGTGCACGATGATGTCCTGCCCCGAGGAGATGCCTCCGAGTACCCCGCCTGCATGATTGCTCTGAAATCCCTGCGGGGTCAGCTCGTCGCGATGCTCGCTGCCGCGCTGCTCGGCCGCGCGCGTGCCTGCGCCGAGCTCCACGGCCTTCACGGCGTTGATGCCCATCATCGCATAGGCGATCTCGGCGTCGAGCCGATCGAACACCGGCTCGCCGAGACCCGGCGGCACACCGGCGGCGATCACGCTGATGCGCGCGCCGATCGAGTCGCCCTCGCCACGGATCCTCCACAGCAGCGCCTCGAGCTCGGCGAGTCGGGCCGGATCCGGGCAAAAAAACGGATTCTCGTACGCAAAGGCCGGATTGACGGGCTCGATCGCGAGGCTGCCGATGCGGCTCAGGTAGCCATGAATGCGGATGCCGAGCCGCTCGGCGAGGTACTTGCGCGCGATGGCGCCGGCGGCCACGCGCATCACGGTCTCGCGCGCCGAGGAGCGGCCGCCGCCGCGGTAGTCGCGCAGTCCGTACTTCTGCTGGTAGGTGTAGTCGGCGTGCCCCGGGCGGAAGCGGTCCTTGATCTTCTCGTAGTCCCGCGAGCGCACGTCGGTGTTCTCGATCAGGATGCCGATCGGCGTGCCGGTGGTGCGGCCCTCGAACACACCCGAAAGAATGCGCACCTGATCGCTCTCGCGCCGCTGACTGACGAAGTGCGAAGTGCCCGTGCGCCGCCGGTCGACGTCGGCCTGCAGATCGGCCTCCGCGAGCGCAAGTCCCGGCGGGCAGCCATCGACGATGCAGCCCATCGCCGGCCCGTGGCTCTCGCCGAAGGTGGTGACGCAGAACAGCTTGCCGATCGTGTTGCCGGACATTCTCTATCGCGTTGACCTAAGCCACGGTCCGCAGTTGCTCCGCCGTCAGCAGGAACACTCCTCCGCCGCCACGCTCGAACTCGAGCCAGGTGAACGGCAGGCGTGGAAACGCGCGCCGCACCGCCCGCTCGGAGTTGCCGACCTCCACGACCAGAATGCCATGCGGTCGCAGATGGCGGCCGGCCTCGCGCAGAATGATGCGTACCGAATCAAGACCTGCGCGTCCCGCGGCCAGCGCCATCCGGGGCTCGTGGCGGTACTCCGGCGGCAGTGCTTGCAACTCGCGCGCACCCACATAGGGCGGGTTGCTCACGATGATATCGTAGCGCGCCTTGCCGAGTGCGCTGAAATGATCGGATTTGAGCAGCCGCACGCGCGCCCCGACCCGATGCCGGCGCACGTTGGCGCGAGCCACCTCGAGCGCGGCATCCGACAGGTCCACGGCATCGACGCGCGCCGCCGGAAACGCCTTGGCGCAGGCAACGGCGATGCAGGCGCTGCCGGTGCCCAGATCGAGCAGCCGCCGCACTCGCGTAGCCCTCACCCAGGGCGCAAAGGCGCGCTCGATGAGCTCCGCGAGCGGCGAGCGTGGGATCAGCACGCGCGGATCGACCCGGAACTCGAGACCGGCGAAGTAGGTGCGACCCGTCAGATAGACGGCCGGCACACGCCGGCGGATGCGCTCCTCGATCAGTGCCCGGGCAGCCGCCGCGGCGCGCGCCCCGATCGGTGCGGAGTAGCCGCGCGCTACGCTGCGTCCGGGCCGCCGCACCGCGTGCAGCACCAGCGCCGCCGACTCATCCCACGCATTGTCGGTGCCGTGCCCGAAGTGCACGCGCGCACGCGCAAGGCGCCGCGCGCCGGCGGCGATCAGCTCGCCGAGCGATGCCGGGCGTCGTGGCTTTGTCACGGGCCTGCTGTGGGATAATTCACGCATGAACCGCCGTACTTCCTCGTTGCTGATCGCCGTGGTGACACTGTGCATGGCCGCCGCGGGCTACCTGGTGGCGCGTCAACTCGAGCGCGCGCGGCCGGCGCTGGCGAGCGGCACCTGGCTGCCGGCCCCGCGCGAGATCGGCGCGCTCGCCCTCAC
>Ga0335081_10015703_pt1 | contig 12253 bp, 7 predicted proteins | sample Lox_Sample_35_FD_206713 | JGI IMG/M metagenome (GOLD analysis project Ga0335081, IMG submission 206713) | Soil microbial communities from Loxahatchee National Wildlife Refuge, Florida, United States - Lox_Sample_3.5 | ecosystem: Environmental > Terrestrial > Soil > Wetlands | place: USA: Florida... | reverse complement strand
CGCCGGCGATGCTCACCGTAGCGGCGCAGAAGTCACCGTTGCCCGTGCAGCGGATCGTGTTGCCGGCCGCGCCCGCGGGCGCGGCGAGCAGCGCAACGGGAATCAGGCCGGCGAGAACGGCGGCAGGCGCACAGCGCCGGCGAAGGTTGTTGCTCATTGGTTGCTCCTAAGGTCGAGTGCTCGAGCGAGTCACGCGAATGAAACAGCCGGGTCGCCTGAGTCGCCGCGGAGTTGGCCAATGTACCAAGAAGGTCGAGCGGGAGGACGCGTCGCCCGAGGCTCGGGGGTGACCGACACGGTAGGCGGGGCGAGTTCGCGCGCGTGACGCTCCTCCACTCGGGGTTTGCCTTCCACCCCGCCTGTCCGGTCTTTGGCGCTTGGGGGTTCCGAGCTGTGGCTCGGTTAGGGCCCGTACCCTATGGTCTGGGCCTAACGCCCACCATTGGGAAGACGAAGGGAATCCGAAGGGAGAGGGCTTTGCGCTGTCGCCTGGGAGGCGGTGTGAGACACCAGCCTCCCAGGGGATGATCAATCCTTACGGCAGTGTCCTATGCGGACGGCGCGTCGGCCTTCGCCGCCGCCACCTTCGTCGCCGCACCGTCGCCGGCCGCTGCGGGCATCGGGGGTTCGGGCGGGATCATCGGCCCCTCGCCGGATGGGTCGGCGATCCCGTCTTCCAGCCACGTGTAGTTGCCGTCGAGCAGCTTCAGCGCGACGGTCTTGTTGTTGTCGTCGTTGTTTGACCACAGCTCGTGGAACAGTCGGTCTGAGCGGTGGCGGGCCTGGTTGCAGAACAGCTCCGCGAGCTCGATCGCCTGCTGGCGGCGTTCGGGGTGCTCGCGGCCGATCGTTTCTGCATAGATCACCGCCGAGGCGATCGCGAACAGCTCCGCGCCGATGTCGACGATCCGCCCCAGGAACGCGCCCTTGTCAGCGAGCTTGATCTGGTAGCGGCCGATCGCGTAGAAGGTCGACCGCGCGAGCTTGCGCGAGGACCGCTCGACATAGCGCAGGTGCGTCGCCAGCGACCCGAACTCGTCAAAGGACCGCGGGTTCTGACCCTCCCCGACCAGCAGCTTCGGGAACCACTTCGCGTAGAACTGCCCCGCCTTGAGCCCCGCCTGCGCCTTGTCCTTGAGCTCCCCGCCGGGCGCCAACAGGCCACCCGCGACCGACAGGTGCTGGTCGACCGCCTCCCGCGCGATCAACAGGTGCATGATCTCGCTGGACCCCTCGAAGATCCGGTTGACGCGAAAGTCGCGCATCATCGCCTCACACGGGACCGGCTTCTCACCCCGCGCCTTCAGCGACGCCGCCGTCTCACAACCACGCCCGCCGCGCACCTGGATCAGATCATCGATGATCTTCCACCCCAGCTCCGACCCATACACCTTCGCGATCGCCGCCTCGATCCGGATGTCGTTGCGCTTGTTATCCGCCAGCCGGCCGCACACATCGATCATCGCCTCCAACCCGAACGCGCTCCCGGCGATGAACGCGATCTTCTGCGAGACCTCATCGTGCTTACCGATCGGCCGCCCCCACTGCACCCGCTCATTACCCCACTCACGGCAGATCTTGGTCGCATACTTCGCCATCCCCGCGGAGATCGCCAACAACGCCAACCGCCCCGTATTGAGCGTGCTCAGCGCGATCCGCAGCCCGTGCCCCTCCTTCGCGATCCGGTTCTCCTCCGGCACGAACACATCCTGCAGCACCGTCACCGAGTTCTCGATCCCGTGCATCCCCATGAACGCATTGCGATGCGTGATCGTCACACCCTCGGCCTTGTACGGCAGCACGAACGCCGTGATCCCCCCGCGATGCCCCTCGCTCTTGGGCACCTTCGCCATCACGACGACAATGTCGGCAACCGTCCCATTGGTCGCCCACAGCTTGCGCCCATTGAGCACATAACCCCCCTCAACCGGCGTCGCCGTCGTCGACATCCGCGCCGGATCAGACCCCACATCCGGCTCGGTCAACAGGAACGCGCTGATGTGATCCTTGGCGACCATCGGCAACCACTTGCGCTTCTGCTCCTCAGACCCAAACATCCGCAACGGCTCAGCCACCCCAATCGACTGATGCGCGCTCAACAACGTCGCCAACGCCGAATGCCAAACCCCGACCATCGCCAACGCCCGGTTGTAATACACCTGCGACAGCCCCAAACCACCATACTCCGGCGCGACCTTCATCCCCAACGCCCCCAACCGCTTCAACCCATCGACCACCCGGTCAGGCAGCTTCCAATCACGCTCGATCTCGAGCGGATCCACCTCGTTCTCCAAGAACGCCCGCAACTGCTCGAGAAACCGCTCGCCCTTCTCCACCGCCGCCGGATCCAACCGAGGCTGGGGATAGATCAGATCGAGACGAAGATCCCCCAGAAACAACTCCTTGCCGAAACTCGGCAGCTTCCACTCCGTCTCACGCGCCGCCTCGGCGACCTCACGAGCTTGCTCTTCTGTTACGTTGCTAGCCACTCCTGATCCTCTCCTGCTCTGGATGCCGGGTCGGCCTATGTATATCGCGGATCGCGGGGTCCGTGGCGCCACGTCGCTCGAGGAGCGAGCGCGGTCAGCCTCACATCGCCCCAGATTCCGGCTGGCTTGCGTAGTTAGTAGTTCGTCCGCGTGTGAATCCGTAGCCGCGACTGATGCGAGCGCTCGGAGGGGTCCGTACGCTGAGCGCATGGGTCATCCCGCGACAGCCTTCGGGCTTGACGGATCCGCCGATTCCAAGAGCGTCTCGGGACAGACCCAGGAGCCGGCGTATCGGGGACGTCAACGGGACGGTCCCGGGGGCTGAGCTCGCGCCGTCAGAGCTTGCGCGCAGGACGGCCGCACCGAAGCGGCAGGCCGCTGCGCTACCTTGCAGGACCCCGCTAGTCAGGGCGGAGCCGCGGCAGGAAGGCAAACCCGAGACCGGAGGAGCGCCACGGCGCGAACTCTGTCCGGCGTCGCCCTGACTAGCAGTGCGAATGCGCGGCATTCGGCTCCGCAAGGCCGAGCCGTTTCTCCCGTTTTCGCCGATTTCCGATCGTCAACGGACGTACGCGCCGGAGGCTCAGATTAGAGCTCGCGCAATTGCGCGGGCCCTGAGGGCCTTAGGGCCCGGCAGACACGCCCAGCCACTCGTCAGTTCCGAGCGCTAATTCTTGAACGGGCCCTTAGTCCGCCGGAACGTCTTCCGGCAGCGGCACCTCGGCGGGTGGGCGCCCCTCGCCGGCCTCTTCCCAGGACGTCCAGGCACGGCCGTCGCGCCCGTGGTGCTCAACGGCACCGCCGATCGCCAGCGCCACCAGGCGCGCCGGCCCCCGGTTGACGATCTGGCGACGCACAGCCGGCGCCACACGAACGGCTTGCGCTCTGCCCACGGTGCGCTCCTCGCCCTCGACGACCAACGTCAGCACGCCCTCGAGCACGATGTAGACCTCCTCCTGGCGCTCATGAGCGTGAATCCGGCCGCGCTGACGCGGCGCCAGCGTGATCAGGTTGAGTCCGAAGGTGCTGACGCCGAGCAGCCGCCGCAGTGCCTGGAAGCGCTCGCCGGCGTCTGGGTCAAGCGAAACGAAGCTGATGTCGGTCTCGGCCATCGGGCAACCCTACCCGTTCGTTCAGCTAACTTCAAAGCACGTCTCGTCGGGCTGGGGCGGAGCCCCGGTAGTACCCATGTTCGCATCCCGGGCACGGAGACGCAAGCCGGGCGTCATCCTCGATCGAGGGCGACGCGTCGCCGCGCGCCCGCGCAGACCAGCACGATCAGGCCGAGGCCGGCCACGAGGTAGGCCGCGCGCGGCGAGAAGACCGCGGTCAGCAGACCGCCGAGGACGATCCCCACGCCGGGCGTGATCGCAGCGAGCGCCTCCAGCGTCGCGGCGACCCGCGCGCGGAACGCGTCCTGCACGAGCTGGTGGATGACGGTCTCGACGCAAGCCCATTGAGTCCCGTTGCCGACGCCGCCGATCACGCTCGCGACGCAGGCGACGACGAGCGTCGTCGCGGCTGCCGTCGCCAAGTACCCGACCGCAACCGCGAGCGTCGAGACCAGGATCATGTTGACGCCGATCCGACGCGCGAGCCGGACTTGCGTTGCCGAACCGATCGCGATCCCGGCACCCCAGGCGCCGAGCATCGCCGCGTAGCCTCCGGCGCCGGCATGCAGCGAACGGCTCGCGTAGACGACGGTCACGGGCACGACCAGGTAGAAGAACACAAACGCCACGCCCTCCCCGACGATCAGCGTGCGCAGTGTCGTCTGACCGGCGATGTAGCCGATGCTCTCACGCAGACGCCGGTGTCCGGAGGTCGCCGCCGCGCCGGCCTCGGCGCCGCGCTCGCGCAGCGCCCGGGCGCGGATCAGGAGAAAGGCCGCGAGCAGAAACGTGGCAGCGTCGATCATCAAGGCGCTGCGCGCGCCGAGCGCGGTCACGGCGATCCCGCCTGCGACCGGCCCGGCGACCGTCGCCGTGGCCAGCGCGACATTGAACGCGGCCTTGCCTTCGGGCATCAGGTCGTAAGGGATCAGCACCGATGCCGCCACGGCGCGGGTGATGCTGCGCGCGACGAAGGCCAGCACGCCGTCGGCGAACGCGAGCGCGAACAGCGCGACGATATTCGAGCGCCCCACGATCAGAGCCAGGAGCGTGAACAGACAGCATTCGACAAGATAGAGCGACGGCAGGATTCGCCCCGGCGCGGCGCGGTCGACGCGAGCAACCAGCAGCGGTCCGATCAGTCCCGGGAGAAACTGAGTCGAGAGAAACAGCGCGGCGGCGGCGAGCGCTGACCCGGTCGCGCCGAGCACCACGACCGCGAGCGCGAGCGCCCCAACCACGTCTCCGGAGCGGTTGATCGCGTAGGACAACACCAGCGCGCGGAATTCTCCGACGCGCAGCGCGCGGAGCAGTCGGCTCATCGCAGGACCACCGCCTCGGTGATCCGCGGGCGCGCCAGCTCACGCGCCCGCTGCTCGATCGCGAGCTCGGCCTCGAAGTCGGCATCCTCGGTATGCGTGAAACCGACATGGTCGCGCTCGAGCACACCGATGAACAGCTCGACGAACTCGGGATCGAGCTGGCTGCCGGCCACCCTTCGCAGCTCTGCGATCGCTTCCTGGCGCGACACGGGCACGCGGTAGGTGTCGCGAGCCGTCATCACGTCGTAGGTGTCGGCAACCGAGATCATCCGCGCGAGCACGGGGATCTGTTCGCGCCGCAGGCCGTGTGGGTAGCCGGTGCCGTCGACGCGCTCGTGGTGAGCAAGGATCACCGCCGCGATCTCCTCGTAGCCCTGGACCGCGCGGACCAGCTCGGCGGCGTGGACGGGATGGGCGCGGACGAGTCGGAACTCGTCGTCGGTCAGCTGCCGGTCGGCGAGCAGGATGCGGTCTGGGAAGGCGAACTTGCCGACGTCGTGCAGCAGACCGGCCGTGTGCACCGTCCGGAGGTCTTCCTGCGAGCACCCGGCGGCCCTCGCGATCGCGTGCGCGTAGCGCGCGACCGCCGCCGAGTGTCGCGCGGTGCAGTGGTCGCGCAGCGACAGCGTGCGCACCATCGTCAAGAACACGCCGACTTGCAACGAGGCGAGCTCGACCGTTCGCTGCTCGAGCTCGTCTCGGCGCTGCTGCGAGCTCAGCAGCTCGGCGAGCAGCACGTAGAAGGCCGCCAGCAGCGCGAGCGCGAGCAGCAGTGAGGTCGGTCCGGCGTGCACGTAGAGCGCGACCAGCGCGCCGGCAACGAAGTTCGGGGCCGTGACCCAGGACAGCGATGGGATGAAGTCGCGGCGTAGCTGCGTGGCGACCGGGGCGCCGGCGTCGACCCGGATCCAGACCGCCGCGAGCAAGAAGTTGATCACGTTCGCCAGACCGATTGCTGCCACGACGACGAGCGCGAACGCGGCGCCGCCGCGCGAGAGGCCTTCGTGCTCGGCGGCGCGGATCGCGAGGCTGCCAGCCAGCACGTCGACGTACATGCCGAGATTCCAGACGAGCGCCAAGCGCCGCCCTCGCAACCGCACCCCGTCCGTCCAGACGGCGTCGACGATGCGCGCTGCAAAGCAGATCGCAACTGCCGGCGTCGGGCCCAGCAGCGCCATTGCCAGCCCGACGATCGTCAGCCCGGCCGACAGCCGCAGGCGACCGGTGCGCGCGTGGACGCGATCGCCCAGCACGCCGAGGGCCGCCAGCGTCGCAAGCAGCCACAGCGGCCGCCAGTCCGCCGCCCGTGAGCTGAGCGCCGCGCCGATCGACGTGAGCGCCAACAGTCCGGCGGCTGCACAACGGAGCGCTCGAGGGGATTCGGCGGCCACGGCCCGGGGTATCGGCGCCGGCGGGCGGAACTTGAGCACACAGATCGGCGCCGCGCGCCGCGCGGCCCGCAATGGCCGCGAGCGGTCGATCGTTCGCGGCCGTTGGATGCGTCAGTTGACTAGATGCTCCAATGCATGACCCTGTTCTCTTCCGTGTCGCAGATCGGCGGTTTCTCGTTTGACGGCGAGAGCATCTGACGCTCCCGACCGGCGATGCCCGGCTCCAATCGAGGGGGGCACGGCCCTTATCGCCCCGCCGCGCCGAGGCCCTCGCGTTTCGGCCGCCAAACGTGGACGGATGTCCTAGCGGCCGTTGCAAGGGCCTGATTTGTTCCGTGGAAACTACCGATATTCGCGCCGTGGCCTTTAGCTGTTGGCGGTTCGCTCGACAAACGCGGTAGATGATGGGTCGCTCTGTTTCCTGGCAGCGCGGCGCGCTGCGTGGAGGGGTTGCGCCGCTGTTCGCGCTCGCGTGCGTACTTGCTGGAGCCGGCGCGCTGGCTATCATCGCGCGCGCTCGACCGGCTGCCCCGCTGACCGGCGCAGCACCTGGCAGGGCGGATCTCGGCCTCGCGCTGGCGGCTGGATCGATTCTGTTCGGCTGCGCGCTGATGCTGGCCTGGGGTTGGCGCGCGGACGGCGCGCTCGCGGCCAAGACGCGCCAGGAGATCGAGTGGTCGCGCGCCCGGGCACTGCTCGACCGCCGCCAGTCGCAGCGGATCGCACGACTCGGATCGTGGTCGTGGGATCCGGCGTCCAACGCGACGACCTGGTCGCCGCAGATGTACGAGATCTACGGCCGCGATCGAGCGCTCGGACCCGCGACCGCCGAGGAGGCATTCGCATACCTGCACCCCGACGATCGCGACTGGGTAACGGCCGGCCACGCGCAGACGTTCGGCGGCAAACCTGATTTCGAGATCGTGCATCGGATCGTGGCGGGCGACGGCATGACGCGAATCGTGCACGTCGTCGGCCACGCCGATCCGGTCCGGCCCGGGTGCTATCTGGGCACGACGCAGGACGTCAGCACGCAGCGCCGCGCCGAGGCCACGCTGCGGCGCTCAGAGCAGCAGCTGCGCACGATCTTCGACGCGGCGCCGACCGGCGTGGCGCTGGTCGATGCGCACGCGCCGTGGTGCATGGTACGCGTCAATCCGTCGATGGCCCAGATGCTCGGCCTCAAGCCGGTCGAGCTGGTCGGCAGATCGCTGCTGGAGCTGATCAGCGAACCGCAGCGCGCAGTCGCCGAGGCGAACATCGCAGCGCTGCTCGATGGCGAGGACAGTCCCGAGAGCCTCGAGCTTCAGATCCGGGCTGGTGCCGCGGACGGGTTGTGGATCAAGCTCACCGGCGCAGCGATCCGCGACGACTATGGCCGCCCACGGCAACTCGTCTTGCAGCTGCTCGACATCACCGCCCGCAAGCAATACGAAGACCAGCTGCGCATCTACGCCGAGCGCGACTGGCTCACCGGGCTGCTCAACCGCCGGCGCTTCGACGAGGAGCTGCAGCGCGCGGCCGCCGAGAGCGTCAGGTACGGCACGCCCGCGACGCTGCTGGTATGCGACCTCGACAACATCAAGCTGGTCAACGACACGCTCGGACACAGCGTCGGGGACGAACTGATCAAGTCCGTCGCGAGCGTCCTGGGCGAGCGCGTACGCAAGACCGACGTGGTCGCACGGATGGGCGGCGACGAGTTTGCGGTGCTGCTCACGCACACGGGGATCGGGCACGCCCGGGCGATGGCCGAGTCGCTGCGGCGGGCCGTGCTCGAGCTCGACCTGCTCGCCGGCGGCCAGCGAGTGCGAACGACGCTCAGCGTCGGGCTGGCACCGCTGGGCGACGGCCTCAGCGCCGAGGAGGCGCTGATCGCCGCCGACGTGGCGATGTATGAGGCGAAGGGCTACGGGCGAAACCGGATCGCGATCTCGCGCGAGGCGCTCTCGGCGCAAGCGAGCGGCACGCAGCTCGGCTGGCTCGAGCGGCTGCGCGGCGCGCTGGCCGAGGACCGCTTCGAGCTGCACGCACAGCCGATCACGGAGCTGTGCACGGGCGAGGTCCGCCATTTCGAGCTGCTGCTGCGAATGCGCGAGCGTGACGGCACGCTGCTCATGCCCGGCGGCTTCATCCCGACCGCCGAGCGCTTCGGCGTGATCGCCGAGATCGACCGCTGGGTCGTGCGCGCGGCGATCAGGATCCTCGCCGAGGACCAGCGGCGCGACAGCACCTATGCGCTCAACCTCTCCGGCGTCTCGGTCGGCGACCCCGAGCTGCTGACCATGATCGAGCAGGAGATCGCCACCGCCGGCGTGGATCCAGGCCGGCTGATCTTCGAGTTCACCGAGACCGCCGCGGTCAAGGACCTGGGCGCCTCACGCGAGTTCACCGACGGTCTCAGCCGCATCGGATGCGGCTCGGCGCTGGATGACTTCGGCTCGGGCTTTGGATCCTTCTCGTATCTCAAGCACCTACCCGTGCAGTACGTCAAGATCGACGGCGACTTCGTACGAACGCTGCCCGGCAGCAGGGATGACCGCGTGCTGGTCAAGGCGATCGTCGACGTCGCGCGCGGCCTCAACAAGCGAACCGTCGCCGAGTTCGTGAGCTCCGACGAGGCGCTCGAGCTCCTGCGCCAATACGGGGTGGACTACGCCCAGGGCTTCCACCTCGGCGCTCCGCAACCGATGGTGCCGGTCTGATAAACGATAGATAATCCCGTGCATGGCTTCTACGGCCAATCGCAACCGGCATGGTGATCAAGTGCTCGACTGGCGGACGCTGTTCGACGCCTCGCCCGATTCGTGTTTGATCCTCGCGGCAGACTTGACGATCGTCGCGGTCAGCGACGCGTACCTGAAGGCGACGATGACCAGCCGCGAGCAGATCGTCGGCCGGGCGCTGTTCGACGTCGTCCCCGACGTCCCGGATGATCCTGGCGCCATGTCGCGAGCGCGCCGGGAGGCTGAGCGGCGCCTCGAGCAGATCAATCGCGAGCTCGAGGCCGCTACGAAAGCCAAGAGCGAGTTCCTGGCGAACATGAGTCACGAGATACGAACACCGATGAACGCGATCATCGGTATGACATCGCTGCTGCTCGATACACCGCTGTCAGCCGACCAGAGTGAGTTCGCCGAGGTGATCCGCAGCGCGGGCGAGCACCTGCTGACGGTGATCAACGACGTGCTGGACTTCTCGAAGATCGAAGCGCGGCTGCTCGACCTCAAGCTCGGGCCGCTGTCGGTCCTGGCATGTGTCGAGGAGGCGGTCGACCTCGTCGCACGCCCTGCCGCCGAGAAGGGACTCGAGCTGGTGTCGTTCGTCGAGCCGTCGGTTCCCGCACGGGTGACCGGCGATGCGGGACGCGTGCGCCAACTGCTCGTCAACCTGCTCGGAAACGCAGTCAAGTTCACCAACAAGGGCGAGATCGAGTTGACCGTCTCATCGGCTCCTGCCCCGCGCGGGGCGCGGTTGACGTTCGTCGTGCGCGACACCGGCATCGGCATCGCGCCGCAGGAGATCGAACGGCTGTTCGAGGCCTTCGTGCAGGCTGACTCGTCTCTCACCCGTGCGCGCCGGGGGGCCGGCTTGGGGTTGGCGATCTCGCGCGCGCTCGCGCGGATGATGGGCGGCGAGCTGACCGCGACCAGCATCCTCGGAGAAGGGTCGACATTCCGCGCGGCGATCGAGGTCTCGCTCCCCGCCGACGGCAGCGAGGCCACGACACCGCCCCGGGCCCGGCCGGGCGGGCGCCGCGCGCTGGTCGTCGACGACAGCCTGCCCGCCCAGCGCATCACCACCTCCTACGCGCGATCGTGGGGAATGGAGACGGTCGCCGTGAGCAGCTCCGAAGCCGCACTCGGCCTGCTGCGCGCTGGCGAGCGCTTCGACGTCTGCCTGCTGGACTTCACGATGCCCGGACTCGCGTGCCCCGAGGTGGTGCGCGCGATCCGCGCGACCGGCGTCGGGCAGAAGCTCCCCGTGATCGTCCTCTCGTCAGCCAACGCCGGTCGCGTCGACCTCGATCAGCTCGCGGCACACGGCGTCCCGATACACCAGAAACCGATCAAGCCGGCCGGCCTGCGTGAGGCGGTCAATGCGGTGCTTGCCGCGCAGCCTCGGCCCGAGCAGCCGCGCCGCAAGATGCTGGATTCCCAGACAGCCTCCCGTAACCCGATGCAGATCCTGGTCGTCGAGGACCAGCGCGCAAACCAGCTCGTGCTCACGCGCATCCTCGATCGGCTCGGTTATCGCGCGGACGTCGCCGAGAACGGCACCGAGGCACTCGACCGGGTCGCCGAGGGGGACTATGACCTCGTGTTCATGGACCTGCAGATGCCCAAACTCGATGGCTTCGAGGCGACCAGGCGGATTCGCGCCGAGCACCCGCGGACGCCCAGGATCATCGGCCTCAGCGCACACGCGTCCGAAGACACCCGCCGCGCGTGTCTGGACGCGGGGATGGACGACTACGTCTCAAAGCCCTACACGATCGAGCGACTCGTGGAACTGCTCGCTGAAAGGAGCTAGCTGACATGATTGCGCCCAACCAAGAGCTGCCCGGAGTCAGCGGCCGTAGCAGCATCGCGATCTGCGGCGGCGGCGTCGGCGCGATCGAGGCTCTGCTCGCTGTGCGAGCGCTGCTCGGGCTCGCTGCGCACGTCGACCTGGTCGCGCCCAATCGGCGCTTCGTCTACGAGCCGCTCGCGGTCGCCGAGCCGTTCGGCCTGGCGCGCACACGGGGCTTCGACCTCGCTACGGTCGCCGCGGAATACGGTGCGCAGCTGCACGTCGCCTCGCTCGAAGCGGTGGAGGGCAACGAACACCGGATCGCGATCAGCGGCGGGACCCGGCTGCCCTACGACCGCCTGATCGTGGCGGTCGGGGCGCGCCGATGCAGCTGGTTGCCGGGCGCGTTGCAGTTCACCGGGGCCGCGGACGTCGCGTCCTTCTCGGCGCTGCTCGCACAGCTCGAACGCGGCGAGCTGATGCGGTTGGCATTCGCCGCGCCGAGCGGAGCCGGCTGGACGCTTCCGGTCTACGAGCTGGCGCTGCTGACGGCCTCGCGGGTCGCCGATCGGCACATGACCGAGATCGAGCTTGCGATCGTCACGCCTGAGCGCGAGCCGCTCGAGAGCTTCGGCCCGGCAGCGAGCCGCGCGATGCGCGGCGTGCTCTCCGATCGCGGCATCCGCCTGCACGTCGACGACACCGCCGAACGGATCGATCCCAACCGATTGGCGCTCGCGTCGGGCGCCACGATCGCGGTCGACCGCGTCGTCGCGCTGCCGCGGCTCGAGGGACCGCGACTGACGGGACTTCCCGCCGACCAAGCGGGTTTCATCCGCATCGACGAGCACGCACGGGTGATCGAACTCGACGACGTCTACGCCGCCGGCGACGCGACCGACTATCCCGTCAAGCAGGGCGGCATCACGACGCAACAGGTCGATGCGGCCGTGGAGGCGATCGCTGCAAGCCTCGGCGTCGGTACGAATCCATCGGCGTTCCAACCCGTGCTGCGGGGAATGCTGCTGACCGGCGTGGCGCCCACCTACCTGCGCGCCGCCGTCGGCGACCAGCCGGAGGGCGAAGGCGAGCTCGCGGCCGAGCCGTTGTGGTGGCCGCCGACCAAGATCGCCGGACGCTACCTGGGCCCTTACCTCGCGCACGCCGCCGACGAGGGAGCGATCGCGCAACCTGAGCGCGACGCGACGGGCGCAGATCCGACAGAGACCCAGGCAGGCCATCGCGAAGCGCGCGAGCTGGCGTTGACATTTGCGCTCGCCGACGCCAACAGCGACGACTACGAGTCGGCGCTCAGGTGGCTCGAGGTCGTCGAGCAACTCGACGGAGTCCTGCCGGCGGGCTACGCCGAGAAGCGCGCGCAATGGCGCCAGCGCGTTCAGCGCTAGGAGCCCGTTCAAGAATCATTA
>Ga0335081_10015702_pt1 | contig 12253 bp, 8 predicted proteins | sample Lox_Sample_35_FD_206713 | JGI IMG/M metagenome (GOLD analysis project Ga0335081, IMG submission 206713) | Soil microbial communities from Loxahatchee National Wildlife Refuge, Florida, United States - Lox_Sample_3.5 | ecosystem: Environmental > Terrestrial > Soil > Wetlands | place: USA: Florida... | reverse complement strand
GTCGCTGGTGGTCGCGCTGGTGTAGCGGCCGAGGTCGCTGCGATAGCGGTCGAGCGGGTGGCCCGACACGTAGAACCCGAGCGCCTCCTTCTCGAACGCGAGCAGCTGCTTGTGACTCCACGCCTCGAGCTCGGGGTAGATCTCGCCGGCGCGCGGCGCGCCGTCCGGCGGCTTGATCGGATCCTGCGCCGCCAGCAGCCCGAACAGCGAGGTCTGCCCGCTGCGCCGATCGCGCTGCTCGGCCGCGCCGCGCTCGAGCGCCGCGTCGAGCGCGGAGAGCAGCTGCGCGCGATGGTGTCCGCCCGGCAGGCCGTCGAGCGCGCCCGCCTTGATCAGCTGCTCGAGCACGCGGCGGTTGCACTTCTGGGTGTCGACCCGCCGGCACAGCTCGTAGAGCGACTCGAACCGGCCCTCGGTCGCGCGCGCCTCGAGGATCGCCTCGACCGCGCTGCCGCCGACCCCCTTGACCGCGCCGAGCCCGAACCGGATGACCTTGCCGCCGGTGGCCGACGGCGATGGCGTCACCGTGAAGTCCTGCGCCGACTCGTTGATGTCGGGGCGCTCGACCACCAGGCCCATCGCGCGCGCCTCGGCGATGAACTTGACGATGTTGTCGAGGTTGTCGGCGTCGCACGACATCAGGCCCGCCATGAACTCGTGCGGGAAGTGGTGCTTGAGGTACGCGGTCTGATAGGTGACCCAGCCGTAGGCCGCCGAGTGCGAGCGGTTGAACCCGTAGCCCGCGAACTTCTCCATCAGCTCGAACACGTCGTTGGCGATGCGCGAGTCGATGCCCTTGGCCTTCGCGCCGTCGAGGAACTTCTCCTTCTGCTTGGCCATCTCCTCGGGCTTCTTCTTGCCCATCGCGCGGCGCAACAGATCCGCGCCGCCGAGCGTGTAGCCGCCCAGCACCTGGGCGATCTGCATCACCTGCTCCTGGTAGACGATCACGCCGTAGGTGTCCTTGAGCACCTCGGCGAGCGACGGGTGCGGGTACTCGACCCGGGCGCGGCCGTGCTTGCGCGCGATGAAATCGTCGACCATCCCGCCCTCGAGCGGGCCCGGCCGGTACAGCGCGCCGGCCGCGACGATGTCCTCGAGGCAGTCCGGCTTGAGCTTCTTCAGCATCTCGCGAAAGCCGCTCGACTCGAGCTGGAACACGCCGGTGGTGTCGCCGCGCGACAGCATCTTGTAGACCTCGGCGTCGTCCTTGGGGATCGTCGCGAGATCGAGCTCGTCGCCGGGCGGGCGCTGCTGGTTCACCAGCTTGAGCGCGGTCTGCAGCACGGTCAGGGTCTTCAGGCCGAGGAAGTCGAACTTGACCAGCCCCGCCTTCTCGACCTCCTTCATCGCGAACTGCGTGACGATCTCGCCGTTCTGGCCGCGGAAGCACGGCACGTACTCCCACAGCGGCCGCTCCGCGATCACCACGCCCGCGGCGTGCATGCCGGCGTGGCGGTTCAGGCCCTCGAGCGCCGCCGCGATGTCGAGCAGCTCCTTGTGCAGCGGGCTCTCGTTGTAGAGCTGCTTGAGCTCGGGCGTCTGCTCGATCGCCTCGCGCACCGGCGGCGACTTGCCCTGCACCGGCTCGGGCACCAGCTTGGCGAGCTTGTCGGCCTCGGCGAACGGAAACTCCATCGCGCGGGCGATGTCGCGGATCACGCCGCGCGCCTTGAGCTGGTGGAACGTCGCGATCTGGCCGACCCGGTCCTCGCCGTACTTCTGCTGGACGTACTTGATGACCTCGTCGCGCCGGTTCATGCAGAAGTCGACGTCGAAGTCGGGCATCGACACGCGCTCGGGGTTCAGGAAGCGCTCGAACAGCAGCTTGAACTCGATCGGATCGATGTCGGTGATGCGCAGCGCCCACGCGACCGCCGAGCCGGCGCCCGAGCCGCGGCCCGGGCCGACCGGGATGCCGTGGTCCTTGGCCCAGTTGATGAAGTCCCAGACGATCAGGAAGTAGCCCGAGAACCCCATCTGCTGGATCACGACGAGCTCGCTCTTGCAGCGCTCGCGATAGCGATCCGGATCGAACCTCACGCCGCGCTCGGCGAGCTCGCGAAACCTGCGCTCGAGGCCGCTCGCGATCAGCTTCTCGATGTAGCTGTCGAGCGTCTCGCCGTCGGGCACCTTGTACTGAGGCAGGAACGTCTGGTCGAGCTTGAGCTTGACGTTGCACTCGGCCGCGATCTTCGCGGTGTGCTCGATCGCCTCGCCGCAGTCCTTGAACGCGCTGTCCATCTCGGACGGCGACTTCATGTAGTAGCTGTCGACCACGTGCTTGAGCCGCTTCTCGTCCTTGAGGCTCTTGCCGGTCTGGATCGCCATCAGCACGTCGTGCGCCGCGGCGTCGCCGCGGTTGACGTAGTGGCAGTCGTTGGTCGCGACCAGCGGCAGCGACAGCTTCCTGGCCATCCGCTTGAGCTCGCCGTTGAGCGTGTCCTGCTCCGGCATCGGCGTCGGCATCAGCTCGAGGTAGAAGTCGCCGGGCGCGAACATGCTCGCGTACTCGCGCGCGGTGTCCTCCGCCGCGGCCACGCCGTTCTTCTCGAGCGTCTGCGCGATCTCGCCGCCGAGACACGCGGACAGCCCGATCAGGCCCTCGCTGTGCTCGCGCAGCAGCTGCTTGTCGATCCGCGGGTTGTAGTAAAAGCCCTCGAGGTAGCCCTTGGAGTTGAGGAACGACAGGTTCTTGTAGCCGACGTCGTTCTTGGCGAGCAGGATGAGGTGGTAGTTGCGGCGGTTGGTGCGGTCGTGGCGATCGGTGGCGGCGACGTAGGTCTCGCAGCCGAAGATCAGCTTCACCCCGGCCGCCTTGGCCTCGCTGTAGAGGTCGATCGCCCCGAACATGTTGCCGTGGTCGGTGACCGCGACCGTGTCCATGCCGAGCTCGTGGACCTTGGGGAACAGATCCTTCACCCGGATCGCCCCATCGAGCAGGCTGTACTGCGTGTGCAAGTGGAGGTGCGTGAACCCGCTCATGAGATGAGGTAGCCTTGCGCCCGATCTAGCGCATGCGCACGACACTCCCGAGCGCTCGCCGGCACAAATTCCGCGGTTTCGGAGCGTTGCTAGTCGTCGCGGCGTGCCATCACGCCGATCCCCCGGTCGAGCCCGGCACGCCGCTGCCGGCCGAGCCCGACCTCCAGCTCGGCTCGATGGACGACGAGTGCAAGGGGCTCGACACCGCGCTGGCGAGCTACGGCGAGTGCCCGAACCTCGACGACCAGGATCGCGCGTGGATCAAGAGCGACCGCGAGTACGCCGAGCAGTCGATGGCGGCCGGCAAGAAGGGCTTCGCCGAGCTGCGCGCGAACGGCTCCAAGCACGCCGACGAGATCGCGGCGGCCGAGCGCCAGATCGCGCTGGCCTGTCACAAGGCGGCGTCGTCGGTGCACTTCGCGACCGTGCGCTGCCAGGCCGGACCCAAGCCGAAGACCGACTACTGAAGCTCGGCTTCGAGCGGCTGCGGCACCAGGCCTGGCTGCTCGGACTCGATCGGCCCGGCGAGCCGCGGACGATGCGGCGGCTCGCCGTCGCGGATCCGCCGCCACCACCACTCGCCGAGCCAGTACGCCCACAGCGGGATCATCACGACGTAGAGCCCGGCGACCGCGCGGATCCGGCGGGCCAGGCTCTTGTGCTTGATGCTATCCGAGCAGATCCACTGCGTGACGTGGTACGCGGCCATGAAGAAGTAGGCCGGGTAGAGCAGCGCGAAGCGCAGCGGGAAGTAGAAGCCGATGATGTTGTGCAGGAACGTGAACACGCGGCGCGCGTAGGCCGGGCCCGACAGCGTGCGCTTGGCCATCCCGCCCGGCACGTCGAGCCGGCGCAGCATCTGCACCGACGGATCGAACAGCAGATACTCGTCCGGCTGCTTGCCGCGCGCGATGCGGAACGCGAGCGACGGCTCGTCCTCGATCGGCGTGCACTCGTCCCACAGACCGAAACGCTCGAGCGTGCGCCGCGGGATCGCGACGTTGCCGCCCATCAGGCTCTCGACCCGCTTCTTCCGGTCGGTGCGCGCGTAGACCCGCTGCCACTTGAGCAGGTTGAACGACAGCACGGCGCGGCGCGCGCGCTCGGGGTTGACGTACGGCGCCGCGCTGGGCTCGACGAACTGGCCGGTCACGCCCAGGCACGCCGGATCGGCGAGGTTGGCCTCGTGGCGGCGCAGCCAGTCATCGCCGACCGGCAGGTCGTCGTCGTCGATGAACACCAGGACGTCGCCGCCGGCGGCGCGCACGCCGGCGTTGCGCGCGCCCGGCCCGCCGAGCGGCGGATGGCGCAGCAGCCGCACCCGCGGGTCGGCGGCGAGCTCGTCGACCTTCGCGAGCAGCGCGGCCGGCCGCTCGGTGCTCTGCTCGATCACGACGATCTCGAAGCTGTCGTGATCCTGCGCGAGCAGCGCGGTCAACAGCTCCGCCAGCGCGGCGAGGCGATTGTACGAGCGAACCACGACCGAGACCCGAGGCCTCATGACCCTTGGTTACCACGGCGGCCGATCCCGCCGCCAATGTCAGAAATTGAACACAGGTCAAGCATCCACGGCCAAGCCCCGCGGGCGCATCCGTCGGAGCCTCCAAGCGACTCACGTCGTCGCGTTGCGCAGCTCGGCGACCTGCTCGGCCGAGCCCAGGACGACCAGCGTCATCCCGGGGCCGAGCTTCTCGCCCGCGTCGGGGTTGTAGGTCCACGACGCGTCGTCCGCCGTGCGGATCGCGAGCACGGTCATGCCGAAGCGCTCGCGCACCCGCGCGTCGCGCAGGGTCGCGCCGAGCTCGCCGGTGCGGTCGCCGAGCCGGATCTCGTCGATCCGGAACGCCGCGCGGCGATCGCGCAGCATGTCGTCGAGGAAGCGCACCACCGCAGGGCGCAGCAGCTCGGACACCAGGCGCATGCCGCCGATGAAGTTCGGCGAGACCACGGCGTCGGCGCCCGACCGCTTGATCTTGTCGACGTGCGACAGCTCCGCGCAACGCGCCACGATCCGCGTGCTCGGCGACTGCTGGCGGGCCGAGACCGTGAGGTACAGGTTGTCCTTGTCGGACGACAGCGCCGCCACCACGCCGCGCGCGCCGGCGAAGTTGGCCTGCGCCATGATGTCGTCGTCGGTCGCGTCGCCGACGATGTACACGAACTCCGCCTTGGGGAAGGCCTCCGCGATCTCGCGCAGCTCGCTCTCGCGGGTGTCGATCGCGACCACCGAGACGCCGGTCTTGAGCAGCTCCTCGATCACGTTGCGGCCGGTCGAGCCGGCGCCGCACACCACGACGTGGTCCTTCATGCGCTTCATCCGTTTCTTCATGCGTTGCGCGAACAGCACGTTGCGAAGGTCGCCCTCGATGATGAACGCGGTGACGGTCGACGCGAAGAACACGATGCTGCCGGTGCCGAAGATCAGCAGCAGCACGGTGAACGCGCGCGCGTACTCGACGTCCTTCATGCCGTGCAGGACCTCGTCGTAGCCGACCGTGGTCACGGTGATCACGGTCATGTACATGCAGTCCGACAGGCTCCACCGGCCGTCGCCGATCGCGTAGTAGCCGAAGCCGCCGCCGAGCACGACGACCACGATCGCCACCAGCCCGTAGATCAGACGCTTGAACATCGGCGAGGCCATCGATCGCGCGGACGATAACAAATGGTAAGAACGGGCGCATGCAGCTCCTCGCCAGCTCGCTCGCCGGCGCGTGGTCGGCCGGCTCCGGATCGCGCCTGCCGCTCGTCAACCCCGCCACCGAGGAAGTGCTCGCCGAGGTCGCGAGCGGCGGCCACGATCTCGCCGCCGCGTTCCGCCACGCGCGCACCGCCGGCGCGCGCGAGCTCGCCGGCCTGTCGTTCGCCGAGCGCGGCGCGCTGTGCGGCGCGCTCGCCAAGGCGGTGTCGGGCGCGCGCGAGGAGCTGCTCGCGCTCGCGATCGCCAACGGCGGCAACACGCGCGGCGACGGCAAGTTCGACATCGACGGCGGCGCGCTGACGCTGTCGCACTACGCCGAGCTCGGCGCCAGGCTCGGCACCGGCCGGCTGCTCGGCGACGGCGAGCCGATCCAGGTCGGGCGCACCGCGCGGATGGCCGGCCAGCACGTGTGGGCGACCCGGCGCGGCGTCGCGGTGCACATCAACGCGTTCAACTTCCCGGCGTGGGGGCTGTGCGAGAAGCTGGCGTGCGCGCTGGTCGCCGGCATGCCGGTGATCGCCAAGCCGGCCACCGCGACCGCGCTGGTCGCGCACCGCCTCGCGCAGCTGTTCGAGCCGGTGCTGCCGCCCGGCGTGTTGCAGGTCCTGATCGGCCCGGCCGGGGCGCTGCTCGACCAGCTCGGCGACGGCGACGTCGTCGCGTTCACCGGCGGCAGCGCGACCGCGCACACGCTGCGCGCGCACCCGCGGATCGCCGCGCACGGCGTGCGGCTCAACGTCGAGGCCGACTCGCTCAACGCCGCGGTGCTCGGCCCCGACGTCGAGCTCGGCGGCGAGACCGGCGCGCTGCTGCTCGCCGATGTCGTGCGCGACATGACGCAGAAGACCGGGCAGAAGTGCACCGCGATCCGCCGCGTGCTGGTGCCCCAGGCGCGGCTCGCCGAGGTGAAGGACGCGCTGCGCGAGCGGCTCGCCGCGATCGCGGTCGGCGATCCCGCGCGCGACGACGTGCGGATGGGCCCGGTCGCGACCGCGCAGCAGCTCGCCGACGTGCGCGCCGGGATCGCGCGGCTGGCCGCGGCGACCGAGGAGGTGTTCGGCGGCGCCGGCGAGATCGCGCCGCTCGGCGTGGCCGCCGGCAAGGGCTACTTCGTCGGGCCGGTCGTGCGCGCCGCGGCCCGGCCGATGGAGTGCGCGCCGCTCCACGAGCACGAGATCTTCGGCCCGGTCGCCACGGTCGGGCCGTACGGCGGCGACGCCGAGACCGCGGCGGCGTTCGTCGCGCGCGGCGCCGGCTGCCTGGTCAGCTCGGCGTACTCCGACGACCGCGACTGGGTCGCGAGCTTCGTCGCCGCCGCGGCGCCGTGGGCGGGCCGGCTCTACCTCGGCTCGGCGAAGATGGCCGCGCAGTCGCCCGGGCCGGGCACGGCGCTGCCGGCGCTGCTGCACGGCGGGCCCGGCCGCGCCGGCGGCGGCGAGGAGCTCGGCGGCGAGCGAGGCTTGCACCTCTACATGCAGCGCTGCGCGCTCGAGGGCGACGCGAGCGTGCTCAAGTCGCTCGTCGGGTAAGCCGAACACCCACACGCGATCACGCCGCGCGACCGAACCCGCGATCGATTCTGTATGATCGTGTGCGGTGTTGACCGCGGGCGACATCAAGGCGACGGCCACGCGCGTCGGCTCCTACGAGATCCTCCACCGCTTCGCGGTCGGCGGGATGGCCGAGCTGTTCCTCGCGCGGTCGCTCGGCCCGCATGGCTTCGAGAAGCTCGTCGTGCTCAAGAAGGTGCTGCCGAGCCTGGCCGGCAACGCGCGGTTCGTCCAGCTGTTTCTCGACGAGGCCCGGCTGGCGGCGAGCCTCGATCACCCGAACATCGCGCACGTCCACGACCTCGGGACGGTGGACGGCAACTACTTCTTCACGATGGAGTACGTGCACGGCCGCGACCTGCGCAGCGTGCTCCACCGGACCGCGACGCGCGAGCTGCCGCTGCCGACCGATCAAGCGGTGCAGATCGCGCGCGCGGTCGCCTCGGCGCTGCACTACGCGCATGGCAAGGGCGTCGTGCATCGCGACGTGTCGCCGTCGAACGTGCTGATCGCGTACGAGGGCATGGTCAAGCTGCTCGACTTCGGGGTCGCGAAGGCGGCGACCAGCACGGTGCAGACCCGGTCCGGCTCGCTCAAGGGCAAGGTCGCGTACATGTCGCCCGAGCAGGCCAAGGGCGCTGGCATCGATCGGCGCAGCGACGTGTTCTCGACGGGGATCGTGCTGTGGGAGATGCTCGCGGCGCGCCGGCTGTTCAAGGCCGACAACGACCTCGCGACGATCCAGCTGATCATCCATCAGGACGCGGCGCCGCCATCGAGCGTGCGCGGCGATTGCCCGCGCGAGCTCGATCGGATCGTGCTGCGCGCGCTCGCCAAGTCGCCCGACGACCGCTATCAGAGCGCGCAGGAGCTGCAGCGCGATCTCGACGAGCTGGCGCGCGAGGCCAAGCTCGACCAGTCGCCGATCGCGCTCGCCGGCCACATGGCGACGCTGTTCCACGCCGAGCTCGAGGCGTGGCAGCGCGCGCAGGCGCGCGGGATCTCGCTGGCCGAGCACGTCATCGAGTCGTCGGCCGGGCCGCCCGACGACACCGCCGACGGCGAGTTCATCAGCGAGCCCGAGTCGGCCGAGGCGCTCGCGGCGGCGCAGGTGGAGGCCGACGCCGAGCGCACCGAGCAGAGCGCGCCGCCGATCCCCGAGCCAGCCCCCGAGCCTGCGCCCGACAAGCCCAGGCGCAAGCGCATCCGCGACTTCGCGATCGTCAAGGAGCCCTCGATCGTCATCGAGCCGGCGCTGATCGAGGAGGCGCACGCCGAGGTCCTGCTCGCGACGCCACCGCCGGCGCTCGCGATGCCGAGACCGGTCACGCCGGTACCGGCGCCGGCGCCGAGCGCCCCCCGCGCGCGCCGCCGGGGCTGGATCGCCGCAGGGGCCGGTGCGGCGGTCGCAGGCATCGCGATCGCGATCGTCGTCGCCGCCGGCGGCTCGCACGCACCGCCGGTGCCGCCCGCCTCCCCGAGCGCCGAGGCGCCGCCCGCCGCGCCGCCGCCCGTGCCACCGACCGCGATCGCCGAGCCCGCGCCGCCGCCGCCCGCACCGCCGCCCGCGCCGGCGCTCGCCCAGCCTCCCCCCGCGCCGAAGCATCGGGTGCCCGCCCCGCCGGCGATCACGCGCCGCCCGGCGGTGCATCGCGCGCCGCCGCGCGCGCCCGCCGCCGCGCCGAGCAAGCCCGCGATCTCGACCTACGATCCCAACGCGGCGCTGCCGCCGATGTGACCATGCGCGCCCTCGCCTGCCTCCTCGTGCTCGCGCTCGCCGCTCCGCGGCCGGCGCACGCGCAGGCGCACCTCAAGCCGGCGGCGCAGGCGCACCTCGACGCCGCGCTCAAGGCGTACGCCGCCAAGGACTGGGACGGCGCGATCCGCGAGCTCGACGCGGCCTACGCGCTCGATCCCGAGCCGGCGCTGATCTACGCGACCGCGCAGGCGTACCGGTTCGCCGGCAGGTGCAGCGAGGCGATCGAGCACTACCGCTCCTACCTCGCGACCCGGCCCAACGACGCGCAGACCGCCGCCGCGAACAACGGCATCGCGCTGTGCGAGGCCGAGCTCGAGAAGCATCCACCGCGGCCCGAGCCCCCGCCTCCCGCGCCGGCCCCGAGCCCGCCGCCGCCGGCGCCCCCGAGCCCGCCGCCGGCGCCCCCGAGCCCGCCGCCGGTCACCGCCCCGCCGAGCGAGCCGCCGCCGGCCGGTCCGAGCGAGCGCGCGTGGTATCGCGATCCGATCGGCGACGCGCTCGTGGTGGGCGGCGCGGCCGGCATCGGCGTGGGCATCGGCCTCCTGGTCATGGCCGACCACAGCGAGAGCGCGTCGAAGACCGCGACCTTGCGCACCGACTTCATCCACGATCTCGACGAGACCACGACGCGGCGGCGCGCCGGGGCGATCGCGCTCGGCGCGGGCGCCGCCCTCGCGTTCGGCGGGGTGGTCGTGTACATCGTGCGCGACCGCCACGAGCGCGCGCCAGCCTCGCCGGCCGAGGCGATCGAACGATCTCGCGCGCGCTGGGTGCGCGAGATCGTCGGCGGCACCGACGGCCGCTCGCTCTACCTCGCGGGGCGGTTCTAGTGCGCGCGCTCGCGCTCGCCGCGCTGTGCGCGTGCAACGCGTCGGGAACGTTCGCGTGCGAGCAGGACGGCCAGTGCACCGGGGCGCCCGGCGGCGTGTGCGAGCCCACCGGCTACTGCGGGTTCACCGATCCGGACTGTCCGTCGGGCAGCCGCTACGACTCGTACGCCGGCGGCGGGCTCGCCGGGACGTGCGTGCCGCCCGCCGAGCAGCAGCCCGACGGCGGCAGCGACATGACGGGGACCGATCCGCTGCACCTCGCCCACGGCGATGGCATCTCCGGCAGCGCCGCGCTGACCTGGACCGGCGCGGTGATGATCGATACCTCGGCGCTCACGATCTCCGGCCCCGCGCTGCCCGCCGGCGACACGTTCGACATGCGGCCCCAGCTCGGCGGCGGTCCCGCCCTCGCGGTGCTCCACGTCGGCGGCCTGACCGTCGCGGCCGGCGCGATGGTCAAGGTCACCGGCACGCGGCCGCTCGTGATCGTCGCGGCCGACAGCGTCGACGTCGAGGGCCAGATCGACGTCGGCGCCCACGGCATGATGCCCGGACCGGGCGGCGCGGCGCCGGCGATGGGCGGAGGCGCCGGCGGCCCCGGCGCGCACCAGCCGACCGTGTCGGACTCGGGCGGAGGAGGCGCCGGGTTCGGCGTGCCCGGCGCGGCGGGCGGCGACGTCAGCTGCACGCCGGTGGTCGCGGCGGGCGCGGCCGGCGCGGTGGTCGGCGATGCGCCGCTCACCCAGCTGGTCGGCGGCTCGGGCGGTGGCGTCGCGAGCGGCTCGGTGTGCACGCTCAACCCGGGCGGCGCCGGCGGCGGCGCGTTGCAGATCAGCGCGGGGATGGCGATCACGATCGGCTCGGCCGGCAAGCTGCTCGCCGGCGGCGGCGGCGGCTCGGGCGGAACCGACTGCGGCGATCAGGACGGCAACTCGGGCGCCGGCGGCGGTTCGGGCGGCGCGATCGTGCTCCAGGCGATGACGATCGGCAACGCGGGGCTGGTCGCGGCCAACGGCGGCGGCGGCGGCGGCAGCGGCACCGGCGGCGGAGGGGCCGGGATGCCCGGCCAGGACGGCCAGCCGAGCGCGACCCCCGCGACCGGCGGCAACGGCGTCGGAGCCTCGGGCGAGCCCGGCGGCGCCGGCGGCGCGGGCTCGACCGCACCCGCGGCGGGCAGCGAGGCGACCTGCGGCAACAACGCGGGCGGCGGGGGCGGCGCGGTCGGCCGGATCGCGGCGTCGTCGAGCTACACCGGCGCCGGGACCACGAGCCCGGCGGCGGATACGAGCCTCCCGCTGTGACCCCTGCCGCGATCGGGGCACGGGATCAGAGATCGACCTTGTACGTCGCGCACACGTGGCGCGCCTGATCCATGAGCGCCTTGGGCAGCGGGGCGGCGTAGGTCTTCGCGGTGTCGGCGTTGTTGAGCCGGCACGCGGCGAGCGCGCAGCCGAGCAGCGCCTGCGGGTTCGACTTGTCGTCGAGCTTCTGCATCGCGCAGTACTTGAGGACGTCCTTGTCGCGGCCGTCGATCATCGCCTGGTTGCGCGCGCGATCGATCTCCTCGGGCGTGGTCGGCTCCGGCTCGGGCGGCGGCTTGGGCTTGTCCGGCGTTCCGATCACCTGCTTCTCCGGCGCGGTCTCGGGCGCGGTCCTGTGCGCCGCGGCCTCGCGCTCGGAATCTTCCTTGGCCTGCTCCTCGGCGCTCTTGCCGCACGCGACGAGGACCAGCGCGATCACGATCGCTCGCTTCATGTCCCGGAGCGTACTACGGCTGCGTCGGCGAGCGCGGGCGCGGGCCGATCGCGGCGGGGGCCTCGGGATCCGGCTCGAGCAGCGGCAGCAGGATGCACAGCTCGCGGGCGACCTGGCGGCAGCGGTGGCGCACGAAGTCGATCGCGTAGGGCTCGGCGAGCAGCACGACCAGCGTCGCGTCGTACCAGAAGCTCATCGCGTAGGCATCGGGGTCGACGACCTCGCCGTGCGAGCTGCCCGGCGCGTGGGTCGCGAGCGCGCGGCGTGCGAGGAACGGCCAGCGCGTGTCCTCGAGCTCGTCGGGCACCCGCGCGGCCGCGATCAGCTGGGTGCCGCGGGTGACGAACGCGTTGGTCGCGCGATCGATCTGGCCCAGCGCGCGCATGTAGGTCTCGATGCGATCGATCACGCGCGCGCCGGGCGGCAGGCTCTGGCCGGGCGCGACCGTGACCTCGGGCAGGCGCGCGACCTCCCAGCGCCGGCGGATCGCGCGGAGCTGGCGGGTCACCCGCTCGAACGCGGCCTCGACGTCCTGCCGGCCGCTGCGGGTCGGCAGCTCGACGCGCAGGTATTCGCCGCCGCCGAGCGCGAGCGTGCGGGCGGGCACGCCGGTGCGCAGCTCGTCGTCCAGGACGATCCGCGCCGACACCGCGCCGATCTCGTCGACCAGCTC